>Ga0207709_10000075_pt1 | contig 174404 bp, 156 predicted proteins | sample KBSM34metaG_FD_184397 | JGI IMG/M metagenome (GOLD analysis project Ga0207709, IMG submission 184397) | Miscanthus rhizosphere microbial communities from Kellogg Biological Station, Michigan, USA - KBS M3-4 metaG (SPAdes) (version 2) | ecosystem: Host-associated > Plants > Roots > Rhizosphere... | reverse complement strand
TCCAGCTCGTCTATTCGACGGCGGCGCCGGCGGATAGACGAGCTGGAACCATTCGCCCGCGGCTTCCGGTGCCTCGCCCGGCACGGTCGACGCGGTCCGCTCGCCCTTGCTCCAGGTTTCACGGCCGAGAAACTGCCCTTGCGCGTCGTAGACCGAGGAGACGCCCTCGCGCACGCCGTGGCGGAAGCTCGCCGCGCGCTCCTTCACCTCGGGCGCGTCGGAGCGGAACCTCACGGCCTGGCCGTTGTAGGGTTCGCCGCCCTTCGGCGAGGCGTACAACACGCCGTCGATCGCGGTAAGCGGGTACTTCAACACGTCGTCGGAATCGAAGGTCGGATCCCACGGGATCGGCGCGAGAATCACCCGGTCGCCCGCGTTCGCCTTGAGGAAACGCTCGCGCAAGGCGCGGTAATCCGCCTCCTGCTCGCCGCTGCCGCCAAAGTCCTTTTCGCTGAAGATCTTCCGCTGGAACGCCGGAAAGCACCATTTCCCCTGTTGGCACACCGCGAGCGCCTTTCGCCCGACCAGCGCCTGATCGAGTATCGCCACGCCCAGCAGCAGCACCAGCAGCCGGAACGACAGCCAGCCGCGGCCGATCGAGCGGAAGCGCGTGAATTTCCTCAGCGTCAGCGGGTTCCACTGGAAATCGCCCCCACGGAACACCATCAGCAGCCCGGCCAGCGCCATCAGCCCGCACAGCGCGTGGCCGATCCACCGCCCCTGCTCCGCGCGCCAATCGCCCGCGGCGAACGCGCCCGGCTCGGCGTCGAACGAGAAGAACCAGCGCAGCGACGGCAGCGCGAGGCCATACTCGTGCCCCGCCGCGGCGGCCACGGCGACGAGCAGCAGGAGAAGACCGATTTTTCGCGGAAAGGTCATTTGAAACTCACGCGGGGATCCACCATCGCGACGCACAGGTCGGAAATCACGTTCCCGACCAGCATCAGCACGGCCGAGATGAACAACACGCCCATCATCAGCGGCTCATCGCGCTCCAGGATGGCGTTGAACTGGAGCAGGCCGAAACCGTTGATGTCGAACACGCGCTCGATCAGCATCGACCCGCCCACGAAGATCGTGACGTTGTCGCCGAAAGTCGACGCCAGCGGGATCAGCGAGTTGCGGAAGGCGTGCTTGAAAACCGCCGACGGAAACGAAACGCCCTTGGCCACCGCGGTTCGGACGTAATCCGCCGCCAGGTTGTCCATCAGGCTGTTCTTCATCATCAGCGTCATGAACGCGAAACCGCCGACCAGATAGCAGAGCATCGGCATCGCCGTGTGCCGGACCAGATCCTTCGCCTTGTCCGCCGCCGTCAGCGTGTCGAAGTCATCGCCGGTGAAGCCGCGCAGCGGAAACCAGCCGAGCCGGGCGCCGAGAAAAACCACCAGCAGCGAACCCAGCGCGTAGCCCGGCACCGCGTAGCCGGCGAACACCGCCACCGAGCTGGCGTTGTCGAGCCACGTCCGGTGCTTGATCGCCTTGAGCACGCCCAGCGGCAGGCAGACGCCGTAGATGATCACCAGGCTGACCAGCCCGAAATAAAGCGACACCGGCATCCGCTGGAGGATCATCGCGCCGACCGGATCCTGGTATTTGCTCGAATTGCCCAGGCTGCCCTGGAGCAACCCGTCGAGGCGCGGCTTGAAGATCACCGCGCGGTAGCCCGGCGGTTTTTTCATCTCCACGGCCTTAAGCCACTTCGCCCAGCGCGCCGCACCCTCCTCGGGTGTCCGCAGCCGGACCTGCCATTCGCCCAAGTCCACGCCTTCCGGCGCGATGAGCTCGGCGTGGCCCGCGTCGTCGCGGCGGACCTTCGCCACGTGCACCGTGCCCGGCACTTCGATCTCGACCTCCTTTTCGCCCGCCGGAAACTCCTTGCCCGCCTTCTCGACGTCGCGCGGCAGCACGCCGAGCCACTCGGCGTAGGCCCGCGGCAGTGACTTGTGGCGGTCGTATTTCTCCTCCAGTTCAAGCACTTGCGAAGGCGTCAGCGAAAATCCGCTCTCCGCCCGTGAGCGCTTCCCCTCGCCGCCCAGCAGCCGCGCCAGCCCCTGCTCGACCGGACCACCCGGCGCTAGGCGCATCACCGCGAACACCAGCATCGTGATCCCGAGCAAGGTCGGGGGGATCAGCAGCAGGCGGCGGAGGAAATAGGTTCTCAAAACGGCTTCGGGAAAAGATTCAGAGGTTCTAACTCCGATCCCTCCTCATGCAAGCTTTGGCGTGGCCAAAGCTTGGGCTGAACCTCCGCGTTCGCCCTTGCAAAACCCCTCAATTCCCGCCGCGGCGGCCCCGGCCGCCGAAACCGCGGCCTTCGAGCACGCGTTGCTTCGCGTCGTCGCTCAAGGCGGTCGACTGCTGGATGTAGGCCTTGGCCGCGGCCTCGTCCTCGCGCATCCATTGCTGCGCCGCCATGCCGACGACGCGCTGGCGGTCGCGCTCGTTCTGGACCGATTCCGCCAGCTGCATCACCGCCTGCGGGTTGTTCGAACGGTTGCTGAAGACGTAGGCTTGGATCGCGTTGTCGCGCGCCTGCCCGGCTTCCTGCTGGTTGACGTAGGCCACGGCACCGGCGTCGTCCTGGCGCGCCCAACTCGACACGAGCTCGCGCGTCGTGTTGCGGGACACCTCGACGCCGTTCTGGGTCGCCAGCCAGGCGGCGGCGGCCTTCGGATCCTCGCGCGCCCACGCCTGGGCGATTTCGCCCGCCGCGTCGTTCTTCGAGTCGCCCGCGGCCATCGCCGCGACCTTCTGCGAGGCGAGTTCCGGGTTGTCCCCGGCCAGCCCGCGCAAGGCGGAAACCCTCGCCCGGTCCTGCTCGTCGGCTGGCAACGAGGCGATCCACGCCTCGGCTTCGGCGAAATTCTTCGCGCCCCACTGGCGGGCGATCGAGGCGTAGGCATCGCCGCGGTCGTCGCCCGTGATGCCCGCCGCCAATTCGGCGGCCTTCTTCGGGTCGGTCTGCGCGACCTCGCGGACCACCGCCGACATCGCCTGGCCCTTGTCGCGGTCGAGCGACTTCGCCCAGGCCAGCGCGGCCTCGGGGTCGTTTTTCGCCCACTCCTGCGCGATGATCGACGCGCCGTTCTGGCCGCCGCCCGGACCACCGCGGCCCATGCCCATCATCGCGAACTCCTTCGGATGCTGGGAGAAATACTGCGCCGCGTTCTCCGGGTCGACGCTCGCCCAGCTCTGGAGGATCGTCGGTTTCACGAACATCCCGGCGAAGCCCATCTTGTCGGTATAGGCCATCGCCGCGGTCGGAGCCGTTTCCGCCCAGCGGCCGAAAAGGAGGAACGACGCCATCATGCGCTCGCCCATCGGGAGATTCTCCAGCTTCGCCGCCTCGGCCTCCAGCTGTTCCGGGCTGAGCTTCTGGTAATATTCCAGCAAGCCCTGCATCCGGCCGAGCTGGCCCGGCTGACGATAGATTTCGTCCAGCGTCTTCGCCCGGGCGGTGCCCTTGGCGCGGTCGCCCGCCTCCGCCGATCCGCCACTCGCGCCGCGGCCGCTGCGGGTGTTGAGCGTGTCGGCCTGGCCGGACGAGGTCGCGACCGCGTCGCCGCCGGACTTGCCGGCGATGAAACCACCCGCGCCTCCGACCAGGAGGGCGGCAGCAGGAAGCATCCAAGGATTTTTCATGGCAAAGAAGAACCGGCTCTAAAACCCCGGCCGGGCGGGAAAGTTTTCAGGGTTTTTTCGCGTCGGGACGGATCAGCGATGCCGGATCGGGCAACTTCCGCTCCCCCACACGTTCCAAACCGACGAAAAAAGCGCCCACGATCCGTTCGCCCGGCAACTGACCGTCGAACCACGTCTCGAACTCGACCGCGCCCTGCGGCAGGTCCATCCCGACGGTCACCGCCGTGGCGTTCTCCAGCACGGCCGAGCGCAGCTCGAATTTCCCCGCGCGCAGGTGCACCGTGCCCGCCCGCAGCGTGCCGAGCCGCTTGCGCTCCGCCTCGCCCGCCTCCGGCGGCAGCTTCGCCAGCGTGATCCGGTAATGGCCCTCACTCGCCACCTGGAGCTTCCAATGGCCGGAAACCGACGTTTGCCCGGCCGCTTTGCCCGGATCGGCCAGCGTTTCCAGCAATCCGAGCAAGGCCGCCTGATCGCGGCACGCCGCCGCGCCGTCCGCCTGCGCCATCTCCCGGCTCGGCCACCAATCGGCCGCCGTCAGCCGCACAACCGGCTGGCGCGCGTCGCCGACGATCGCCCGCACCGGTTCCTGCACCGCGGGCAGGACGCGCCGCCACCACGCGCCGTAGTCGCGCAGCCACGCGGTCGCGAGCCCGGCGTGCGATTCGAATTCATTCGCCCGCTCCGCCGCCGGCTTCGTCAGATCGAAAAACTCCAGCCCGCTCAGCAGCCAGCGCTCGTCCCGCACCGCGAAGCCCTGCGACGCGTGCCGCTCGGGCGAATCGTCGCCCGGCCAACCGCCGGCATGCAGGAAGACTTTCCGGCCGCTCGGCAGCTCCGCCTTGCCCGCCAGCACCGGGCCGAGATCGATCCCGTCGCCCGCCGGAAACTCCAGCCCGCAGGCCGCGGCGAGCGTCGGCGCGACGTCCAGCCACGACGCCAACCCCTCCACCGTTCGCCCGTCGTCCGTCCGCCCCGGCCACCGGATCGCCAGCGCCGCCGTCGTGTTTTCCGGAAACGCGGCGTCCGCCGACGGCTTGCCACCCGCCACCACGATCGTTCCGCCCGCCAGCCCGAGCCGGTCGAGTTCGCGCAGCAGCCCCGCCAATGGCTCGCCCGCAGGCCAATCGACCGCCAAAAAGAACGGTTTCCGATCGCCCGCCCGTTCGCCCAGCCAGCGCAGCGCCTCGCGCTTCCGTAGCTCGGCCGTCGACCCCGCCGCCACGCCCCAGCGACCGTCCAACGCGCCATCCGGCTCCGCGCCGAAAGTTTCCTCAAACCCCCGATCCACCGCCCGGCACGGCAGCGCGCTCCCGAGCCGCCATTCGCCCGCCAGCGCCGTGCGGTAGCCCGCCCGCCGGAACGCCTCCGGCAACAGGGGCGCGTCCGGTCGCACGAAATTCCGGCCCTCCCGCATGTGGCTCACCCCGCAGGCGAACTCGTGCCGGCCGCTCAGCAGCTCCGCCTGGTCCGCCGCCACCGTCGGCCCGGCGACCGCCTGGGAAAACCTCGCGACGCCCGCCCCCGGCTCCGCCAGCGCCTTCCCGTCCACCCGCACCAACACCACGTTCGGCCCGGCCGCGGCCACGCCCGCCAGCAGGAACACGACGGCGTTTGCAATTGCGGCCAGCGGACGGAAAGCGAGCATGGGCATCATCTGTCTCTCATGAACCCCGCCCGCAAGCCCTTCCGAGTGATCTTCGTCTGCATGGGCAACATTTGCCGCTCGCCCGCCGCCGAGATCGTCTTCCGCCAAAAAGTCGCCGACGCCGGGCAAACCGACGCCATCGAGATCGATTCCGCCGGCACCCTCGGCTACCACGCCGGCAAAGGCCCCGACCCGCGCATGGCCGCCACGCTCAAAAAACGCGGCTACCCCATCGCCGGCCGGGCCCGCCAGATCCTCGCCGCCGACCTCGACGCCTTCGACCTCGTGCTGGTGATGGACTCCGAGAACCTTGCCAACGTCCGCACCCTCGACCGCGTCGGCCGTTTCCACGCGAAAATCCGCCGCTTCACCGATTTCTGCACCCGCCACGACACCGACGAAGTCCCCGACCCCTACTACGGCGGCCAGCAGGGTTTCGACCACGTCGCCGACCTCGTGGAAGACGCCGCGGAGGGGCTGTTGGAGGCGATCGTGAGCGGGAAGGCGTGACCCGCGCCCGGCGCAGACCGCAAAATGGTACCGCGGATGCACCGCGGAACACGGATGGAAATGACTTCAGATCCGCGTTCATCCCGTTCATCCGTGGTTCTCTTCCATTCCTCCCCATGCGCATCGACGCCCACCTCCACATCGTCGGCACCGGCACGGGCGGCACCGGCACGGGCGGCACCGGCACGGGCGGCACCGGCACGGGCGGCACCGGCACGGGCGGCACCGGCTGCTGGTATCGCCCGCGCGGCTTCACCAAGCTCGGCGAGCCGTTCCTCGTCCGCGCGGTCGGCCTCACCACCCGCGATCTCCACGGGCCGGATTTCGACCGGATCTACGTCGAAAAAATCCTCGCCCACCTCCGCGGATCCTCCATCCGGCGCGCACTCATCCTCGCCCACGAGCTCGCGCACCGCGAAGACGGCACACCGATCCCCGAAAGCGCGTCGCTCTACGTCCCCAACGCCTACGTTCTCAAGCTCGCGCGGGAGCACTCCGAGTTTCTCGCCGCCGTCTCGATCCACCCGTCGCGCAAGGACGCCTTCGACGAACTCGAGCTCGCCCTCGCCGGCGGAGCCGCCGCGCTGAAATGCCTGCCCAACGTCCAGGGCATCGACTGGAACGACCGCCGCCACACGCGTTTCCTCGAACGCATGGCCGAGGCGAAGCTCCCGCTCCTCGCCCACACCGGCAGCGAACGCACCATGCCCGTCGTCGACCCCAAGCTCGCCGACCCGCGCGTGCTCACCCGCCCGCTCGAAATCGGCGTCACCTGCATCGCCGCCCATTGCGGCACCGGCACGATGCTCCTCGATCCCGACTACCTGGATGTCTTCGAGGCCATGACCGCGCGCTTCCCCCACCTCTACGGCGACAACTCCGCCCTCGCCGCCCCCAACTTCCGCCTCCGGCCATCCGCCCTCAAACGCCTCACCACCGGTCCGCTCGCCGACCGCATCCTCCACGGCAGCGATCTGCCGGTGCCCGTCAGCGGCCTCCTCGCCTGGGCCTTCCGCATGATGCCGTGGCGCGACTACCGCGCCGCCGCCGCGATCCCGAACCCCGTCGAACGCGACGCCTTCCTCAAGCGCGCCCTCGGTTTCAGCGAGGAAACCTTCACCCGCGCCAGCCGGATCCTCCGGAATGCCGGGAGCCAGATCCTTTGACCCGTGCCACGGATCTGCGAAAGTCATCTTACCGATCCGACCATGAAAAATCCCGCCCCGAAAAACACGATCTGCCTGTGGTTCGACAAGGACGCGCTCGACGCGGCGCGGTTCTATGCTGCGACGTTTCCGGACAGCGAGGTGCTCGCCGTCCACCACGCGCCCGGCGACTACCCGTCGGGCAAGGAAGGCGACGTGCTCACGGTCGATTTCACCGTGCTCGGCATTCCGTGCATGGGCCTCAACGGCGGACCGGATTTCAAGCATAGCGAGGCGTTTTCCTTCCAGGTCGCGACCGACACGCAGGAGGAAACGGACCGCTATTGGGATGCGATCGTCGGCAACGGCGGCGAGGCAAACGTCTGCGGCTGGTGCCGCGACCGCTGGGGGATTTTCTGGCAGATCACGCCGCGCGTGCTGACCGAGGCGATGGCCGCCGGCGGAGACGAGGCGAAACGCGCCTTCGCCGCGATGATGGAGATGGGCAAGATCGACGTCGCCAAAATCGAGGCCGCGCGGCGCGGGTGAGTTTCGTTCGGGACGCGCCGCCCGGTTTCTAACCGAACCCAGACACGGGAAAAGCCGCTGGCGGGCGAAAAGTGTTTTCCCGGCAGTCGTCCAATGGCATTGCTGAGGTCGCCGAACGTCCAATTTTGCGTCCCCAGTTCATGAATGCCGAACCACCCCCCTCCCTTCCCGGCGTCTCCGCGAAACGCCGCCTGATGCTGGCCGGGATTGGTGCCAGCCTGTGCGCCGCCACCGCGGCGTGGTTGCGCTGGCCGCAGCCCACCGCACAGCCGGCGCCGACGGCCAAGGCCGGCCCCGCGCCCCGGAACCAGCCGGAAGCAGACGCCGGCCACACCGACGCGGCAAGCCCCGCGCCGTCCCCGGCGACGCCCGGCGGCTTCTCGCGCGAACGTTTTCTGCCCCATCTCCACAGCATGTTCCTGGTGGAGGACGCGAACCTCGCCCTGCGCCTGGAGGAAGTCAGCCCGGCCAGCACGATCGCCCAAGGGGCGACGGTCTACACCTGCTTCAGCCTGTTGTTCGAAGGCCCGGCGGGTCCGACGGTCGAGTCCGCGACCTACCGTCTGAACCACGGCGAACTGGGCACCTTGGAGCTGTTCCTCTCGCCGGTCGGACGCGAGACCCCCCGCCCCCATTACGAGGCGGTCTTCACCCAACGGGTTTGAGATCCATCCCGCCGCGTGGCGCGCCGACGATGGCCGCTACCGCAGGTTCCAACGAAAAAGGAGAGCCCGGATTGCCGGGCTCTCCTTTTTTTAGAAGGCGAACGTTGGGAACGCGCGGGCCGGATCACACCGGCTCGTCGTCTTCCGCGCCGTGGTTGAGGATGAACTGCAGGTCTTCCAGGCCGAGGTTCGAGGCGAAGCCTTCGTCGCCGAGCACGTTCGTCACGAGCTGGGTCTTCTGGTGCTGGAGGATGCGGATCTTCTCTTCCACCGTGTCGCGGGTGAGCAGACGGTAGGCGATGACCTTGTTCTTCTGGCCGATACGGTGCGTACGGTCGATGGCCTGGTTTTCCACCGCCGGGTTCCACCACGGATCGTAGAGGATGACGTAGGACGCCGAGGTCAGGTTCAGACCGGCGCCACCGGCCTTCAGCGAGAGCATGAAGACGGACGGATCCTTGGTCGTCTGGAAGCGCTCGATCTCGCCCTTGCGGTCCTTGGTCTGGCCGGTGAGGTAGTGGAACGGGCGGGCTTCCAGCTCGAGGCGCGCCTTGATGAGGTCCAGCATCGAGACGAACTGCGAGAACACGAGTACCTTGTGGCCTTCCTCGTGGAGCTGGTCCAGGAGGTAGAACAGCGACTCCATCTTGGCCGATTCCTCCTTGAGGTACTTCGGATCGATGAGACCCGGGTGACAGCAGATCTGGCGCAGGCGCATCAGGCCCTGGAGGATGGCGAAGGAGTTCTTCTTCACCGCCTCGTCCGAGTCGAGACCGAGGAGCGCCTTCTGGATGCGCTTGAGCTCCGCCTTGTAGAGCTCCTGCTGGATGTTCTCCATCTTCGAGTAGACCTCCTCCTCGGTTCGCGGCGGCAGGTCCTGGGCCACCTGCAGCTTGGTGCGGCGAAGCAGGAACGGACGCAGACGCGAGGCCAGGCGGTTCTGCGAAAGCGGGTCCTTCCTCTTGTCGAAGCGCTTCTTGAAGTAAGCGCGGCTGCCGAGCACGCCGGGCATGGCGAAGGCCATCAGCGACCACATGTCGAGCAGACGGTTTTCGATCGGCGTACCGGTGAGGACCAGGCGGTTCTCGGACTCCAGCTCGCGGGCGCACTTGGCGGCCTTCGAATCGGGGTTCTTGATCTGCTGGCCTTCGTCGAGGATGACGGTGATCCACTTGAGCTGGTTCAACAGGTCGCCGCAGACGCGGAGCTGGGCGTAGTTGAGGATCAGGATGTCGATATTGTTCTGGATGTATTCGACGTCGAGGTCCTCGCGGTTGCGCAGGATCTTGGAAACGAGCTCTGGCGCGAACTTCTGCGCCTCGCTCTGCCAGACATCGAGCACCGACTTCGGGCAGACGACGAGCACCGGCATTTTCGGCTTCTTCGCCTTCACCGCTTCGTCGCGCAGCCAGAGAATGTAGGTGATCGACTGGATGGTTTTACCGAGACCCATGTCGTCGGCGAGGATGCCGCCGAAGCCGTTGGTCGCGAGGTAGGCGAGGAAGCGGTAACCGTCGACCTGATAGGGACGCAGCGTCGCGTTGAGGTTCGTCGGCACTTCCGGCATCACGTCGATCTGGATATCGCCGGCGCGATCCTTGATGCGCTTCCACGCCTTCGGGTCGAAGACCTCGGCCGCCTTCGGGTCGGCGAGTTGCAGCGCGTGCATGCGGTGCGTTTCGCCGGAAAGGTCGAACGGATCGAGGCCGAGGCGGGTGACGGCCTCGCGCTGGTCGGCGTCGAGCTTGATCTCGAGGCGCATCCACGAGCCGTCCTCCATGCGGACGTAACCGCCGCGGGCGGCGACGAGCTGGCGGATCTGCGCTTTCGAGAGGTTGACGCCCTGGACGTCGATGACGATGCGGAGGTCGAACCAGTCGATCTCCTGGTTGACCACCTCGAAGCGGACCGCGGCGGTGACCGGGTCGTTGAGGATCGACTTCAGACGCAGGTCGATATCGAGATCGACCGACTCCGGCATCGCCTTGATCCATTCGGCGAATTTCTCCGGGAACTGCTTGGTGATGCGCGTTTTGAACGCGAGCAGCTTCTCGTCGTAGGTGAGACCCATCTCCTCCAGGATGCCGGGCACCGGGTAGAGGTCCTCGCGGGCGAAGCGCAGCAGCTGCTTACCCTTGACCGACTGCTGTTCGACGAGCTCCCAGCCCTCCTTGGTCAGACGCTCGGTGCGGCGGCCCTTGGTCTCGAGCGCGGTCACGTCGATGACGAGGTGCTCGGTTTCGGCGGCGGTGAGGCCGGCGACGAGCTTCAGCTCGAACTTCGGCTTCAGGTCGAGGTCGAGCACGCGCTTCTTGAGCGACTCGGGCAGCTCGGCGCCGATCTTGCGGAGGAATTCGACGCCCTCGAGCGAATCGATCACGCGCTTGGGGATCAGGTAGCGCGGCATCACTTCCGTTTCCTCCAGCCAGCGCGGCGGGCCCGGAAAGACGGTTTCGTCGGATTGATAGAGTTCCTTGCGGCCGGGCAGCAGGCGGACCGAGTGGGAGACGTTCTCGCCCGAGGCGGTCACCAGCTGGAGCGCGAAGCTGTTCTGGTCGTAGGGATCGTCCTCGCACATCCAGCTCAGCGCGTCGGGGACGACCTTGAACTCCCTGTCGTCGAGGTTGACCAGATAGCCCTTCAACGCCGGCTGGCGGAACAGGCGGTTCATGAAGCGGCAGGCTTCCTCCTGGTCGAAATCGAGAGTCGTCTCGCCGTGCTGGCGGTAGAAGGAGAGGAAATGCTCCCACAGGATCTGGCTGGAAGCGTCCATCCGCAGCGCGGCTTCCTGGAACAGCGAGACGTATTGCTCGATCTCGTTCTTCTCGCGCAGCGCGACCCACAGGCCGGCCTTCTCCTCCTTCACCTCGAGGCGGGCCTCGTTGATCGTGGCGACGAGGCGGTAGGCGATGTTGAGCGGGGCGGCCTGCGGCGGGCGCTCGTTGACCTGCTCGATGCGGTCATACCAGGCCGCGACCTCGCGCTCCTGCTCCCATTCGGCCATCTTCTTCTGAACGGCGGACAGGTCCGTAATCACGTTCATGAACTCCGGGAACTGGAGCTTCCGCTTGTAGAAGGCGTAGGCGAGGTAGTTCCAGAATTCGAGGATGTCGCCCGGCGGCATCGGCCACAGTTCGAGCGGCTCGTAGGTGGTGATCTCCCAGCGCGGCGTGATGCGGACCATGTCGTGGTCGTGCAGCTCGCCTTCGATCACGTAGCGGCGGTAGCGCTTCTCGATCTTGGAGACGAAATCGGCCTCCTTGTCGTCGAGTTCGCGGCCGACCTTCTCCTCGATGATGTCGAGGATCGGGGTGTCGTCGAATTCGTTCGGGGACTCGGGCAGGTCCTCGCCGCGATGCATGCGCTCCATCATCGTGGCATACTGGCACGCGCCGGAGACGATCTCGTCCTCCGCCGTGCAGGAGCCGAACCAGCGGTTCCCCTGGAGGCGCAGGCTGGTGCGGAACGTCCCGGTTTCATCCTCCACCCGGCCTTGGATGAACAAGTGATTGCCGAAAATCTGCGTGACGGTGCCTTCTTTTTGAAGGAGTTCGCCGCGCTTGCGGGCCTCCTCGGGGAAGCTGTTGAGGAAATTGAGGGTCGCTCTATCTGGATTCATCGCGGGTGTTCGATTTGCCTGAAGGGGGAAGCAACGCCATTCCCTCGGCGCGACATCATACTGACGCGCCGACGGAATGGCGGGGGCCGAAGATAGGCACCGCGGGCGACTTCCGGCAACAAAAAGTCTAGCGGCGAAATTGCGGAAATTGCCTCAATTTTTCTTCCGCCGCAGGCAGAGGCCGTCCATCGGCCCGAACAACCAGGCGCCGGTGAACGCCGCGGCACCGGCCAGCACGATGGCCGCCGCCACGTTGCAGTTCAGGGCCACCGCGAGGTAAAGACCGGCGACGCTGGAGAACGCGGCGTGCGCCACGGCCACCGCCAGCACGCCCCGCACCCGCTTGGCGCAGAGCAGGCCGGTGGCCCCCGGCAGGATCAGCAGGGCGACGGCGAGGATCGCGCCGACCGCTTGGAACGCGACCACGACGACCACGGCCACCATCGCCATCAGCAGCACATTCATCACCCCCGGGCGGAACCCGGCGGTGCGCGCATGCCCCGCGTCGAACGAGCTGATCAGCAGCGCGGGGAACCCGAGCGCGAGGAAAAGCGAGACCCCCGCCGAGGCCAGCACGCCGCTCGCCGCGACGCGCGGCACCGCAAGGCCGGCGAGCATCCATTGCTCGCCGTGCACCGCGGTTTCCAGGCTGCCGAACAGCACGCAGTCGGGGTCGAGGTCGACCTTGCCCGCGTAACTTTTCAGCAGCAGCACGCCGATGGCGAAAAACGCGGTGAAGGCGATCCCGGTGGCGGCGTCCTCGCGGATGCCCGCCCCGCGGTGGAGCCCTTCAATCACCAGCATCACGATCAGCCCGGAGGCCGCCGCCCCCGCCACCAGCAGCGGCGAGTCGAGCGAACCGGTGAACAGGAAGGCCACCACGATCCCGGGCAACACGCTGTGGCTGATGGCGTCACCCGCCAGCGCCATGCGCCGCAAAATCAAAAACACCCCCGGCAGGGCGCAGGCGAGCGCCACGAAAAACGCCGACACCACCAGCCACACGTTCGCCTCCGAGCGCCACGGCGCGATCCACCACTCCAGATTCATTCCGCACTCTCCTTTCCATCCCGCCCCACCGCCGGAATCGGCCGTCCATGCGGGTCTTTTTCCGGGAAATCCAGGGTTTCCTCCAACCGGCGCACCTTATCCTCGTCGATCCAGTGCTCGACGCGCTCGGCGTCGTCGTGGACGTGGTCCGGCGCGTAATCCGCCCGCTCGGTGAGGTAGCGCTCCCACAGCCGGTGGTTGCGGACGACTTCCTCGGCCCGGCGCCGCCCTGCGGCCGTCAGCAGCACGCCCGAGCGCCCGCCGGTCCAGATCGCGTCGCCGCGGGCGACCAGCCCCCGCACGCGCTTCGCCGCGGCGGGCAAGGTCGAGCCGCCTTGCATCGCGAGCGCGACGAGCGGCACCGCGTCGTGGCGGAAGCCGTCTTTTTCCAAGGCGCGGAAAACGGCCTTCAGCCCGTTCTCCCGCTCGATCCGGCGGCGCATCGCCCGGTGCCGCCACGTTTTCACCACCAGACCGTCAATCGGCGACACCAGGGTCACCACGAAAAACACCGCCGTGACCGACAGGGCGATCATCGGCCCGGTCGACAGGCCGGCGCGCATGTTGGAAACCGCCACGCCGCCGACCGCGCCCGCCGCACCGAGCAGGCACGACAGCAGCACGACGCGCCCGAACTTCCGGCTCAGCCGCTGCGCCGCCGCCGCCGGGGCGATCAACATCGCGCTCACCAGCACCACGCCGACCGCCTGCATCGCCACCACGATCGCCGCGGCCAGCAGGAAGAAGAACAAGCGCTCGATCCACGCCACCGGGTAGCCGAGCAAACGGGCGAAACCGGCGTCGAACGACGAGACGTGCAGCACGCGGAACAACCCCGCGATCACCGTCAGCGTCAGCAGGGTCACTCCCGCCAGCATCATCAGATCGCGCGGGTCGACCGCCGCGAACTGCCCGTAAAGGTAAGCCTGCACGCCCGAGGGCTGCCGCATCGAAATCAGCGCGATGCCCGCCGCGAAGAACACCGACAGCACGATGCCCAGCGCCGCGTCCGGCTTCAGCCGGGTCGTGCGCTGCAGCGCGTGCATCACCCCCGTGCCCGCCATGCCGGCGACCAGCGCCGTCGCGAGCACCAGCATCGGGTTGCGCGACCCGTTCCACACGATGCCCGCCACGATCCCGGGCAGCACGGCGTGGGAAAGCATGTCCCCGGTCAGCGCCATCCGGCGGACCACGACGAACGCGCCGAGGCTGCCGCAGCACAGGCCGAGCAGCAGCGCGGCGAGCAGCGCAGACTCCAGAGCGGTTGGAATCCAGGCGATCATGACTTCGTCTCCCGCGCGGCGCGCGCCGCGATCTCGCTGAGCAAGGTCAGGCGGCCGCCGTAGGTCTTGTCCAACAGCTCGGAGGTGAACACGTCCTCGGTGTTGCCGAACGCCACCAACCGCAGGTTGAGCATCATCAGCATGTCGAAATAGCGCTCCGCCGTGTGCAGGTCGTGGTGGACGACGAGCACCGTCTTGCCGCGGTCCCGCATCTCGCGGAGCAGATCGACGATCGCCCGCTCGGTCGCCGCGTCGACGCCGGCGAACGGTTCGTCCATCAGGTAAAGATCGGCCTCCTGCGCCAGCGCGCGGGCGAGGAACACGCGCTGCTGCTGGCCACCGCTGAGTTCGCCGATCTGGCGGTCGGCGAACGGCAGCATGCCGACTTTTTCCAACGCCGCGTGCGCCTTCATCTTCTCCGCCTTGCCCGGCCGGCGGAACCAGCCGAGCGAGCCGTAGGTGCCCATCAGCGCCACGTCCTCGACCGTCACCGGGAAGTCCCAGTCGACGCTCTCGCGCTGCGGCACGTAGCCGACCCGGCGGAGCGATTTCTCCAGCGGCTCGCCGAAGATCTTCACCCAGCCGGCGGCGGGCTTCACCACCCCCATCACGGCCTTGAGCATCGTCGACTTCCCCGCCCCGTTCGGGCCGAGGATGCCGACCAGGCGCCCCGGTGGCACCGCCACATCGACCCCGTACAACACCGGCTGGTGGCGGTAGCTCACCGATAAATCGTGCGTCTCCAACGCAGGCGCGCTCATGGGATCAAAATTAGAATCGGAAACTCACGCCTTGGAAAACCGAGAAATCCTCGGCCGCGTCGTTCAAGCCGGCGGTGAAACCGACGTCCCACTGCAAGTTGTCCGTCTGCGCCCAGGTGAGCCCGCCGCTGGCGAGCGCCTGGTAATCGCCCGGGCCGGAGATGCCGATGTACTCCAGATAAAGGCCGACGGTTTCGGTCAGGTCGAAATCGAGCACGGCGGTGTGCACGAACTGCCACTCGTGGTCGCCGCCCGCGTCATCCCACACGCGGTCGACCTCCGCCATCAGGCCGAGCCCGACGCCCTCGCCGAGCTCGACGGAAAACGGCACGATCAAGCCGCCTTCCCATTCGCCCGTGCTGACCGCCGTTTGCGTCGGCACGCTGACGAAGGGCATCAGCCCCATCGCCGTTTTGCCGCCATCGTTGCCCCAGAAATTATACTTATAGCGGACATCGATGTCGCCGAACCCCTCGGCGCGGGATTTCACGCCGGCGGCCTTTTCGGTCTCCGAAATCCACGGCCGGATCACGAACTGGATGTCCTGGTTGGAGGCGAGGCCGAACTTCACGTTCGATTCGCCCAGCGTCCATGCCTCGGTCGTCACGCCGCCCTCCTTGTCGCGGGCGAACGCCCACAGGCTGGACTCGACCTGTACGCCGCCGGCCTCGACCGAAACCGGGCTCTCGGTGGCGTCCGGCCGGTCGGTGGACATCTCCCGTTTGAATTCCGTCGCCTGGGCCAGCCCGCAGCCGAGCAAACCGATCAAAATCATCCGTTCCTTCATCACTTCAGTCCTTCCACGATCGCGTTGATGTTGTGCTTCACCATGCCGGTGTAGACGCCCAGGTCGTAGGTCTCGCCGTTCACGGTCTCCAGATCGCCCGGCTTGCCCATGGCGTCGGAGAAAAGCGTCTTGCCGGAGATCTTCGCCCCCGCTTCCTCGGCGACGGCCGAGATGCCCTTGGCATTCACCGACGACTCGGCGAACAGCGCGCGGATGCCGCGGCCTCGGATGAAGGAGACGAGCTCCGTCCGGTCCTTGATGCCCGCTTCGGTCACGGTCGAAACACCCTGCAGGCCCTTCACCTCGAAGCCGAACGCGCGGCCGAAGTAGAAGAACGCGTCGTGGCTGGTCACCAGCGCGCGCTGCGCCGGAGCGATCTCGCCGATGCGGGATTTCGCCCACGCCAGCAGGGTTTCCAGCTCCTTGCGGTAGGCCTCGCCGCGTTTGGCGTATTCCTCCGCTCCCGCCGGATCGGCCTTGGACAGAGTCTCCACCACCGGCCCGATCGTGTGCAGCCATAAACCCGGGTCGCCCCAGACGTGCGGGTCCTTCGTGCCTTCGAAGCCTTCCTGCGGCGCGAGCAAACGGTCGGCCGGAATGCCTTCCTCGGCCACCGCCACCGCGATGCGGCCGCGCTTGGCCATCGCCTCCAGCGTCTCGACCATCTTCCCTTCGAGGTGCAAGCCGCTGTAGAACACCACGTCCGCCTTTTCCAAAACCCCGGCGTCGCCGAGCTTCGGCACGTAGTTGTGCGGATCGACACCCGGACCCATCAACCCCTGGATCTCCACCCGGTCCCCGCCGATCTGCTTCACCAGATCGGTCACCATCGTCACCGTGGTCGCCACCTTCAGTTTGCCCGTGCCGCCCTGCGGCTTCGGCGAGCACGCGGTCGCCATCAGGCAGGCGGCCAATACCATCACGCATTTCCGTAGCATGCGCACCAGATAGAACCCGGCAGGCTCACCTGCAACCCAAATTTTAGCTTAGGCTAATTTTTGTTCCATGATGGATTTTTTCTTCCCTAAGAAAACAAGACCACCCGGCAGAAGCCCCGTAATCAATTTCCGTACTTCGAACCGCACCGCTCTTTCATTGTCTTCTCTTTCAAAGTGTTATAGGTTTTCCATCCCTCCTATCCATCCATGCCATGAATGTTCGCAATGAAATCACCAAATGGAATCCGTTCCGGGAACTCGATGAATTGCAGGATCGCATGAAATCGCTGTTTCTCCGGTCGGGCGACAGCGGCTCCCTGCTCGGCCACACCACGACCGAAGCCGATTGGTTACCCGCCGTGGATGTCGCCGAAGACGACAAGGAATTCACCCTCACGGCCGATCTCCCGGACATCCCGAAGGATCAGGTCAAAGTCTCGGTGAAAAACGGCTTCCTGACAATCCAGGGCGAACGCCATCAGGAGAAGGAAGAGAAGAAAAAGAAGTATCACCGGATCGAACGCAGTTACGGGAAATACTTCCGTCGCTTCCAGGTTCCCGATTCGGTCGACGCCTCGAAAATCGAAGCCGCCTACACCGACGGCGTGCTCACGGTGCATCTGCCGAAATGCCCGGAAAAAGCCCCGGCGACCCAGAAGATTGAAGTCCGCTGAGCCTACCATCCTCTCGCCCGCCCCGTTCCGCCACCGGAGTCGTTCTCCTGAAGGACCTCCACGCGCGGAGCCGGCGGGCTGAACCGAATTTACCCGTCACCTCAACCTCCGTTCACCGACCGCCACCCATGAATGCTTCCGATCGTCCCACCCGTCGTCCCCGGATTCTCATCGTCAGCCCGGAAATCGCCGCCTTGCCCGCGAGCATGGACATGACCGAGCGGGAGATCGCCGCCAAAGCGGGTGGCCTGGCCGATGCCACCGCCCTGCTGGTCGCAGCCTTGGAGGAAATGGGCGCGGACGTTCATGTCGCCCTACCGAATTACCACCGGCTGTTCGGGCACGAACCATACCAGCTGCCGCAACGAGAACTCAGGCGCTATCATGAAAGGCCGGAAGATTGCCGGGTCCACCTGGCGGAAGACCGCGCGTTCTATTACCAGAACCGGGTTTACAGCCCGAACGACGATCTCGCGCTGCACCGCTCGCTCGTGTTCCAGCGGGAGGTGATCCACCACATCGTGCCCCGCGTGAGACCGGACCTGATCCATTGCAACGACTGGACCACGTCGCTCATTCCCGCGATGGCCCGTCGCCGCGGCATCAAAAGCCTGTTCACCTTGCATAACATCCACAGCCACGACGTGACCTTGGAGCGGATCGAAAGCACCGGCCTCGACGCCGCGGAATTCTGGACCCAACTCTATTTCGCCCACCCGCCCGGTTGCTACGAGCAAACCCGCGGGACCGTGCCCGTGCAGTTGCTGGCCTCGGCGATTTTCGCGGCCGACCACGTCAACACCGTGAGCCCCGGCTTCCTGCGGGAAATCGTCGACGGGTGGCATGACTGCGTCCCACCCTCGGCTCGGACGGAAATCCGCAGCAAGCACGCCTCGGGCCATGCGTCCGGCATCCTCAATGCTCCGGACCCTTCCTATCATCCCTCCGCCGACCGCGCGCTCGCCCGTCCGTTCACCGCGGCCGACCCGCTCGCAGGCAAGGCCGCGAACAAGCTCGCGCTGCAACAGGAACTCGGACTGCACGTTGATCCGGACGCGGCCGTCTTCTTCTGGCCATCCCGCCTCGACCCCGTCCAAAAGGGGCCGGAACTGCTCACCGGCATTCTCCATCGCACGGTCTCCGATCACTGGTCGCGCCCGCTGCAGCTCGTGGTCGTGGCGGACGGCCCTCACCAGCAATGGTTCCACCAGATCGTGCGGCAATTCTCGCTGCAATCGCGCGTGGCCATCCGGAACTTCGACGAACGGCTGGCGCGGCTGGCCTATGCCGGTTCCGATTTCACCCTCATGCCCTCACGGTTCGAACCGTGCGGCCTGCCCCAGATGATCGCGCCGCGCTATGGCAGCCTTCCGGTGGTTCACGCCACCGGCGGTCTGCGCGACACGGTGCGGCATCTCGACGCACAAGCATCCACCGGCAATGGCTTCCGCTTCGAAGTGTATGACGAGAATGGCCTGCGCTGGGCGATCGAGCAAGCCATGCTCTTCCACTCCCGGCCACAAGACGTGCGCGAACGCGAAATCCGCCGCGTGATGGAACAGGCCCATCGCGACTTCGATGCCGACGGCTTCACCCGGCAGTACATCGCCTTGTACGAATCCTTGCTCGATCGACCGCTGCTCGGAGAAGGAGCGGTGAAACTGCCGCTGCCTCTTCCCGCCGCCAGTCCCGCCATCGTCAAACCCCACCGGTCGAAAGCCCCAGTCACACCGCTTCCTCTCGTGCACGGCCTGACACATCCGTCCGGTCACCACCACCCGAGCACCGCCCTGGCGTGATCAGGACGGCGGACCGTCCATCGCCATCAATCCCGACTCGACCCAGCGGATCGCGAAACGCGTCAGCTCACCGCCGTCGCCCAAGCCGAGCTTTTCCCGGATGTGCGCGCGGTGGGCGTCCACCGTGCGAGGGCTGATCCCGAGCGCCTCGGCAATCTCGTGATTGCCCTCCGCCCGGCCGATCCGCTCGAAAATCTCCATCTCGCGATCGGTCAAGCGTTCGATCGGAAAACTCGCCTTGGGCTGATGCCCGCCACCCGCGAGGGCCTGGAGGAAATGCAGGTTCACCGCATCGCTGACATACACCCCGCCCTGCAACACCACCCGGATGGCGGCGATCACCCGATCCGGCGGTACATCCTTCATCAAATACCCCCTGCCACCCGACCGCAGCGCCCGTTCCGCGTAGATCATCTCATCGTGCATCGAGACGACCAGTACCGGCAGCTCCGGGTGGATCGCCCGCAGGTCCTTGATCAACTCCAAACCGTTCCTTCCGGGCATGCTCAGATCGGTCACCACCACGTCCGGCCACGTCGACTCCACCAATCCAAGCGCCTCGGAAACCGAACCCGCCTTCCCACACACCACGAATTCTCCCGACTTCTGCAACACCCACTCAAGCCCCGCAAGCACGAGCGGATGGTCGTCAACAATGAGAACGCGAGGGAGCATGGGTTTAAAGCATAGTTCTCTTACACCATGCAAATCGCTTCGGTTCGAGGCAACTGAATTCTCCCCCTTGGCCATGAGCCATGGAGCGCCCTTGGCGAAAATCGCACTCCGCTATTCCGGCTTCTTGAACAAATCGAGGAAGCGGTCCTCGTATTCGTGAAAGGCCTTCAGCCGGTCGAGTTCGCGCTTGAGCAGGTATGCCTTCGACCGGTCCGCGCGCGCCTCGTCGAACAGCTTCTCGATCCGCTGCCGCTGGTGCGCGTCGAGGTGCGGCACGTCTTCCTCGATTTCCTCCGGCTTCGGCGCGACGGATTCCGACGCGCCCGATTCCACCTCGGACAGGCTTTTCTCGATCTGCCGCAGGAAATCGGCCAGCCGCGAGCTCACCTGGTTCGCCTGCTCGCGCAGCTCGGTGAAATCGATCGAGGTGCCGGCCATCAGCGTGAAGAATTCCAGCACGCTGAGCGCGGCGCGGGGAAACGGAAGCTGTGAGAACACCGCCGGCATTTCCCCCAGCAGGCAACCGCCGCGCAGCCCGTTCTCCGCCGCCACCCCCAGCAGCACGCCGTTCAGCCCGCCGATCTCGCCCTCCTCCAGCTCCTTCACGTCGAGCTGCTTGAACTCGTCCAGCGTCTCGCGGTCGATCGCCGCGCCGAACACCGTCGGCTCATGCTCCGGGCGCATCCGCGTCGCCATCGCGGCGAAGGTGAACACGCGCACCACGCCCAGCGCCTTGGCGTGGGCGATGAGCTGGCGGCAGAACGCCACGCCCCGCGCCGGCGGCTGCGCCTCGCCGAGGAACACGATCAGGTCGCGCTTCCGGTTCGGGTCCTTCCACAGGAACATCCGGCTGCGCGGCAGGCTCGCCCGCTGGATCATGCCATCCTTCACGTTGACGTGACCGATCTCGAAAAACTCCCCGGCGGCGAACTCGGCCAGCATGTGCATTTCGAGCTTCGCCATCAGGTAATAGCCGGCGGTGATCGCCACCGATCCCATCCCGGGCCACACCGCCACCAACCAAGGATCGTGAAGTTTCTCTTCCTCCAGCATGTTCCCAACCTACACGGGATCCCCCGCTTGAGAAACCGGGGATTTGCCGTTCTAACGAAAAATCTCGCGGGGGCGCGGCGTCACGCCCGCGCCAGCAGGCGTTTCTCCAGCTCGTCGAGCGGTTGTTTCGTCAGGTCCGCCGCCAGCGCGCCGGTCAGTTTCGCCGCCACCGCGGCGGGCAGAGCCTTGCGCAGTTGCGCGGCGAACGGCGGCGTCGCCGCCAGCGTCCAGGACGGATAGCCCGCGTCCGCCACCACGCCAGCGATCTGGCTGGCGATGCGCTCCACCGCACGGCGTGCCTCCTCCAGTTCGAAGTTGTGCTCCTCGCCGGTCGACATCCCGTTGCCCATGCCCGAGGTCGTGCTACGGCCCCAGCGGCCCTGTTGGTCGGTGACGATTTCGCGGATCGGCTTCAGGGGTTCGCGGATGGCTTCGCGGTCTTCCCGAAGGTGGCTCTGTTCCTGCGGATCGTCTCCGGCTTGCTGGAATTTCAACACGCGCACGCGCGACAGGTTGGCCAGGATGATGAGCGAGTTCATGACAATGGCGATAGGAGGGGTTTATCCACCGTAACGCGCTCGGAACGAGCCCATTCACGGGACTAAGGACCTTCGCACAAAACGGCGGCAGCTGCCGACAAAAAACGTCTCACCGCCCTTCCGGAGCCGCGCCCTGCCGCAGCGCCAGCACCCAGGCCGCCACGTCGGCAAGCTCCTGGTCGGACCACGTTTCGTGCCCCGGCATGTCGGTCCCCGGCAGGCCGAAACGCAGCACCCGCATGACGCTGACCTGCGGCGATTCGCCCGGCCGCTCCGCGCTCATGCCGAACGGCCCCGCCACCAGATTCCGCGGCGGTGTTTGCATCGCCGCCGCCAATCGCCCGTCGCCGCGCCCCTCGTATCCGTGGCACAGTGTGCAGCTGCGGGCGAACCGCTCGCGGCCGCGCGCCGCGTCGCCCGACGGCACCTCCCGCGGCTGCCACGCCCACGAGGATTTCCAGACGCGCGCGGCCTGCGACGCCGCATCCTGCCGCAGCCACGCGATTAGATCGTCCGCCCGGCCGTCGCCGAGCAGGTGCGCGTACGAGGGCATCGAGGAGTCCGGCGAAAACGCCCGCGGGTCGCGGAAATGCTCGCGCAACCAAGCCTCCGAGCGCCGTCCGCCGACGTGCAGCAAATCCGGCCCCTGCCGGCGGTTGCCGATCAGCACCGGGTGTTCCACCCGGATCGATTCCGGCGGGTCCGCCCCGCCCCAGCGGTCCTCCTCGGCGGTTTCCGGACGCACGTAGCGCGAGTGGCAATGGATGCAGCCTTCCGCCAGATACACCTGATGACCGCGCTCGACGGCGCTTGCCGGGCGAACGCCGCCGCCTTGCCACAAACCGGCCAGCGCGACCGCCGCCAACGCCGCCGCGCTGCGCCAATCGATCCGGCGGAAACTCGCGCCAGCGACCACCACCGCGCCGGCGATCAGGAGAAACGCGCCCGGCACCCGTTGCAGCGATTCCACCATGCCGATGCCCAGGCCGGACGCCAGCCAGCCCGCCGCGCCGAACAACCACGCCGCCCGCGTCATCGCCGGATGCCTGCCATTTCCCGCCCGAGGCTCCGCCAGCAGCGCCGGCCAGGCGACCAAGGCCGTCGAATAGAGCGAAACGCCCGCCGGGTAGAGCCAGCCCGCGAGCTCGCGGTTTTCGGGCGAGTTCACCCACCAGCCGGCGAGCGCCAGCAGCGCCCAGGCGGCAACCCACAACGGCCGCAACCCGCCGCGCGCCAGCCAATGGCCCGCCGCCACCGCCACGGCCAGATGCACCGCCGCATTCCGCCACAGCAGTTCCTCGCGCCACGTCCCCTGCTTCAGCTCCGACGCATGCTGGATGACGAAAAACGCCGCCGTGTCCATCCACACCAGCGCGCCGAACACCGCCATCGCCCGCCACGGCATCCGCCAGCCGCCGGGCGGCGCTTCGCCCGCGTCCATGAACCGCCCGCCCGCCAATGCGGCGAGGGCCACCGCCGCGGAAATGCCGCACTGCGCGGCCGGCCCCGCCGTAAACACCGGCGGCAGATTGCAAAACCCATACGCCAGACCCGTGCCCCAGCCGAGCCAGACGCAGCCGCGCCGGCGGTCGGCGATGCTCGCTATCCGTCCGGCGAGGCACACCGTTGCCACGCCCATCGCCGCGCCGGTGACGAACGAAACGATCAGAAACGCCCAGCCGGGCAACGGCATGGCCGCCACCGCGGCGGTGACCGCGCATAGGACCAGCGCCGTCGACAAACCGCGCCTTGGAGCGAGCCAGCGGGCGGCGGCGAAGCCCGACCCGATCCCGCCCAGCGCCATCAACCCGAGCACCGCCTTGAGCGTCGCCCCTTCGCCGACCACCGCCCGGATCCGCTCCAACAGCGCGAACTGTGCGAACAGCAGGAAATACGCGTAGATGCCCGCCACCGCGAGCACCGTGCCAAGTGCCGATGCCTTGCCCGCCGTTTTCATCGCCCGCCGATCCACCGCCGCTTCAGCCCGATCCACTGCACCGCCGCCACCGCCGCATCGGTGAACGCCACGGTCGCCCAACCGGACGCCAGCATGCCCGAGGCGATCTTCCCGGCCAGAAACAACGCGACCACCGTGCGCGCCATCGCGGTCATCCGCCAGACCGTCACGCAGACGATCCGCCGTTCGCGGTCGACCGGCGGTTTCAGCGCGAAGAAGTAACACGCGCCCACCGCGAACACGAAGGCCCCGATCCACGAAACCCAGATCCATTCGCCCGACGGCACGGAAAGCCCCATCAGCCGTAGCGCGAAACCCGGTGCCGCCATCAGCAGCACACCCGTCAGCGCGTCCATCGCTCCCACCGCCGCGTTCCAGCGGGGGATCCAGCGAGGCCAAAATCCTTGTTCTTCCGGGTTCATGATTCGTGTTCTTTCCAAGATCGGATCCACCAGTTCAACGCCACGCCGGCCATCGCCGCGCCGGCGGCCAGCCGGACGCCGAAACACGCCGCCCGCCACCACGGACGCTCGTCCATCCACGACGTCGACCCGCCCTCCAGCCAGCCGCAAGCCACCAGCGCCAGCACGTGCGCGGCCACCGCCGCGTGCCACGGCCAGCCGCCTTTCGCCACCGCCGCTTTCGCCCGTTCGCCCCCGCCCAGCGTGATCAACAGCAAGCCGAGCGACGAGGTGAAACCGCCCATCGCCAGATGCGCGTGGCCGACCAAGCCGCTGGTGAATTTCATCCGGTCGAGCACGCCGGGCAAAAACTCGACCCACCCGCTCGCCACCAGCACCGCCCACCACACGAGCGCGGAATTCCGCCAGAACCGCGTCCCGTCCGGCCACTCGAACCGCCGCCAGTCGAGCGGCAGCAGCACCAGCCATGGCAACAGCAGGCCGAGCCCGGCGATCTGGCTCGCCATCCGGTGCGTGCCGCCCGCCCATTCCAGCACCCCGAAGGCCACCGCCGCGACCGCCCACAGCGCCGCGACGAAGCGCCGCAGGCCGGCGCCCGGGCGTTTCGGCAGCCCGAAGGTCACCGGCACCAGCAACAGCAGCAACACCACCGGCAGGGTCGATCCCAGCAGGCTCGCCCCGGTCGGGCCGCCGGTCGTGCGGTCGAAGGGCGGATAGGTCGCCGGCGACGAAGCCGCCGCCATGCCCGCCGGCACCGCCGCCAGCGCCAACAGGCCGACGATGGCGAAAAACCGGAACCAGCCGCTGCGACCGGCCAGTCCGCGGCCGAAACCCGCCGCCAGCACCAGCCATAGCGCGACCTGCGCGACAAGGAACGCCGCGAGCGCGCCGCCCTGCCAATCGAGGAACAATTTGCCCGACGATCCGCCCGCCAGCCACGACGCCACGCCCAGCGCCAGCGCCGCCGACCACGCCCGCACCGCCGGTGCCGCCCAGCGCGACGCCCGGCCGCGGGACACGCCGTAGATCGAAAACAACCAGCCGATCAGCGGCAGGCTCGTCCACCCGTAGAGCTGGCCGTTCAGGTGCGCCGGCAGGATCCGCCCGTAGGTCGCCTCGCCCGCCAGCCCGCCGAGCCGCGGCCACAGCAGCAGCGCGGCCAGCCAGACGCCGAGCGCGTTCGCCACGACCAGCCAGCCGAGCGCGTGCCGCGCCACAGTCGCTCCGCCGTCCTGACCCTGCCCGTCCATGTCAGGGCGAAACCATTTTGCCGTCCCGCATCCGCACCACCCGGTCGCAGCGCGACGCGAGCTCGAGGTCGTGTGTCGCGATCACCAACGTCTTGCCCGAGGCTTTCGCCAAATCGAGCAGCAGGTCGAACACCCGCTCGCGGTTCTGCTCGTCGAGCGCGCCGGTCGGTTCGTCCGCCAGCAGCACCGGCGGATCGTTCAGCAACGCCCGCACCAGCGCGCCGCGCTGCCGCTCGCCGCCGCTCAGCTCGCGCACCCGGCGGTCGAGCCGCCCGGCGATGCCCGTCCGCTCGGCCAGCTCATGCACCCGCGCCCGCGCCTGCTTGCGCGGCATCCGCGTCGCCAGCGCCGGGATCAGGCAGTTTTCCTCCAGCGTCAGCCCGGGCACCAGCTGGTGGAGCTGGAACACGAACCCGACTTCATGACGCAGCAAGGCTAGCCGTTCCTTTTCGCCCGCGCGTTCGCGCCCGGCGATCGCCACCCGCCCCCGCTCGGCCGGTTCCAACCCGCCGATCACGTTGAGCAGCGTCGATTTGCCGCAGCCCGACGTGCCGCACAGCGCGACGATCTCGCCCGTTGCCACGGTCAGATCCACCCCCTTGAGCACCTCGATCCGGCCCCGGTCGAAACTCTTCCAAACGTCTTCGACGACAATCATCGGCTCCATGGGGAAATCGGGGAAAAAGCGTTCATCCTACCAAGGAAAACAGAAACCACGAAAAACACCAAAGTTCACGAAAACCAAAGAGTTGGACGCCTAAATCGCCACACCACCGGGTGAGGGTCTTGATTGCCGCCAATCCTCTTCATTTCGTGCCTTTCGTGGTTTTGAAAAATTCTGAAATCCATCCGTGGTTCCATTTCCCGTTTGGGACTATTCGTGGCGCAGGGCGTCGGCCGGCTTCAACCGCACCGCATACCAGACCGGATACAGCGCTCCCAACAGGGCGGTCGTCACCGCCAGCGCGAGCGCGCCGGCGACCTCGCTCCAGCCGAGGTTCGGGTCGATGTAGCCCTGGAACTGCGGCACCGCCTTCAGCACGCGCAGGCCGCCGAAACTCAGCGCCAGCCCGGCCGCCATCCCGAGCGCCGAAACCGCCAACGACTCGCCGAAAATCATCCGCGCCACCTGCACGCGGGAGAACCCGCACACCCGCACCACCGCCAGCTCGCGGATGCGGGTGAACACGGAGAGGATCATCGTGTTGGTCACGCTCAGGCCGCCGAGCAGAAACGCGCAGCCGCCCACCACCCAGGCCGTGGTTTTGAGAATCCGGAACTGAGAGTAGCTCTTGCTGAACTCCTCGTTCTCCAGCGCGTTGAACGACGGATGGTTCGCCTTCATCCAGTCCTTCACCTCCGAGGTTTCGTGCCCGGGCGCCATCGCCACCGTGATCACCGAGGCCACGCCCTCCTTGTGGAACGCCTTCTGGCACGCCGCCAACGGCATGAACACGCCGCCGTTCTCGAAACCGTTCTCCGTCCGCACCACCCCGGCGACCCGGTATTTCCCCTGCCCGAGCTCCAGTTCCTCGCCCGCCTCCGCCTTGAGGAAATCCGCCGCCCGTTCGCCCAGCACGATCGCCTCGCCGTCGTCGCGGAAACCCGCCGCCGACCCTTTCAGCCACTGCGCCTTCCGCAGCCGGCCGTCCGACGCCCGGATGCCGAAGCAGGTGACCACCGGCCGCTCCGGCGCCGCCACGATCGCGAACAACACCGGCTGCGCGTCCTTCACCGCGTCGAGCTTCATCAGCTCGTCGGCCAGCGGCACCGGCACGTTGCTGAAAAACAGGTCCGACACGTTGCGCTCGAACACGACCATCTCCGCGTCGCTGCGCAGGATCCGCTCGAACATCCGCACCGCGCCGGACAGCAGGCCGACCACGCTCAGCATGGTCGCCACGCCCAGCGCGATCCCCGCCGCGCCGATCGCCGTGCGCACGCGGTGGCGGCGCAGGTTGGTGAAAATCAATCTCCAGAGTGACATGGCACGTTCTCTCTCCGCATGCTTCTAACAATCCCGCCGGCACCGCGCCACCCTTTCATCCCGCCGCCAGGCCGCCGGATTGCTCCGCGAACCCCGGCCAGGGAGCCCTGACCCGCAGGAACGGCAGCATCCACCAGCGCTCGCGCGGCCCGGGCAAACGGGCCTCCACCCGGTCGCCGAGCGCCTGCAGCCGCTGGAACCGCCGGGTCGCCCCGGTCACGCCCTCGGCCAGAGCCAGATTCGGCCGCCCCATCGCGCTGTCGCGCCCGCTCGTCTTGCCGCTTTCCTCGGGCTGGCAGAGCACGTCCTTCAAATCGTCCGCCGTCTGGAACGCCAGCCCGCGCAGGAACGCCAGCCGGTCGAGCAAACGGATCTCCTTCTCGGTCGCGTGCCCGGCGAGCGCCGGCAGCACCACCGGCAGCCGCACCAGCGTGGCCGTCTTGCGCGCCGCCACCTCGACCACTTCCGCCGCGTCCTGTTCCTCGCGCCATCCGCGCAGGTCGTGCGCCTGCCCGCCGACCAGTCCGGCCGGTCCGAGGCAGGATTCCAGCAAATCGCCCGCTCGCCGGCGGCGATCCGCCCCCGCCCCGCCGATGCCCTGCCAGATCAACGCGTAGCCGCGGTTGATCAAGGCCAGCGCCGCCAGCGTCGCCATCCCCTCGCCATGCGCCACGTGCAGGCAGGGCGCGCCACGCCGCGTCCGCGCGTCGTCCATCGCCGGAAAGTCGTCGAAAATCAGCGACGCCGTGTGGAGATACTCGATCCCGCAGCCGATCGCCCGCGCCAGCTCCTCCGCCAGTCCCATTTCCACGCCGATGAAATAGGCCACCGCCGCGCGCATCAGCGATCCCGGCCGCGACAGCACGTCGCCGAGCGCCGCGCCCAGCCGCGGCTCCATGAGGTCGAGGCGTCCCATCCCTCCGTGGAAGGCCTGTCTCATCACCGCCAGCCCGCAGGCGAAGCGGTGGGCACCGCCGGAATCCTGGATCATCGGAAAAAAGTGGGTTGGGGAGCAGGAAACTTACTTCGCGTCGCCTTCGAGGTGGAACGAAACCTTGAGCTTCGGATCGACCGTCATCACCGCCATGTTGCGGATGATCGGCAGGCTGAAATCGCGGTAGTCGATCCACACGAAGCCATCGACCGCCACCCGGTCGCCGCTCTTGGTCGCCGCCACCGGGAACGCGATCGATTTGGAAACCGCGTGGATTTTCAGCGAGCCCTGCACCCAGGTCTTGCCCGCGTTGTCGGTCCACGATTTCGCGAACTGGAACGAGCCCTTCGGCGACTTCGCGTGCTCCAGCCACTTGAGCATTTCCGCGTCGCGCTTCGGCTCGTCGGTATCCAGGTCCTTGAAGTCCCACTCCAGGCTCACGCCCGACGGCTCCAGCGTCTGCACATCGCCCGAAACCTTGGCGTCGAACTTCTTCAGCGAACCGCTGAACGAATGCCCGGTCGCGCTCGCGTCCACTTTCAGCCAGCTCTTGCCCGGATCGATTTTCAGATCCGCCGCGCGGGCGGAATGAAGCAGCGCGATCGGCAATAGGGCGACAAGCGGGAATCGTTTCATGCGGGGTGAAGGTTTAGCGCTGGCAACGCCATGATCCGTGTCTAAATTCGCACGGATTCCAAAGAAAATCACCCCGACTATCCTTTTCATTATGAAGCAATTGCGATTCATTCTCAGCACCGCGGCCGCGGCGCTTCTGTTAGGCACCGCCGCCGCCCACGCCGACCCCTACGCCGTCGGCTCGAAGGTCGCCGCCTTCTCCGCCAACGACCAGCACGGCGCCGCCTTCACGCTTAACGGGAAGGACACGCGCTTCCTGCTCGTGAGCTTCGACATGGAGACGGGCAAGAAGGCCAACGGCGCGCTCGACGCCCTCGGCGCGGCCTACCTGCCCGCCCGCAAGGCCATCTACGTCGCGAACATCCACGGCATGCCCGGCATCGGCCGCATGTTCGCCCTGCCGAAGATGCGGAAGTACGCCCACCGCATCATCCTCGGCGACGACGAGAACCTGCTCGCGCCCTACCCGCAGCAGCCGGGCAAGGTGACCGTGCTGAAGCTCGACGACGGCAAGGTGGAGAAGATCGCCTACTGGGATCCCGCCGCCGAAGGCGTCGACGGCCATCTCAAGTGAGCGTCGTCGTTCCGCCGGGCGGAACCGACACCCTGACCGTGCAGGATCTCCCCGGCCATGCCGACCCCTCCCCCGTCATGATCTATCTCCACTTCATGAAACGACCGGGAGCGGGCGCGCCAAACACGCGCGACCTCGGATAAAGCCATCTCTTCATCCACCGATCTTTCCGCTTGGCCCGCCATCCTGCCGCTCATTCAACACGAGCCATGACGAGCCCCCAGAATTCCACACTTCCGGGTCGCCTTTTACCCTGATCACCGACCGGTCGGGTATCACCCTCCAAACCCGACCGGTCGGTTAATAACATTGTTCGGCAAGATAATATGACCCCGCAACAGACAGCAAACAGCTACGACAAACTTGCCTCGCACTGGAATAGTGACGATTTCAATCGCGCCAACGGGATTGCACAGCACAAGAGAGCCATTCGTTTTGCGTCACGGAAGGGGAGCGCTATCGACATTGGTTGCGGCAGCAGCGGACGAATTATTGATTTGATGATTTCCGAGGGTTTCGACGCCGAGGGCGTAGATATTTCACCTGAGATGATTCGATTGGCGCAGCAACGACATCCAGATGTGGTTTTTTATCTTGCCGACATCTGTAGTTGGGACTTCCAGAAGAAATACGATTTGATTTCGGCGTGGGACAGCATCTGGCATGCTCCACTCGCTGAACACGAAGCAATCCTTAAGAAGCTTTGCGGAGGTTTGAGCCAAGGAGGGATTCTGATTTTTACCAGTGGTGGCGTTGATCAGCCAGGGGATGTGACCAATCCATTCATGGGGCAGCCATTGTATCATGCTGCCTTGGGGATTCCTCGGCTCTTGGAGATCGTCTCCGAGTGCGGCTGCATTTGTCGGCATCTCGAATATGACCAACATCCCGAACTCCACCTCTATCTAATCATTCAAAAAGCCGAATCGGGTCCCCGGGAGTGATTAGCTCCCGGGTCCCACACCACCCTGCATACGGCTCCGTACAGGGCGGTTCCAATCAGACTCGGGCGTCAGGCCCGTAGTCCCGATTGAGGGCGGATCCACGCGGATGAAGAGGTTGAAATGAGGAAAGCAGGAAGTTCGGGAAGAGGCTCTTCACCATTTCAAATCCCCCTACAGCCCGCGGTATTCCGCCGCGAGCCGTTTCGCCGCGGCGATCGTGTTGCGGTGGATCTTGGCGGTGAACTCCGCCTGGCGGTTGCAGCCGCCACCGTAGAGCACCGCCACCGGAATGCGGTTCTTCAGGAACGCCCGCAGCAAGACCTCGTCGCGCCGCTGCAGATCCTTCAGCGAAAGATACATCTGGCCGAAGCGGTCGTTGCGGTGGTTGTCCGCACCCGCCACCCAGATCACCAGGTCCGGCGCGAACACATCCAGCGCCGCCGCCAGCGAGTTGAAGAGCTGTTTCAAGTACATCCCGCCCTCGACGTAGCGCACCGTCTCGACGTCCATCGAGCCCGCCACCGGCCGGTCCAGAGCGTCCCGGCCGACGTGGATCGAGTAGGTGAACACCCGCGGGTCGTCCGCCAGGATCGCGTTCGTGCCGTTGCCCTGGTGCGCGCTGGTGTCCACCACCATGATCCGGATCCCCGGCTGCCGCGCCTGCAAGTCGCGGATCGCCACCGCGATGTCGTTGAACACGCAATACGCCTCGCCGTGCTCGCGGAACGCGCGGTGCGTCCCGCCCGCGAGACACACGCCGATCCCCTCGCTCAGGGCGGCCAGGCAGGCCAGCCGCGTCGCCTCGACTTCGGTCGCGCTGCGGGCGAAAAGCCTCGGCCCCGCCGGCAGCCCGAGCAGCAGCTGTTCCTTCCGGTCGAGCCGCGCCGACTCGATCTTCGCCACGTACTCCGGCTGGTGCGCCAGCTTCAGCAGGTGCGGCGACACCGCCCGCACCTCCACGATCTCCTCCGGCCGCAGGATGCCCCCTTCCAGCAGCATGTCCTTCGACACCCGGAACTTCTCCATCGGAAACGGATGGCCGTTCGGTAGATCGAGCTCGAACTCCTGCGAATAGAAGCAGCGCATGGGGGTTCTCTAGAAAACAAGGGAACTCCCCGAAAGCCAATGGGAAAAGACGGGCCGCCGCCGGAGCGTTCCGCTCCCGCCGTTGACACCCGCCCTCTTCAGCCCCAACGGGGAGAACGATGACAGCCCTGAGCAAGCGCAGCGCCGCCCTGGGTTTTCTCGCCACATGGCCCCGCCGCCACTTCTCAGATCAGGGCGCAGCCCTGATTCGTCTACGTCACCGTCCGCCGCAAGCCCTATGCCTCCACCGCCCAGCCATCTCCGGCCAGTGGCCGATGGCAAACCCCAGCTCCCCAAACCATTCGAGGGCGGCTTCTTCGACGAGAGATTCCGTGAACGAAGGCATGATTCGCTCAATGCCTCGCCATCGGCTGACGGTTGGACTCAGGCTGTTCCATCTTCATGTAACGGCCGAAAAGTTCGCCCGCCACTTCCCCCGGATTCTCGGTAAGGATCGTCCGCACCTCACCGAAGCGGAGGACCGATTCCCGCGGGCGCACCGCCTCGCGTCCTGCTGCGGAAACAGCGCCTGCACCCGACACGGCATGTCTTGTTCCATCCGGAAGTCCAGCAGGCAGGGTTGCTGGCAGCTCACCAACACCCCCACATTCACAAACTCCCCCGTCTCCGGATAAGGGAGAAACCGGAGCATCGCGTAGTTACAGGCGGCTTGCGGGGCATTCATGGCAGTTTCCAGAAGGTCTCCGGGTCGTTGAAGGGCAGCTCCAGAAGAGAAACTACCCGCTCCAACTCCAGTTGCACAGGCAAAGAGTCCTCCACATGCAGCCACTACAGAGGGAGATCTTCCGTGCTCATTCTCATCACGGATCGTTAGAGGCAGGCGATCCCGTTCACGAATTGTTGGAAGCTGCGCGATGCTCCAGCAACCGGATTGATCCTCGCCCCCATCTCCCGCGCCACCTCGATCTTGGGCAAACCACCTGGAAAGTGCCCCGCCTTTTGAAGCAAACGCTCCAATGCTTCCCAAGTCCCTCCTCTGATCCCATCCGGATCGCGGTACGCCACCTTCGTCCCGAAGTTCGGAGAAATGCCCGGATATGCAGCAACCAAGGATGGTGAATCTCCCAGAAACCATGCTTCCAGCTCCTCGACCGCGATCCGGTTGAGAACTTGAAACTGCCCATTTCGGGCAGAGGTTTTGGTTACGAGAGCGGCCGCCCGTGCTGCGGCCTCAAGCTTGTTTTTCAATTCCCGGCAGTCCTCCCGATCCTCGTCCACCAGAACGACAATGCGCCAATCCGCGGGCAACCACGCTTTGTAGCCCTTGAGCCGCTTCTCAAGATTCAACAGAAGATCGCTCTTTCCTTGGAACACGATCGGATTCCACGTCACTCCATCCGGCAGGATTCTCGGGAAAAATCCTCTGAAAAACGCTTCCGCGGACGGCTCTTCAAGCAGCAGTTCGATATGCATGGCTCAAGCGTTGCGGACTCTCCTGCGATCCGGCTGCACTCGCGCCCCCCCGGAATTGGTGAGCGGATCTCCCGCTTCAAAATGCCCTTCCATCCATAGATTCCCGAGCAGTGCCCCGGCCTCGATGAACTCCTTGATTCCACGCATATCAGACGCCCGCCGGACGTTCGTGTATCCATCCTCCGTCCGGTAGAGCACCCATGTTTCCTCGGGACGCAGTGAATTCACGAAAAACGGCGAATGGGTGGTCACCATCAATTGCGCGGCTCCTGAGGCATTGCGGCATTCCTCCGCCAATTCCGGCAGCAGGCGTGGATGGAGCTGGTTCTCCGGCTCCTCGATCCCGATCAGCTCGGGTGGAGCCGGATCGTGCAACAACGTCAGATAGGCCAGCATTTTCAACGTTCCGTCCGAAGCGAACTTCGCCATCACCGGCTTCTCGAAAGGCGCATCCTTCACCTGTAGCAAAAGTCGCCCGTCAGGCATCACCTCTGCATCCACCTTCTCCAACCGCGGTACCCGCTCGGCGAGTTTTCGCAGGATCCATTCCAGCCGTTCGCCATGCTGTTCCTTCAGATACTGGATAACGTTGGGAAGATTGTCGCCGCTCGAACTCAATCTCTCCTGCGGGCCCGCCTCTGGAACGCCCCGCGTGTTGTCCGCCGAAAGATACGAGAGATACCAGCCCGTAATGAACCGGCGGAGCGCCGCCACCCGCGGATGTTTGGCGAGCTGGCCGAGCGTATTCACGGCCAGCAATTCGCGGGAATCCAACCGTTCGGGAGTCCGGGTGTCCTTTTCGTCCGGCATGTCCCCGGTCACCACCTCGCCCGTGCCGGGTTCCTCCCGACCGAAGTCGAGAAATGTGAACGGTGCGGCGGGGTGTTTCCTCTTCCAACGTAGAAACTCCCGTGCGACGAACGGCCCTTTTGCGTCCTCGGCGATTTCCAAGTGATAGGTGATCAGAGGAGTGTTCTTTTTCTCCCGATATTTGACCTCGAAAATGATCGGTCCGTTCTGGCCACGTGTCCGCAATTCCTTGAAACGTCCCCGCTTGTCCCACGCCTTCCGCAGCCCCGAACCGAAACTCTCCGCGAGGAATGCAAAAGCGTCGAAGACCGTCGACTTTCCGCTGCCGTTCGGCCCGAGCAGGACTGTCAGCGGCGTCAGATTCTTCATCTCGACATCCCGCAAGGCGCGATAGTTCTGCACTCTCAGGTATTCGATTCTCGGGCGGTCAGGCGGGCGGGAAATCATGGGTGCAGATTGTCAGAAAGTGACTGGAATTGGGAAGAGAGATCCCCGCTCAGCAGCTTCGGCAGCAGCGTGTCGCGCAGGGTGGCGAGGGTGCGGGGGGTGATTACGATTGGCTTCGGCCTGTTGAAAAACCGGCGCGCAGATTCGGTGGAAGGCATCGAGAATCGGCGGCGGAGGCATCTTAGGAGGCGACTTTCTTACAAACGAGCATCGGGGAGACAGATCTAGCAGAGGAAACGCGGGGGGATGAAGCGAGAATTGCCCGGATTTTCCGGCATGGGCACGGACATTTACGGGGGGCGGGAAAGTGAATATTTGGAAATGGGAAGTGAGGATTGCGGGGGAAGACCAACACGACGGGGCGGGATGAATCCCGCGGTCCCAGGGGGCTCCGCCCTTGGAAGACCCTCCTCGCGTGAACGCTCAACTCCGTCTCCCCTTCCCCGGCGATGGCTCGCGCGCGGCCCGGAGGCCACGGATGAATCCCGCGCTCGCAGAGAGGCCGAAAGGCATTTCGGAACGCGCACTTTCGATGCTCGATGGCCGAAAAGGGATTTCGGTTTGGGCATTCCACGTACTCGGCGTTGCAAACTGAAATTCGGTTTGGACGTCATGAGGGCTCCGGCGTGCAAACTGAAATTCGTTTTGGGCCTCCGAGGTGCTCGGGTGCCCAAAAGGGAATCCGGTTTGGGCCTTCAACGTGCTCCGCATTGCAAACTGAAATTCGGTTTGGGCCTCATGAGTGCTCGGGGGTGCAAACTGAAATCGGTTTTGGGCACTCTTGCATCGATGGTGGGCAAACCGGAATCGGTTTTGGGCCGCCGAGCACGCGTATGGGGCAAATCGAAATCGGTTTCGGGAGCCATGGCATCGCGAGGGGGCTCCCGGAAATTCCCTTCGGGCGGTCGCGCATCGAAAATGGCCAAACGGAAATCCATCTTGGGCGCTCCGGCACGTCGGGCGCAAAAAAGCGTGCCCTCACGATGGCCGATGTTCCCCCCGCATGAGGCGTCCTTGCAGGACGCGAACGGGTTTTTACTCCTACCAGGGGTTTCACCCCTGGCTGGCATGAGGCGTCCCGTTGGGACGAGGAGCCGGAGCAATCGGGTAAGGGCAGCCGGATCAGCCCACCAGGTCGGCCGAAGCGTAGCGGTCGAGCTCGATGCCGGCGGCGGTTTCCTCCTGGAGGTTCGCCCGCAGCATCGTCGCCACCTTGTCGAAGCCGGCCTGCACGGCCTCCGCCAGCGTCCGCCGGTAGGCCGCCTCCCGGTAGCACTGGAGCTGCTTGGTCACGGTGATCCGCGCCTCGTCCAGTTCCTCGCCGGTCAGCGGTTCACAGGACTCCTCGCCGCGCGCGAAAATCGCGTCGAGCTCGGCGCAGCGGCGCACGGCGGGATCGCAGCCGAGAAAGGCGAACGCCCGCTCCAGCCGGGCCACGTGGCGCTCCGCCTCCTTCTGGTGGCAGCTCAGCAACAGAGCGCGCTCCTTTTCCGCGATTTCCGAGGAAATCCGGCTCAGGCGCTCCACCCGACGCCGCTCGGCATAGAGCAGCGTGGCGAGTTCCTCCGCAATCGCGCGCTTGGCGGCGGTCTGGTCGGCGTCCCCTTGCATGGCTCGGAATTCGCAGGCGGCGTGCCAATCCGCGTCACAACTCATCGCAGCTCGATATATCCATTCATTGCCGCCATGAGCAAAGCAAATGGCGAGCGGACGCGTGCTTTCGGTCACCGGCTACCGCAGACGAACCGCGCCTCGGATTTAAAAACCACGAACCCGGCGAATTTTGGAGGGAATGAGGAAAGCAGGAAGTTCAGGAAAAGAATCCAGTGCTTTCCTTCCTGAAATTCCTGCTTTCCTCATTCAAAATTAGAGATTCATCCGCTCCTCATTCCATCTCCGCCTTCTTCCGGATGCCCGGATGCGTCATGAGGGCTTCACGCCGCTTTCCGTAGCAGCGCGATCATCACTCCTTGGATGATCAGCTCGCGGGCGGGGATCAGGTCGGGGTAATCCGGGTTCTCGGCGTGGAGGAACGGCTTGCCGTCCTTGACGAGGTAGCGCTTGAGCGTCGTTTCGCCGTCGATCAGGGCGGCCACGATCTCACCGTTGCGCGGCACGCGGAATTCCAGGATCACCGTGTCGCCGGAGCAGATGTGCGCGTCGATCATCGAATCGCCGCGCACCTTCAGGGCGAAGGTCCGGGCGTTGCGGTTCACCCCGAGCGAGGCGATGTCGATCGACACGCAGCCTTCGCGCTCGGATTCCACGTCCTGCGCCATGCCGGCGGCGATGCTGCCGTAGATCGGGATGTCGACGATTTCCTCGCGATCCAGTTCCTCGGGAAACACCACGGCGCGCGCCTTGCCCGGCACGCGTTGGATCACCCCCTTTTTCTCCAGCGCCCGCAGGTGGCTCATCGCCGCCGTCTGGCTGGCGAAGCCGAAGAAGTGCTGGATCTCGCGGGTGGAAGGCATCAGGCCGGTTTTCCGCTGCTGCGCGCGGAGGTATTCCACAATCTCTTGCTGGCGTTGGGTCAGTCCTGACGACATGGCTTTTGAACAGTGTTCTCTAGAACAAATCAGCCACGCACCGCACTGGCAAGCAAAGAATCTCCGGCACGGACCCTGCTTTTTCCGGAATCCGGACGACTTTTGACAAATAGGCGAAAGCGTCCGTGACGTTATTCTCAAGCCGGAATCCGTCCGCGCCGCACCACCTGCCCGCGTTCCGTCTTGCTTCCCCGCCCCCGCTTTTCCAAACATCCCGCCCATGTCGCGCCCGCCCCACACCCGCCTTGCCGCGCTTTTCCTTTTCGCCGCGATGTTCAGCTCCTGCGGAGGGGCGCCTCCGGGCCCGGTGACCCGCACGAACGTAAGCACGCCGCTGATGGCCGAGCCGGCCGAACCCTTCTTCAGCTCCGCGGTTCCCTCGACCCCGCCGCCGCCGATCGCCGGCCAGAGCGCGATCGTGATCGACGCCGATTCCGGCCGCGTTCTTTTCGCCAAAAACGCCGACGCGCAACGGCAGGTCGCCAGCACCCAGAAGATCGTCACCGCGCTCTGCGTGCTGGAAGCCGGCAACGTCGACAAGGCCGTCGTGATCGACTCCAGCGACAGCAACTGCGAACCGACCAAGCTCGACCTCAAGGCGGGCGAAGCCTACCCGCGCCGCGAGCTGCTCAAGGTGCTGATGGTTAAAAGCGCCAACGACGTCGCCCGCGCGCTCGCCCGCGACGTCGGCGGCGACCAGCAGGGTTTCGCCGACCTGATGAACCGCAAGGCCGCTGCGCTCGGCATGCGCAACAGCCACTTCTGCAACCCGAACGGCCTGCCCTCGACGAGCCAGTATTCGACCGCCCGCGACATGGCGATCGCCGCCCGCGCCGCCTACCGCAGCCCGCTGCTCCGCTCTTACTTCGCCACCAAGAGCTTCACCTTCCAATACGCCAACGGCCGCACCCGCCAGATCGAGAACACCAACCGCGTGCTCAAGACCGTGCCGTATTGCAACGGCATGAAAACCGGCACCACCGACGCAGCCGGCCGCTGCCTCATCTGCACCGGCTCGCTCAACGGCCGCTCAGTCATCGTCGTGGTGCTCAAGTCGAACACTCCGAACATCTGGAAGGATTCGGAAAAACTGCTGCGCTGGGCGCTCGAGCGTCCGGTCGCCGGCTGATCCGGGCGTCATGACCCGCGATCCCGCCACGGAGCTCGCAGCGCTCGCCGCCGATGGGCTGCTGCGCACGCTGCGGCCGCTCGATTCGCCCGCCGGCCCGCGGGTGACGCGCGACGGCCGCGAGCTGCACAATTTCGCCTCGAACGACTACCTCGGGCTCGCCACCGATCCGGAGCTCGCCGCGGCCTTCATCGACGGCATCCGGCGTTACGGCGCCGGCTCGGCCGCGTCGCGGCTCGTCTGCGGCACGCTGCCGCCGCATGCCGCGCTGGAGGAAACGCTGGCCGGGGCGAAAAGCGCGGAAGCCGCGCTCGTGTTCTCGTCCGGCTTCGCCACCGCCGTCGGCTGTCTGCCCGCCCTCGTCGGCAAGGACGACACCGTGGTGCTCGACAAGCTCTGCCACGCCTCGCTGATCGATGGTGCCCGGCTGTCCGGCGCGACCGTCCGCGTGTTTCCCCACAACGACACGGGCAAACTGGCCCGGCTGCTCGCCTCGATCCGGGCGAAGGACGCCACCGGCCGCGTGCTGGTCGTCACCGAGTCGGTCTTCAGCATGGACGGCGACCTCTGTCCGCTGCGGGAAATCGTCGACCTCGCCGACGCCCATGACGCGCTGTTGTGGCTCGACGAGGCCCATGCCTTCGGCGTGCTCGGTCCCACCGGCATGGGGCTGGCCGAGGCGCTCGGCCTACAGGACCGCGTCGCCTTCCAGATGGGCACCTTCAGCAAGGCGGCCGGGCTTTCCGGCGGTTACCTCGCCGCCTCGCGCACGTGGATCGACCTGCTCGTCAACCGCGCCCGCGCCTTCATCTACTCGACCGCCCCGCCGCCCGCGCTCGCCCACGCGACGATCGCCGCGATCGCAAAAATCCGCTCGGCCGACGGCGCGGCGCGCCGCCAGCGGTTGTTCGAAAATCTCGCGCTCCTTTCGCCCGGCCACGGCTCGGCCATCGTCCCGGTCGTGCTCGGCTCGAACGAGGCCGCGCTCGCCGCCTCGCGCCGCCTCGAGGAACTCGGCCACCTGGTTCCCGCCATCCGCTTCCCCACCGTGCCGCGCGGCACCGCACGCCTGCGTGTCAGCCTGTCCGCCGCACACGAACCGGCGGCCATCGCCTCGTTGGCGCGGGCCATCCGCGAGCTGACGATCGGCGGTTGACGGCGCGCTCTCTCATGCCGCCGCGTTTCCCTCTTGATCGCCCGTTGCCGCGGTCTTTGTTTGAGCCATGACTTCTCCTCTCCGCGGCAAAACCGTTCTCATCACCGGTGCCTCCAGCGGCATCGGCCGTTCCTTGTGCGAATCACTGGTCGACCGCGGTGCCAACGTCCTCGGCGTGACCCGTCGCCCGGAAGCCCTGCCCGAGGACGTTTCCCCGATCCCGGCCGACCTCTCGCGCGAGGAGGACATCCACGCGATTTTCCGCGGACTCGGCCGCATCGACGCGCTGGTGAACTCCGCCGGCGTGGCTTTGTTCGCCCCGATGCTCGACGGCAAGCCCGCCGATTGGGAGGCGATGTGGCGGGTGAACGTCTTCGCCCTCGCCCTGTGCTGCCAGCTCTCGCTGCGGCATTTCCCGGCCCACGGCGGACGGATCGTCAACGTCTCGTCGATGAGCGGCCACCGCGTGCCGCCGAGCGGCGGTTTTTACGCGCCGACGAAGTTCGCCGTCCGCGGCATCACCGATTCACTGCGGCACGAGCTCAAGGCGATGAACTCGAAAATCCAGGTCTCCACCGTTTCGCCCGGCTTCGTCGACACGCCCTTGCTGGAAACCTACTTCGCAGGCCGCGAGGATACGCTCGCCGGCATCCGCGCCCACATGCGGATGCTCACCTCGAGCGATGTCGCCGCCAGCATTCTCTCGATCCTGGAAGCGCCCGAGCACGTCGAAATCACCGACGTCCAGCTCCGCAGCGCGGACCAGCCGCAGTGAGTTCCTAAGATCCGACTGAGCTAAAAGAACGATCACCGTCGCCGCTTTTTCGCGGGCAATTCGTCCATCGCCTCCGCCACGGCGACCGGCAGGTTGACGCCGCCGTCGCCACCGAGCCGGCGGTCGACCGCCTCCAGCCGCTGGATCAGGTCGCGCACCTCGTGGCGGGCGTACGGGCCGCCCGCCGCGTCGCAGAAATGCGTGCGACAGCCGAACGGCCGGCCGTCGTAGATCTGGCAGAGGCCGGTTTTCCCGAGAAACGGGCAGGAGCCGTCGGCCGGCGGCACGACCTCCTTTCGCCCGGCGGCGCGCCACGCCAGGGCGGCCACCAGCGCCTCTCCCTTGGTCAGGAACGGCGTGCGGCCGTTGAGCCGGAAGCGGCAGCATTGCGAAATGCCGGTGCAGTTCCGCGCCACCGGTCGCGCGGCGAGCTCGGCGTAAATGGCACGCACTTCGGCGAGCTCGGGCGAATGCTTGTCCATGGTCACGGTCCGAAACGGTTCACCACAGCCCGTATTTGCCGTAGGCCATGATGTAGAGGCCCATCAGCAGGTTGGCGGTGGCATGCATGATGACGCAGGCGCCGAGGCTCTTGCCGCGGACGCACAGCAGGTAGGCGAGGCTGCCGTAAAGGAACGCCGCGGGACGGTCCGGCGCCGTGTGGACAAGCACGAACAAGCCGGTCACCACCACGAAGGAGGACCAGCTCGCCTTGCCGAACGGCTGCCGCCAGCAATCGCCCTCCCAATCGAGCGCGAAGCGCATCAGGAACCCGCGCCAGAAGATTTCCTCGACCAAAGCGACCACCACCACGGCGCGGAAGAAGCGCAGGACCACCGAAGTCCACCAGGCGGCGGGCGAGACGAAGATCCCCGGATCGAAGCCTTCCTTGCGCGCGGCGATGCCGAGCCAGCCCATCCAGCCGTCGGGATCGGCGGTCAGCCCGAGGCGGTCGTAAAGCGTCGTCGGCAACAACCAGAGGCCGATGCCCAGCGCGCCGCAGAGGACGCCCGCGAGGCCGCTTTTCCACGACCAACGGAAGTCGTAGGACTTCCAGAAACGGACCAGCACGGCGAACGCGGCGAGCGACTGGACCGGATAAAGCCATTGCTCCGGCGCGCGCCGCCACCAGGGCGCGTCCGGGTGCTTCCACTCGATGAACGGACCGGCGAACGACAGGGCCAGCAGGAACGCCATGAAGACGACGAACGGCAGCACGTGCGCCCGGGTCAGACGCGAGGAATCCGCCGGACGAAGGGTCTGCGCGCCGGCGGATTCCGCGTTCATAAGGCGTAACGGGCGCGCTTAGAGCGTGCCGACGAAGCGTTCCATCTTGTCCATCGCCACGCGCAGATCGTCGAAGGCGGTGGCGTAGCAGCAGCGGAGGAAGCCCTCGCCGCTGTGGCCGAACGCGCTGCCCGGAACGGCCGCGACGTTCTCCGCCTCCAGCAGGCGGGTGGCGAACTCCTTGCTCGAAAGCCCGGTCGAACGGATGTCCGGGAACACGTAGAACGCGCCGCCGGGCGTGTGGCAGGAAAGCCCGATCTCGTTGAGGCGCTTGACCATGAAGTCGCGGCGGTGGTGGTAGCTCTCGCGCATTTCGAGCATCGCCGGGGTGCCGTTTTCCAGCGCCTCCAGCGCGGCGTTCTGGCTCATGATCGGCGCGCAGAGCATCGAGTACTGGTGGATCTTCATCATCGCCTCGATGATCGGCTGCGGCGCGCAGGCGTAGCCGAGGCGGAAGCCGGTCATCGCGAAGGCCTTCGAGAACCCGTGCAGCAGGATCGTGCGTTCCTTCATGCCCGGCAGCGAGGCGATCGAGACGTGCTTCACGCCGTCGTAGCGCAGCTCGCTGTAGATCTCATCGGTCAGCACGATCAGGTCGTGCTCGATGCAGAGCTTGGCGATGCCTTCGAGATCCTCCTGCGACGCGACCGCGCCGGTCGGGTTGGTCGGGAAATTGAGCATCAGCACGCGGCTCTGCGGCGTGATCGCGGCGGCGAGTTTCTCCGGTTTCAGCGAGAAGCCGTCCTCCTTGCAGGTCTCGACCGACACCGCCTTGCCATAGGCCATGACGATGCTCGGACTGTAGGAAACGTAGCAGGGCTCGTGGTAGATCACCTCTTCGCCCGGATTGAGCAGCGCGCGCAGCGCGAGATCGATCGCCTCGGACACGCCAACGGTGACGAGCACCTCGGTCGCCGCGTCGTACGAAACGTCGAAGAACCCGCCGACATAGCGCGAGATCGCCTTGCGCAGCGAAAGCAGGCCGAGGTTCGAGGTGTAGGTCGTCTGGCCTTTTTCCAGCGAGTAGATGGCGGCCTCGCGGATGTGCCACGGGGTGACGAAATCCGGCTCGCCGACGCCCAGCGAGATCACGCCTTCGCGGCCCTGCACGAGTTCGAAGAAATCACGGATGCCGGAGCGCGGAATGCCCGCGACGTGCCGGGCGATTTTGGAAGAATAGTCCATGGAAACAGAGATCGGGAGAAGTGGGTTCGGAAAGCGGAGAGAGCGGAAACTCCGGCCTCTCACCCGGTTTCAGCTCTCCTGGGGGGTCACGGCGCCACGGCGAGGCGCTCGGAACGGGCCTCGTGGTCGAACAGGAAGCCCTTTTCCTTATACGTCTTCAGGCGGAAGTGCGTGGCCGTCGACAGCACGCCGTCCAGCGTGCTGAGCTTTTCCGAGACAAAGCGGGCGACGTCGCGCAGATCCTTGCCCTCGACCACCACCATCAGGTCGTAGCCGCCGCTGGCAAGGTAGCAGCTCGCCACCTGGTCGAAGCGGGCGATGCGCATCGCCAGACGGTCGAAGCCGCCGCCGCGCTCGGGCGTGAGTTTCACCTCGATGAAGGCGGAAACGTTGCCGGCCTCGGCCAGCTCCGGATCGGTCACCGCCTGGTAACCGAGGATGGTGCCGTCCTTTTCCCAGGCGGCGATGCGCTCCTGCACCTGGGCGGGCGAGAGCGAAAGCAGCTCGGCGAGTTCCGCGTCGGTGTGGCGGGCCTTGCTGCGGAGAAGCTGGAGAAGCGGATCGGTGGGCATGCGGCGGGCAATGTGAACGAAAAATCGCGGATTCCAAGCGCAAGGAATCACTCGCCGAAGCTCACGCCGATGGCGCGCGCCGCGGCGACGAGCTCGCTGTTCGCCTCGACCAGGCGCAGCTTGTTGACCGCCTCCTCGATCGGCACCGAATCCACGTGGTAGGCTTGGTAGCTGACCATCCGGCCGAAGCGGCCTTCCGCGGCGAGCTTGGCGGCCATCACCCCGAAGCGCACGCCGAGAATCCGGTCGAGCGAGGTCGGCGCGCCGCCGCGCTGGAGGTGGCCGAGCGTACACGAGCGCGTTTCCTTGCCGGTGAGTTGCTCGAGCCGCTTGGCGACCACATCGCCCATGCCGCCAAGGCGGACCTCGCCACCTTCGTTGGCGTCCACGGTCACCATCTCGCCGGACGGCAGGCAGGCGCCTTCCGCCACGACCACCAGCGAGCTGTGGTAGCCCTGGGCGTCACGCTGGCGGATGTGCTCGGCGACTTTCTCCAAATTGAACGGAATCTCGGGCAGCAGGATGGCGCTAGCCCCGCCGGCAATGCCGCCCCAGAGCGCGATCCAGCCCGCGTGGCGACCCATCACCTCGACGACCATCACACGCTTGTGGCTCTCCGCCGTGGTGTGCAGGCGGTCGAGCGCGTCGACCACGGTGGTCACCGCGCTGTCGAAGCCGAAGGTCATCGCCGTGGCGTCCAGGTCGTTGTCGATCGTCTTCGGCACGCCGATGACCGGCCAGCCTTCCCGGTAAAGCTGCAGGGCGGTGGTCAGCGAACCGTCGCCGCCCACGATGATGAGCGCGCGGATTTCCAGCTGCTCCATCGTGCGCTTGGCCTTGGCCACGATGTCCGCGGGCACCTCGGCGATGTCGCCTTTGCCGATCTTGGCGGCGAAATGGCCCTTGTTGGTGGTGCCGAGGATCGTGCCACCGTGCTTGAGGATGCCGACGGTGTCCTTGGGCTTGAGAATCGTGTAGTCGCCGGGTGGCAGCAGGCCCTCGAAACCGTCGCGGAAACCGATCACTTCCCAACCCAGCTGGTCGGCGGCGCCCACGACACCATGAATGACCGCGTTAAGCCCCGGGCAATCGCCCCCGCTGTTGAGAATTCCGATACGCATTGGCATGTTTGTTAGCGCCGACGGCACGGCAGGGGTAAGCAAAAATCCAGAGGATCGGAAAATTCGCGCCAATTAACGGACGTTTTCCACCTTCAGCAGCTCGCGCTTCGGATCCGCGACCGGAGCCCCCATCGCGAGCCATTGGTCGTAGATGCCCCAGCCCTGCCGCGCCAGCGCTCGGGCGCGGTTGAAGCGGTCCGGGTTGTTGAGCACCACCACGATCAAGCGCCGCGGCGTCACGCCCTTGCTGCCGTCCGGCTTCTGGCGGACCAGCGGGTCGCGGTCGACGCACACCGAAAGGCAGGGGCCGGCGGCGGCGGTGGTGCCGGTCTTCACGCCGAGCACGCCTTCCTCGCCGATCAGCTCGTTGGTGTTGCGCACCGTGAAGCTGCGGGTTCCGGCCGGGCCGTTCACCGTGATCTGGCGGTCCTTCTGGCGGACGATGAAGGAGAACGCGTTGCGCCGCATCGCGTAGACGGAAATGCGCGCGATGTCGGCCGCCGTCGAGTAGCCCGGCTTCTGGTTGCTCGGCTCGAGCCCGTGCGGATTGATGAACCGGGTGGAGTCCATTTCCAGCGCGTGCGCCAGCTTGTTCATCTCCGCCACGAAGGTCTCCACCGGATCGCCCTCGCGCCCGCGGCGGGCCAGCATGTCGCGGCCGATGTAATCGGCCACCGTCTGCGCCGCCAGGTTGTCGGAACCGAGTAGGGCGGAATAAAGCGCGTCGCGCAGCGACAGGCGGTCGCCCGGCTGCAGGCGCATCGGATTCGGCCCGCTGAGCTGGAGCACCGACTGCGGCACCGTGATCTGGGTGGTCGCCAAGTCGTGCTGGGTCGCGTACGCCCAGTCGACCGCGATGGCACCGGTCGCGATCTTGGTGAGGCTGGCCACCGGCCGTTTCACGCCGGCGTTCGACGCCTGTAGGATTTTGCCCGACCACGCTTCCATGACCATCACGCTTTCAGGCGCCTGCGCCCGGACGGCGGCGGGGGAAAACGCGAGCAACACAGGGAAAAGGCGAACGAAAGCTTGTTTGAGCATAAGTGATCCGGGCGAACGGCGGCGAATCTAGCCCCCGCCCGTCCGGACTCAACCCCAAACCCCGGGTTTCCCGCTTAAGACCTTGCCAAGACGGCCGAAAACCGTAGGTTCCCGCGGCAGCAGGATCTTTCCCGCATCCCGGATTGCCCGCCGACGGCCCGCTTGTCTTCTCCTCGGCACCTCGCACGGCCACTGCCGGCGCGACCGCACCCATCCCGGATTCCGGAAATTTCCTGCCCCCCGGGCGGTGGCACAAGCCGGCCGGCGCGGATCCGACGGAAGCTCATGCAATCCAGCAGCCGACCGTCCCGGCACCACAAAGCCGATCCCCCGCGCCACGCCGGTCCATTCCACGGACCCGTTCCGATCCATCGCTTCCCGAGAAGCCCGGTGCCGGACCGCCCGCAACCCTGACACAGCGACAACATGTCCAACGCCACACACGACTCCCGCGGCAGCAACAACCCGGGACGCAAACGCCGCCGCCGCAACCGCGGAGGCCAGAACCGCAATCCGCAGAACCAACAAGGCCAACAGGGCGGTCGCCCGCAAGGCCAGGGCCGCCAACAAGGCCCGGGCCAAGGCCCCCGCCCGTCCCGCCGCCCGCAACCGGTCAAACTGACCTGGTGGCAGAAGCTGCTCAAGGCCATCGGCCTCTACAAGGAGCCCGTCCGCCCCGCCCGCGCCAAGCGCGAGCAAGGCGGCGACGAGCGCCAGCCCAAGGAGCGCGCCCAACAGCCGGTCAAAACGAACATCCGCATCGCCCGCGGCAACGAGGGGATGAAGCGCGAAGCCGGCCCGGTCGAATCGCCCCGCCTCTACATCGGCAACCTGTCCTACGACGTTTCCGAAAGCGACCTGACCGACCTCTTCAAGGGCATCGGCGGCGTCCGCAACGTCGAGATTGTCTACAACCGCAACACCCACCGCTCCAAAGGCTACGGCTTCGTGGAAATGCTCCATGTCGACGACGCCAAGCGCGCCGTGGAAGTCCTGCACGACCAGTTCTTCATGGGCCGCAAGATGAACGTCTCCAGCGCCAAGTCGAAGGGCCAGGACGAGCGCGAAGACCGCGAGGAACGCGAAGAGCGCCGCCCGAAGCAGCAGGCCGAGCAACCGGCGGCCGAAGCCGCCCCGGTCGCCGCCGAAGCGCCCGCCGCCCCGGCCGAGGAAGCCGCTCCGGTTGAAAACAAGACCGAAGCCGCCTGAGCCTCCGAACACTCCCCAAACCCCGCCCGGTTCGCCCGCGGCGGGGTTTTTCTTTGCCCCGGCCGCCCGCTTTGCTTCGCTCCCGCACCCGTGACCGATTTCCCCCAGCCTCTCTACGTCTGCGGCCCGACCGCCTCGGGCAAGACCGCGCTCGCACTCGAACTGGCCGCGGAGCACAACGGGGAAATCGTCAATGCCGACGCCTTCCAGCTCTACCGCGGGCTCGACGTGCTGACCGCCTCGCCCTCCGCCGCCGAGCGCGCCGCCGCCCCCCACCATCTGTTCGGCGTGCTCAACCCGGACGAGCCGAACGACGCCCAGTCCTACGCGACGATGGCGTCGCGGGTGATCGCGGAAATCGCCACCCGCGGCCGCACCCCGATCGTCACCGGCGGCTCCGGGCTGTATTTGAAATTCCTCACCCACGGCGCCTCGCCCCTGCCCACCGGCGATCCGGCGATACGGGCCGAGCTCGACGCCCTGCCGCTCGACGAGCTCGTCCGCGAACTCCAGTCGCTCGACGCCGCCGAGGCCGCCCGTACCAACCTCCGGAACCGCCGCTACGTCAGCCGCGCGGTGGAAATCTGCCGGCTCACCGGCGGCAAGGCGTCCGAGCTGCGCGACCAATGGGAAAGCGCGAACCGGGAGCGCGTCGCCGCCCTGCGCGGCTTCGTGATCCAGCGGCTGCGGCCGGACCTGCACGCCCGCATCGCCCGTCGCACCCGGGCGATGCTCGACGGCGGCGCGATCGAGGAAGTCGCCGCCATCGGCCACGTTTCGCCCCACCTCGAAAAGGCGATCGGCTTCCGCGAAATCCAAGCCTTGCTCCGCGGTGAAATCGACCGCCCCGCCTGCGAAGAGCTCATCAACGCCGCCACGCGCCAGTATGCGAAGCGGCAGGAAACCTGGTTCCGCCGGGAAAGCTGGCTGACGCCGGTCGCGCGATAAAAAAGCCGGGATCCTCTCGATCCCGGCCTGTTTCTATCACCCCTTACAGCGGCAGATCGTAACTGCGGCCGCTCACGCCTTCATACCAGCGGATGTAGGCCTGGTTGACCATCGCGTAGCCGCCTGCGGTCGGGTAGTCGCCGGTGAAATACCAGTCGCCGCACGCGCCTTTGATCGACGCGTGGAGGTTGTCGATGGTCTGGAAGATCACTTCGACCTCGCCGTTCCAATCGATGTCCTCCGGATACACCATGCGGCTGATTTCGGCTGAAATCTCCTCGTTGGTGAAATCGGAGTAAACCCCCTGCACACGGTTGCGGCGCTCGGCGGCCGGCTTCTTCAACTCGGCGCGGCACTCGTCGTAGATCCGGTCGAGCAACGACTGGCGGCCAGCGCGGCGGTGCAACGCCACGGCGGCTTGGAACGCGATGAAGCGCCCGATGTCGGCCATGTCGATGCCGTAGCAATCCGGATAGCGGATCTGCGGCGCGGTCGAGCACACGACGATCTTACGCGGCTGGGTGCGGGCGAGAATCTTGAGGATCGATTTCTTCAGCGTCGTGCCGCGGACGATCGAGTCGTCCAGCGCCACCAGCACGTCGTCCGGCCGCACCACCCCGTAGGTGATGTCGTAGACGTGGGAAACCAGTTGGTCGCGCCCCTTGTCCTGGGTGATGAAGGTGCGCATCTTGATGTCCTTGTGGGCGAGCTTTTCGCCCCGCGGCCAGTTGCGCAGGATCAGGTCGTCGAGCTTCTCGGCGGTCAGATCGCCGTCGGCCACCGCCCGGAGGATTTCCGAGCGAACCTCCTGGCGGCGATACAGGCGCAGTCCGTCCATCAAGCCGTAGTAGGCGGTTTCCGCCGTGTTCGGGATGAACGAGAACACCGCCTTGTCGAAGCAGTTGTCGATCGATTTGACCACCTGCGACACCAGCGAGGCACCCATCGCCTTGCGCTCGCGGTAGATCTGCGGGTCGTTGCCGCGCGAAAAGTAGATCTTCTCGAACGAGCAGGGCGAGAACTTCTGCGGCGGCGAGAACGGGGAATCGGAGAACGTGCCGTCCGCCTTGATCGTGATGATCGAGCCGGGATCGACCGGCTTGACCTGGTCGGCCGAGGCCTCGAACACCGTCATGAGCGGCACGCGCTCGGAGGCGAAGGCGATCACCTCGTCGGTCACCAGCATGTGGCACGGACGGATGCCGCGCGGGTCGCGCATGACGAACATGTCGCCGTTGCCGACCACGCCGCAGATCGAGTAGCCGCCGTCCCACGCTTGGGCGGACTCGCCGACGATGCGCGGGATGTCCATCTCGGCGGAAATGCGCGCCGGCATCTCGCGGCCGTCGACGCCGGCGTCACGCAGCTTGCGGTAAAGATCGGTGTGCGCCTCGTCGAGGTGGTAGCCGATTTCCTCCAGCACCGTCTGGGTGTCGGTGCCGAACACCGGGTGCTGGCCGCGGCCGATGAGCACCTGGTTGAGCTCCGCCGCGTTGGTCATGTTGAAGTTACCCATGACCATGAGCGTGCGGGTCGGCCAGTTGCTGCGGCGCAGGTATGGGTGGCAGGAACCTTCGTCGAACTCGCCGGAGGTGCCGTAGCGGAGATGGCCGACGAGGATCTCGCCGCCGAAGTCGAAGCGCTCCTTGACGCTTTCCGGGTTCTTCGGATCGAGAGCGCCTTTGCGCGCCATCTTGTGGAAGGTTTTGACCTCCTTGCGGAAAATCTGCGCGAGCGCGTCCTGCTCGATGCCGCGGCGGCGGAACACGTACGGCTGGCCCAGCGGCATGTCGAGCTTCACGCAACCGATGCCGGTGCCGTCCTGCCCGCGGTTGTGCTGCTTCTCCATCAGAAGGAACAGCTTGTTGAACCCCCACAGGCTGGTGCCGTAGCGGTCCATGTAATACGCCAACGGCTTGCGGAGTCGCACAGCGGCGATCCCGCATTCGTGTTTCAGGAAGTCGCTCATGTGGCGGAAATTTGGCTCGTCGGCGTCACTCGCCCTGCACCTTCACCCGGACCCCTTCGGTGTCAACCATGCGGCCGATGACCGTGCCGCCGGGGCCCGCCTTGAGCGCGGCCTCGACGTCGGCTTCGGCCACGATGGCGACCCAGCCGATGCCCATGTTGAACGTGTGGAAACGGTCCTCCGCGTCGACGTGCGCCAGCAGCTTGTCGATGCCCGGCAGCGTCCACTTCGGGATTTCGAGATCGGCGCCCATGCCCACGAACAAACGCTCGAGGTTCTCCGGCAGTCCACCGCCGGTGATGTGGGACATCGCCTTCGGCTTCACGCCGCCGGCTTTCAGGCCGTTGACCACGTCGTGATACAGGCGGGTCGGCTTGAGCCAGGCCGCGAGTTCCTCGTCCGTGACGTCCGGCGCGTGATCCTTGAGCACGCGGCGCACCAGCGACCAGCCGTTGGCGTGGATGCTGTCTGACGCGTAGCCGATCAGCACGTCGCCCACTTTCACGGTGGTCGGGTCGATGAGGTCGGATTTCTCGGCGCAGCCGATGCAGAAGCCGGAAAGCTCGACCACGTCGACCGGCACGATGCCCGGCATCTCGGCCGTTTCGCCGCCGGCGAGGATGCAGTTGCAGTCGGCCAAGTAGTCGGCCATGCCCGCGATCAGGCGCGTGATCTTCTCCTCGTCCAGCGCGGCGATGCCGATGTAGTCGAGGAACAGCAGCGGATCGCCGCCGGTGGTGAGAATGTCGTTCACGCTCATCGCCACCAGGTCCTTGCCCGCGGTTTCGAGGAGATCGTGTTCGAGCAGAAGCTCCAGCTTGGTGCCGACGCCGTCACAGCCGGTCATCATCACCGGCTGCTTGTAGCCGCTCAGGTCGTAGCACGCGGCGAAAAGCCCGAACGCGCCGAATAACTTGCGGTTCGCCTGGGTGCGAGCCACATGCGATTTGATGTCGCCCACCAGAGCGGCCGCTTTGCGCGTGTCCACTCCTGCCTGCTGATACGTGAGTTTGCCCGCCATGATTGCCGTTGGCGCGGGTCATAGCAGCCCACCCCCCCGCGTCACGCGGAAAATCCGGGAATTTCCTCCCGGCCCGGCCGATCGCCCGTGCCCAGGCGGTTTCCGGCCGCAGCCGGAATACCGGTCGGCCGGATTTCCCGGCCGGCGGCTCCGCTCCCTCACGCCCGGACCCATGATCCATAAAACCAAGAATCGCGCCCACAGGACTCAAAATGTCCCACCCCTTCCCCATCCGTAAAATCACAAACGCTTGAAAATCATGAAGCTCCCGCCAAGCGCCCTAATTTTCCTTGAAGCAGCGCAGAATGCCGATAGACCCATCCGAATCTGGCAAAGTGCATGATGGACTCGCAATCCGCCCCTTTCATCCGGTTGAACGCCGGCTTGACGATCGGTTACCGATCCCCGCTCGCCCGCTCCGAGCGGGAAATCGTGCTGACGGAAGGCACCCATTTCCTGCTCGCCCGCAACGGCCGCGGCAAAACCACCCTGCTGCGCACGCTGGCCCGCACCCTGAAGCGGATGTCCGGCGATTTCGAGATCCAAGGTTTCACCCAGTATCTACCGGAAGAGCTCCGCTTTGACGCCGAGCTGCCCACCGCCGCCGCCTTCCGCAGCCTGCTGCCGAAGGCCCGCTGGAACGACGCGCTCGATCTCGCCCGCAGGCTCGAACTCGACACCGCCAAACCCTACGGCCGGCTCTCCACAGGCAACCGCCGCAAGGCCAGCCTCATCGTCGCGGAATTCTCTACCCGCCCCAATAACGGCAACGTGCTGCTGCTCGACGAGCCGTTCAGCGGACTCGACGCCTACTCGCGCGAGGCCTTCGAAACCCTGTGGTGCGACCCGCGCGACCCGGTCCTGCGCCTCGTCAGCTGCCACCCGGACTATGACTCCATGCCGATGCCCAGCGCGCTGATCATCGAGCACGGCCGCATCCTGCACCACGCGTCGCCGGATCAAACTTGGAGCAGCCTGAAAACCCTTCTCAACTGAGCGATGCGCCTTTTCCGCCTGACCTTCGCCACCATCCTGCGCCGCAAATCGTGGGCGATCTGCGCGCTCGCGACCGCCATCCTGCCGTTCGCCCTGCCCGGATTTTCGATGGCGAGCGAACGCCCCGTCCTGCTCCAGCCCGCCCGCATCCAAGCCGCGTGGGGCACCGTCTGGGTCTGCTCGCTGCTGTGGGGGTTGTTCACCGCCGCACGCCAGGGCGAATCGAACTGCCGCTCCGGCCTCGGCGAATATTTCCAGACCACCGGCGTGTCGCCCACCCGCCAGTGGCTGGAACTCTGGCTCGCCTCGCTCGCCTACATCCTGCCGCTCGTCCTGCTGGCCGCCGGCATCTGCCTGACCTTCGCCATGCCCGGCGACGCCGCCGAGCGCGCCATGTGGTGGCAGATCAACGCCCAGTACACCGTGCTCTTCCTGCTGGTGATCGCCTCCCTGCTCGGCCTCGCCATCGCCATCGCCTCGCGCTTCGGCTCCGCGGCAGGCTTCACGCTCACGCTCGGACTCGCCCTCTACGGCCTCTATGGCGTCGGCCTGATCGACAACCTGCAGCAGGTCGAGGCCGATCCGCTGCTGCAAACCCTCTCGCGCTTCTCACCCCAGTACCGCTGGGCCGATCTTACCCAGCGCCTTTACTTCAAGCTCGGTGCCCTGCCCGCCCCGGTTTTCTGGAAAACCACCGCCTATTTTGTCGGCGTCCTGGCCGTCAGCACCGCCGTTTCCCGTCTGCTGTTCCGCACCAAATCCGCGATCTGATGTCCCATCGGACTTCACACCTGCTCTCCCTGCTCCTCCTCGGCACCGGTGCCGCCGCATGGGCGTGGAGCGCCGCCGGGTTGGCAACGGAACCGGCGCTGCGGTTTCCGACCAATCCGCTGGGGGTGAAACGCAGCCCGTACGGCGAAGTGCTCGCAATGGCGATGCAGACCCCGATCAACCGCTACTGGGAAACCGGCGTCGAAGAGCACGAAGAACACGAAGGCCACCACCACGGCCCCGGCGAAACCTGCACGGAAGGCGACGATCACGACCACCCCGAACCAGCGTCCGCGAGCCAAGGGTGGTTCGACGAGCTCAACGAAGCCGCCAACCTGCGCAACAACCCGAAAGCCGCCCCGCCCGCCCTGAAGTTCTGGGTGCGCCGCCAGATCGAAGACCAGCTCCGCTTCGCCTACGAGCTCGATCCCTCCCACTACGGCAACTATTGCGCCTATCTCTTCTTCCTAGCGGAGCCCAGCCTCGGCACCCGCCCGGAACTGACGCCCAGCGCCCTCGCCCTGACCGAGGACACCATCCGCTACTCGCTCGCCCGGAACGACGACCCGCGGCCGGCGCTCACCGCCGCCGCCGCCGCCCAGAACGGCCTCGGACTCATGTTCTCCCAGCCCGCCAGGTATTCCATTCCGGATATGCGACGGCTGCTGGACACGCTCGATCAAAGCCTCGCCCGCCACCGCGAACTCCGCGACGCGTGGATCGCCTCCGGGCAGTGGGGCACCCTCTCCCAGGAACGCCGCGACGAGGCCACCGAGCGCTACCATTTCCTCGAACAACTCCGCCACGCGGCCGCCGCAACCATCGATCGCCTCGCCCGCGAGCGCGGCGCTCCCTGAGGCCGATCTCAAATCTCAAATTTCAAATCCCAGATGTCCTTCACCCCGCCCCCGCTGCCCGGCGTCTTCAGCACCCCGCACGCCCGCTTCTCCCACGGCATGGACGGCCGCGCCCTCCTCGGCACGATCTTCCGTGTCTGCAAGGAGCTGCGCGTCTCCGACATCCAGATGCGCGCCAACCGGCCGGTCTACATCCACACCAACAAGGGGATGGAAAAGCTCGACCATCTCGGCGTGCTCGACGCCGCCCAGATGGACGAAATCCTCAAGGAGCTCATCCGCAACCGCGAAAACGCCAGCCACGGCTTCGGCGAGGCCGGCGATCTCAACGAACGCTTCGAGGACAAGATCGACAAGGCGATCGGCGATTTCTCCAAAACCAAGGTCGCCGACTTCTCCTGCGACGGCATTCCGATGGGTGACGACGGCGAAAAATCCGGACGCCTCCGTATCCAGGCCCACCTCAGTTCCTCCGGCCTCGGCATCACCTGCCGTATCCTCAACGATTCCATCCCCGAGCTGGAGTCCCTCGGCATCGACATCGACACCACCACCACCCTCCGCCAGGCGGTCTTGAAACGCGCCGGCCTCTGCCTCGTCACCGGCCCCACCGGCTCCGGCAAGTCCACCACCCTGGCCTCGCTCATCGACTGGCTCCGCCGCCATCACGCCAAGCACATCGTCACCGTCGAGGACCCGATCGAATACCAGTATCCCGACGACATGCCGGACCCCGATTTCTCCGGCCGCCGCATCCCCTCGCCCTCCATCGTCACCCAACAGGAAGTCGGCCGCGACGTCCACTCCTACCGCCAGGGCCTTAAGGACGTCCTCCGCAAGGCGCCCCATGTCATCCTGCTCGGGGAAATCCGCGACCGCGAGGCGATGGAGACCTGCATGGAAGCCGCCCAGACCGGCCACCTCGTCCTCTCCACCCTCCACACCACCGGCGCGGTCAAAACCATCGGCCGTATCCTCGAGCTCTACCCGAAGGAAAACCACGAGGCCGTACTCAGCCGACTCTCGGAAATCCTGATTTTCATCCATTCCCAAGGATTGCTCAACGGATTGGAACGCCGCGTGCTCACCTACGAGTTCCTGCAGAACAACGACGACGCCGTCTCCAGCGCCATCGCCAACTACGGCGGCGGCGCCCGCTCGCTCGAAGACGTCATCCGCCGCGCCGGAAACATCGAGTGGGACGCCAACCTCGGCCGCCTGCTCCGCCAGGGCCTCATTTCCGAAGAAATCTTCGAAAGCACCCGCATGAACCGCAGCGACAGCGACATTTTATAGCTTGAAATGTTCAACGCAAACGTTGCAAAAAGTGCATTGAAGTGCCCTTCGCTCATTCGCTGAAGTCAACCTTCCCCCAACCCAATACCCTGAACACCCCACAAACACCCAAACACATGAAACTGAATTCCCGTAACGTGAAGGCCAAGGCCGGTATGACGCTGCTCGAACTGACCGTCGTCATCCTCGTCCTCCTCTCGCTCATCTCCATCCTCTTCGTCGGCGCCCGCCAGTGGAAGAAAGGCTCCGACCGTGCAGGTTGCATCATGCTCCAACGCAACATCCAGCAGGCGGTTCGCGGTGACCAGAACATGAAGGGCAAAAATCCGGGCGAAGCCGGCTTGGTTGCCGCCCGCATCATTGGCTCCGGCGGCTACATTGAAACCACGCCGACCTGCCCCAGCACGGGTACCGCTTTCGTGCTCGCGGACGGCAATTACCCCGCGCTTAGCAATCTCGCGTCCCCGTGCCCGAGCATCGCCACGGAAACCGATCACGTGCCGAACAGCATCACCGGCTGGTAAGCCCTCCGTCCCCTGACGACTTACGCGGCCCGTCTCCCGACGGGCCGCCCTTTTCTTCGCTTCCCCTTCGCTTCCCGCGCCAATCCCTGACCCGCCGGACCCTTGGCCAGCCTCCAAAACCCCGAACAGCTCAACGAGTTCCAGCGCTACAAACAAGCCTGCGCGATCCTCAAGACCAGCCGCGGACGCAACAAAGCCTGGTTCCAGGAAGCGCTCGATCTCGATTTCCAGATCCACCTGCGCGTGGACGGATCCGGCGTCGTCTCCCGCCTTTACGAGCGCAAACAGAATCTCTGGTTCGACGGTCCCGCGGTCGAACCCGACACCTTCGCCAACGAAGAGAAGACCGAAGCCTTCGCCACGGAGATCATCCAACTCGCCCGCAAGAACAAGGCGAACGCCATCGGCCTGATTCTCCACTTGGCCGATGAGTTCGCCACCACCGAGCTGAAGTCGGAGTTCGACAATCCGGCGGAGCTCGCCGAATTACGCGCCACCGCCGAGCGCAACCCCGCCGCCCTGCTCGAAGGCGCGGCGATTTCCTCCGACGCATCCGCCTGGCGCGTGCTGCCCTATCCGGCCATCGGCGGCGAGGCGATCGCCACCACCATCTCGCTGAGCCGCCAGCACGCCGCGTTCTTCGACCGGCTGCGCCAAGCGGGCGAGACACAGGATTTTCCTATCGTCGCCCACGCTCTGAGCGCGCCGCTGCTCGCGCTGCAAGCCATCCCGGAGGCCGCCAACCCCGCGACGGGCCGCCCCTTCCTGGCGATCCTGCACTACAACCATTTCACGGTCCTGGCGTTCTTCAACGAGTACGCCGACCTCCGCCTGCTGCGCACCCAGCAGCACCGCGGCCAGCGCCGCGCGCCCAACCTGCGCCACGCCGTCGCCACCACCCTAGCGGCCTTGGAGCTGGCCGAACCCGACGTGTTCGTCCTGCCGCTGACGCCGGAATCGGACGCCTCGCTCGCCGCGGAAATGCGCGCCGCCTTCCCGAACCGCCGTGTCGAGACGGTCGATTGGGCGAAATCGCCCTATTCCAACGCGAAGCTGCCAGTCCATTGCCCGGAGCCCCTCGTCGCCACCGCCCGGCCTGACCCGGCAACGAAACCGCTCAGCACCACCTTCGCGATGTACGCCGAGGAGCGCTGGACGCTCCAAAATTTCCTGCCCATCCCGCCGGAAATCGCGGATACCTACCCAACTCGGCAGGAAATCCAACTGCTGCGGACGGTGCGTTTCGCCCGCGTCGGCATCGCCGCGCTCGCCCTTCTCGGCGCGGGCTGGATGGGGTTTGGCATCTTCCAGATGACAAACCGCCCGGAATGGTCGTTCACCCCGGCCGAAGCGAAAACCATCCAAATCCGTGTCGCGGCCCTGAACGCCGAAGGCCAGAAAATCGAACACTGGGACAACCTGCTGGAAGACCGGTCGAAGGCCTGGGCGACGATGGAGTTGCTATGCCGCCTTTTCCCGGAAAACGAAGGCATTCAGATCAAGACATTCAGCCACACCGCCAAGCCAGAGCCCGCCCCCGGCAAACCGAAAGCCGGCTTCGTCAAGGAATGGCGGATCAACGGCATGGCCCGCGTCGAAGCGCTTGAAAAGCTCAACCTGATCGGCAGCCGCGACGGCATCACCCGCGTCTTCAACGAAGTGGCCGGTGTCACCGGTAACAGCGCGTTCCGCCTCGACCTCGGCAACCGCAGCGTGCTGGCGAACGTCCGGACCCAGGAAAACAACCGCGCTTCCCGTGGCGCGGCCGGCGATGCCAACGATCCCGCGTCCTATCCGTTCACCTTCGATCTGACCATCACCCAGCGCTTCGAGGCGACCGATCCGCTCGCCCTCACCACCGCCAAGGCCCCCTGAAATCCCGGCCATGCATTACCGACAACCCATCGTATTCTTCGGCCTGGTTCTGCCGCTGATCGCCTCGGCCGCCATTGCCGGCGGCGCATTCTACGCGCATCAAAACACCGCCACCACCTTCGCGGGCCGACAAAAACAGTATCAAGCGGTCCAACAGAGTAAACGCGCGGCGGAGGTGACGGAGCAGCAACTCACCGCCAAACGGCAGTCCGTCGCCGAATGGCAGAAACTACTGGCCAAGGAAACCAAGAGCGAGGTCAGTAACCATTTGCGAAAAATCCAAGATTCGCTCTCCTCCAAAGAGTTCCAGCAAACCGGAGCCGATTCGCTGACGGCAGCCGGCGGCTTCGCCTCGGGGTCCGCACAAAAATCGAGCCAGCTCCGCCTCGGATTCCGCGGCACCTACCGCTCCCTCCAGCGCGCCTTCCTCGAGCTCGAAACGCGTATGCCCCAGCTCCAGCTGCAGGAACTCAGAATGGACGCCAACACCAACCAAGCGGCGCTGGACAACGTCGACGTGACCTACACCGCCTGGGAAGCCGACGCGTCGACAAAACCATGAGCCTTTCCCCGCAACCGCCCATGGAGCATTCACCCCGATTCTTTCGTCCCGTGTCGAGTCCCACCCACCGTGGCGGCCTGAAAATCGCCGCATGTCTGCTGCTTGCGCTTCCCGCGCACGCGCAACCCGCCGCCAATGTGGCGCCCGCCAAGCAACCGCCCGGTGGCGCGGAGGACATCCAACCGTCCCGCTACGTCAGCCAGGATCCTTCTTCCTACATCGCCAAACTCGCCTCGCGCTTTGCCATCCGCACCCGCGCCACCGACCCGTTCGGCCAGCTGCAGGATCCCGCGGCCAAGCCCGTTCGCCCGGTGGCGACCAAGACGGCCACCCAACAGACGGCATCCGCCAAGCCTTTCTCCGACATCGTCAGCCGGATCCGCGTGACCACCGTGATGCCCGCCGAGCGCCGCTTCCTCATCGGCACCCGCAGCATCCGTCAAGGCGACAGCCTGCCCTTGCAAACCAATGGCATGCGTTACCAGATTCAGGTCATGGAGGTCAGCTCGCGCAAGATCGTATTCAAGAACGTGGAGAATGGCGAGACCGGCGAGCTCGCGCTCGACGTCCTGCCTCCCGGCATGTCTCGCGGTGCCCAAGGCGTGCTCGCCCCCGGCATGCAAGCCGCCCGCCCGGACGCCCCCATCGAAATCGACAGCACCCCGGCCGCAGGCTCCCGACGCGGCTACTGAAACTCATCCCTTTCATTCCCCTTCCCATGCAAACAACCCGTCTTTCCCTTCTGGCTCTCGCCGCCGCCATGGCCGCGGGTAGCCTGCGAGCCCAAACCCCCGGTGGCGACTCCCTGATCGAACCGGTCACGCCCGAATCGGTGCCCACGGCCGCCGTGCCACCGCCTCCCGCACCCGAGCTCGCCCCGAACGCGCCGGCCACCACCACGGTGGAAGCGAACGGTGCAGGAAAGCCCGCCAACGGTTCGTTCGCCCCGCTCGAACAGCAGAAAAAGTCGATGGCCGACAGCGAGGACGGCTACCTGATCAAGGACGCCAACCTCAACGACATCTTCCAGTTCCTCGCCAAACAGGCGAACCGCCAGTATTTCCATAACGCGAAGATCTCCTCGCCGGAGTACCGCGTGACCGGCCACCTGAACAACGGCAACCCGCTCCAGCAGATGGAAGAGCTGGCGTTCATGTACGGCCTCACACTCTACACCAAGGGCTCCACCATCTACGCCCTCACCCAGGCCCAGCTTAGTCAGCTGCCCGCCGCGGAGTTCCAATACCAGCTCAGGTATCTCCGCCCGACCGACATCGCCCAAATCAAGGAGCTCATCAAACCCGTGCTGAGCCCGTCCGGTGTCGTCAATTTCGAGCCCAAGACCAACACCGTCGTCATCATCGACAACGCGCAGAAGATCGAGGCCGCCCGCAACCTGCTCCATGATGTGGACAAGGTGAAGGGCCAGATCGTGGTGGAAACCAAGATCCTCCGCGTCACCAGCAGCGCCGCCGAACGCGTCGGCATGGACTGGTCGTCCACCCTCGGTGCCAACGGCCTGCCGATCGAAGGCGTCCGCTCGCTCAACAGCATGTTCGGGCTGCAATCGGCTTGGATCCCTACTACAGCTCCCGGGAAAGCTACATCTGGCAATACAAGCGGCCAAAGCCTTTTTGCGTCCGAAATCCCCAACCCGGCCAACAACATCGTCCTCTCGCCCGTCCAGTTGAACGCGGTGCTGCGCGCGCTGGCCGAAGGCAACCTCGCCAAGCAGGTGTCCAACCCGACCCTCATCACCGAGGACAACGAACAGGCGACCATCTCGATCATCGACCGCGTGCCGATCATCACCACCACCGCCAGCCAGGGAGCCGCCACCACCTTGTCGTCGGAGCAAGTCCGCTACAAAATCGACGAGAGCGACCCCACGATCGACAAGAACCCGGAGAAACACCGCGAAATCGGCATTTCCATGGTGGTGACGCCCACCCTGCTGCCGGACGGCACCGTCCGCATGCGCCTGCGCCCGCGCTCCGCTCAGATCACCGAGCAAGTCAAGAGCGCCACCACCGGCAACCTTTACCCACGCGTCACCGAATCGATGGTCGAGTCGCTCGCCCGCGTGCCGGACGGCTACTCACTGCTCGTCGGCGGTTTCTACGGCGAGGTCGAGAAGAACAACCGCAACAAGGTGCCGCTCCTCGGCGACGTGCCGGTGTTGAACTTCTTCTTCAAGAGCAAAGAGAACGTCAAAGAACAGGCCAGCCTGGTTTTCGTCGTCACCCCGAAATCCTATGACCCGCGCGACCGCTGCCAGAGCGTCAAACGCAACACCATTGCCCGCGACAAGCTCAACATGACGGAGGACTACGACTGGGTGGACGAACACAACCCCGGTCCGGCCCACGACCCGAACCTGCGCCGTGGCGTCCGCGGGCTGAAGCCGGTGCAGGCACCCTACTACCCGGACACCGGCGAGACGGGCTACCCCGCCACCGAACCTCCGACGCTGCAGGGCACCTGCGATTCTTCCAAGGAAGTGATCGATGGCCCCACCACCCGCGCTCCGCAGTTCAGCCGGGCCCGGCGCTGAACGGGCGGGCATCCCACCCATCCTCATCTCTTGATGACCTCCCTTCACCCCACCGCCCCTCCTCTCGTGCCAGGTCATGTCAGTCCGGAAGACGCGCTGAACGAGTGCATCGCCCGCACGGCCGAAGCGCTCGGTGCCAGTGGCGTGGTGGACACCTCGGACATCGCGGCGGGCGCGCGGGTGCTTCAGGACTCGCTGCTGAAGGGCCGGCCCGCCGACCTGCTCGAATGCGTCGCCCGCGCCCAAGGGCATGGGGAGGAGCACCTCGGGGAGGCCATTCTCAAACTGTCGGATTCCTTGTCGGCGCTCACGGCGCAGCATCCTCCGATGCTGCCCTTCGCCGGCAAGCTTATCACCCCAACCGCCTTCTACGAGTCGTATCGTGAAATCCACGAACTCTCGAAGATGCTGTTGGTGCCCGTGATCTACGCCGAGGATACCGACGCCATCGGCATCGCCTCGATCAACCCGGTCGCCTCGTCGATCCTCGTCGATGGCATCGTGGCGGCGGTCGAGCGCCGCGTCGGCATCCGGCCGTTCGTGACGATCGCCCGCGTCGACTACGAATCCTGGGCCTTCCTCTGCCGCAAGCACTTCGTGCTCTGAACCATCCTCGTCCTTCACGCAGCTTGCGATCAAGCCGCGATAATCCCTGTCCGGCACGCCTCACCTCGCCCTTCACATGATCGAATTCGACGGCATCGCGTTCAACGAATCCATCAGCCGGCGCATCATGACGGCCCTGGCCGAGCACTCGCCCGCGTTCGAGGATCTGGCGCACGACCAGGTGTCGAACCGCGTCACCCGCTATAGTTTCATGGCGGCCGTCGCGCAGATCAATGGCCTGCCGTTCTTCCCGAAGATCGCCGAATTCTGCGACCCCTCGCTGCACGCCAACTGCGATCCCGCGGTGATGACCCGCGGCTTTTTCACCCCGCTCAGCCAGGCCGCGGGCAACAAGCTGATCGTCGCCGTCGCCAACCCGTGGAGCCCGCTCGCCGAGGAATACCTCGCGCCGCGCTTCCCGGAATTCGAGATCGTCCGCATCGTCACGCTCGCCTCGGAAATCAGCCGGGCGATCGAATCCGTCGGCACCAATAGCGGCCCGAGCCGCTCGGAACTCGAGGCGATCGACGTCGAGGACCTCGACGAAGGCCACCGCGACTTCGACGTCACCAGCGACTACAACGAGCCGATGGCCCAGCTGGTGGCCACCATCATGGCCGACGCCGTGAAGCTCCGCGCGTCCGACATCCACTTCAAGGTCGAGAAGGACGTCTTCTACTATTGCTACCGCGTGGACGGCGACCTCGGCAACAAGATCGAGATCCCGATGAAGCTCAAGGACCGCCTCGACGCGTTCCTGCTCAACCTGATGAAGCTGCCGACCGAGATCCGCAACACGACGCCGGGCATCTCCGGCCGCTTCACCATTTCGTATTTCCACCGCCCGATCGACATCCGCTACGAGCGCCACCGCACCTACCGCGGCTACCATGTCACGATGCGTCTGCTCGACAAGAGCCACATCAACGTGACGCTCGGCAAGGGCACGCTGGCCTTCGACGACGACACGCTGTTCGAGCTCGGCCGCGTGATGAAGATCCCCGCGGGCATCATCGTCATGTCCGGCCCGACCGGCTCGGGCAAATCGACCACCCTCAACGCCATCCTGCGCGAGCTCAACCGCCCGGAGGTCAATATCCTGACGCTGGAGAACCCGGTCGAGGACGAGGTCCCCGGCATCACCCACTGCGACCTCAAAAGCCCGAAGGAGTTCAAGCCGATGATCAGCTCCTTCATGCGAAGCGATCCGGACATCATCCTGATGGGCGAGGTGCGCGACATCGAGTCCGCCGAACTCGCGATCGAGGCGGCGGTGACCGGCCACAAGGTGCTGACGACCATCCACACCCCGCGCGCCTCCCAGATCATCGAACGCTTCGAACAGCTCGGCATCGAACGTTGGAAAATCGCCCAAACTCTCAAAGCCGCCTGCGCCCAGCGCCTCGTCAAACTGCTCTGCCCCTACTGCAAGGAGATTCAGAACGGCATCGACGAATTCAACCGCCGGACCTTCAGCCTCGACGACACTTGGAGCGACGTTCCGGTGTTCGCGGCCAAGCACGGCGGCTGCCCGGAATGCCGGCACACCGGTTACAACGGCCGAACCGCCATTCTCGAAATCATCCCGATCACCCCGAAGGTCTCCGACCAGCTCTCCAAGGGCGAAATTTCCCCTTACGAACTGGAATTGAGAATCCAACAGGAAGGCCGTCTGCCGAGTCTCCGCCGCAGCGGCCTCCGCCTTCTGCGCGAAGGCAAGACCGATCTCCACGCCATCAGCCAGGTGATCGACATGACCTATAACGATGAGTAACGCCGGTTCCACGCTCAAATCCGCCCCCCTCGGCACCCAGGCCCCCGCGAAAAAGGGCACATCCCTCTTCAATTCCGGAAAACCCAAGGAATTCAAAAAGAAGGAACTGGTGCAGATGTTCCGAGGCATCAGCTCGATGCTGCGCGCCCAGATCAACACGGCCGACGCCCTGAAATACTACGCCCAAGGCTTGGACAACAAGATAATGGCCGAGGCCCTTCTGCGGATCCGCGAGGACATCAACGCCGGCATCAACATCCACGAGGCATTCCGCCGCACCGGCCGCTTCAGCGACATGATCGTCGGCCTGATCCAAGCGGGTTCCGACGCCGGACAGCTGCACGAGGCCTTCCGCTCGCTCGCCCAGCGTCTCACGAGCGAGCTCCATTTCATCAAGGCGATCCGCAAGGCGACGGTCATGCCCGCCGTCGTCATCAGCATCCTCACCGGCGCGTTCATCGTCTCCCAGGTGAAGATCGTCCCCCAGGTCGAGCAGATGCTCGGCCAGGTCAGACAGAAGCCCGACGGTATGACGGCCATCGCCTTCAACGTCAGCCACTTCACCCAGAAGGTTTGGCCCGTGGCCGTGCTTTCGATCATCGGCCTCGCCGTCACGATCTGGCGTTCGGAAAAAGTCCGCACGCTGATTCTCGGCTTCGCCATGTCGAAGTGGCGGCTGCTGCGCATGCTCATCATGAGCGTGAGGCAGATGACGTTCCTCGCGACGGTTCGCCTGCTCCACGGCAACGGCATCAACCTGGCCAAGTCGATCCGCGTGTCCGCCAACAGCGTCAAGGGCACGCCGTTCTACCACGAGCTCCGCGAGGCCGCCGACAAATACGAGAATTCCGGCGTCCCGCTTTCCACCGCATTCGCGAAATATACCTCGGTCGACCCACAGGTCGTTCACATGCTGGCCATCGGCGAGAAATCGGCCTCGCTGGACAACCAACTCGAGATGCTCACCGGCATGTACGAGGAGGACGCGGAAACCCACATGGCCACCTTCACCGCTTCCGTCAACTTCCTCGTCCTGCTCATCGCCGTCGGACTGATCGGGGCGGTGTTCATCGGCACCTTCCTGCCAATCTTCCTGATGGGACCGAAGATGATGCAAAGCGGCATTTGACCGGGCCTGCGTGGCGGCCGGGCGAGAAAGGAGACGCGAAAGCCTCCTGACGCCGGCCGACCGCGCCCATGATCTGCCACACATCCTCCACCCTCATGCAGCTCACCCGTTTCGACCGCTGGTTGCGCGCGCGCTTCGTGCACGAAACCCATGTCTATACACTGCGCCCGGCGGTGCGGGTGCCGGCCGGCATCCGGCACGAGGAACTCCCCGCGGCGGTGGGCAAGCGCTTCCGCCATCGCTACATCGCGCACCGCCCCGAGCTGGCGCAAACACTGATCGCGCAACTCAAGGAGGACAGCCAGATGTTCGCCACCCGTGTCGTGGATCGCAAAGCCTGGTTCGTGCCCTACCTTGCGCCGAAGGAACGCTCGGTGACCTGGTGGATCGCGTGGAAAGTGGTCGCCATCGTCGTCGGCATTTTCGTCCTTACCCTGGTCAAAGCGCTGTGGGACAATCCGAACATGCGCGCCAACATCCTCGACGCCCTCAAGGTTCTCAAGAACTGAGCCTGTCGGAATCCGCCCTAGCCCAAGCCCTCTCACCCTCATGAAACCCAGGCCAGCTCCATCCACCCGCCGCGGCGTGACTTTGATCGAAATGTCCGTGGTCATCTGCGTGTTGCTCGCGCTGATGAGCACCGGCCTGTACTTTTCCAACCAAATCGGCAACTGGAAGGCCGGCAAGGAGGCCGCGGAAACCCTGCGCGCCGTCTATGCCGCCCAGCGCATGTATCTGGCGGATCACCCCACCGCCGCCGTCGGCACGCTTACCCAAGAGAAGTTGCTGCCCTACATGCCCAATCATCCAAGCGTCATGCCCACGATCACGTCGCTCGACGATGAGGAACTCGGCATCAACGTCACGGTTTCGCCCCCCGTGGTCGATGGCGGCGGTGGTGCGGCATACGACCCGTCCGGTAGCAGCAGCGACTCCCTCTGGGACGTGGGCGAATGAAGTTCGCCCGGACATCCGCGCTGGCCTGGCTCAGCGCGTGCGCGCTCGCCTCCGCCGACGAGTTCCGCCACGTCGGCGATTACCTGCTCCAATCGCGGGTCAAGCTCACCGGCACGCATGCCCTGGTGATGCCGATCAAGCCGCTGCTGCTGCACGCGTTCACCGACGGCGTCGAAGTCCGCATCACCGCGGAGGGCGACGACGACGCCCGCTCGACTTTCGAAATCTACCGCTCCGATGGCGTCGGCCGCCCGTCACGCGCCGGCGGAGCCGTTGAAATCATCCCCGGCGTACAGGCGATCAGCCACCAGGGCGGCCAGTTCCGCCATCTCCGGCTGAGCCGCGAAACGCTGACCATCACCGCGTTTCCCGGCATTTCCGATCAAACCATCATCACCCACGCCGTCGCGGCAAACCCTGCCGCCAGCGAACCCACTTCCCCCGACCCGGGCAAAGCGCCCGCCGCTCCATGAATCCGCTGCCTCCCGCCACCGGTGCCTCCCAAGCCCCGGCCTTTTCTCCGACCGACCGACCGACACTCGCCTATCCCTGGCTGTTGTTGCTGAGCACCAGCGTGGCGGGGTTATTCTGCTACCTTTATCTCACCAAGCCGGTGATCGTCAGCTCGCCCGCTCCGGCCGCGGTGGCGAAATCCGAGCCGCCTGCGGTGCCTGCAGCCGTTCCTGTTTCAGCGCCCGCTCCCGTCACGCTGGCGAAAGCGGAGCCAAAACCCACGCCCGCCCTCGCCCCCTCGCCCAAGCGTTTGCCAGGAGACTCCGCAACGGCGCCTGCCGTGCCCAAGGAGACGCTGGGCAAAACAGGCGCGAGCGCCTTCGAAGAAACCAATCTGCGCGTGCAGCACATCCTGATCGCCGAAGCGCCCGGCGGCGCACGCAGCCGTTTGGAATTCGAAGTTCCCGTCCTGTACCGCAGCCGCAACCTGCGCTGGAGCAAGCAGGAAGTGACGCGCGCCCGTGAACTGCTCGGTAAGCTCGCCGATTATCAGGAGAAATCCCGGGCCCTGCGCGCCGAAGGCATCGCCTTACTCGATGCCTGGAACCATCTGGTGAACCACTCGATCCCCGGTGCCGGACTGCGCGCCGACAGCCCGTCCCTGCCCGCCAACCAGGACGAATCCGCCCGCCCCGCCGCGACGCTGGACACCCAGAACGCCATCCGCCTTCAATCCGACGGAAAATGAACCTCCGCATTCTTTCCCTCGGCGTCGCCGCCGGCCTCACCTTGCCAGCCGCCGCCCAAACCCATGATCCGGTGGTGGAAGCCCTCAAGCATCCCGAAGGCGGTGCGCCGAAGCGTTCCGCCGAAGTTTCGGTCGTCCTAGAAGAGGAAGGACAACCGCTCGTGCCTGACGCCGCCAAGCCGAAACCGGACCAGAAAACCCCGCGACCCGCCACCGGCGAGCCTCAAGCCACCCCGGCCACCCCTCTCCTCGTGACCGGCAAACCGCCGGCCGACGCGCAGCAGCTCGACTCCGAAAAAGAACCGGAAAAAGGCGTCGCCGTTCGCGTGGAATCGCTGCAAACCGGCAGCGGTCCGATCGATCCCGCGCAGGTCAAACTGCTCGCCCCGTTCGCAGCCAAGCCGCTAGCCGAACCGCCCGCGGGCTGGGTTTACGACGCCACCGCGGCAGCCCCCCCGTTCGTCAAGCAGGTCGAGCTCTCGCCCGGCTCCCACATCACCCTGAGCATCCGCCCCCACGTGCTGGTTCCGGTGAGCGATGGCGCGAACTTCTTCAACCTCCAGGAGCCCGGATTCGAAGCCGGCCTCGGTTACAAGCAAGCCAGCACCGTCGGTTCCATTCTCTCCGACTCCATCCACCAGCTCGACGAGGACTCGAAACGGCTCGGCTTTGTCATCGACCGGCTGCAGCAACTTTTGGTTTCGCTTCCGCCCGACAAACCTGCGAAAGAAGCCCCCATCGGTCCGGTTCCCTCCCCAATTCTCCAATCCCGATGAAATCGTCTTTCGTCCCGCTTGTTTGCAGCCTGGCGCTCGTCGCCATGCTCGCCGCCGGCGCCACGCACTGGTGGTCGGTCCACCAGCTTGTCGCCGGCCGCGCATCCGAGGCCGCGCCGCTGGCGGTCGCTCCGGCACTAGCCGCGCCTCCCGCGCCGGTCGCCATTGCAACTCCCCAGCACGCTTCGACCGCCGCTAAACCCGTGGTGGCTGTCGCAATCCAGCCCGAACCAGCCGCTCCGCGCGCCGAATCCACCGTCGATCCTAGCCAGCGCGAATTCTTCACCTCGCTGATCAACGAGCTGAAGGAAGTCCGGAAACAAAACCAAGAGCTTCACGACCAGGTCGCCGAAACCAACCGCGACCTCATGGAGCTTCAATTCCGGGTCGACACCCATTCGGAATCGTTCCGCCCGCTCAAGGTCGCCTCCGAGCCCGCCACCCTGGAAAGCGAGCTGAACGGCGTCCTGCCGCCGAAGGCGCTCCCGGCGGAGTAAGACTTCGAGGATCAACGATTTGCAGTTGCGTCCGCGCTTGATTTGCCCATCCTGAGAGTCCCCCCGTTTGTCCCTGCAAACACCCCTTACGCCGTGTCAGCCCGCATTCTCCTTGTCAGGACCGGTCCCGGTATTTTTTCCGCCAAGGTTCTGGTCGCCGTTGAAACCGGCTTTCACATCCGCACCATCGCCGACGCGAAGGAGCTCGAACTCGTGCTCCAGTCCGAGTCGTTCGATCTGATTCTCTTCGACGGGCGGGAGCTGAACGAAAGCCCGCTGAACTTCGTCGAAAGCGTCCGTGCCCACCAGGCGTCGACCCCGATCGTCCTGCTTTGCGCCAAACCGGAACTGGACGTCATCGTCAAAGCAATCCGTTTCGGCGTCCGTGACTTCTTCCACCCACCTGTCAATCACGACGATCTTTTCGCCCGCATCGCCGAATTGCTGCAACCGCGCCTGAGCGGACGCACCGAGGCGATCACCCAGCACTGCCGCGCGGACATCACCCGTTTCCTGTCCGGCGAGGACATCCAGTCATCGGGCGGCCAGGACGCAGGTGCCGGATCGGGCGCGGGAAGCCAGCAGCTCAAGGCGCTGGACGAGGAATGCACACGGCTGAAGCAGCAGCTTCTGGAAGAGCGCGAAATGCGCGGTGCCGCCGAGGCATCCATCGAAGTCCAGCTCAAGGAGATCGAGTCCAAGACAAAGCAGCTGAATGCCCGCGAGGCCGAGCTCAAGGCCGAACGCGAATCCTATGCCGAAGCGATGATGCGCTTGGAGGAGGAGCGCACCAAGGTGAGCCAGGCCGGCGGACGCGGCAAGGACACCGGCGATCTAAAAAAAGAGAAGGAGGAACTGGCGATCGCCCGGGCCGAACTCGAAGCCGACGCCGAGGCGCTCGCGCTCAAGGAAGCCCAGCTGGTTGCGCAACAGAAGAAGCTGCAATCCGACCTCGCCCGCTTCGAAGCGGAAGCAGCCGACCTCGAAGCCGCCAAAGCCGAAGCCGTTAGCGCAGGTAAAAAGAGCGGTGCCGATCAAAACGCCGCCTTGGAAAAGCGCGAGGAAGAGCTGGGCAAACAAAAGCTCACCCTCGACAAGTTCCAGAAGAAGCTCGCCCAAGCCGAGGAGAAGCTCGCCGCGGAGGAGATCTCGCTGCGCGAGGAAGTCGCCGCCATCAAAAAACAGGCCGCCGATCGCGAAGCCGAAGCCTCGCGCAAACTGGTCGAGGTGGAGTCGCGCGAAAAAGCCCTCGCGACCTCCGAAGCGAAGCTGCAGCAGTCGCTCAAAGAGGGGAAATCCAAATCCGAAGCGGAATCCGCCGGACTCGAAGCCGCCAAGGCGGAGGCGAAAGCCGCGGTGCAAGCGCGCGCCGAACAGGAAGCCGAGCTGCAGAAGCGGGAGGCCGAGTTCGAGCAACAGAAAACCGCGCTGGAGGAGCTCCGGCAGAAACTCGCGCAGGCCGAGGAAAAACTCGTGGCGACGGAGCGCAAGCTGACCGAGACCTCCGACGCCCGGGCCAAGCAGGGCGCCGAACAGGAAACCGAAGCCGCCCGCAAGCTTGCGGACGTCGAGACACGCGCCAAGGCGCTCGCCGCCGAAGAAAAGAAACTGGCGGAGCGCGAGAAGGCAGTGAAAGCCGACCTCGCCCGTTTCGAAGCCGAAGCCGCCCAACTTGAAGCAGCCAAGGCCGAAACCGCCGCCGCGCTCAAAGCCCACTCGGATCGCGAAGCCGAGCTGCAGAAGCGCCAGGCCGAGTTCGACCAACAGAAAGCCACGCTGGAGGAACTCCGGCAAAAACACGCGCAGGCCGAAGAAAAACTCGCGGCATCGGAGCGCAAGCTGGCCGAGACGTCCGACGCCAAGGCCAAACAAGTCGCCGAGCTCGAAGCCGAAGTCGCCCGCAAGCTGGCCGACGCCGAGGCGCGCGCCAAGGCTCTCGCAGAAGAAGAAGCGAAGCTGGCGAAACACGGGGAAACCGTGAAGGCTGATCTCGCCCGCCTCGAAGCCGAATCGGCAGAGCTTGAAGCCACCAAGGCCGAAGCCGCCGCCACCAACAAGGTCCATGCCGCGCGCGAAGCCGAGCTGAAGAAGTGGACGGACGAGTTCGAGGAGCGCGAGGAAAAGCTGTCACTGGCCGAGGAAAAACTCGCCGCCGAAGAGCAATCCGTTCGCGCGACCATCGCCGCGCAGGCCCACCAGGCGTTCGAACGCGAGATCGAAACGTCACGCAAACTCGCCGAAGCCGAGGCCCGCGAAAAGGCGGTTCTCGCCGAAGAGGCGCGCCTTGCCAAACGCCAGGAAGCCTTCAAGGCGGAGGCCGCCGAACTGGATGCCGCCAAAGCTGAAGCTGCCGCCGCGCACAAGGCGCAGACCGAGCTCGGCAACGAACTGAAAAAGCGCGAATCCGAACTGGCCAAGCAGCAGTCCGGACTCGAAGGCCGGGAGCAGAAGCTCGCCCAGGCCCAGGAAAAACTCGCCGCCGAGGAAAAATCCCTGCGCGAATCCGTCGCCGCCGAAACCCAACAGGTGGCAGAACGCGAAGCCGAAGCCGGCCGCAAGCTGGCCGACGCCGAGGCCCGCGAAAAGGCGGTGACCGAGGGCGAAGGCAAGCTCGCCGAGCAGCAGAAGGCTTTCCAGGCCGATCTCGCCCGTTTGGAGGCCGAGACCGCCGCGCTGCAGGCCGCCAAAGCCGACGCCGACGCCGCGTTCAAGGCCCAGGCCGAACGCGAAAACGAACTGAAGAAGCGCGAGGCCGAACTTGCCAAGCAGCAGTCCAGCCTCGAAGACCGCCAGCAGAAGCTCGCCCAAGCCCAGGAAAAACTCGCCGCCGGGGAAAAGACTCTGAGCGAAACCGCCAACGCCCAGGCCAAACAGGCCGCCGACGCCGAAGCCCGCGAGAAAGCGCTGGCCGAAGGCGAGGCCAAGCTCGCCGAGCAGCAGAAGGCCTTCCAGGCCGATCTCGCCCGCCTCGAAGCCGAGACCGCCGCCCTGCAAGCCGCCAAGGCCGATGCCGACGCAGCATTCAAGGCCCAGGCCGAACGCGAGAACGAACTGAAGAAGCGCGAAGCCGATCTGGCCAAGCAGCAGTCCAGCCTCGAAGACCGCCTGCAGAAGCTCGCCCAGGCGCAGCGTCTTCTCGCCGCCGGCGAAAAGACGCTGCGCGAAGCCACCGACGCCCAGGCCAAGCAAGCGGCCGATGCCGAGACCCGAGAGAAGTCGCTGGCCGAAGGCGAGGCCAAGCTCGCCGAACAGCAGAAAACTCTCAAAATCGAAGGTGCCCGGTTCGACGCCGAATTGGCAGGATTGGAATCCGCCAAAGCCGAGCTCGAGCAGGCGCGTGCGGCGGCCGATGCCCAGTTCAGCAAACGCGAAGCCGCCCTCAAGCAGGCCGAAGCAAATGCCGAGGAAGCCACCGCGCGCTTGTACAACGACACCAAAGCGCTGGAACGCGCGCAGGCGACGCTCGCCGCCGAACAGGAGGCGATGGAAGCCGAGTCGGTCATCCTCATCCAGAAGCAAAACGAGCTTGAGTCGAAGCTGCGCCAGTTTCAAAAAAGCATGCAGTCGATGTTCGGCGAATCCTAAAGCCCCCGCCAGTTAGAGTCCGTCAGCCCTTCAAAAGCCCCGTTCCCGCAAAGCCTGCCCCATGTCTTCCTCTCAACGACTGCTCGTCGAACTCTCTCCCCATTCTCTCCAAGCCGCCGTGCTGACCGGTGACCGGCTGGACGCTTGCCACGAATTTCCTTTGGACGCCAAGGAGGCTCTGACGGCCTTCGCCGCCGAGCATTCCGGCACGCCGATCGCCCGGGCCTTGCTCAGCCCGCGCTCGGGTTTCGCCCGACTCTCCGATGACACCGAGGCCACCGGCATCCGCACCGTCGAGGCCCTGCTCGCCCATGCCGCCAAACTCGGCTCCACGCTGGACGGAACCATCACGGCGGTGGTCTGCGACGCGGCCACCGGAAAACTTCCCGAACCCGGCAAGTCCTCCAAATGGCTTCTCGCGGGAACCAACGCCGACGGCCTCAATCAGGCCAAACAGCCACTCGTCGATCTGGGCATTTCCGCCGAAGCCGCCACCCTCGCCCTGCCCTGCAAGCTGGGCGCGGTGGTGAGCCTCCTGTCGGCCGCGCCCGGCACCCGTGTCGCCGTCCTGGAACTCCGCGACTCGGAATCCAACCTCTGGCTCGTCTCCTCGACCGGCGTGGAAAAAGCCACCGTCGTCCCGCTCGGCTTCAATCAGGTTTTCGACGCGGTGCAGGCCGAACTCGGACTGAAATTCCGGACCGCCGCCGCCAAGCTTTTCCTGAGCAACACCTACGATTTCAGCGACCTCGCCGCGGGCATCGCCGGCCGCCTGAAGGATCCGCTGGCCGCCGCCATCAAGGCGCTGGGAGAAAGCCCCTCCGCGCTCTGGACGCTCGGCCTTTCGGCCCACCAGAACTGGTTCGGCAAAGCCTTGGCGCAAGCGGTGGGACTCAAGGTCTGGTCGCCCGACATGGCTGCGGCCTGCAAGCAGCTCGAACTCAACGGCCCCGCGGCCACCGCCGAACTTTCGCCCACCCTGCTGGGTCTACTGAAAGCGGCAGCGGCCAGCAACAAAGCCGGTAATGCCTGGCTCCCCGCCTGGCTCGATTCCGCCTCGTCCCAGCCGACACCCGTCACCGCCGCCTCGGAGTCCGCACCGGCGAAAGCGGCCGAGCCGGACCGGGCTCCCGCCGCCCAGAACGCACAGGTCCAAGCCGCCCCCGCGGCGAAAACCGCTCCGGCGTCCGTCGCCCCGACGCGGCCGAAACCGACCAAACCTGGCCCGAAAACCGTCTCCTCGCCGACCCGGCCGATCGCCACGGTGCCGGTCGTCGAGCCTGCCGCAAAAAAGTCCCGCGCCGTTCCCATCGTCATCGCCACGGTGGTCGTGGCGGGTCTTGCGGCCGTCGGCATGAAGCTTGCCAAAGGCGACGATCAGGCGGCCGCCAAAGCCGCCGCCGAGAAGCTGCCGGTGATTCCGCCCTCGACCGTCGCCTACTACCGCTTTGAAAACGGCCCGGCCGATGGCGCGCTCAGCACCCAGCCCAGCGACGTGGTGGCGGATTCCTCTCCCAATGGCTATGGCCTGATGGTCTACGGCTTCCCGTTCTACGACCCGAACGTTCCCGCGGAGAAAATCGGTGGTGCCCCCAACAAGTTCTGTGCCCACTTCAAGGAGCCCAGCAACCTCTCGAACATTGCCGTCCAGAGCCTGAACTCGGTCGTCTTCAAGGACTTCACGATCGAGACCTTCGTCAAGTTCGACTCACTCGGCAACACCCAGACCATCATCGGGCGTGACATCGATCCGCGGGCGAACACCGAGAACCTCGGTCCCTTCGCCCTTTTCTACCTCTCGAAGGGATCCTCCAAACCCAATCCGAAGAACCCGGATTACGTCCCCAACAGCTTCCAACTCCAGCTGACGACGGATCAGAAGCAGCAGGTCCAGATCGTCTCCCCCGTCGCCGCGAAAGTGAACAACTGGTACCACCTCGCGGTGGTCGGCGACACCACGAAGCAAACCTTGACGCTCTACATCAACGGCACGCAGGTCGGGCAGGTCACCGGCTTCCAGGGTATGCTCGCCCCGAAATCCAACAGCAGCTGGACCTTCGGCCGCGGCCAATACGACAAGAAATCCGGCGACTGGCTGCAGGGCAGCATGGACGAAATCCGCTTCAGCAACGTCGCCCTCACGCCGGACAAGTTCCTCGACTCGGAGCTCCGGCCGAAATAACCGGCGCCCGCCGAACCTCCACGCTCAAACGGGCTTCCCTCCTGCGAGGGAAGCCCGTTTGGCGTTTCGGATGAGGATGGAAAACCGCGGGGCGGCCGGAACCGCCCCGCGTGACAGGGTCAGAGGCCCTTGTCCGTCACGGCGCCTTCGCTGGCGGAGGTGACGAGCTTGGCGTATTTCGCCAGCACGCCGCGGCGGTAGCGCGGCTCCGGCTGCTTCCACACGGCGCGGCGGGCCTCCAGCACGGCGGCGTCGAGCTTTACATCGATGCGGTTCTTGACCGCGTCGATCGTGATTTCATCGCCGTCCTCGAGCAGGGCGATGGTGCCGCCGACGAAAGCTTCCGGGGTGATGTGGCCGACCACGAAGCCGTGGCTGCCGCCGGAGAAACGGCCGTCGGTGATGAGGGCGACCTGCTTGCCGAGGCCGAGGCCCATCACGGCGCTGGTCGGTCCGAGCATCTCGCGCATGCCGGGGCCGCCCTTCGGCCCTTCCATGCGGATGACGATCACCTCGCCCGGTTTGATCTGCTTGGCGAGGATCGCCTTCATCGCGCAGTCCTCGGATTCGAACACGCGGGCCTTGCCGGTGAAGACCTCGCCTTCCTTGCCGGAAATTTTCGCCACCGCTCCGCCTTCGGCGAGGTTGCCGTAGAGGATACGCAGGTGGCTGTCCTTCTTGATCGGGTTGGAAAGCGGGCGGATGATCTCCTGACCCTCGGGATACGGCTTGGCGAACTTCTCGATGTTCTCGCGCAGCGTGCGGCCGGTCACCGTCATGCAGTCGCCGTGCAGCAGCCCGGCATCGAGCAGCATCTTCATCAGCGGCAGCGTGCCGCCGATGCGCACCAGATCGGCCATCGCGTATTTGCCGGACGGTTTGAGGTCCGCCAGCACCGGCACGTTCTTGCCGATGCGCTCGAAATCGTCGATCGTGATGTCCACGCCCGCCGCGTGCGCCATCGCCGGCAGGTGCAGCGTGGCGTTGGTCGAACCGCCGAGGGCGATCAGCACCGTGATCGCGTTCTCGAACGCCTCCTTGGTCATGATGTCGCGCGGGCGGATGCCGAGGGCGATGAGGTTCATCACCGCGGCGCCGGCGTCGAAACAATCGCGCATCTTGTCGTCGGAAATCGCGGCCTGCGACGAGCTGTTCGGCAGCGACATGCCGAGCGCCTCGATGGCGGAGGCCATGGTGTTCGCGGTGTACATGCCGCCGCAGGAACCCGGTCCCGGGATCGCGCAGGACTCGACGGTTTCCAGCTCGGCGTCGGAGTATTCGCCATTGGCGTGCTTGCCGACCGCCTCGAACACGGAAACGATGTCGAGGTCCTTCTTCTCGCCCTTGAGCGTGGCGCAGCCGGGCAGGATCGTGCCCCCGTAGACGAACACCGCCGGGCGGTTCATTCGGGCCATCGCCATCACACAGCCGGGCATGTTCTTGTCACAGCCGCCGATCGCGACGTAGCCATCCATGCCTTCGCAGCCGACCACCGTTTCGATCGAGTCCGCGATCACCTCGCGTGAGACGAGCGAGTATTTCATCCCCTCGGTGCCCATCGAAATGCCGTCCGAGATGGTGATGGTGTTGAAAATCACGCCCTTGCCGCCGGCCGCGTTCGCGCCGTTGCTCGACTCCTGGGCGAGCTTGTCGATGTGGACGTTGCACGGCGTCACCTGGCTCCAGGTGGAGGCGATGCCGATGATCGGCTTTTTGAAATCCTCTTTCTCGAAACCGACCGCATAAAGCATCGCGCGGCTGGGCGCGCGGTCGGGACCATCGAGCATCGGGCTGGAAAAGGGGCGGTTGGAATCGGGCATCGCGAGCGATGTTTCCGCTCCGCGCGGCCGACGTCAAGAGCGCCCCTTCGCCCCGGACGTCTCGAACACTTGTATCATGCCGGAACGCCACCCGGTCCTTGCCAGCGGGTCCGGGGGCGGTTACACGACGGCCCACATGGCAACCTACCGCGTGCTCGTTTCGGACCCGATCTCGGAAAAAGGCGTCGACGCCCTGCGCTCCGCCCCTGAGATCGCCGTTGACGTCAACACGGGCCTCAAGCCCGACGAACTGCTCGCCATCATCGGCGATTACGACGGCCTTGTCGTCCGTTCTCAAACGAAAGTGACGGCGGAAGTCTTCGCCGCCGCGAAAAATCTCAAGGCGATCGGCCGCGCCGGCGTCGGCGTCGACAACATCGACCGCGGCGCCGCCACCGACCACGGCGTGGTGGTGATGAACACCCCGAGCGGCAACACGATCTCCACCGCCGAGCACGCGTTCACGCTGATGCTCTCGCTCGCCCGCAACATCCCGCAGGCCCACGCCACGGTGATCGCCGGCAAATGGGACCGCAAATCGTTCGAAGGCGTCGAAATGCACGGCAAGCGCCTCGCCATCCTCGGCATGGGCCGCATCGGCACCGAGTTCGCCAAGCGCGCGCAGGCCTTCGGCATGCACGTCGTCGCCTACGACCCGTTCCTCACCACCGCCCGCGCCCAGACGCTCAAAGTCGAGCTCGCGGAAACCGCCGATCAGGCGCTCGCCGGAGCCGACGTCGTCACGCTCCACATCCCGCTGACCGACGAAACGAAGCACATCCTCAACCGCGCCCGCATTTCCTCGATGAACAAGGGCGCGCTCATCGTCAACTGCGCCCGCGGCGGCCTGGTCGATGAAGCGGCCGCCAAGGAGCTGCTCGATTCCGGCCACCTCGCCGGCATCGCCCTCGACGTCTACGAAGTCGAACCGCCCGCCGCCGACCACCCGCTGTTCAGCGCGAAGAAAACCGTCTTCACCCCGCACCTCGGCGCCTCCACCGCGGAAGCCCAGGAAAACGTCGGCATCGAAGTCGCCCACCAGCTCAAGGACTTCCTCGTCAGCGGCGAGATCCGCAACGCGGTCAACATGCCGAACCTCGACGCCAAGACCCTCGAAAGCGTCGGCCCGTACCTCAACCTCGCCACCGCACTCGGCAAGCTGGTCTCGAAAATCGGCCCGGCCCAGGCCGACGCCATCCGCGTCTCCTACCTCGGCCCGGTCTCGGAGCTCGACACCGAGCTGATCACCCGCACCGTGCTCAACGGCTATCTCGCCGGCGCCCACCACGAAGCCCAGGTCAACCTCGTCAACGCCCCGGCCGTCGCCAAGTCGCTCGGCCTCCGCGTCACCGAGTCCACCGTCGCGATCTCGACCAACTACACCGAGCTGATCGAGGTTTCCGCGATCAAGGGTGACGAAACCTGCACCGTCGCCGGAACCTTCTTCGGCAAGGCCCCGCGCATCGTCCACATCGCCGGCCACAACGTCGAAACCAGCCCGACCGGCCAGTTCCTGTTCGTCGAGAACGACGACCGCCCCGGCGTCGTCGGCACAGTCGGCCAAGCGCTCGGCGCCGCCGGCGTCAACATCGCCAACATGTCGCTGAGCCGCACCTCGGACCGCACCAAGGCCGTGACCGTGATCGAAGTCGACTCGGAACCGCCGGCCTCGTTGCTTGAGCAGCTCCGCGCGACTCCCGGCATCCTCCGCGTGCTGTCATTCGGACTTTGAAACCTCAGAAATCCGTTGCCAACCCCGGCCTCCGCTTCCTAACTTATCCCCAGCATGAAAAAACTCCTCGTTCTTGCCACCGCTCTCGCGGCACTGGGCGGCGTCGCCAGCGCCGACATCCAGGCCCCGCCCGGATCGACCTATACCGCGACCCGTAAACTCGGCCGCGGCATCAGCAACATCCTTTACGGATTCATCGAAATCCCGGAGCAAATGGTGCGCAAGCAGGATGGTTACGGTCGCAAGGCCGAGTGGACCTACGGCATCGCGGACGGTACGCATCGCGGCCTCCGCCGCCTCGGCTACGGCGTTTACGAAGTCCTGACCTTCACCTGCCCGACCTACCGCGGCACCTTCAAGCCGCCGTACGAGCGCTGCGGTGAAGACAACCGGATCGAGATGAACCCGCACGACGGTCTGTCCGAATTCCCGCCGGAACTCGGCTTCGAATCGGCCTTCAACCACGTCCGCACCCAGACCTGGTAAGCTAGGATTCAGAGGAAACTTCCTTCCCATCCCGGCAGCGGCTCACGCCCTGCCGGGATTTTTTTTAGGGAGTGGAGGCATTGGAAGCTCTTCCGGGCCGGAGCCTTGCCCTGCACGGCATCAATCGCCCGCCAGCCGTCGCCTCGCCTCGGCCGAATCGGCAGAGATCTGGGACTTCAGCGCCTCCAGCGACTCGAATTTGCGTTCGGGCCGGATGAACGACTCGAAGGTCACCTCCAGAGCCTTCCCGTAAAGATCGGCGGCGAAATCGAACAGGTGGACTTCCAATGCGTGGAACACACCGTCGACGGTCGGCCGCACGCCAAGATTGGCAACTCCTTCAAGCATCCGCCCGTCCGTCGCGACGCGAACCGCCCACACGCCGTCGGGCGGCAGCTGCACGTCGCCGGTGGCGACGTTGGCCGTGGGAAAGCCGAGTTGGCGGCCGAGCTGGCGACCTTTCGCCACCAGTCCTTCCACGCTGTACGGCCGCCCCAGCATCTGCGCCGCGGCCTCCAAATTGCCGTCGCGGATCGCCTGGCGGATACGGGTGCTACTGACCCGCTCACCGTCGCCCATCACCGGCGGCACCGCTTCCAACACGAACCCGCGCTCCGCGGCGAAACGGCGCAGCATCGCCACGTCGCCACGGCGTCCGCGGCCGAACCGCCAGTCCTCGCCCACCGCGAGGGTTTTCACCCGCGTCGCACAAAGGCGGTCGAGAAATTCCTCCGCCTCGACCTGTGCGAAGGCCGCGTCGAACGGCACCGCCAGCAGCAGCTCGACCCCCAGCTCGGCGAGCAAATGCGCCTTGTGGTCGAGCGTCGCGAGCAATGCCCGGGGCGCCCGCTCCGGCGCCAGCACGCGGATCGGGTGCGGGTCGAAGGTCACCACCCCCGCCCGGCCTCCGGCGCGCTTCGCCGCGGCGATCGCCCGGCCGATGACCGCGCGGTGGCCGACATGGACACCGTCGAACACGCCGAGCGCGAGGTGGAGATCCTCGCCGATCGCAGCCAGTTCTTCGAACGTCGTCAGGCGCAGCACGCGGTCAGACATAGGCCCGAAATCTCAAATTTGAGATCTCAAATTTCAAATTCCGGCGTCACGCGCCGCGCATCAGCGAGATTTCCGCGAGGGAAACCATCGCCTTGAGCAGGTCCTCGCGCGGACCGTTCTTGAGCTGGTCGACGGTGACCGCGCGTTCGAGCGTGAACTTGCCCGAACGGGTGCGGCGCAGCGCGCCGAGGTGGGCGCCGCAGCCGAGCAGCTGGCCGATGTCGTGCGCGTAGGTGCGGACGTAGAAGCCCTTGGAGCAGTTCACCGTGAAGTCCACTTCCGGCAGTTCGGTATGGGAAATCCGGTAGTCGGTGACGTGGACCGGGCGCGGCGCGCGCTCGATTTCCACCCCCTTGCGCGCCAGCTTGTAGAGCGGCACGCCGTCCTTCTTGATCGCGGACACCATCGGCGGAATCTGTTCGAACTCGCCGGTGAACTTGCCGAACGCCTCGTCGATCTGCCCGGCGGTGAACTCCGGCACCGGCTTCTCCTCGACGGCTTCGCCCTGGCGGTCCTGCGTCGTGGTGGTCTTGCCGAGCACGAGCGTCCCCTCGTATTCCTTGTCCTCGCTCATCAGCAGGTCCTGGATCTTCGTGGCGCGGCCGATCACCAGCATCAGCAGGCCGGTCGCCATCGGATCGAGCGTCCCGCAGTGGCCGATCTTCTTGGTGTTCAGAGCGCGGCGGGCGATCGCCACCACGTCGTGCGAGGTCATGTCCGGGGCCTTGTCGATGAGCAGCACGCCGCTGGGGCCCTGGGGTTCGAATTCGTTCTTACGCATTGGGAAAAAAGGAGTTGAGGATTCAGCCGGGGAAAACCCTCCCGGGCGGAGCCTGATGGAAACTTCCACCGTGAGTGGCCGGTGGTCAGGGAAGGATCAAAAGAAAGCCGATCAAAGACCGGCGGCTTCGACGGCGCGGCGGATCGCGGCGAGCACCTGCGCCTTCGCCTCCTCGATCGGGCCCGCCATCCGGATGCCGGCCGCCAGCGCGTGGCCGCCGCCGCCGAATTCCAAGGCGATCCGGCAGACGTCGAGCCGGCGGTCCTTCGAGCGCATCGAGACGCGCACCTTGCCGTCCGGCAGTTCTTCGAAAAACACCGCTACCTGCACCCCGCGGATCGCGCGGATGATGTCGATCAGCCCCTCGCTGTCCTCGGGACGGAGCGCGAGATCGATCCGCGTTTGATCGCGCAGCGTCCAATTCGCCACCACGCCATCATCAGAACGCTCCAACGTGTTGAGCAACGCGCGCATCAGCTCGACGCGACGGAACGGATGGTTGTCGTAGGTCAGCTCGTTGATCTTACCTACATTGAGACCGCGACGGATCAGATCGGCGCCCATTTCGTAGGTCTTCGCCGTGGTCGACGGATATTGGAACGAACCAGTGTCGGTGGAAACCGCCACGTAGATCGCATCGCGCGTTTCGTCGGGAAACGGCAGGTCGAGCGCGGTGATGAGATCGTAAAGGATCTGACCGGTCGCCGGGCTGGTCGGGTCGATGTAATTGAAATCGCCGTAGCCCGGGTTGGAAACGTGATGGTCGATGTTGATCCACACGTCAGCCGCCGAGGCGGCGTGCAGCGCGGCGTCGCCGAGCCGCGGCTTGGTCGCCGTGTCGAGCGCGATGGCCACCTCCGCGTCCACCGGGTCCGCCGGCGGCGACTCGATCCGGTGCGAGCCGGGCAGGAACATCAGGTTGTCCGGCAGGCCGTCCTCGTTGATCAGGCGGACCCGTTTGCCCGCCGCCTCAAGGGCGAAGCCGAGCGCGAGCTGGGAGCCGATCGCATCACCGTCCGGACGGACGTGGCTGAGGATGACGAAGGACTCGTGACGGCGCAACAAGTCACCGATTTGTTCGAAAGTGGCGTTCTCGCTCATGGGATGGAACCGCGGCGCGGGGGCGCGGATGCTGCAAAGCCCCCCCCGCCCGCGCAAGACCAAAGCAAACGCGCACGCTCTTCATTCCGGGGGGAATGGCAGCCTGAGCCGGTGACCAAGGAGCGCGGTGACGCCACCACCGGATCACAAAGCACCGCTCGATCCGACCCCGGAGGGCGGCGCAGCGGGAGCAGGTGTCCCTCGGTTTATAAAGAGACAGGCAAATCCCATGCGGTTCGGCTCTCTTATTCTCTCATCCGTTGATGATTTCTCCTCCATTCGGATGAAGAACTTGTCCGGTCATATAGCTTGAAGCCTCGCTCGCGAGAAAAACATAGCATTCGGCGCATTCCCAAGGCTCGCCCGCACGTCCCATCGGACTGTCTGAGCCGAAGGTGGCCACTTTGTCCGCTGAAAAGGTGGCGGCAATCAATGGGGTCCAAATGGGGCCAGGAGCGACCGCATTCACCCGCATCTTCTTGTCCGCGAGTTGCGAGGCGAGCGAACGCGTGAAACCGATGATCGCGGCCTTGCTCGAGGAATAATCCACGAGCGCCGGGCTCCCCCGATAGGCCGTGACCGAGCTGGTGTTGATGATCGCGCCGTGACTCGATTGCCTCAGGTGAGGCAGGGCGCAGGCGGTGAGAAAAAACATACCGAACACGTTGGTGCGGAAGGTTTTTTCCAATTGGGCTTCCTGGATTTCCTCCAATGATTCGCAGGGATGCTGTTCGGCCGCATTGTTGACGAGGATGTCGAGCCTGCCGAATTTCTCGATCACCCGCTGGACTGCCGTTTGGCACTCCTCTCGCAGGGAAACATCGGCTTCGATCAATAGTCCTCGCCCACCTTTTTCCTCGATCCGGCGCATGGTTTCACGCGCATCCTCGGATTCTGCAAGATAAAGGATCGCCACACGCGCTCCTTCGCGTGCGAATGCGAGCGCAACAGCCCGGCCAATGCCCGAATCGCCTCCCGTGATCAACGCTACGCGTCCCGCAAGCCTGCCGCTGCCAGCCAAGGAGGGGTTTTCCGACTTCGGAGCTGGTCGCAAAAGGGCTTCGCGTCCCGGCTGCCGTTCCTGATGTTGCCCTGGTCTGATCTGTTCCTCTTTCCGGGTGGATTTGGATTGGTTCGCCATCAGACGAAGGGTCAGAGGGTTCGCTTGAGCGTATCCAGGCGGCTTACATTCCGCTGCAGATCCGGCAAAAACTCGGAGCGGATGATTTGTTGGATCGTCAGCATGACAGCGGGATCGTTGAGCGCGTCCTCATATTCACCAATGCCATGTTTCTCTCCGGCAATAAGCGCCTGCAGAGCGGCGGATCCCCCGAGCATTTTGGCAGTGCCTTCGACCGCACGGGCGAAATCGCCCCACGCTCCGGATTCATGCGAAGGAGAGCCGTTCATGGAACGAACATGTTCCTGTAGCTTGTGAACATGCTGGCGATGCGTTTCGAGGACTTCCTCCAGCACCATGGCTTCCGCCGGGTCCGGGAATTTTTCAAGGGCCTGCCGATAGGTTTCAATGGCCGCGAGTTCGCCGCGCAGAAGCCCGTTACACATTTCGATGCATTTCTGGTGATTCATTTTCGTAGCTAGTAGAGATGAATAATGGCGTCGCCAATCGGGGCGTGCACTCGATCCTCAACCGGCGGCCTTTTCGTTGAGTCCGTCGTGAAACAGGCTTCCCGTGGCGATTTCCGTGAGCTTTCGGTCAGCCGCTCCCTCTTCCGCGATGGACTCATCTAGAAGCTCTGCGTCTTCGTCCAAGTCCAAGCATTCGGCGAATGCTCGCGCCACGCCATAGGCCGCGATTTCGTAATGCTCGATCCGGTTGGCGGAAGCGATGATTACCGCATCGCGCAGTGGTCCAGGCTCGGTCTTTTCGATATGCGAGTTAGCCTCCTTGATCAGGCCTCGCATGGCCTGGCATTCCTCGCCGACGCATTGAATGCCATGTTTCGTGAAAATGCGATCGAGGCGCTCGCGCTGCGCGAGTGTTTCATCGAGATGCTTCGACACCGCATCGCGCAACCGCTCGTTGTCAGCGATTCCGACTATTTTCGGCAGAGATTCGATGAGTTGATTTTCAGCGCTGTAAATATCTCTCAGCTGCTCATGGTAAAGTTGTGTAAGATTCTGAATCATGATTTTTCTGGTTCGGATGGAATCATTGCTTTCGCATACTCCATGCCATGGCGTTCGCCGCCTGTTTCCATACAGAATTCTTAGAAAATGAAGACCCCATTGAGCTCGTGATGCATGCAGGACGCATCGGATTGATGCATCACGCAATGATCACGTGCCCCGTCTGGATGGGACGAAACAGTTGACACGGGCTGGAACCGCGAATTCAAGCGACCAGCTGACGACGGCTCGCCCGGGTGCTTTTCCGGCGCGGTCAATCCATCCGCATTTCTCCCGATCATCCGTGGCTTCTTTTCCTTCCCGGGCAAAACCGCGCGGGGATTTGAAAAGAGCGCATCGGATTTTCCCCAACGGGGTCGCGCCGCCCCACCGGCGAACCTGCATTCTTGCCCAGCCCCTCCGGTCGTGATGAGATGTGATAGAAGGCCTCAAGCAGTTCTATCCCGAACCCGTCCGCCGTCATGCACCTGCCCGATTGGCTACCCGCCTCCGCCTGGCTCCGCCGCTACGCCCCCGGCTGGCTGAAGGCTGACGTCGTCGCCGGCGTCACGCTCGCGGCCTACCTGCTGCCCGCCGGCCTGGGCGACGCCTCGCTCGCCGGTCTGCCGCCCGAAGCCGGCCTCTACGCCTGCTTGTTCTCCGGCCTCGTCTTCTGGGTGTTCTGCGGCTCCCGCCACACCGCGATCACCGTGACGTCCGCAATCTCGCTGCTGATCGGCGCCACGCTCGCGCCGCTTTCCGGCGGCGATCCCGCACGCCACGCGGCGCTCGCCGCCTGCACCGCCATGCTGGTGGCCGTCATCGCCTTCGGCGCGTGGGCCATCAAAGCCGGCTCGATCGTGAACTTCATCTCGGAGCCGGTCATGATCGGGTTCAAATGCGGCGTCGCCTTGTTCCTCGCCAGCAGCCAGCTGCCGAAGCTCTTCGGCTTCAGCGGCGGCCACGGCGATTTCTGGGAACGCAGCGGCCATTTCTTCAAGCACCTCGACCAAACCCACCCCGCCGCGCTGCTCACCGGGCTGGCCGCCCTAACCGTGCTCGTGCTCGGCAAGGTCTTCCTGAAAAACCGCCCGGTCGGCCTGTTCGTCGTCATCGGCGGCATTGTCGCCGCCGGCTGGCTGCACCTCGCGGAGCACGGCGTGAAACTGCTCGGCCGCGTGCCCCACGGCCTGCCCCGCCCCGGATTGCCCGCGGTCCACGCCAGCGATCTCAACGAGCTGCTGCCGCTGGCGATCGCCTGTTTCCTGCTCGGCGCGGTCGAAACCGCGGCGATCGGCCGAATGTTCTCCGCCAAGCACGGCCACCGCTTCGACAGCAACCGCGAGTTCCTCGCCCTCGCCGCGGCCAACCTCGCCGCCGGGCTCGGCCGCGGATTTCCCGTCAGCGGCGGCATGTCCCAATCGCTGGTCAACGAAAGCGGCGGCGCCAAAAGCCCGCTCTCCGGCCTGATCGCCACGCTGATCCTGCTGCTCGTCGCGTTGCTCCTCTCCGGCCTGCTGAGCACCCTGCCCCAGCCCGTGCTCGCGGCGATCGTCCTCGTCGCGGTGACCGGCCTGTTCAAGGTGAAGGCGCTGGTCAGACTCTGGCGCTTCGCCCGCCCGGAGTTCGTCGTCGCCCTCGCCGCGCTCGCCGGCGTGCTCTGTTCCGGCCTGCTGCGCGGCGTGCTGCTCGGCGCCATCCTGTCGCTGGTCCAGCTGCTCCGCCGCGCCGCCCGCCCGCACGTCGCGCTGCTCGGCCGGATTCCTGGCACCCGCAGGTTTTCCGACCTCGCCCGGCATCCCGACAACGAACCCGTCCCGGGGCTGCTCATCTTCCGCCCCGAATCCGGGCTGTTCTACTTCAACATCGACCATGTCCGCGACCACATCACCCACACCGTCGATACCGTGCCGCCCAAGCCCGAACGCGTCGTGCTCGATCTCTCGGCGAGCCCGCACGTCGACCTCCAGGCCGCGGAGACTCTCGGCACGCTCCACGACGAGCTCGCCGCCGCCGGCGTGAAACTGCAGATCGTCGAGGCCCGTGCCTCCGTCCGCGACATCCTGCGCCTCGAAGGCATCGAAGCCAAAACCGGCGTCATCAACCGCCACCTCACCGTGGCCGACCTGGTCGACGATTTCACCCGAACCCGCGCCTGATCCGATGCTCCCCGAAATCCTCGCCGCCTTCCTGCTGCTCGCCTTGTGCGTGCTGCTCCACGCCACCGGACTCTCCCGGATTCTCCGCCATACGAAGAAACAAGCGTTGGAGGCGAAAGGCGGGCCGTGGAAAAACGCTTGGCTCATCGTCCGCATTAGCTGGTGCCTCACCGCCCTACACCTCGCGCAGATCCTCCTGTGGGCGGCTTATTACCGGTTCGAGGGCTGTCTGCCGGACTTCGAAACCGCGGTCTATTTCTCCGGCGTCAGCTACTCGACCCTCGGCTACGGCGACGTCGTGCTGCCACAGCAGTGGCGCATCCTCGGCCCCACCGAAGGCCTCACCGGCATCCTGATGTGCGGGCTTTCGACCGGTTTGTTCTTCGCCATCTTCCACCACCAGCTGGAAACGCGCGCCAATGAGCGCCATTCCAAACCCTGACACCGCCCTCCCTCCATGAACCCGGCGTCCATCCTTTGGTCGGTGTTAGCCGGCTCCGCCCTCGCGCTCGCCCTCGTGCAACTGACCGCCTCCCCGCGCGGCCGTTCTGCCCTCGCCAGCCTGACCCTTTTCCTCGCCACCGGCTTCGCCGGGATCGCCCTCGTTCGCAGCGGCCCGACCATGACCGCCTATCTCGCCGCCGCGCCGTTTCTCTGTGCGATCGTCGTCCTGGCCGGCCGGCTCGGCGGCAAGCTGCGGCGCGCGGCCGGAATTGCCGAAGATTCCGGGCGGACGCAGCAACGGTTCCATCAGATCGTCGAAGCCTCCCCCGATGGCATCCTGCTGGCCGATGGCAAGGGCGCGGTCCTGCGGGCGAACCGCCATGCCGCCGACCTGCTCGGCTGCCAGCCGGACGAGCTGACCTGGCAACCGCTCGACGCGCTCCTGCCCGGACTCTCCACCTCGCGCGCCGGCGAGGCGTGCGAACTCACCCTCCGCCGGCAGGACGGCCGCCCGTTTCCGGTGGAAATCGCCGTCCATCCGCTCGAAGGCGGGGCCGGCGCGCTGGTCTTCATCACCGACCTCTCCGCCCGCCGCCACCTGGAGGAGGAAGCCCGCCGCCACCGCGACGAGCTCGCCCATGTCACCCGCGTGACCACCCTCAGCGAGCTGTCCGGCTCCCTCGCCCACGAGCTGAACCAGCCGCTGGCCATCATTCTGGCCAACGCCCAGGCCGCGCAACGCCTGTTGGAACGACGGCCGCCCGATCTCGGCGAGGTCAAGGCCATCCTCTCCGACATCATCGACGAGGACCGCCGCGCCGGGGAAGTGATCCAGCGACTGCGCACGCTCCTCAAGCGCGGCGAGACGAAAATGGAGGCGATTTCCCTCAACGAGATCGCCAGCGAAGTGCTGCAGCTCACCCGCGCCGATCTGATCGACCGCAGCATCGCCGTCAGCCGCGGCCTCGCCGCCGGCCTGCCCGCCGTCGCCGGAGACCGCATCCAGCTGCAACAAATCCTACTGAACCTCATCCTCAACGGCGCCGACGCCATGGCCGCCACCCCGCCGGGAAACCGCAGCCTCCACGTCGCCACCTCCTTCACCGAAGACCGGGTCCGCCTGTCGGTCTTCGACACCGGTACGGGCCTACCCGAGCAGATCGAGCGGCTGTTCGAGCCGTTTTTCACCACCAAGCCCCACGGCCTGGGCATGGGCCTGGCCATCTGCCGCACCCTCGCCACCGCCCACTGCGGCCACCTGTTCGCCGAGCGCCAGCCGGGTGACGGAGCCGCGTTCCATCTGGAGCTGCCAGCCGCCGACGCGCGGGCGTGAATCCGGTCTCCACCGCGATAAGTTTCAACAAACGAAACAATAAAACACCACTAACAACACCCTCCAACGCCTAACAAAAAAGCCAGCAAAACGAACCAAAACAAAGAACTTTCAGAAAAACAGAAGCGGGCCTATAAGTTATCTCTCCGGAAAAGGCGTGGGCAGCGCATGCTCCGCACGGTCCGGCAACCGTAGCCCGCTCACCGCATGAAAACCACGCTGTCCGCCGGCCTAGCGCTGGCTTTTGCCTCCGCCATCGGCCTCGCAGCCGATCAGCCCGCGCCGGAAATCGAGGGTCTCGAAAAAACCGCGACCGATTTCGTCGCCGCTTACAACCGGAAGGACTCCGCCGCCCTGGCGGCGCTCTTCACCGAAAAGGGCGAAATCGCCGACACCCACGCCGACGACATCACCGCCGGACGCGCGGACATCAAGGCCCGCTACGAGGCGATCTTCGCCGCTCCGAACGCGCCCCAGATCGCCATCGAGGTCGCCTCCGTCCGCCTCGTCGGCGACGGACTCGCCATCGAAGACGGCACCGTCCACGCCACCCCGCCGGGCGAGGACGCCGTCCCCCGCTCCATGAATTACAGCGCGGTGCTGCAAAAAGGCGGCGACGGCAAATGGCTCATCGCCAGCACCCGCGACCTCGACGACGCCACCGACGCTGCCGGCCAGCTCGCCGACCTCGCCAACCAGCTCAAGGGAGACTGGACCTGCCAGAAGGACGGCGTGCGGCTCGACATCGCCTTCGGCTGGGACGATTCCGGCAAGTTCCTCAGCGGCGAAATGCTCGCCACCACCTCCGACACCAAATCCCTCACCACCACCATCCGGATCGGCTGGGACGCGGCGAAAAAAACCATCGTCTGGTGGACCTTCGACGACGGCGGCGGCTTCGGCAAAGGCGAATGGACGCAGCTCGACGACGACAGCTGGCTGATCCGCACCGAAGGTACCAGTGCCGACGGCGAACGCATCAGCGCCACCCAGTCGCTCAAGTTCGATGGCAAGGACGCCTTCCTCTGGAACTCCCACGACCGCCTCGTCGATGGAGAAAAACAAGCGGACGTTGACCTCCGGGTCGTTCGCCAAACCCCGGAACCCGAAGCCAAATAACCCACATCCGCTCATTGCCATGAAACCTTTCCATCCTTTCATCGTGGCCCTGATCGGGCTGTCATTCATCACCGCTGAAGCCGAAGCTCGCGGCGGCGGCGCCCGCGGCGGCGGAGGAGGTGCCCGCGGTGGTGGCGGAGGTGCTCGCGGTGGCGGCGGGGGCGGCATGCGCGGTGGAGGGGGAGGAGGCATGCGTTCCAGCGGCGGAGGCACCCGGCGCAGCCCGGCCACCGGCTCGGCGATGCGGCCGTCGTCCAGACCCGCCCAACGGCCGTCCGGCAAACCCGCCCAACGACCGGCGAACCGCCCTTCCCAGTTGCCTTCGAACAAACCCGGCCGACCGGACGTCGGTCGCCCCGGCGCAGGCAAACCGGACATCGGCCGCCCCGGTGGCGGCGGACGTCCCGAAGTCGGCGGACCGGGAGGACCCGGCGGAAATCGCCCGGGAGCCGGACGTCCCGGTTCGGGAAGGCCCGATGTCGGCAAGCCCGGCATCAACGGCGGACGCCCCGGCGGCAACCGCCCGTCCACCCTGCCCGGCATGGTCGGCTACCCCAATCGCCCCGGTGCGGGCAACCGGCCAGGTGGCGGCAACCGCTTCGGCGACCGCCAGATCGGCCTCGGCGACGTGAACTCGAACCGCCGCAACAACGCGCTCACCCGGCCTTCCCAGCTTCCCGCCGGTGGCCGGGGCAACTGGAACGCCAACAACTGGGGCGGCAACCGCGGCATCTGGGGCAACAACACCAACATCAACATCGACAACAATTTCCGGAACAACAACAACTTCGGCTACGGCCCGAACCATTGGGGCGGACACCCGTGGTGGGGTGCCGGCCATGCGCACGGCTGGCATCACGGCCATTGGGGCCACGGCTGGAATCATGGCTGGTGCGGCGGCAACTGGTGGTACGACGACGACTTTGGCGAAGGATTCATGTGGGGCATGGCCGCCTGGGGGCTGGGCAGCATGATCTACAACATGGGCTATCAGTCCTACAGCAACCCCTACCCGGCTCCACCGGTCGAGAACACCACCGTCGTCTACACCCAGCCACTCTCGGTGAGCGCCTCCGCCAGCCCGTCCGGCGACGAGCAAACGCTTGCGCGCGCGGAAGACAAATCCACCGATGCGTTGGACGCCTCCCGAGCCGCCTTCAAGTCCGGCGATTACACGACCGCCCTGAGAAAGGCGGACGAGGCGATCGCCGCGACGCCGGACGACGTCACTCTGCACGAATACCGCGCGCTCGTGCTCTTCGCGCTCGGCCGTTTCAGCGACGCCGCCGGCGTGCTCAACCCCGTGCTGGCCTCCGGCCCGGGCTGGGGCTGGGAAACGATGATCGGCTTCTACGATTCCTCGACCACCTACACCAGCCAGCTCCGCCGGCTCGAGACCTGGGTGAAAAACTCGCCGTCGAAGGCGGAAGGCCACTTCCTCCTCGGCTACCACTACCTGACCTGCGGCTACATGGAGAACGCCTACGACCAGTTCGGCAAAGCCGCCGAACTCCAACCGGCCGACAGCATCTCGCGGCAGCTGCGCGATCTCGCGAAAAACTCGCTGCCGGACGGCGACAAGGACGAACCGGATGAACCCGCGCCCAAGCCCGATCTGGTGCCGAGCGACAAGCTCGTCGGTGCCTGGACCGCCAAGGCACCCGCCGGTGGCAAGATCGCGTTCACGCTCGGCGAGGACGGCAACTTCACCTGGAACTTCACCGGCGGTGGTCAGACCGGAGAAATGAAAGGCACCTGGGGCATCGACGACAAAGGGTTGCTGATCCTCACCGCAGACGACTCGCAGATGATCTCCAGCGCCGTCCGCGAGGGCGACGCCATGCGCTTCCAGCTCATCGGCGGCCCGAGTGGAGACCCCGGACTTCTCTTCACCAAAGGCTGAAGACTCACACGAGCCGGGCGGACATCCGCCCGGCTCGTTTTTTCCACCCCGAACTCCCATTACCATGCACCCGCTCTTCCGCACCCTGATCACCCTCGCGCTGGCCTCCGTCGCCGCATTCGTCACCGGCTGCGCCAGCATGAACGCCTCCAGCACCGAACCGCTACTCTCGGCGGCGGGCTTCCGCGTCCGCACGCCCCAGACCGCCGCCCAAAAGGAGATCTACGCCGCGCTACCGCCCTACAAGGTCCAGCGGGGCAGTTACCAAGGGAAGATCTTCTACGCCTATAAGAACGAGCAACAAGGCGTCGCCTATGTCGGCGGAGAAACCGAATACCAGAAGTACCAGCAGCTCGCCGTCCAGCGCCGCATCGCCCGCGAGCAATACGAGGCGGCCCAGATGAACCAGTTCATGGCCACCCGCTGGTACGGAGCCTATCCGTATCCCTACTACGGCCGCTGGTAACCGCACCCCTCCAGCTGTCATGGTGACCGGACTGATGTTCCATCCCTTCCGCGAGGCCCCTTGGGTGGTCTTCGTGTCAGTGACGCTATTTCTCCTGACCGCGGCCGAAATCGCCTACCATGTCGGGTCCGCCTCGCGCCGGAAACATGGCGACGTGAAACTTTCCGGTCACGCCGGCGGCATTCAGGGCGCGGTGCTCGGGCTGCTCGGCTTGTTGCTCGGCTTCAGCTTCGCCATGGCGATCGGACGCCACGAAACGCGCCGGCAGCTCGTGATTGAGGAGGCAAACTCGATCGGCACCACCTGGCTGCGGGCGGATTTGCTGCCGGAAATCCAGCGCGGCGAAGCCAAAACCCTGCTCAGACGCTATGCCGAGACGCGGCTCGAAGCGCACGAAACCCTCAAACGCGATGGTGATCCGGCCGGTATCTTGCGGGAAATTTCCGACCTGCACACACGCCTGTGGGCGAACGCCGTGGCGGCCTGCCGGCAGGCCCCCTCGCCGCTGCTCGCCCCCTACCTCACCACGCTCAACCAGACGATCGAACTACACGCCAGCCGCATCGCCGCCCTGCGCAACCATGTTCCTCTTGCCGTCTGGTTCCTGCTGTCCGTGGTCGCCTGCTGCGGTGCCTGGATCAGCGGCTATGGCAGCGGCCTGCTCGGCAAACGCTTCCTCTTCGATCTCTACGTTTTCCCGATCCTCATCGGCGTGGTGATGGCGACCATCGCGGACATCGACCAACCGCGACAGGGCATCATCAGCGTCAGCCAAGAACCACTGCTCCAGCAACTCTCCTCCATGAAGCCATGAGCGAGGAAACCATCCACCTTCTCGACGACGACGACCAGCTCCGCAAGGCGCTCAGCCGTCTGCTTCGGTCCGAAGGTTACGACGTGCGCGCCTACTCCTCCGCGCGGGAGTTCCTCGACGGCAACCGGGCGGAAGAGGTCGATTGCCTGCTGCTCGACGTCCAGATGCCCGAACTCAACGGCTTGGAGCTCCAGCGGCGGCTCGTCAGCTCGGGTGCTGTCATCCCGATCGTGTTCCTGACCGGTCACGGCGACATCCCGATGTCCGTGCGCGCGGTCAAAGCCGGCGCGATCGACTTTCTCACCAAACCGGTGGAGGCGGAAACCCTGCTCGGAGCGATCCGGAACGCGTTGGAATCCGCCGCATCGAACAAAGGCGAGCGGGACGAGATCACGTTCATCGCCGCCCGCTTCAGCCGTCTCACGCCGCGCGAGCGCGAGGTCATGGAAGCCGTCGTCGCCGGCAAGCCGAACAAGCTCATCGCCTCCGAACTCGGCACCTGCGAGCAAACGGTGAAGGTCCACCGCGGCAGGGTCATGACGAAAATGGCGGCCAGCTCCCTCGCCGAACTCGTCCACGCCGCCGACCGACTGCACCGGGCGATGAGCCATTGCACCTAAGTGCAATGGCTGCCAATGGCACGATGCGCTGATATGACATCGTGAACCGTCGTCCGGTAATCGCCGTGCTCGATGACGAGCCGCAGCTCCGCAAAGCGCTCGAAAGGCTGCTCGCGGTGAACGGATTCTCCGTCGTCCCTTTCGAGCGGGGAGAGGACGTGATCGCCGCGCATTCCCGCCAGACGATCGATTGTCTCCTGCTCGACCTGCACATGTCGGGCGTCAACGGCTTCGACATCCTCGAATCCTTCGCCGCGCGCGACATCCGCACGCCCGTCATCGTGCTCACCGGACACGGCGAGGAGGACACCGCCTCACGGGTGCTCGCGCTCGGTGCCTCCGCCTATCTCACCAAACCGGTCGATGAATCCGCTCTGCTCGCCGCCCTCGCCTCCGCGCTCGGCGAACTCCAAACCGATCCCCGCGCATGAAGCAGGATGTTCCATGGCTGAAACGATTACGGCTCGCGGTCGACAAGGCGGTCGCATGCGTCCCGCTCGCGCTTCCCTCGCTTATCTCGGGCTGCGTGGGATACGCCGAGATTTCCGAGACACAACCGGCGTTCCGCCCGACCCAACAAACCTCCGGCAAAATCGCCTCCGCCGAGAACGGCATCAGCGGCGCGCTCAAACTCCAGATGAAGGAGCCGCGCGCCGCGATCGGCGATCTGCTCGTCGCCGCACGCGAGGCGTCGGAGCACCTGAAAGACCATCCGGAGGATCTGGCAGCCCGCGACACCTATAATTTCGCCGTTTCCCGCATCTTCGGCGTGCTCAAGCGCTCTCACCTCGACCCATGGTCGGCTCCGCTCGCCATTCCCTCGCCTCAGGGTCCGCTCACGCTGACGCACGCGCCCGACCCGCGGCCGAACCGCCATCCGGGCCTTTATGATTTCACCCCCGCCGACGGCTTTCACCTCAAGGGCAGCTACGTCACACGCCGGACCACCCGCGCCGGCATAGGCGCGCCGCTGGTCGCCGTCGGCCGCCACGCGAACGACCGCGCCCGCGAGGACTTCACCATCCCCCGCATCTACTACGGCGTCACCGCGCTGATCCGGTTCAAAGGAAACCGGGCCGTCGTCTCTTTCGAGGACCCGCTGGCCGTCGAAGAAGTCCGCTTCGCCGAACACGTCCAGCCGCTCGCCGCGGATTTCACCGTGCCTCTGGCGGTGATGCTCGCCAGCACTCAGCCGAGGAAGCTCGAAATCGCCCGCCTGCTGCGGCCGGCCGAATACGCCGAAACCGCCCGCATCGCCCGGCTCCAACCCTACGATCCCGACAAAACCGTCGTCCTCGTGATCCACGGGCTGATGGACTCGCCCGCCACCTGGACGCCGATGATCAACACCCTGCGCGGCGATCCGGAAATCCGGAAGCACTACCAGTTCTGGTTCTACAGCTACCCGAGCGGCTACCCCTACCCCCACTCCGCCTCCATCCTCCGACACGAGCTCGACGCCATCGAGGCGCGCTATCCGCTCAAGCACAAGATGGTCGTCATCGGCCACAGCATGGGAGGCTGCATCAGCCGGGTGCTCATCACCGACAGCGGCGACCGGATCTGGCGATCCACGTTCAGGAAAAGCCCGCAGGAGGTCCATCTATCGGAGCACAGCCGCAAACTCATCACCGACGCCCTCATCTTCAAGCACCGTCCGGAAATCGGCCGCGTGATCTTCGTCGCCGCTCCCCTCAAGGGAAGCAACCTGGCAAACCGCTGGTTCGGCCGCTTCGGCTCCTGGCTCATCAAATCGCCGGCCAACCTGCTCATCGCTGGTAGCGAGGCGCTCAAGGCCATCACCTTCACCGACGACGACCTCCGTCTCGAGCGCGCCCCCGCGAGCATCGACACCCTCTCACCCAACAACCGCTTCGTCCGCGCGATCAACACGGTTCCCATCACCAAGGGCATCCCCTACCACACGATCATCGGCGACCGCGGCAAGGGAAACAGCCCCGATTCCAGCGACGGTGTGGTCCCCTACTGGAGTTCGCACATGGAAGGGGCGCTTTCGGAAAAAATCGTCCCTTCAGGCCATGGCGCGCACCAGAACCCGGAGGCCATCGAGGAAGTCCGCCGCATCCTGCACGCCCACCTCGCCGGCGGCCGGAGCACGCCGTCTTCGAAAAAACCCTGAGCCCATTCGCCCCAAACCAATCCCACCATGAAACCGTTCCTGATCGCCCTGATCGCCTCAGCCGGCCTTTTCTCCTCCTGCGCCCCAACCGCAGGCAGCGGACGTGGCGCTTTTCTCGAGAACACCTGGGCCACGCCGGAATTCCGACGGACCGACGTTCAACAAACCTACGACTCGGTCTACATCGCCCCCGTCGGCGTATCCAAACTGAGCCAGCAAAGCTGGTGGCAGAACCAGAACACCCGCGTCCAGTCCGGCCTGCTCCAGCGCGACGCGCGCAAGCTCGCCAGCCAGTTCCGCAGCTCGCTCGCCCGCGAAATCCGCGCCTATCCCGGCAACCGCCTGGCCGTCGTCTCCCATCCGGGAGCGAAAACTCTGATCGTGGAACTGGACATCACCGAGCTCAATCCGTCCAAAGCCTACTGGAACATGGGAGCCACCGCCGCCGGTTTCGTCGTCCCGGGCGCCGGTCTGCTCAGCGCCGCCGGCAGCGGCAGCATCGCCATGGAAGGACGCCTGCGCGACGGAGCCAGCGGCCAGGTCGTGGCCAGGTTCTCCGACCGCCGCCATGACATGATCTCACCCGTCAATATGCGCAGCTACGAATGGTATGGCGGAGCCGAAGCCAACATCGAGATCTGGGCGAAAAAAGGAGCGGAGTTTCTCCACGCCAAACCCGGTTCGACCGTTTCGAGAAGCTCCGCCGTGACCCTCAATCCGTTCTAACAAACCGGAACAAAACCCAGGAAACGCGACTCTCATGAAACGAATCCTCATCTGCACCTGCATGGCCGCGGGACTCGCCGTCGCGCAGGAAAAGGAGCCCGTCGACTTAGAAGCCCGCCGGCAGTCCGTCGTCACCATCAAACAGCACCTCGAGATGCGTGAGGAGCGGCTGGCGGAAGTCCGGGCGGAAATCCGCGAACGCAGCCAGTCGACCGACAAAAAGATCGGCCGGATCGTCGATCTGCTCTCCGGGCTCAAGGACTCGCAGTCCTCCAAACGCCGCGTTTCCGAGGTGAAGTCCGAAGCGGTCTCCGGCCTCGTCAGGATGCTGGAAGTTTACAAGCGCGAGAGGAACGCCATCGCCCAGAAAATCCGCAGCGGCGAACCGGCTCCTGCCGACGAACTGCTGAAGGACATGCAGCTCATCGATCAGCTCACGGAAAAGCGAGTCGGCCAGATTGTCGAGTTGATCAAGTCCATTTCCGGCGGAAAGGACGTCGAAAAATACGAAACCACCGGCTCCTGGGAATACAACGGCGTTTACTACGAGAACAGCCGCATCAGCGAGGAATGGCGGCAGGACCGCCGCGACCGGGTCCAGTCCGAAAAACAACGGGCAGAGGCCCAGGACGCCCTGAGAAACGCCATCGACGATCTCGAGCGCAGGCGTGACTCGCTCAAAAGCCGTCTCGCTCAAGGCAGCCTGAGCGAGACGGAAAAGGAACTTTTCGAACAGGAACTCGGCCACGTCAGCGCGCTGGTCGACACCCGCAAGCTCCAGCTGCTGGAGGTCACCGCACCTTCCGACTCGGGTGCAAAGGCCGCATCCAAGGGAGAAGCAGCGGATCTGGAAGACCTCCTGAAGGATGCCAAGCGAGACATCGCCGAGGACTTCGCCAAAACCATCCGCCTCTACCATGCCGCCGCAGCGGAGCGCGAGAAGATCCACGCGGTGAAGGAGAACCTCGCGGCGCGCGAGAAATGGCTCCGGGAAAACGATCCGGAAGCCAAAAAGAGAGAATGATCCGCGGCCCCTCACTCCAACCTCCAACCCCACGCCGCCATGAGCTTCGCCCAACGTCTTTCCAACCACTTCAGCGCCTCGCGCCTGATCAGCCTGGCCAAACTCAAATCCGCCTCGGAGTTCGTTCCGCGCGATCTTAATGGCCCGTATGTCGTCCTCCAGCATGGCTACGATCCGGCCGATCCCACCATGCGCCCGGCCGACTTCCTGCTAGGCCGCTCCGGTTCCTGGCTCGGCACGCACTGGTTCTTCCGCATGCCCGTCCCGGAGCGGCGCAAGGAGTTCGTGTTCGGCACCCTGGCCGAAGTGATGGAACTGATGGAAAATCTCACCTCCCAGGTGAGCGTGATCAGCGGCCAACCCGACAGCGCCTCGGAGGAAACTCCCGCCGACGACGAGATGCGCAAGATCATCGAAGGACAATAACCCGAACGAGCCATGAAATACGACCTGGATCCGAACAAGAAGATCAAGATCGCCGTCGGCGACCACGAACACATCGAGTTCAAACTGGGGGACATCCTAGTCGCGCCGGACACGAAGATCTCTCTGAAAAAGGACTTCGACCCCGATTTTACCGGCGGCTACGACGAAAAGGCGGATGCCCTGGAAAAGGTCGCCGCCAACGTCCAGCGCCTCGCCGAGTTCCAGGAGAAACTCTACGCTCAAGACACCTACAGCATCCTCATCATCTTCCAGGCGATCGATGCCGCCGGCAAGGACGGTGCGATCCGCCACGTGATGTCCGGCGTCAACCCACAGGGCTGCCACGTCACCAGCTTCAAGGCACCCTCGTCCGAAGACCTCGACCACGACTACCTGTGGCGCGCCGCCAAGGTGCTTCCCGCTCGCGGCATGATCGGCATCTTCAACCGCTCCTATTACGAGGAGGTGCTCGCCGTGAAGGTCCACCCCGAGTTCCTCGCCAAGCAGAGCCTGCCCGGCAAAGTCGGCGGCAAGGCCTTCTGGGATCGCCGCTACAAGGAGATCAACCGCTTCGAGAAATACCTCTTCAGCAACGGCATCATCCCGATCAAATTCTTCCTCAACCTCTCCAACAAGGAGCAAAAGAAGCGCTTCCTCGCGCGGATCGACGAGCCGAAGAAGAACTGGAAGTTCTCCGTGGCCGACTACCAGGAGCGCGCCTTGTGGGATGATTACCAGCAGGCCTTCGAGGACATGCTGAACCACACCAGCACCGGCCACGCGCCCTGGTTCGTGATCCCCTCCGACAACAAGTGGTTCGCCCGCCTCGCCATCTCCGAGGCGATCTGCACCGTGATGGGCAAACTCAACCTCAAGTTCCCCGAGATCGGCGACGCGCGCCGCGCCGAGCTGCTCACGATCCGCAAGTCGCTCGAAAAAGAATGACCCGTTCCGTTCCAGGCCAGATTCAGATCGACCAATTATCATCAACCTGACATTCTGTTAGTGCGTCGCGCCGGCTCGTTTCCGTGCGACGCATCCAACAGATCCAACCGCCCACTCCGATGGATCGTCCGACCTACACCCGCCCCCGCACCGTGGCCATCCTTCTGCTGCTCGCCGCGGCGCTACCCATCTCCGGCTGCAAAAAACAGGACGAGCCAGCCGCGCCCCAGGCAGCCCCGGCGGTGACCACCACCGCCGCGGTCAAGCGACCCGTGGAGCTCGTCCGCACCTGGACCGGCGCGCTCGACGGCTCGCAGAACGTCGATGTCCGCCCACGCGTCTCGGGCTACCTCCAGACCCGCGGCTACGCCGAGGGCCAGATGGTGAAAAAGGGCGATCCGCTCTTCACGATCGACCCGCGTCCGTTCGAGGCCGAACTCCGGCAGGCCGAGGCATCACTGCTGCAAACGCAGGCGGGCCGAACCAAGGCAAAGCAGGACGTCGACCGCTACCGCCCGCTCGCCGCCAAGCAGGCGATCAGCCAGGAGGAGCTCGATCACGCGGTGCAGGCGCTCGAAGCCGCGGACGCAAGCGTCGCCGCAGCCAAGGCTGTCGTCGAACACGCCCGCCTCAATCTCGACTACACTCGAATCACCAGCGAGGTCGACGGAATCGCTGGCTTCGCCAACCGCGAGATCGGCGATCTCGTCGGACCGCTCGACTCCAAGCCGCTGACCACCGTTTCCACGGTCGATCCGATCCAGGTCAACTTCCAGGTCAGCGAGCAGGAATACCTGGTGGCCAAGCGCAAGCGCGAGGCGGCCGGGATGCCGGCGACCGACATTCCGGATCTGAAGGTCGGCCTGACCCTGGCCGACGGCCACCGCCACCCACAGCCGGGCAAGCTGGTCCGCATCAGCCGCGAGGTGGACAACCAGACCGGCACCTTCGAAGTCACCGCTTATTTCCCCAATCCAGGCAACATCCTGCGCCCGGGGCAGTTCGCCCGCGTCGACGCCGTGGTCAGCACCGAGGACTCCGTGCTCGTGCCGCAGCGCGCGGTGACCGAGGTCCAGGGATCCTATCAAGTCGCGCTCGTCGTCGACGGCAAGGCCGAGATCCGGCCGGTGAAAACCGGCCAGCGCGAAGGCACCGACTGGGTCATCGAATCCGGATTGAAAGCCGGTGACACGGTCATCGTGGAAGGAGCCCAGAAGGTGCGCGCCGGCATGCCGGTGCAGGCCAGCCCGTGGACCCGGCCGGCCGTTCCGAATCAGCCCAAACCGGAGGAACAATAATCTCCCATGGCCTCCTTCTTCATCAACCGCCCGATCGTCGCGATGGTCATCTCCATCCTGATGACGATCATCGGGATCATCACCTACTTCCGGCTTCCAGTCGCTCAGTTCCCGGACATCGTGCCGCCGGAAATCCAAGTGAAGACCACCTACACCGGCGCCGACGCCCTGACCGTCGAGCAATCGGTCGCCACGCCAATCGAGCAGCAGATGAGCGGCGTGGACAACATGAACTACATGCAGTCCGTCAACGGCAACGACGGCACGCTCAAGCTCACGGTCAACTTCGAGGTCGGCACCGACGTCAACGAGGACCAGATCCTCTCGCAAATGCGCTCGAACCAAGCGTCATCGCAGCTGCCGCAGGACGTCAACAAGTTCGGCGTGACGGTGCAGAAGTCGACCTCCTCGCCGCTGATCATGTTCGCCCTCTTCTCGCCGAAAGGGAGCTACGACAACGTCTTCCTGGCGAACTACGCAAACATCAACCTGAACGACGAGTTCACCCGCGTGAAGGGCATCGCCAGCGTGACCGTGTTCGGCGCCGGCCAGTATGCCATGCGCATCTGGGTGAAACCGGACCAGCTCGCCAAGCTCGGCGTGACCATCCCGGAGATCCTCAACGCGGTGCAGACGCAGAACGCCGTCAACCCGGCCGGCACCATCGGTGCCGAGCCGATTCCGAAAGGCCAGGAGTTCACTTACGCCGTGCGCGCCCAAGGACGCCTGCAAACGCCGGAGGAATTCGGCGAGATCATCGTCCGCGCGAACCAGGACGGCTCGATGCTGCGGGTCAAGGACGTCGCCCGCATCGAGCTCGGCGCGCAGAACTACGCCATCAACGGCCGCCTCAACGGCAAGCCCGCCGCGCTGGTCGCGCTCTACCAGCTTCCCGGCTCGAACGCCATCGCCGCCGCCGCCGCCGCCAAGGAAACGATGAAGCGGCTTGCGGAGAAATTCCCGCAGGATCTCGATTACGTCACCTGCCTCGACACCACGCTCGCCGTCACCGAGGGCATGGTGGAGATCCAGCACACGCTGATCGAGGCCCTGGTGCTGGTCATCCTCGTCGTCTTCATCTTCCTCCAGGGCTGGCGCGCGACGCTGATCCCGCTGCTGGCCGCGCCGGTTTCGCTGATCAGCACCTTCGTGCTGTTTCCCGCCTTCGGCTTCACGGTGAACACGCTCTCGCTGTTCGGCCTGGTGCTGGCGATCGGCCTGGTGGTCGACGACGCCATCATCGTGGTGGAGGCGGTCGAGCATCACATCGAGCACGGGCTCTCGCCGAAGGAGGCGACCCAAAAGGCGATGAAGGAGGTGAGCGGCCCGGTGGTCGCCATCGCCCTGATCCTCGCAGCGGTGTTCGTGCCGACGGCCTTCATCCCCGGCATCACCGGCCGCCTCTACCAGCAGTTCGCGGTCACCATCGCGATCTCGATGCTGATCTCGGCCTTCAACGCGCTGACGCTATCGCCCGCGCTCGCGGCGCTGCTGCTGAGGCCGAAGAGCAAGAGCGGCGGCCTGCTCCAGAAGTTCTTCGATTGGTTCAACCGCGTCTTCGGCCGCGCGACCGACGGCTTCGTCACCGGCTGCCATTTCTTCATCCGCAAGTGGATCATCGCGATCATCGTCCTCGGCGGCTTCGTCCTGCTGACCGCGAAGCTCGGCAAGTCCGTCCCCGGCAGCTTCCTGCCCGAGGAGGACCAGGGCTACTTTTTCGCCCAGATCATCCTGCCGGACGCCGCCTCGATGCAGCGCACCGACGAGGTGATGAAGAAGTGCGAGGAGATCCTATCGAAGACCCCGGGCGTCGAATACTACAGCACGGTCACCGGCTACAACTTCCTCACCGGCGTCAACACCAGCTACAGCGGCATCTTCTTCATCTCGCTCAAGGGCTGGGGCGAACGCAAGGCGCCGGAGGAGCAGTACGACGCCATCCTCAGGCACGTGAACGGCGAGTTCGCGAAGATCTCCGCGGCGCGCGCCTTCGGTTTCTCGCCTCCCGCGATCCCCGGCATCGGCACCAGCGGCGGCGTGACCTTCCTGCTGCAGGACCGCTCCGGCAAGGACGTCGAATTTCTCGCGGAGAACGTCATGAAGTTCGTGGCCGCGGCCCGCGAGCGCAAGGAACTGACCGGCGTCACACCGATGTTCTCGCCCTCCGTCCCGCAGGTGTTCCTGAACGTCGATCGCGAGAAAGTGCTCAAGCAGAACGTCGATCTCGCCGACGTTTACAAGACTCTCCAGACCTTCATGGGCGGCTACTTCGTGAACTACTTCAACCGCTTCGGTCGCCAATGGCAGGTGTTCGTGCAGGCCGACGGCGACTACCGCACCAACGTCGGGCAGGTCGGGCAGTTCTTCGTCCGGAACAAGGACGGCGGCATGGTGCCCCTCAGCGCGCTGACCAACTCCAAGGCGATCAGCGGACCGGAGTTCACCATGCGCTACAACCTCTACCGCTGCGCGCAGATCAACGCCACCCCCGCCCCCGGCTACTCGTCCGGCCAGGCGATGAAGGCGATGGAGGAGGTTTTCGCGCAAACCATGTCGAACGATCTCGGCTTCGGCTACCTCGGCATGAGCTACCAGGAAAAGCGGGCGCAGGAGGGTGTGTCGTCGTCCGTGATCTTCGCGATGTCGCTGCTGTTCGTGTTCCTGATCCTCGCCGCCCAGTATGAAAGCTGGACGCTTCCCTTCAGCGTGCTGCTCAGCGTGCCCGTCGCGGTGTGCGGTGCCTTCGCCGCCCTGCTGGTCGGCACTTACGAGAATAACATCTACGCCCAGATCGGTCTGGTCGTGCTTATCGGTTTGTCCGCCAAGAACGCCATCCTCATCGTCGAGTTCGCGAAGATGAAGCACGAGGAAGGGCTGCCGCTCATCGAGGCCGCGCTGGAAGGCGCGAAGCTGCGCCTGCGGCCGATCCTGATGACGAGCTTCGCCTTCATGCTCGGCTGCGTCCCGCTCGCGACCGCCAGCGGCGCCGGTGCCCTGTCGCGGCAGGTCATGGGCTTCGTCATCATCGGCGGCATGATCTTCGCCAGCTTCGTCGCCATCTTCCTAATCCCCGTGCTCTACTTCATGGTCGAGCGCATCACCGGGAAGAAGAAGCCCGTTTCCGATGCACCCGAACCCCCGCAAGTCCATGCGTGACGTGAGACTCCACGGCCTGCTCGCCGCCCTGATGTTCACCGGCTGCACCGTCGGCCCGGACTTCAAAAGCCCGGATATCAACGGCCCGGAGGCGTTCCGCTTCGACCGGAACGCCAGCCCGAAGTCGATCGCCGACCTGCCGTGGTGGAAGGTCTACCACGACCCGAAGCTCCAGTCGCTCATCAGCGAGGCGCTTACCAACAACCACGATCTGCGGATCGCTGTCACCCGCGTCGAGCAGGCGCGCCAGGTCGCCGCGCAGACGCGCTCGCTCGCCCTGCCCAGCGTCGGCTACGGCGGCGGCGTCAGCCGCGGGCGCAACCAGGCCGGCGGTTCGGCGGCCTACAACGGCGGCCTCACCACCGACGACGGCTCCGCCCTGCTCTCCGCGGTGTGGGAAATCGACCTGTGGGGCCGCATCCGACGCCTCAGCGAGGCCGATCTCGCGCGTTACCTCGCCACCGATGAGGCACGGCGGGGTGTGATCGTCACGCTCGTCGGCGACGTCGCCCAAGCCTATTTCGAGCTGATCGAACTCGATCTCGAACGGGCGATCGCCATCCGTTCGCGCGATTCCTTCCAGAAGAGCCATGAGCTGTTCGCCAACCGGCTGGAAGGCGGGGTCGCCTCCAAGATCGAAACCTCGCGCGCCCAGGCGGCCACCGCGCAGGCCGCCGCCGCCATCCCGGACATCGAGCGCCAGATCGCGCACAAAGAGAACCAGCTCTCCATCCTCACCGGCCGCGCGCCCGGCCCGGTCCAGTCGCGCGGTTCGCTCGACGACAACGCGATCGCCGGCAGCGTCCCCGCCGGCCTGCCCTCGGCCATGATCCGCCGGCGTCCCGATATCCTCCAGTCCGAGCAACTGCTGCGCGCCGCCAACGCCGAGATCGGCGCGGCGATCGCCAGCTACTACCCGCGCATCGGCCTTACCGCCTTCGCCGGACACATCAGCCCGGACCTCTCCAACTTCGGCCACGGCGCCGGCAACGCCTGGTCGGTTGCCGCCAACCTTTCCGGCCCGATCTTCGAAGGCGGCCGCCTGAAGGCCCAGGAAGCGCAGGCCCGCGCCGCGTTCGACGAGGCCAAGCTCCGCCATGAGAAAACCGTGCTGGTGGCGCTGGGCGAGGTCTCCGACGCGCTGGTCGCCCGCCAGAAGTTCGCCGCCGCCCGCACCGAGCAGGAACGCGCGGTCGGCTCATTGTCCGAGGCGGTCGATGTCTCCACCGAGCGCTACAGCGCGGGCCGCGCGAGCTACTTCGAAATACTCGACGCCCAGCTGCAGCTTTTCCCGACCGAGCTGGATCTCGCCCGCATCCGTCTCAACGAATATCTCTCCGTCGTCAGCCTCTACCGCGCCCTCGGCGGCGGTTTGTCGAGCGACTCCGTTTCCTCCGCGAAACAAGGGCTCTGAGGCGCGGGCGACGGGCGAACTCCACGCGAGCCGAAACCCAGCCCATGTCAGGTCCCAAAGCCGCATCGACCCTCGAAACCTTCCGACGCCTCGGGCGGGTGGTCCGGCTGTTCCTCGGCTCGCCCGCCAGCGGCCGGGCGAAGCTGCTGCTGGCCGCCTTGCTCGTCTTCATGCTCGGCATCAACGGCATGAACGTGCTGAACAGCTACGTCGGCCGCGATTTCTTCTCGGCGATCGAGCAACGCGACCACGCCGGCTTCGTCCGCCAGGCCTGGCTCTATGTCGCCGTCTTCGCCGCCTCCACCGCGATGGCCGCGATGTTCCGCTTCGCCGAGGAGCGGCTCGCGCTGCTTTGGCGCCAATGGCAGACGCACCGCGCCGCCCACGTCTATCTGGAACGGCGGGTTTACCTGCACGTGAAGGAAACCCGGTCGATCAGCAACCCGGACCAGCGCATCGCCGAGGACATCCGCACGATGACGACCACCACGCTGTCGTTCCTGCTGATGATCCTCAACGGCACTTTCACGACGATCTCCTTCTCCAGCGTGCTGTGGTCGATCAGTCCGAAGCTCTTCGCCGTCGCCGTGCTGTACGCCGCGGTTGGATCGACGCTCACCGTCTGGCTCGGCCGGCCGTTGATCCGGCTGAACTACCAGCAGTCCGACCGCGAGGCGGATTTCCGCTCGGCGCTGATCTACGTCCATCAGAACGCCGAGGGCCTCGCCCTGACCCGCGACGAATCCCGCATGAGCCGCCAGCTCGCCCTGCGGATCGAGCAGCTGGTCGGCAATTTCCGTAGGATCACCGCGGTGAACCGCAACCTGAACTTCTTCACCAGCGGCTACAACTACATGATCCAGCTGATCCCGGCGCTGTTCATCGCGCCGATGTTCATCTCGGGCGACGTCGAGTTCGGCGTGATCGGCCAGGCGGCGATGGCCTTCGCCACCCTCGTCGGCGCGTTCTCGCTCGTCATCACCCAGTTCCAGTCGATCTCGACCTATGCCTCGGTCGTGACCCGCCTGAGCGAGATGGTCGACGCGCTCGAGGACGCGCGCGTGCGGGACGAGAAATCCTGCCTCGATTGCCGGATGATCGGCGACCGACTGGTGTTCGACCACCTCACCCTACATGCCACGGATGGCGACGGCGACCCGCGGGTCTTGCTCCACGATTTGAACGCCACGCTGCCGCCCCACCGCAGTTTGCTTGTGGTCGGCGAAAACCAGTCCGCCAAGTCCGCCCTCGTCCGCGCCATCGCCGGACTGCACGGAGCCGGCACCGGCGGCATCCAACGCCCGCCGCCCGGCAAGCTCGCTTTCGTCCCGGAGCACCCGTATCTGCCCCCCACCACGCTGCGCGAGCTGCTCACCCCGCCGGACGAGGAAACGCCGCCGACCGACGAACAGATCCTCGCCGCGCTCGACGAGCTCCCCCTCGACCTACCCGGTGCCAAGCAGCACGATTTCGACACGCCGCGCCGCTGGACCGAGGTTCTGAACCTAGGCGACGAGCAATTGCTCGCCGTGACCCGCGCCCTGCTCGCCAAGCCCGAGTTCCTGATTCTCGAACACCTCGACTCGACCCTCTCCGCGGAGGAATTCCACGCCATGCGCCAAGCGCTCGCCCGGAGGGGGATCGCCTGCCTCGCGATCGGCAATGGCAAGGCGGCGGGCGAAACCTACGACGCCGTGCTCGAGATCGCCTGCGACGGCACGTGGAAATGGACCGGTCCCGCGCCGGACGGTCATTCCTCCTGATCGAGCAAGACCGCCCGCAAAACAGCCAACGACCGCCCTTGCAGCGGATACTCCGCCATGTGGGCGAACCGCCGTTCCGGTCCGTCCGGCTCCGCCGTATCGAACACGCGAACCCAGTAAAGATCCCGGTGGCGGGCCCCCAGAAGGAAGCCGACCGTGTCCGGCCGAGCGTTGAACAGGATGACGAAGGAATCGCCCACGATCGGTTCGCCCCGCGCGTCGGTTTCCTCGATCTGGTTGCCCGGCAGCGCCATGCCGAGGCATTGGACGTGGTTCGACCGCCAATCGCCGTCGCCCATCTCCGTCCCGTCCGGTTTGAGCCAGTAGAGGTCCTTGACGTCCGCGCCGTGGATCGGCCGGCCTTGGAAAAAGCGTCTGCGGCGAAACACCGGCTGGTCGCGCCTCAGTTTCAACAGCATCCGGGTGAATTCGAGCAGGCTGGCGCGTTCCGGGCCGAACTCCCAGTCGAGCCAGGCCAGCGGCGAGTCCTGGCAGTACGCGTTGTTATTGCCCTGTTGCGTGTGCCCGGATTCATCGCCCGCGAGCAGCATCGGCACGCCCTGGGACAGCAGCAGGGTGGCGAGAAAATTCCGCTGCTGGCGGGCGCGCAGGCGGTTGATCTCCGGGTCGTCGGTCGGCCCCTCGACCCCATGGTTCCAGCTGTCGTTTTGATCGCTCCCGTCGCGGTTGCCCTCGTCGTTCGCCTCGTTGTGCTTGCGGTTGTAGCTGACGAGATCGCGCAGCGTGAACCCGTCGTGCGCGGTGATGAAATTCAAGCTCGCCCCGGGCGAACGGTCGTCGTCGCCGTAAAGATCGCTGCTGCCCGCGAGGCTGGTGGCCAGCTCGCCGATCGACGTGCCGCCGCCGTTCCAGAACCGCCGGATGCAGTCTCGGTAGCGGCCGTTCCATTCGGTCCACAGCACCGGGAAGTTCCCGACCTGATAGCCGTCCGGCCCGAGGTCCCAAGGCTCGGCGATGAGCTTCACCTGAGACAACACCGGATCCTGATGGATGATGTCGAAAAACGCGCCGAGGCGGTCGACCTCCCACAGCTCGCGCGCCAACGCGCTGGCCAGGTCGAAGCGGAACCCGTCGACATGCATCTCCAGCACCCAGTGGCGAAGCGAGTCCATGATGAGCTGGAGCGTCTGCGGGTGCGCGACGTTGAGCGAGTTCCCACAGCCGGTGAAGTCGACGTACTGCGAGCGGTCGGCGGACAGCCGGTAGTAAGCCTCGTTATCGATGCCGCGGAACGACAGCACCGGACCGCCCGGACCGCCCTCGGCCGTGTGGTTGTAGACCACGTCGAGCAGCACCTCGATCCCGGCCGCGTGCAGCGCGCGCACCATCGTCTGGAATTCCTCGACCGCCCCGTCCGGTCCGGTCGCCGCGAAGCGCGGGTCGGGGGCGAAATACCCGAGCGTGTTATAGCCCCAGTAGTTCGTCAGCCCGCGCGCCACCAAATGCGGTTCGTCGAGGTGGTAGTGCACGGGCAACAGCTCGACGGCGGTGATGCCGAGCTCCCGCAGGTGGCCGATCGCCGCCGGCGACGCGAGCCCGGCATAGGTCCCACCCAGCGGTTCCGGCACGCCGGGGTGCAGTCGGCTGAACCCTTTGACGTGCATTTCGTATACCACCGTCCGGTGCCAGGGCGTCCGCAGCAATCGATCGCCCTGCCAATCGAAGCTCGTGTCGACCACCCGGGCGAGCGGCGCGAAGGGCGCGCTGTCCGCCGCCGGATCCATGACGGCGGGATCGGGGCGCAGATCGCGCGCGATCGCCTTGGCGTAGGGGTCGAGCAGCACCTTGGAGGGCAGGAAAATCCGGCCGTTCGCGGGATCGTGCGGCCCGTATACGCGGAAGCCGTAGATCAGCCCCGTCCGCAGCCCGGGCACGTAGCCGTGCCAGATCCGGTTCGTTTTCTCGGGCAAGACGATCCGTCGCGACTCGGCGCGGTCGCCGGGCGAATCGAACAAGCACAGCTCGACCCGCGTGGCCCGTTCGGAAAAGAGCGCGAAGTTCACGCCGTTCTCGTCGGCGGTCGCACCGAGCGGCCATGGGCGGCCGGGCCAGACGGGAGCGGACATGGGCGGAAAATGGTAGGGAAATTCAGGCCACCACGGGCGGTAGCAGATACAACGTCAGCGCGAAGATCAGGTACACCATCAGCACCAGCACGCCGACGAACCAGGCCGAGCGCCCGCCGTTGGTCGCGAACGCGGCGGTGATCGCAGCGATCAGCATCATCACCACCGAACCCGGCCAGAATTTCAGATCCATCGGCGTCGGCCCGATCACGTAGCTGAGCAGCACCAGCACCGGAGCGACGAACAAGGCGATCTGCGCCGCGCTGCCCAGCGCGATGCCCACGCTCAAATCCAGGCGGTTCTTGCGCGCGGCGGAAAACGCGGCCGCCATTTCCGCGACCCCGCCCACCAGCGCCACCACAACGAAGCCCACGAACGCCGGTGTCATCCCGAACGCCTTCGCCGCGTGCTGAGCCGACTCGACGAACACCTCGCTCACCAGCGCCACCAGTACCGTCACCCCCGCCAGCACGCCGAGCGCCAGCCCGGTCGGCCACGGTTCACCTTCCTCTTCCTCCCCATGCCCGGCGCTGCCGAACAGCTCGCGGTGTGTCTTGAGCGAGAACAACAGCCCGAGCGCGTAGGCCCCGATCAACAGCACCGCCAGTCCCACGCTCAGCTTCTGGTTGAACACTTTCGAAGACCCCGAATCCACCTCGAGGATCGCCGACGGGACCAGCAGCGCGATCGTGGCGAGAAACAACAGGCCCGCCTGGAAACGCGCGCCGACCCGGTTGAACTCCTGCGTGTGGTGCTTCAACCCGCCGAGCAGGAACGAGGCGCCCAGCATGAACAGGGTGTTGGCGACGATCGCGCCGGCCACCGACGCCTTCACCAGCAGGTATTGCCCGGCCCGCAGCGCCGCCAGCGCGATCACCAGCTCGGTCAGGTTGCCGAGCGTGGCGTTGAGCAAGCCCCCCACCGCGTCGCCGGTCTTGGCCGCGACCGACTCGGTGGCGTGGCTCAGCAATGCCGCCAGCGGGATCAACGCGCCGAGCGAGAGCAGGAAGTGCAGCGTGCCCGCCTCCGGGGCGAACGACAGCGAGGCGAACACCAGCGGCACGCACACCAGCAACCAGAGCAGCGGGTTGTGGCGGATTTCCGAAAGCAGGGTTTTCATGGCGGAAAGGTGATGCCCGGCCCGACCGGGTGTTTCCATGCATTCGCCTCCATCATGTGGCGCGGGCGAATCCCGGCTATTGCACTTTAGTCCAGCGCCGCCGCCTCGTGAAATTCCATTTACCACCCCTGTTGGAACCTCCACCATGCGAGGGTTAGCAACGAATCCACGCTTTGGCAGGGCAGTCCGTCCCAGTGGCTGAACCTCGGCCCCTACCTGCTGATCCTCCTGATGGCCGCCGGAGCGATCACCGGCGGCGTCTTCTTCCCGCCCGCCTTCGCCCTGCTCGCGATCCCGCTGCTTTACGCCGTCTGGCGCTGGCAACTCGTGCGCTCGACCCGCTTCGAGCTGACCACCGAACGACTGCGTCTCACCCGCGGCGTGATCAACCAGCGGATCGATGAAATCGAACTCTACCGCGTGAAGGACATCTCGATGGTCCGACCGCTGTGGATGCGCCTCACCGGCCTCGCCTCGGTCATTCTCGAAACCTCCGACCGCTCGCAACCGGAGCTGGTGATCCGCGCCGTCGCCAACGGCGTCGAACTCCGCGAGGAGCTGCGCCGCCAGGTCGAGGCGATCCGCGACCGCAAGCGCGTGCGCGAGCTCGACATGGAGGAGCACCACGACGACTCGTTCACAGCCTGAACCAACCGCCGCGCCTGCCCGCCAGCGCGGCCGCCCCGGCGATCGCCACGCCGAGGAACGCCATCGCCCACACGCCGAGTGCCGCCGCCATTTCCGTGCCGTTGCCCAGCGTGCTGAGCAACGCGTAGATCGCCTTGGTGATCGGGTAATGCTGCGCCTGCTGGGCGAGGATCAGGCTGTCGCTCACCTCCATCATCGCGAAGGCGAAGGCGAGGATGCAGCCCGCCGCCAGATGCGTCCCGATCAGCGGCAGGGCGATCCGCCGCAGCATCCGGAACGGCGTCGCGCCGAGCGAGCGGGCCGCTTCTTCCAACACCGGATTCGCCTGCTGCAATCCCGCCGCCGCCGCCCGCACCAGATAGGGCAGCCGCCGGATCGCGTAGGCGATCACCAGCAGCCCGAACGGACTGCCGCCCGCGCCGACCAGGAAATGGAACGGTTTGCCTTCCTGCGACTGCGCCAGATAGCCGAACGCCATCACCAGGCCCGGCACCGCCAGCGGCAGCATCGCCAGCGTGTCGAGCCAGCCGCGCCATTTCAGGTCGCTGCGCACCACGACCCACGCGACCCCGAGGCCGGCCGTGAGAGCCAGCACCGTCGCCCCGGTCGCATACAGCAGGCTGTTCTGGATCGACGGCACGACCAGCCCGTTCCCCAGCGCCTCGGTGAAATGGCGCAGCGTCAGGTGCTCGGGCAACACCGTGCCCGCCCAGTTGTCGGCGACGGACAGGACGATCACGCCGAGGTGGGGCAAACAGGCGAGCCCGGCGACGGAGCCGAACGCCGCCGCGCAGGCGAACGCCTTCCACCCGCGCGCCGGCTTGGCCGCGCTCCCGCCCTGCGGCCGCGGTGCCGTCCCGAGCCGGGCTCGCCCGAGCGCGAGCTTGGACAGGGCGAAGGTTCCGGCCGCCGCGGCCATCAACACCGCCGCCAGCGCGTAGGGGATCGGGTTTTTGTCCAGCCCCTTGATGCCGTCGAAAATCTGCACCGGGGCCACGCGGCCGTAATCGAACACCAGCGGCACTCCGAGCTCGGTGAACGCCCAGATGAACACGATCGACGCCCCGGCGAACACGCCCGGCATCGCCAGCGGCAGGGTGATCCGCCAGAACCGCCGCCACGGCGGGCAGCCGAGGTTTTCCGCCGCCTGTTCCATCGCCGAGTCGAGATTCGAAAGCGCCGCCATGATGTTCAGATACAGGATCGGGTATAGGTGCAGCGCGTTCATCGCCACCATCCCGCCGAAGCGCCCGTGCGCCAGCCAGTCGAAGGGCGCGGCGGCGTCCATCCAGCCGAGTTGGACGAGCAGGGCGTTGAAAGCGCCCTCGACACCGAGCATCTGCTTCACCCCCACCGCCCCGACGAACGGCGGCAGCACCATCGGCGCGAGCACCAGCGCGCCGAGCCACGATTTACCCGGGAACTCGTGGCGGTGCGCGATCAGCGCCAACGGAAACGCCAGGCCCAGCGCCGCCGCCGTGCTGGCCAGCCCGAGCCCGAACGCGTTCGCCAGCCCCTCGCGGTAGATCGGAGTGCCGAAGACCATCCCCAACGCCTCCAGCGTGAACGCTCCGCCGTTCCCAACGAACGCCTGCCGCAGGACCGTCCATGCCGGATAGAGGAAAAACACGCCGAACAGCGCCACCGCCGCCAGCGCGATGCCCCGGGCCGTCCCGCGTTTCATCGCTCCGCCGTCCTTTCCACCATCGCCGCCGCCCGGCGGAAGTTCGCGCGGAACCTCTCGCCCAGCTCGCGGGCGCGCGCCGCCGCCGCCAATGGGTCGCCGCCGTCGAGCAACGCGTCTCCCTGCCCGAACGCCTCGTACGGAACCGCGGAAACGTCGAGCAGCACCGCGGTCGCCTCCGGCGGGAAACCGGCCGCCGCCACCGCCCGCCACGCCCGCGTCAGCTCGTCGTGCGAGTCAATGCAGGCCACCTTCACGAGCTGCCGCAGCGTGTTGAACGCCTTGCCGGTGAGCTCCTTGCGGTAGAAGAAGCCGCCCTCGACGCGGGCGAACGGATCGACCTCCGGCAACGTCGACCGACGCAGGTTTTCCGCCGTGTACACGTCGCGCCGGATCGGCGTGCGGTGCAGCGCCCGTTCCTTCGGACCGCCCGCTTCGCCCGGTTTGAAAAACCACAGGACCTGCCCCTCCGGACTCAGGCAGAACTCGACGAACGCCTGCGCGAGCTCCGGATGCGGCGCGCCCTTCAGCACCGCCACCGGATCGGCGCTGAACGAGCCGCCCCCCTCCGGCGCGATCCATCCGACCCGCGACGAGCCGTCCGCCCGCCGCCACTTTTCCGCATACGCCCGACCGTAGAAATCGATGCACATCCCCGCCGCCGCGTCGCCTTGCCCGATGTCGTGCGGCACCTTCGACGCGCTGTCGGTGAAATAGCGCGCGTTCGCCGCCATCCGCAGGATCGTCCGCAAACCGTCCGCCCAGCCGGCGCTCCTCGCCCCGGGCGTGTCGCCCTGCTCACGGATTGCCCGCTGCATGTCCGATTGCACCAGCAGCTCGAACGCCCGCGCCACCGAACCGCTCTTGGTCGGATCCGCCAGCGCCACCGTCCCCATCAGCCGCGGATCGCCCAGATCCTCCCAGCTCCGCGGTTCGCCCGCCCCGAGCCGCTGCAACACGCCGGGATTGTATGCGATCCCGAACTGCGACAGGCAGCAGCCCACCCAGCTCCCGTCCGCCGCCCACAACCGTTCGCCCGTGAGCTCGGGCGGCACCGCCGCCCGCTCGCCGAACCACTCCGGATGCCGGTCGAACACCGCCGCCCGCGCCAGCCGGCCAAGCTTCGCCTGCGACGCGAAATCCGGCTCGCCGCCGCCGAAAAACACGTCGATCCCAATCCCCTCCCGCCCGGTTTCCGCCGCCGCCTTGAACCCCGCATCCAGCACCATCCGGATCTCCGACGCCCCGCCCGGCGTGCGCCAATCGACATACAGCGACCGACCCGTTTTCGCCCGCCACCAGTCGCCGAACGCCCGCGCGAACTCCCGCCGGATCGTCTCGTTGTGCGGGCTGATCATCACCAGCCGGTCGTCTGCATCCACCGTCATCCGGTCGCCCGCCACACGTCGGAACGCCAGGGGCAATCCCACCAGCAACGCGAGCAACAAGCCAATGACCGCCAGTCGATTCAAAAGATTCAATCGGTTATTTCAATCGGCAGTGCCACCCCGTCATCCGGCCTCACGTGCAGGCGGACCGGCCGCTCGCCCGGTTCGCGGAGTTCGTGCGGATTGAGTTCGATCACCCGCTGCGGACCGGCGAGGGTTTCCACGAGATACTGGATGCGCTGGCCGGCGTAGGCGCGCTCGACCACCCGCCCCTCGATCCCCTCGCCCGGGCCGTCGACGAGGCGCCACGCCTCCGGGCGGATCGAAAGCATCACCCGTTCGCCCGGCCCCGGCGTCCACCCCGGCCGTGTCACGCGCCCCGGCAACCGGCCCGCCGCGGTGGCGACCGACAGCCCGCCGCCGCCCGACTCCGCCACCTCGCCTTCCAGCAGGTTCGTTTCCCCGATGAAGGCCGCCACATGCGCGCTCTGCGGGCGGCGGTAAATTTCCTCCGGCGTCCCGATCTGGGCGATCGCCCCCTTGTCCATCACCGCCATCCGGTCGGCCATCGACAGCGCCTCCTCCTGATCATGGGTCACGTAGATCGAGGTCAGGCCGTTTTCCTTCACGATCCGCCGGATCTCGTGGCGCATCTCAAGCCGCAGCCGGGCGTCGAGGTTCGACAGCGGTTCGTCGAGCAACAGGCACTTCGGTTTCACCACCAGCGCCCGGGCGAGCGCCACCCGCTGCTGCTGGCCGCCGGAAAGCTGGTCGATCGCCCGTTCGCCCATCCCGGCCAGATGCACCCGCTCGAGCGCGTCCTCGACCTGCCGCCGGATCTCCGCCTTCGGCAGCCGCCGCTCCTCCAGCCCGAACGCGATGTTCCCCGCCACGCTCAGGTGCGGCCACAGCGCGTAGCTCTGGAACACCATCGCCGCCTCGCGACGATGCGGCGGCAGCCTCGTCACGTCGCGGTCGCCGAAATGGATCGCCCCGGCATCCGGTGTCTCCAGCCCGGCGATGCAGCGCAGCAGCGTGGTTTTCCCGCAACCCGAAGCCCCGAGCAGGAAGAACAACTCGCCCGGCGACACCTCGAGGCTCACCCCGTCGAGCGCCCGGACCTTGCCGAACGTCTTCGTCACCGTCTCCACGCGAATCGATTCCATGCGCGAACATGCTCCCGCACCCGCGCGCGGAGGCAAGCCGGAAGCGCGCCCGCGTCCTGTGGCGGGAAATTTTCCGCCGATTTCTTGCAAAGATTCTCTTGCCAAACCGGCCCGCGCCGGGCTACTTCCGCCGCGCACCGAATCACCTGCTCGGGTGGCGGAATTGGTAGACGCGCTAGACTAAGGATCTAGTAGGGCGACCTGTGGGGGTTCGAGTCCCCCCTCGAGCACCATTCGATTCGTTTTGCGAAAACGCTCACCCTGACACCGGTGAGCTTTTTTCGTTCTAGGAGTGAGGGGGAAACGAGAATGCGGCTGGAGCTTTGCGACCCTCATCCACCGGCGAAGCCGCTGGTTGGCATGGACCGAAGGTCAACCCCGGGGTTCGAAGACGGCGGGAGCCTTGGCGACCCACCCTTTCTTGCCAGCGACGCGAGCGGAACCGGTCTGGCCCGAAGGGCAATGCGGCGGGAGCATCGCGACCCCTCATCCACCGGCGAAGCCGCTGGTTGGCATGGACCGCAGGTCCATCCCCCCCTCGAGCACCATTCGATTCGTTTGCGAGAAAGCCCGCCCTCACCGGTGGGCTTTTTCGTTTCTTCCGAGCGCGACCCAACCCGCTGAAGCTTAGACTCTAGCCCCAGAAATCCCACCGCCTGCCGCGCCAACAAAAAAAACCAAATTTTCCCAATTTATTTTAAGATTTCCAAACCCTTGCGCTCGACTTGGCCCTATGGTTCCGCCAGCTTGCGCGCGGCGCACGCCAGCGGCGACTGCTCCAAACCCTCATTTCCCACCGCACCCACATGTCCTACCAACACGTCAACTACCTCTGGGACGACGCGAAGGCCGCTTCGCTCGATCCGGTCGAACGACTGGTCTACCGCTCCAACCTGCTCGGCGGCGACCAGCGCATCACCAACACCGGCGGCGGCAACACCTCCGCCAAGATCGTCGAAAAAGATCCCCTCACGGGCGAATCGGTCGAAATCCTCTGGGTCAAGGGCTCCGGAGGCGATCTCCGCACCTCGAAGAAGGAAAACTTCGCCTCCCTTTACCAGGACAAGGTGATCGCCCTGCAGAACGTCTACGCCGCCCGCGCCGACAAGGGCCTCAAGTCCCAGGCCGAGGACGACATGGTGGGCATGTACACCCACACCACCTTCAATCTCAACCCGCGCGCATCGTCGATCGACACCCCGCTGCACAGCTTCCTGCCGGGCAAGCACGTCGACCACATGCACCCGAACGCGGTGATCGCGATCGCCGCCTCCAAGAACTGCGAGGCGCTCACCCAGGAAATCTTCGGCGGCGAGATGGCCTACGTGCCGTGGATGCGCCCGGGCTTCGAGCTCGGCCTCGCGATGCAGGAGATCGCCAAGGCCCAGCCGGACGTGAAGGCGATCATGATGGGCCAGCACGGCTTCATCTCGTGGAATGACGACGAGAAAGTCTGCTACACCTGGACTCTCGATTGCATCGAAAAGGCCGCCACCTACATCGAAGCGAAGTACCAGGCCAAGGGCGGCGACGCCAAGGCCTTCGGCGGCCAGAAATACCAGACGCTCCCGCAGGAACAGCGCGACGCCACCTTCGCCGCGATCCTGCCGTGGCTTCGCGGTCAGGTCTCCCAACAGAAGCGCTTCGTCGGCACCGTTCAGGACGACGAGAAGATCCTGCGCTTCGTGAACTCGGCCGACGCCCCGCGCCTCGCCGAGCTCGGCACCTCCTGCCCGGACCACTTCCTGCGCACCAAGATCAAGCCACTCTACGTCGACTGGAACCCGCAGACGGAAGACGTCGCCGCGCTGAAGAGCAAGCTCGCCGCCGGCCTCGAGCAATACCGCAAGGACTACGCCGCCTATTACGCCGCCTGCAAACACGCCAACAGCCCGGCGATGCGCGATCCGAACCCGACGGTCGTCCTCATCCCCGGCCTCGGCATGGTCGCCTGGGGCAAGGACAAGTCCGAGTCCCGCGTCACCGCCGAGTTCTACAACTGCGCCGTCGAAGTCATGCGCGGCGCCGAGGCGATCGACGAATACATCGCCCTGCCGCAGCAGGAAGCCTTCGACATCGAATACTGGCTGCTTGAGGAGGCGAAGCTCCAGCGCATGCCCGCCGAGAAGGAGCTCGCCCGCCAGATCGTGCTGGTGATTGGTGCCGGCTCCGGCATCGGCAAGGAAACCGCCCACCGCCTCGTCAAGGAAGGCGCGCACATCGTTTGCGTCGACCTCAACAAGGAAGCCGCGGAAGCCACGGCGAAGGAGATCGAAGCGAAGTATGGCGTCGGCATCGGCGTCGCCGGCACCGGCCTCTCCGGCTGCGGCCCGGCCATCGGCCTTTCCGCCAACATCACCGACCGCGCCAGCATCCGCACGATGCTCAACCAGGTCGCGCTCGCCTACGGCGGCTTCGACCACATCTGCGTGACCGCCGGCATCTTCGTGCCGAGCGACACCACCGGCCACATCCCGGACGACAAGTGGGCGCTGACGTTCAACATCAACGTCACCGGCTCCTACTTCGTCGCCGACGAAGCGTTCAAAACCTGGAAGGAACAGGGACTCAAGGGCAACCTCGTCCTCACCACCTCGGCCAACGCCGCCGTGGCGAAGAAGGGCAGCCTCGCCTACGACACCTCGAAGGCCGCCGCCAACCACCTCGTGCGCGAGCTCGCCATCGAGCTTTCCCCGCTCGTCCGCGTCAACGGCGTGGCCCCGGCCACCGTTGTCCAGGGTTCGGCCATGTTCCCGCGCGACCGCGTCATCGGCTCGCTCGCGAAGTACGCCATTCCCTACACCGAGGACGAGGCGACCGAGTCGCTCGTCAGCAAGCTGGCGCAGTTCTACGCCGACCGCACGCTGACCAAGGCGCCGATCACCCCTGCCGACCAGGCGGAAGCCTACTTCCTGCTCGTCACCAACCGCCTCAGCAAGACCACCGGCCAGGTCATCACGGTCGACGGCGGTCTGCACGAAGCGTTCCTGCGCTGATCCGCAGCCGACTCAACTAGTCCATAATCAAAGCGGGAGCCCTCCGGGGTTCCCGCTTTTTGTTTCGTAGAAGCATCGCAAATCGTTCGCTTCTCACGACTCAGAAATAGAATGAGGAAGGCAGGAATTTCAGGAAGAGATTCATTCCATCTCACCTCCTGAAATTCCTGCTTTCCTCATTCAAAAAGAGATTCGCCTGATTCTGTTCAGCATCCGGTCCCTATCTCTCATCTTCTGAAACCACCGGATGCTCACGGCGTGTCCACGCGCCGCCAACTCGATCACGGTCAGCAACCTCTAGAACAGTCGGATCGTGATGAACAATCTCCTCCAAGCACACCAACTTAGCGTCGGCCAGCGAAGCGTCCGAGATGCCGATGAACTGCCATCCGTGGTCGTCCTCGTCATGCGAAACCAACAATATCGGCTCTGAACCATCGAGAACCTGTCTCATGGTGAGAGTCGCGCAATTACGTGGCTGATCGAACGGCCAAGTGTCTACGTGGTTCGATTTCACGATGCGTGCTCGGGACACTTAAAAGGAAAAAAGATGCGAGAGTGAATGAGCGCTTCTTCAGACCGCCAGCAACGTGCTGAATAACGGTCTCGCGTTTCCCGCCACCCTTGAAAAAGGGAATGGCGGAGAGGGAGGGATTCGAACCCTCGGTAGGGTATTAGCCTACGTTCGATTTCGAGTCGAGTGCCTTCAACCGCTCAGCCACCTCTCCTTGAAACGCGAGGCCGCAAAGTAGCCAGCGAGCCCCACTTGTAAAGACTTCAATCAGGAAAAACGATCGCGCGATGGCCGTCGAGGATCGTGCGGTCGTGCACGTGGTAGCGGATGCCCTTCGCCAGCGCGCCGCGCTCGCAGTTGCGGCCGAGGCGGACGAGGTCGGCGGGCGAATGGAAGTGCTGCACGCGCTCGACCTCCTGCTCGATGATCGGCCCTGCGTCGAGCTCGTCGGTGACGTAGTGGCAGGTCGCGCCGATCAGCTTCACGCCGCGCTCGTGCGCCTGTTTGTACGGGTTCGCCCCGATGAAGGCAGGCAGGAAACTGTGGTGGATGTTGATCACGCGGCCGGCGAATTCCTTGCAGAACCAGTCCGGCAGGATCTGCATGAAGCGGGCGAGCACGATCAGCTCGACCTTCTGCTCGACCAGCAGCCGCTGGATCTCGCGGAAGCCCTCCTCCTTCCGCCCGCCCTCCATGTCGACCTGGTGGAACGTGAACCCGGCGCGCTCGGCCACCTGGCGGCAGGTGTCACGGTTTCCGATGACCGAGGTGATCTCGACCGGCATTTCGCCCAGCTCGGTGCGCCAGAGCACCTCCTGCAGGCAGTGGTCGGTCTTGGTGACGAGCACGGCGGTGCGCATCTTATACGGCAGACGCCGGAAATGCCACTCCGCGCGCAGCGAGCGGCCGAGCGTGCCGAAGCCCTCGATGAAATCGTCCACCTCCACGTCGAGATCGGACGTTTCGATCTCCAGACGCGCGAAGAACCGCTCGCCGATCCGGTCGGAGAACTGGGCGAACTCCGTGAGGTTCCCCCGGTGGCCGGCGACGTAGGTCGCCACTTTCGCCACGATCCCGGCCTGGTCCGGGCAACTCAGTTTCAATATCAATCCAGCACGCGCCATGGTGCCCGGAGCATGAGGCATGCGGCGCACGCTCGTCAACCTGCGGCGACGACCGCCGGACGCGGTGCTCTTCTGTTAGCCCTGGCGAAAAATTCCGCCATGCCACGAGGAAATGGCGTGCCCTCGCCCGCCCGCCGTGACTGAATGGGAGAGATGAAATCCTGTCTCGTCATGACGCTGTTGGGTCCGGACCGCCCGGGCCTCGTCCGTTCGCTCTCGTCGGCCGTGGTGGACCACGGCGGCAACTGGCTGGAAAGCCGCATGGCGCGCCTCGCCGGGCATTTCGCCGGTATCCTGCGCGTCGAATGCCCGCCCGAGATGGTCGAGCCGCTCGTCGCCACGCTGCGCGGGTTCGCCAAGGACGGGCTCTCGGTCCAGACGGTGGTCGAGCAGGCCGGCGACCGCCGCGATCGGAAACAATGGCACATCGACGTGGTCGGCAACGACCGGCCGGGCATCGTCAAGCAGCTGGCCACCGCCATCGTCGGTGCCGGCGGCAACGTCGAGGAGCTGATCACCGGCCTGGAAAGCGCGGCGATGAGCGGCCACCCGATCTTCCGCGCCCGCGGCGTGGTGTCGCTGCCGCAGGACGCCGACGAGCAGGCGATGGTTTCCGCCATCGAGCACCTCGGGCCCGATCTGGCGGTGGAGATTTCGTGAAGAAAAAAGCCACCCGGGACGCCCCGAGTGGCCTGAAATTGAAGGCGATTCCGGCGACTCGCGGTCCCGAAGTGGCCGGATCAGTGAGGAGATCTCTTCACTGGTCACCGGCCACTGATCACTCAGATCATCAGCCGCCGGTGCGCGGACCGCGCGGCTTTTTCTTCGGGGATTCGCCCGTGCCGGGTTCGATCCCTTGCTGGCGGAGGCGCTGCACGCGCTCCATTTCCTGCTGCTTGGCGGCGAGTTTCTCGACCCACGACTTGCCGCCTTCGGTCTTGCGCGGCTTCAGCTCGGGCTCGGGCAGCTTGTTGGTGATCCACGTCTGGAAGATCGAGAACAGGTTCGTCGTCGTCCAGTAGAGCGCCAGCGCGGAGGCGAAGCTGTAGCAGAAGAAGAAGAACATGAACGGCATCATCATCATCATGCGCCGCTGGGTCTTGTCGCCGGTCGCCGGCGTCATCGCCATCTGGGCGAAGCTGGTGATCGCCATGACGATCGGCAGCAGGTTGATCGGCACGCCCGCGATCGTCGCGAGGGTGTCCGGCTGCGAGAGGTCGTCGACCCAGAGGAAGCCCTGGTGGCGGAGCTCCACCGCGTATTGCAGCATGCGGTAGAAGCCGAAGAAAATCGGCATCTGGATGAGCATCGGCAGGCAGCCGCCGAGCGGATTGACGCCATACGTGCGGTATAGCTTCATCATCTCCTGGTTCATCCGGTTCGGATCGTCCGAATATTTCTCCTTCAGCTTGGTCATCTCCGGCTGAAGTTTGGCCATGCGCTTCATCGAGCGGGTCGATTTCGCATACAGCGGCCAGATCGCGGTGCGGACGAGGATCGTCAGGAAGATGATGGCAAGGCCCCACGACCACTTCGAGCCGAGGCCGCTGAAGAGGATGTGCAGCCAGTTGAGCAGGCGGTTGAGCGGGTTCGCCACCAGGCCATACCAGCTGTAGGCCATGATGTCGCCCCACTGGTCGCCCATCTGACGGAACAGGGCGTTATGCTTCGGACCGACGAAAATGCGGTAGGACAGATCCTTCTGGGCCTGCGGCGCGAGCGAACCGCCGGGCAGGCGAAGACCGCCGCTGATCGACTTCACCGGCTTGTCGGCGCTAGGCAGTGTGACCTCGGTCACCTTGCCCCAGGCCTTGCCGGCGGCGACTTCCTTCGGCCGGATGACGGTGGCGAAGAACTGGTTGGAAACGCCCGCGTAGTCGAACTTCTCGGCCTCGCCGGTGATCACGGACTTCTCACTGGAGAACATGCCACCCTTGAACTTGCCCGGGTCGACGAAGTGCGCCTCGCCGCCACCGCTCCAGAAGAAGGTCGTCTGCTGCGCCCACTCCTTCTGATAGAGCGGCGACGCCTCGCCGAGGTAGATGCTGTAGCTGTCGAGCGGCAGCGCCAGGTTGGCGGAGTTCTCCAGCTTCAGGTTGAAGTCGAGGAGATACGGCGCGCCGGGTTCGCCGGTCTCGACCAGCGAGAACGTCTTGCGGGCGATCAGGCCGGACGGCAGCGTGCCGAGGAACACCACCTTCTTTCCGGGCACCGACTCGGCTTCCTGATAGCTGTAGGTGATGTTCTCGAGCTGGTCGGCGGAACCGGTGAAGGCCCCGATCGGACCCGCGCCGAAGCGGTTGGCGCGCACGCGCTGGTCCTTGTTGCGGCCGACGTCGAACTGGTGCTTGAACTCGGCCTCTTTCAGACCGCCGCCGATGTTGCTGAAGGTGTAGACGACCTCGTCGGATTCCAGCGTGACGAGCCGCTCGGCCATGGTCGCCGGAGGCGGCGTCACGCTCAGGCTCTCACCCGCCGGAACGCCGGGGGTGGCGGGAGCCGTCGCGGCCGGAGGGTTCTGCTCCGCGATCCGCTTCTGGTTCTGCTGGTTGTAGTAAACGTTGACGCCGAGCAGCACGCTGCACGCGATGACAATGATCCAAGTCTTACGGTCGTACATGGAAAACGGGGAAAATTAGGCCGGATTTCAAGGCTCCGGAGGCCGGCGGGAGGAATCCCGCGGCGGCGGGACGGGGTCATAACCGCAGCCACCCCACGGATGACAGCGCAAAATCCGGCGAATGCCGAACCAAGAGCCGAGCCACGGTCCGTGGGCCTCGATCGCCTGCAAGAAATAATTCGAGCACGTCGGCGTGTAGCGGCAGCCGGCGGCGGGGCCGGACACCGCTTTCAACATCGGATTGAGGAACCGTTGGTAAAAACGGACCCCGGCGCGCAGCACGGACGTGACGATGCGGGCAATCACGGGCGGGGCGCCGAAGAGGCGAGCAAGCCGAGGCGTTTCGCCTGCCGCAGCCAGTCGGCCTCCAGTTCGTCGAACGTGGCGGCGGCGGCCCCGGGGCGGGCGATGGTGACCAGATAGCGCTTCGCGTCGACGAAACGCGGCGCGTGCGCCTGCACCATCGCCCGGAAGCGGCGGCGCAGGAGGTTGCGGTCGTGCGCCTTGCCCGTCTTGCGGGTGGTGATGAAACCGGTCCGCAGGCCGTCGAGCGACGGCTCGGGCAAGGTGCTTAAAATGACAAACCGGCCGACTTTCGCCTGACCGGTTGTACGGACCCGCGCGAACTCGTCGCGACGGGTCATGCTGTTTTTCCGCGGAAGACGCATGGCGGAGGATGGGATGACACCCGGCCCGGCCCGCGGGACGGCTCTCAGGAGCCGTGCTGCACCGTGTGGCGCTTGTACGGGATCTCGACGCCCTTCGGAAGAAGGCGCTTGCGGCCCTTCTGGCGACGGCGGCGGAGGATATCACGGCCGGCTTTGGTCGCCATGCGGGCACGGAATCCGAACTGGCGGCGGCGGGTGCGCTTGGAGGGCTGATAGGTGCGGAAGCTCATGGCGATTGTCGTGCGCTTGGAAGAAAAGTACGTCCCGGTGTGCGGGGCGGGCGCGCAGGTTAGTTTCCCGGGAACGGTTGTCAACCCGCCAATTGCCACGGAACAGTGAAATTTTTCTGTTCCACCCCGGTTTAGCCACCGAACGCGGCTCCGGACATGGAGAAACGGGCAGAACCCGCACCCATCACCTCTCCCGGACCACCCGCACGGCGACGCACTCGGTGTCCGGCAGGATGAATTTCTCCACCATCACCTCCGCCCGTTTCAGCGGATGCTTTTCCAGCAGATGACGGGCGAAATCCAGCGCCAGCGTCTCGATCAGGCAGCGCGGATGCTCGGCGGCGAGCGCCTTGAGCTCCTGCGCCACGGCGAAATAATCGACCGTCCAGGCGATGTCGTCGTCCAGATCGTCGAAACCGCTCACCGGCGTCATCGCCACGCTGACGTGCAGTTCCTGCGGCTCGGCGCGCTCGTCGTCCGGCACGCCGATGCGGGTGCTCACGCGCAGTTTTCGGATCTCGATGGTGTCGGGCGGGTTCATGAAAGCAGGCGGTTTTCGATCGCGTCCATCAACAGCACGCGGGTTGGTTGGTTGAGGTCGAGCGCCAGCGCGTCGGCCGGTTCGAGCCAGCGGAAATCCTCGGCCTCGTCGTTGAGCGTCACGGCGGTCGAGCGCGCGCGGGCGACGTAGTTGAGCAGCAGGAAATGCTCCGGCCGCTCGAACTCGGGCGAATGGATGCAATCCTGGACGATCGCGAAGCGGATGTCGTCGATCTCCAGCGCCGTCTCCTCGCGCATCTCGCGCCGCAGCGCGTCGAGCGATGTTTCGCCGCGACGGATCTTGCCGCCGGGAATCCCCCAGCGGTGGCCCCACTTGTGGGTGCGGATCATCAGCACTTTGCCGTGGCCGTCGTGCAGCAGCGCGCCCACCGTCGGCACCGGGCGCGGCACCGGCGCGGTGCGGCTGAACAACGCGCGCAGCACACCAAGGTCCGGCACGGTGAGATCCGGACGCACAGCAGCGAGAGGTTCGGCGTGGGTGTAGCCGGTCAGCACCGCGATCGACACGATGCCGCCGTGACGCGCGGTTTCGATGTCGTGCGTCATGTCGCCGACGAACGCGGTTTCGCCCGGATCGAGATGATGCGCCTCCAGGAGCCGGTGGATCATGTCGCGCTTGTCGACGACGCCCGCGTAGGTCGCCTCGAAAAACGGCTCCAACCCGAACTCCGCCAGCTGCTGGTGGAACGCCTCCTGGTGCATGCTGGTGAGCACGAAGCAGCGCACGCCGTGCCGGGCGCACCATTCCAGCTTCTCGCGCGCGTGCGGCAGCACGAAGACCTCCGCCTTCGACCCATGGAACGCGGGCCGGAACCGGCTTTCCAGCTCGTCGAGCGGCACGCCGGGCAGGAACTCCTCGTAGAACTCGCGGTACGGCAGCCGGAAATGGCGGCGGAACGCGTCGCGATCGAGCGGATCCTTGCCGTAGCTCTGGAACACGAGGTTGGTCGCCTCGATCACCGGCCCCAGGTCGTCGACCAAGGTGCCGGACCAATCGAAAATCAGATTGCGGAACATGCGGGAATATCAGCCGGTTTGGAAACGGATCGAACGCACGCGATCGGCGCCCAGCGCCTCGCGGATCCGCTTCAACAACATCGGCTTCATCTGCTCCAGATGAAAACGCATCGCCGGCTGGGCGACGCGCAAGACGAGATGGCCGTCCCGGATGGACACCGGCTCGCTGTGGGCGGCGATGAAATCCCCCGCCAGCTCCTTCCACGCACTGCGGAGCTGGCTTTCATCCACCCCCTCGGCGACCCCCGCCTGCTTGAGAATCGCGCGGATGAATTTCTCGGGCTGGTGCACCCGGCCGTTGAGATCGGCCGGTTCGTCCGCCCCCCGCCACTCGCGCAGGATTTCCTCGCGGATCCTGCGGATGCGGGAGTTCTCGCTCATGGCGCGGGAAAAAATCAGTCGTCGCCGTCGTTGCCGATGGCTTCGACCGGGCAGCCTTCCATCGCCTCGACGCACTGGGCGGTTTCGTCGTCGTTTTCCGGCTGCTTGAAGACGTAGGAATAGCCTTCGTCGTCGGCGCGGGTGAAGTTGTTCGGCGCGGTTTCCCGGCAAAGGTCGCAGTCGATGCACTGGCTATCGACGTAAAACTTGCCACTGACGTTTTCGGGATTGCGGTCTTCGCGGTCGGCCATAGGAAAAAATCGGTTACGGTCTGTGGATGAACCCGCACCGGACCGGTTGCAATGCGATTTTGCACTTTGCGGCGACATCGAGGCGCCGTTTCGCGCCTTCCCTCGCCCATCCTCTCAATCGCTGCGCACGGCTTCGCCCGAAACCGCGGGTGCTTCTCGCTCGCCAAGCCGCCGGCCGAAATTCTAAACACGCGCGAGCTCCCCGTCATGATCCCTGAATCGAACGAACCCAGCGGCGACCCGCCGACCCCGCCGAACCCCACGCCGGCGACGGAATCCGAATTCTGGGAACTCGACGAAGAACAACCGGCGGAGCGCCCCGCGCCCTTGGTGCCGCAAAACCGGGCGAAATCCATCACCCAGATCCAGCCGGGCACCACCACGCCCGCACCGACGCCGCCCGCCACCGCCCCGCGCCAGCCGCGCGTCGTCGGCAAAGCCAAACCCGATTTCGTGGCTCACAACCGTCAGCCGCTGAACTCCGACATGGGCGAACTGGACACCAGCGGGTGGGAGGACTCCCCGGCCGCCAGCCACGCCGAGGCCGAACCCGTTTCAAACGAAACCCTTCCCCCGGCCCGGGAAGAAACCCCGGCCGCTCCGGCGATGGAACCCGCCGCCGAGATCACGCCGGCTCCGGCCCCTGCCGTGGAACCCGCGCCCGCCGAGCCGGCCGGCTCTTTCCCGCTCGGCAAGGGCGAGAAAACCGTGCTCGCGCTGCTCGCCCTCCTGCTGCTGGCGGCCGCCACCGCCTTCGTCGTCATTTCCGCCGATCGTTTGCCCAGCGACCAAAGCCTCAGCTCGAAGACCGACTTCCCGCTCAAAGGCGAACGCGTGGGCATCCAGCAGGTGACCACCTTCTGGCGAGCCCCCGGCGAGCGCGACACCGCCCGTCGTGAAACCAAGCTGCTGCCCGTGCTGGTCGTCCGCACCGAAGGCGGGCCCGCCGCGCTCCGCGTCTTCTTCCGCAGCGCGCAGGGCGAGGTCATCGGCGACCCGGTCACCCGCAGCGTCAGCACGGGCGAGACCGAATTCGCCGCCACCGCCGGCTTCGACACCGACGGCATGCTCGCCGCCTACCGCACCGGCGAGAGCAAGCCGTGGAAAATCGAGGTTTACGAGGCACCCTCCGTCGATTCCCCCCGCCAGCAGTTCAAAAAGCTTTTCGAAATCCCGATCTCATCCGACCGCCGCTGATTCCATGTCAACTCCGACCCCGACTCCCCTCGTGCCGAAAGAAGGCTGGCACGTGATGCACCTGTTCTACCAAATCGACCACTCCGGCTGGGCGTTGATGACGGAGGACGAAAAACGCCAGGCGAAAACCCACCTCGCCGAGCTCGTGCAGGAAATCCGCGCCACCCCGGACACCCACCTGCTCACCTTCGCCGTCGCCACCCCGAAGGCCGACCTCGGCTTCATGCTGCTGACGCCCGACCTCCACGTCGCTAACGCCTTCGAAAAACAACTCACGCTTTCCTTGGGCCCGGACATCCTCAACCCGGTCTACTCCTACCTCTCGCAAACCGAGCGCTCGGAATACACCACCACCTCCGAGGAATACGCCGCCGAAACCCTGGTCGGCGAAAAGGGTCTCGTCGAAGGCTCGGACGAGTTCAACGCCGCGCTCAAGGAGTTCGAGGACCGCATGGCCCACTACCTCAAGCACCGCCTCTACCCGGTGCTGCCGCCGTGGCCGGTGATCTGCTTCTACCCGATGTCCAAACGCCGCAACGGCGCCGACAACTGGTACTCGCTCGACTTCGAAGCGCGCCGCAAGCTGATGGCCGGCCACGCGAAAACCGGCCGCGCCTACTCCGGCCGCATCCTCCAGCTCATCACCGGCTCCACCGGCCTCGACACCCACGAGTGGGGCGTCACCCTGCTCGCCAAGGACCCGATCGACATCAAGTCGATCGTCTACGAAATGCGCTTCGACGAAGTCTCCGCCCGCTACGGCGAGTTCGGCGACTTCTACATCTGCATGCAGCTCCCGCTCGACGAGCTATTCCGCCGCGTCTGTCTGTAATCGGGAGCGCGGAATCCATTCCGCCTCCGCGTCTTTTCCAAAAACACCGTGGATCGCTCTGATCCGCGGTGTTTTTTCATTCCCCTTCCGCCTCAAGATGCCCGCTGACGTTCGCCCCGTCGCCGGACTTCAGCAGCAGGAACGTCGCCGCGCTCAGGATGCTGACGCCGCCCAGCAGCAGGTAGGCCCGGTGCAACGCCGCGACCAGTGAGGCCGCGTCCGCGCGATCGACCCCGGCGAGAAACCAGCCGGTCACCAGCGAGGCGAAGGCGATGCCGAAGCTGATGGAAAGCTGCTGGCCGGTGCTCGCGATCGTGCTGGCGTCGCTCGCATGCTCGTCGCGCGTGTCGGCATACGCCAGCGAGTTCATCGCGGTGAACTGCAGGGCGGACACGCAGCCCTGCGCCAAGCTGAACATGACGATCACCCAGACCGGCGTGCCGGGACCAACCATGCGGAAGCAGGCGATCATCAGACCGATCAGCAAGGTATTGACCACCAACACCTTCTGGTATCCGAAAGCCGCGAGGATCCGCTGGACCAGCAGCTTCATCCCGATCGCCGCCAGCGCCTGCGGCATCACCAACAAGCCCGCCTGCCATGGCGAAAACCCCATGCCGAGCTGGTAGAGCAAGGGCAACAGGAACGGCATGCCGCTGATCCCCAGCCGCGTCACGAAACCGCCGGCCACCGCGATGCGGAACGTCCGGATCCGGAACAACCCCAGCGGCAACAGCGGATCCGCCGACCGTTTCGCGTGCACCACGTAGAGCGCGATCAAGCCCAGCGCGACCGCCGCCAGCAGCGCGACCCACCCGGCCGCCAGCCGGTGCTCACCGAAAATCTCCAGCACCCATGACAGCAGCGCGATCCCCGCGCCGAACAACATGAAGCCCCGCGTGTCGAACGGATCGCCTTCCCGCCCGCGGTGATCCGGCATGTAGCGCCCCACCAGCCATAGCCCAAGCGCGCCGAACGGCAGATTGATCAGGAAAATCCAGCGCCACGGCACCCAGTGGACGATCAGCCCGCCCATCAATGGCCCCAGCAACGGCCCGAGCAGCGCCGGGATGATCACGAAATTCATCGCCCGCAGGATTTCGGACTTGGGGAACGTCCGCAGCAGCGCGATCCGCCCGACCGGCATCATGAACGCCGCGCCGATCCCCTGTAGCACGCGCGAAGCCACCAGCATCGGCAGGTTCAGCGACAGCCCGCATGCCAGCGATCCGAGCGTAAACAACGCCACCGCCGCACCGAAAACCCGCCGCGTGCCGAGCCGGTCCGCCAGCCAGCCGCTCATCGGGATGAACACCGCGATGGCAATGGTGTAGCTGGTCAGCACCGATTTCAGACTCAGCGAGGCGACCTTCAGCGAGGCCGCCATCGTCGGCACCGCCGTGTTGACGATCGTGGCGTCGAGCTGCTGCATGAACAAGGCCACCGCCACCACCCACGGCAGGTAGCGCCGCGTGCGAAGCAGCTCAGGCGGCACCTCTGCTTCAAGACTAACCGTTCCGCTCATTTCGCGAATTGACGATAGAAGGTGGCGGCCGAAATCGCGAAACCGATCACGAGCACCAGTCGCCGCACCCAGCGCTGCGGGATCTTCTGCGAAAAGTGCGAGCCGAGGTAATAGCCGGCCACCGCCCCCACTGTCATCACCCCCGCCTTCGGCCAGTCGACCAAGCCGCGCGCCAGAAAAATCACCGCCGCCACCACGTTGATCAACGAGCCGAGCACATTCTTCAACGCGTTCATCTCGTGGATGTTCCGCAGGCCGATGAACCCGAGCGCCGCCAGCATCAGGATGCCGATCCCCGCGCCGAAATAACCGCCGTAGACGGCCACGAAAAACTGGAACACCACCGCCGGCCACACCCGGTGCGGATGCTCCGGTGCCTCGACCTCGCGGCTGACCAGGCGCGCCACCACGCCCTGAGCCAGGAATAGTAGCGTGGAGAACAAAATCAGAAACGGCACCAAGTGGGCGAACGTCTCGTTGCTCGTCACCGTCAGCAACAGACTGCCCACGATGCCGCCCGCCAGGCTCACCGGCACGAAGCGTTTCAACCACGGCAGGATCGGCGGGATCAAACGGCGGAAGCCGAACACCGACCCGCTCGTGCCCAGCACCAGCGCCAGAGTGCTCGTCGCGTTCGCCACTTTCGGCGGCGTGCCAATCGCCAACAACGTCGGGAAGGTCAGAATCGTCCCGCCACCGGCCACCGCATTGATCGCCCCCGCGGCCATCGCCGCCCCCGCCAGCCCGAGCATCTCCATCGCCGTCATCGCCACGGCCAGCCTAGCCGCTCGCCCGGGCAGCGCAAGGACGGCACCCTGCGTGTTTTCCGATCCATGCTTCCACCCCGCGTGGTTCACTCTTCATTCGCGGAAAAAATGGAGCCCAACATGATCCATGAAGGACCCCAGCCCGCGAATGCTCAAGAGGTTTTCGATGCGATCGCACGAAACGACGTGGAGCGGCTTCTGATGATCCCGATCGAGCTGGGCTCCACCACTCGGACTGGCGCTTCGTGCAAGACATCCGCGTGAAACTTCCCGGGCTCACGAATGCCAAGGTTCGGGCAAACGCGCCCTTAGGCATCGAATCGCCCTGTTCCGCGGTCAACTGGATCAGCAAACGGTGGATCCAGGCCTCCTACACGCCCTGCATGACAACGATCCGGATGTCGTCATGCGAGCAGAAGAAACGGTAGAGGAGGTGAATCGCCTGATGGGGTGGCACATCACACCCTGAAGCACAGGAACCGAACGGATTACCCATCCAGCCCCGGCCTACCTCTAGGTAGTCAGGAATGCGGGATCACCAGCGTCTTGCCCGGCACCACCGTGCTGCCCTTCAAGCCGTTCGCCTTCTGGATGGCGGAAACGGTCGTCTTGTTCCGCTTGGCGATGGTGGTGAGATTGTCGCCCTTCTTCACCGTGTAATGCGCAGTGGACTTCGACTTGGTCGCGCTCGCCGTGCTGGCGGATGCTTTCGACTTCGTCTTGGCCGATGCCGCCGCGGCCTTCGTTTTCGACTTGGTGGCCACGGCCGGCTCGTCGTCGACTGGATGCTTGGCTTTCGTCTTCGCCTTGGCGGTGGCGGCGGACTCGCGGGTCCGGTTTTTCGCCGACTTCGGAGCATCTTCTTCGTCTCGAGCGCGGCCGGACTTGGTCTTCGCCTTGCTCTTGGAAAGCGACGCCACCTCCACTTCGCCCGCCTTGCGCCTGGGAGTCGTGGACTTCACCACCGTGCTCGATCCGGCCGCGGGCAACGGCACCGCGTCGGACGGCGGTTCTTCGCTTTGCGTCACCGGCGGCGTGTCGGCCGCCGCGGACGCGACTTCCTCAGCGGTCGGCTTGCTACGACCCCACTTCGACGGACTGTCGGCCCAGGCTTCGACGTAATTGCCGTTGCGGTCGAATGGACCGGTACCGTTCGGGTGACGCCCCGCATTTGAACCCGAGGAGGCATTGTTCACGCAGCTCGGCAGGAAAAGGACCGATATAGGGAACGAAAACAGGGCAAAACGGCGCAGCCAACGCATGGGACGCCAGTAGGGGAATCCCCGCCGCTTGGCAAAGACAGATTCGGATGGCCGATTTTTTTCCCCGGATTTTTTGCTCAAGAACTCAGGAAAGCCAATTTCCCCTTGCCATCGCGGAACGGGAATGGCACCCAAAGGCCCTCCGCACGGCAGGGGGCATTAGCTCAGTTGGTAGAGCGCTTCGTTCGCAATGAAGAGGTCAGGAGTTCGAATCTCCTATGCTCCACCAGCCGGACCCCACCCTAACCCGCTCATTTCGAGCGGGTTTTTTGTTTCCCGGACCTCATTGCCACGACCACCAGGGCGAGGCCTCGGCGCGGGCGCAGTGGACCTCGACGTGGTGGTGCCCGGCGGATTCGAGCCGGCGGCGCAGCGCGCCGACCGCCACGTCGGGCGCGTTGCAATCGCGGCTGAGGTGACCGAGCACGACGCGCCGCAGGCCGGGATGCGCGAGTTCGGCGACGAGCTCGGCCGCCTGGGCGTTGGACAGGTGGCCGTGGCGCGAGCTGATCCGCTGCTTGGTCGACCACGGGCGCTTGGTGTCGGCCTCCAACATGGCGTCATCGTAGTTCGCCTCGACGAACAAGCCGTGCACACCACGCAGGCGCTCGACCATGCCGCGGGTGACGAAGCCGGCGTCGCTGAGCAAGCCGAGCCGGTAGGTATCATGGGCGATGACGAAGCCGACCGGATCGACGGCATCGTGCTGGATCGCGAAGGGCTCGACCTCGACCGCACCAATGCGGAACTTCTGCCCGGCGTCGAAAATTTTCCAAGTCGCGCCCTCCACCCCACCCTCGCGCACGACGTGGGCGGTGGCGGCGGTGGCGTAAACCGGCAGCGGGGCCTGCCGGAGCAGCACCCGCAGGCCGCGGATGTGGTCGCCGTGCTCGTGGGTGAGCAGGATGCCGTCGAGGCTCCGAGGCTCGATGCCGAGCGCTCGCGAGCGGTCGACGAGTTGTTTGGCGCTCAGCCCGGCGTCGACCATCAGACGCACGCCCCCCACCTCGACCACCGCCGAGTTTCCCGAACTTCCGCTTCCCAGCACCGCCAGACGCATCGCGGCGGACGCTAGGAAGATCCGGCCGCCGATGCCAGAGCCAAGGCGGCCGCGCCGCGAAAATCCGCTCCGCGCCGGTGGCCGGGCACGCGTTCCTTGCGGTTCGCCGCCATCGGCGGTTGAATCCCCGGCCGAAGCCGCCTTGATTTCCCGTCCGTCCGATGACCCGCCGCCTGCACTTTTTCCATAACCTCCGCACCGTCCTCGCGCTGCTGATGGTCGCGGCGGCGCTGGCCGCGGCGGGTCTGCTCGGCTGGGCGAACCATGTCGGCCTGCCCGACGAGTGGCGCGCCAGGATCGAGCGGGAGATCGAGAAGCAGGGATTCCATGTCAGCGTCGAAAGCCTCAGCTACGTCCCGCTGCGCGGGCTGGTCGCCAAGGAGATCCGGGTGTTTTCCGATGCCAGCCACCAGCACACGCTGTCGCGGCTCGAGCGCGTGGTGATCGACTTCGACAACACCAAGCTCGCCCGCGGCGATTTCAAGCTCAAGAAGCTGGAAATCCAGGACGGCCGGCTCGACCTGCCTATGGATCCCGACGATCCGTTCTCGCCCGTCCTCGAAGCCACCAACGTCAACGCCACGTTCGCCATGCCCGGCGGCCGCCTGCTGGAGATCCGCGATGCGAGCGGCCGGATCGAGGGGATCGACGTCGCGTTCGACGCCCGTCTGCTCGGCTATCGCCAGGTGCTCGGCGCTCCGCAGGCCGAGGATCCGACCCGCAAGACGCGGATGGACCTGATCCGGCGCTGCCTCGACACGGCCTCGCACTGGACCTTCGACGAAACCGAGCGGCCGAAACTCGCGCTCTCGCTCAGCGGCGATCTGGCGGACCGCTCAACCCTGCACGCCACGTTCCGTCTGGCCGCCCGCAACGTGGCCAAGGACGGTCGCGCGCTGGAATCCGTGCAGGCGACGGGCGAGCTCGCCGGCTCGCTGCTCACACTGACTTCTTTCCAAGCCAAGGACCGCAAGGGGCTGCTCGACGGCCGCGGCGACTATAACCTCGTCGGCCGCGAGGGCCGCTTCGGGTTCACCTCTTCACTCGAACTCCCCGGCCTGCTGCACGCATGGTTCGGGCTGCCGGCGGCGCGGGACATCTCGCTCGGCGGCGCGCAAAAACTGGAAGCCGCCGGCGATTTCCAGCTACCGGAAGGCAGGCCGGCGGTCGTCCACATGACCGGACAGGCGGATTACCGGGCGGTGAAAATCTACGGGGTTCCGTTCGAGTCCATCGCCACCGATTTCGCCTGGCGCGACGGCAGTCTCTACCTGCACGGCGTCGAGATCGTCCATCGTGGCGGCAAGGCCCACGGCAAGGCGCTGGTGCGCGACGGCCGCCTGCGGCTCGCCCTGGACAGCACGCTGCCGCTGGCAAGCTGCCGGCCGTTTTTCACCGGCTCCGTCTTCGGCGGGGTGCTCGACGATTTCGCCGAGACCGCGCGCACCGCGGTCGATGTCACCCTCGAAGGCGGCTTCGAGCTGGCCGAGCCGCACGACTGGCGACTCACCGGCCACGCCCGCATGACCAACGCGTCTTACCGCGGCACGCCGTTCAACTGGGCCCAGACCGATCTCGACCTCAGCCCGCGGGCGCTCGATTTCCTCAACGGCACGGTCGAGTTCGATTATCGCAACTACGAGCTGGCCCGCGCCTACAAGGGAGTGAAAACCGGCCACGCCAAGGTCAAGCTGGTCCGCTACGACTGCCTCGCCCGCACCGTGATCATTGAGGGCGTGGACGGCGGATTCTGGCCCGCCCCGGTGCTGCGCATGTTCGCCCCGGCGGTCGCCGACAACCTGGAGCTCTACCGCTTCCACGTCCCCCCGGCGCTCAAAGTCGACGGGGTGATCGACGTCACCCCGCGCGGGAGAACCGACGTCCGGGCAACCTTCCGCTGCGACGACCAAGCGACCTACACCTTCCTCGACCGCCCGCTGACCCTCGACACCCCCTCCGGCAACGTCCGCGTCCAGGACACCCAGGTCGCGATCAACGACCTGAAATTCGGCACCTTCGGCGGCCGCGTGGACGCCCGGCTGACCCACACGCCGAACCGCAACGCCGGCACGCTCGCGGGCGAAATCCGCTGGACCCGGCTGTCGCTCAACCAGATCGGCGAACTTTACGAATTCGACGCCAAGGGCGGCGGCGACCTGACCGGACGCCTGGAATTCACCACCGGCGCCGGCAGCGCGGCCACCATGAACGGCCGCGGGCTGATCGGCCTCGAAAACGGCCAGCTGTTCTCGGTCCCGATCTTCGGCCCGCTCTCGCCGCTGCTCTCGACGGTGCTGAGCGACCGCAACTCCGGCATCCAGCACGCCCGCGACGCCTTCTGCACCTTCGTGATCCACGACGGCGAGCTCTCCACCGCCGACTTCCGCACCGCCACCTCGTCCCTCGCCTTCACCGGCGACGCCCGCGTCGATCTGGTCCAACGGACGCTGGACATGACCCTGCGGATGAACGCCCGCGGGCTGTTCGGCGTGATCACCCTGCCGCTGCGGCCGTTCTACGGGTTGTTCCAATTCCGCGGCCGTGGCGAGTTGAAGCATCCCGAGTGGCAAAATGTCATGTTCACCTCGCCACCCGAGGAGCAGAAGGACGCCCTGCTCAATCCGCCCAAGGCCCGCGTCGTCGGCGAGCCTTGACCGGGCAATCGCCGAAGTCGCTCCTTGCGCCAGCGCCATGGCGGTGCAAGGCTTGAGCATTCCCGGGCGAATTCCGCCCATCAACCACTCGAACCATCTCATCGATATGTCCGAAGCTTTCTCCAGTTCCAACGCCCTCGATCCGGAAGCCGGTTTCACCCGCACGCCGTCGGTCGGACAAGCCGCCCAGGACCTGCGCGCCGCCGCGACCGACAAGGCCCGCGAATTCGCCAGCGCCACCGCCGAGCAGGCCGCCGCGCTCAAGGAGCGCGCCACCGAAAAGGCCGTCCAGCTGAAGCAGGCCGCCACCGAAAAAGCCCAGCAGTTCCGTGAAACCGCCACCGAGCAGTGGCAGGACACCCGCCACCGCGCGAAGGAACTCCACGTTTCCGCCGAAGACTACATCCGCCAGCACCCGACCAAAACCGTGCTCGGCGCCCTTGGCGTGGGCTTCCTCATCGGCCTCATCGTCCGCCGCTGATCTTCCGTGGATCCCGAGAACCATCCCGAAGCCGCTCCGGCCAACTGGCATGAAGCGGTGAGCGACCTGATCGCCTCACGCGTCGAGTTGATCCGCTTGGAATCGCTCGCCGCCGGGCGCGCTGCTTCACGCAAGGCCGTGCTGGCCGTCGTGCTCGTCGTCGCCGCGCTGTTCGCCTGGGCGTTGCTCATGGCCGGCGGTATCGCCCTGCTCGCGGCGACCAGCAACATCGCGTGGCCGTGGGTGGCGCTCGCCGTTTCGGCCCTGCACCTGCTGGTGGCGCTGATCGCCGCCGCCAAGCTCCGCCGCCCGGACCCCGCACCGTTTCCCGTCACCCGCGCCGAATTCCAACGCGACCGCGAATGGCTCAAAAATCTGCATCAACCGAAACCCTGATCCGCAGGGCTGAAGCCGCCCGACGCCAGCTTTCGGCCGAATACGCCGCCATCCGCCACCGCCTCGACGTCCCGGCCCGCGTCAAAGACTCGCTGCGCAACAACCCGCTCGGCTGGGTCGGCGGGTCGCTCGTCGCGGGACTGGCCGCCAGCACCCTGCTGCGCCACAAGCCGAAGGAGGAAACCGCCCGCTCGGCCAAACGCCGCGGTGGCATCGTCGGCTTCGCGCTCACCGCCGCCACCGCCTTGGCCAAACCGATGCTCAAGGCCTGGCTGGCGAACCGCCTGCAAGGCATCCCGCCGGAACGATTCTCCCCCTGGTTGTCGAAAAAATAAGGCCCCTCCGCCTTTCCAAGCCCATCTCAAGACGCTTCAAACCCACCCATCATGCCAGACCACCAGGTCCTCGACCACGTCGACCAATATCTCCAGCTCGGACGCGAATACGATTGCTCCGACCTCCACCTCTCCACCGCCTACCCGCCCGCGTGGCGCCGCTTCGGCCAGCTCGGCCCGATCTGGGAGGATCACCCGCCGCTCACCGCGGAGGACACCGAACGGCTCGCCCGCTCTTTCCTGAGCGAAAAGGAATGGAGCCGCCTGCAGGAAACGGGCGACATCGACTTTGCCTATCACAACGCCAACGGCCGTTTCCGCGCCTCCGTGGTCAAGCAGCGCCTCGGCTACGACATGGTTTTCCGCATCATCAATTCGAAGATCCGGACGCTTGAAGAACTCGGCATGCCGCTGGAGCACATCCTGCCGCTCACCCGCTATCAGAACGGCCTGCTCCTCGTCACCGGCGCCGTCGGCTCGGGCAAGTCCACCACCCTCGCCGCCCTCGTCGACTTCATCAACCGCGACCGCGAGGACCACATCCTGACGCTGGAGGACCCGATCGAATACGTCTTCGAATCCCAAGGCTGCCACGTCAACCAGCGCGAGGTCCACACCCACACCGAGTCGTTCGCCAAGGCGCTCCGCGGCGCTCTCCGCGAAGACCCCGACGTCATCATGGTCGGGGAAATGCGCGACTTGGAAACGATCCAGCTGGCGCTGACCGCCGCCGAAACCGGCCACTTGGTGCTCGGCACGCTGCACACCGGCAACGCCCCGCGCACGCTCGACCGCGTGCTCGACGTGTTCCCGACCGACCAGCGCGACCAGATCCGCATCATGGTGTCGGAATCGCTGCGCGGCATCATCTCGCAGCAACTCGTACCACGCGCCGACGGCACCGGCCGCGCGCTCGCGCTCGAGCTGCTGGTCAACAGCCCCGCCGTCGCCAACTGCATCCGTGAGGGCAAGACCTTCATGCTCCCCGGCGTCATGCAAACCGGCAAGAACGTCGGCATGGTCACCATGGACGAGTCCCTCCGCAAACTCTACGTCCAGGGCGTCATCACCGCGGAAGAGGCGCTCTACCGCGCCGAGGACAAGACCCAGATGCGCGCGTTCTTCCAGTCCTGAGCCCGCACCCGAAATCCCACACCTCTCCGCATCCCATGGCTCAAATCGACGCCTATTTCCGCTATCTCGTCGAAAACCGGGGTTCCGACCTCCACCTCTCCGAAGGCCAGCCGCCGAAAGTCCGCATCCACGGCTCCATCGTCCCGATCCCCGACCAGCCGGTGCTGCAGGGCGAGGCGTTCAAGCACATGCTCGCCGAAATCTGCGACCCGGTCTCATTCGAGCGCTACCTCGCCGCCGGCGACCTCGACTTCGCCTACGAGATGGACGAGACCTCGCGCTTCCGCTGCAACTACCTCAAGCAGAACCACGGGCTCGCCGCCGTCTTCCGTCTGATCCCGACCGAGATCGCCTCGCTCGACGACCTCGGCGTGCCCGAGACGGTCAAGCAATTCGGCCACATCCGCTCCGGGCTCATCCTCGTCACCGGCCCGACCGGCTCGGGCAAGTCGACGACGCTCGCCGCGCTGCTCGACTACATCAACACGAACTTCAACCGGCACATCATCACGATCGAAGAGCCGATCGAGTTCGTGCACCGCAACAAGAAATCGATCATCACCCAGCGCGAGGTGCCGATCCAGACGCCGTCGTTCGCCGACGGCCTGCGCGCCGCGCTGCGCGAGGACGCCGACATCGTGCTCGTCGGCGAAATGCGCGACCTGGAAACGATCTCGCTCGCGCTCACCGCGGCGGAAACCGGCCTGCTCGTCTTCGGCACCCTGCACACCAACAACGCTCGCAAGACCGTCGACCGTATCATCGATGTCTTCCCGGCCGACCAGCAGTCGCAGGTCCGCACGATGCTCGCGGCCTCGCTGCGCGGCGTGCTCGCCCAGCTCCTCTGCAAGCGCGTCGACAAACCGGGCCGCACCGCCGTGCACGAGATCATGTTCGCCACGCCCGCCGTCTCTGCGATCATCCGCGAGGGCAAGACCCAGAAGCTGTTCGACGTCATCACCGGCGGCAAAGCCGAGGGCATGCAGTTCATGGACGAGTCGATCTGGAGCAAGCTGCGCGAAGGCATGATCTCGCCGCTGGAGGCCTACATGAAGGCGATCGACAAGACACGCTTCAAAAAGTTCCTGCCCGCCGAGTTTTCCCACCTCGGCGACGCCTCGGGCGAAAACCCGATGGAACACTGAAGGCCCGACAGCCACTCCCCGATCTCGAAGCCCGGCGGCCTCCGCCGGGCTTTTCTTTTACGGCAACCATCGTCGGAGCGCCACCGATCAACCGCGCATCGCGGTGAAGTAGGCGGCGTAGAACACCAGCCAGAAAGTCAGATGAAGCCGGTGGCGAAAACGCGTGCTTTTCGCCTTCAGGGTCCAACCTGCCAGCGCCGCGATTCCCGTGGTCAGCGTGAACCGGGCGAAGCGAGCCACCAGCGAAGCCGCGACGAACGGCAGGAGCGCCAAGCCGCCCGCCCCCGCATGCACGGCGAACAGCTTGTAGGGTTGCCCGGCCAGCGCGCCCGCCCCCAGCGCGAACCACCCGTGTTCCGCGAGCTCCCGGCCCGTTTTGGCAATCAATCCGCGCGAAATGCCGGGCAAATGGTCGAACAGCTCGAACAACGCCGGTGCCAGCCCGTGCCGTCCCGCGAGCCACAACAGGACACCCCCGGGGATCGCGCCGGCCAGACTCCAACAACAAGCCACCAGCGCGCGGCGGAAATCGGACAGCGCCAGCCGCGTCAGCCAGACGTCCGGCACGAGGAAAAACACCGTGGCTTCCGCCAGCCCCCAGCCGAACGCCAGCCGATTCGCCCGATCCTTCACGCCTCCCGTCTAACCATACGGGCCGCCCCTTGCACGGCGAAACCGCCCGCCCAGCCTGGCGTCACTTGATCAAACCCGCCGCCTTCAGCGCTTCCGCCCCGCCGTGCAGCGCGCGCACCTCGCCGGCCGCGCCGAGCGCGCGGATTTTCTCCGCCACCTGGGCGCTGACGCCGCAATGCTCGCTGTCGCAATAGACGACCACCGGTGGCGCGTCGGCCAGCCGCTCCATCGCCGCGATTTCGAACGGCCCCTGGTCCTCGGTCAAATTCCACAAGATCGAGCCGGGCACTCCGTCGCGCTCCCAGTCGGCGCGCTGGCGGGCGTCCACCCACAGCACCCGGTCCTTCTCCGGCCAGCGGGCGAGCACGTCGGCCAGGCAGATCTCGCCCGGTTTCAAGGCTTCCGGCGCGCAGGCGATCGCCCGTGACGGCGGCCCGGCGACCACGTAGGTCAGCCCGGCGGCGGCCAGCGCCACGCAGCCGATCCACAGCGCCTGCCGCAGCGCCTTCATGGCTTCGCGGCGGGCGCGGCCGGTTCACCGGCGGCGGGTTTGCGGACCATCGCGAACACCTGCTTGATGCGGTGGCGCTCGTTCTTGCAATCCGTCTCCATGCGGAACACGCCGAGCACCGGCGCGGCGGTCGAGGCGGGCGTCAGAACCAGCTCGTATTCCTGGCCGTCGACGACGGTTTTCAGCTCGTGTTTGAACGCCGATCCGGTCCCCCCGACGGCTTTGATGTGCACCGGCTCGCCGGCCTGCATCGTGATGCGGATCACCTGCGGCTCCGGCTTCGCGCCGACCTCCCACTTCACCGTCTTCGGCTCCACCTTCACCACTTCCGGAATGTGGAAGTTGACGTTGAGCTTCACCGACGGCTTGTCCTCCGGATCACCCTCCAGCCACAGCACGGCGAATCGCTCGACCTCGCCGGACAGGTTCTGCACGTCGAAGGTCGCCCGCACGACGCCGGATTCGCCCGGCTCGTAACGCTGTTTTCCGCCCTGCACCGCGACGGTCATGCACGAGCAGTTCGACTGGAACCGCGTGATCGTCACCGGCTGGCCCGAGGCATTGGTGAACGGGAAATCGACGTCGACCCGGGTCGCGTCAGCACCCGCGCTCACGTCCTTTTTCGTCGATTCGAACGCCAACTCGGCGGCGGGCAACACGGCGCACAGCGCCAGCCAGAGGATCGGCAGCAATCGCATGGATTTCATTGGGGATTGGAAAGCGTAACCGGCGCGAGCGCGACCGAGACGATCAGCCGCCCGCCCCGCCAGGCCGGCCCGAGCACGTGCAACGGCCGGGCGGTGGTGATTTCGGCGTCGGTCCGGAGCACCTTGCGGCGGCTCAGCCAAAGTTCGATACCGAGAAAGGCGGCCTGCCGCGACGGATGGTTGCGCGCCTCGAAACGCACCAGCACCTCGTCCGAAGCGCCGAGCGGCTGCGCCCAGTTCTCGTAGCTGCGGAACAGCGTCTTGGTATCGGAGCCGATCTCGCGGTAATGCGCGAATTTCAGGCGCGACTCGCTCCGCAACCGGAGCACCACGTCGCCGGGGACCTCCTTCGCGCTGCCGCCGGCCGCGCCGGGGTCGCCATCGGTCGCGTGGTAAACCTTCACCACCACGGCCCCGAGCGACTCCTTGCCCGGATCGTCCTGCGCCCGCGCGGCGAACGGCCATAGCGCCGCCAGCGAAACGGCCATCCATACGCGGCGGTTCATTTCGCGCCTCCGGGTTCCTGTTCGGGCTCGACCGAGGCGGCTTTTTCCTCGTCGTTCCGGGCCGGGGCGACCGCCACCGCGCTCGAAAGATCGAGCGAATCGGGGATCGCCTCCACGCCGTCGAGCACGATCACCGTGGCCTCCGCCGGGCGGCTGGCGAAATAGTCCGCCTTCACGCCCGTATCCGGCGTGTAGACCGCGGGAATCGCACGCGCGACGCGCGCACGCGTCTCGGGGCCGGCGCGGGTGCCAAGCACGAAGGCGAAGGCCATGCCCGCCGCAGCGGTCACCGGCATCCACCAGAACGCCCGCCACCAGGACGGCTTCGCCGCGGCCTGCGGTAGCGACGTCGGTTTCGTATCGAGTTCCTTCAGAATACGGCTGTTGAAGAAATCGCCAAACGGCGGCTCGATCTCGCGCGGCATCGCCCCGGCGATCCGCCCGCGCCAGCGCCGGACTTCCTCGCGCGCGGCGAACTGGTCCGGCTTGTCCGCCGCCCAAGCCTCGACGGCGGCGAGCGCTTCGCCTTCCAGTTCGTCGTCCAGCCACAGGGCCAGCATCACGTCATCGGGCGTCGTATTCATCCTTGAGGAGGGCTTGGAGTTTCTGACGGGCGTAAAACAACCGGCTCATCACCGTGCCGAGCGAGCAGTCCATCGTCTCGGCGATTTCCTTATACGAAAGTCCCTGGACATCTTTCAACACCACCGCCTCGCGGTGCTCGGGCGAAAGCTTCGCCAGCGCGGCCTCGATCTTCGCCCGCAGCTCGCCGTGCGCCATCGAGTCGTCGGGCGATTCCACCCCGGCGGGCGCGGTCGCGGCCGATGGTTCGATCCGCTCGCGGTCGAAAATCTCGTCGTTGAACTCCCCCGCGCTCTCGACCTTGCGCTTCCGCGACCAGTCGCAGACGACGTTGTGGGCGATCCGGAAGAGCCATGTCGAAAAACGCGCCTTCGCCTCGAAGCGCGGCAGCGCGTGCCACGCCTTGATGAAGACCTCCTGCGAGAGATCCCAGGCGTCGGCTTCGTGATGAATCATGTTTCGGATCATGGCATACACCCTTCCCCGGTGCCGGGTGACCAGCTCGTCGTACGCCCGCAGATCGCCCGCCTGTGAGCGCGCGACCAGCAGGGTGTCGTCGTTTTCCCCGCCGGGAGTGGCGCGGGAATCGACGGCTTCGTTCGGCCCAGTCACGGGATTGGACGCATCGCCACGGGATTTATTCATCGTCATGGATCACGTCGGGCCGACGTTCGCGAAACATGCGCCGAACATGACGTCCGCCCCTTGCCCGTGCAACTCCCTTTCGCGGGCGGTCCGCCCGTCACCGGACGGGCCGCAGCCGGTCCACGACCGACGCCATTTCGCCGCCATTCGCCCGCACCGCGGCCGCCAGCCCCGCCGCCTGACCGGTGGCGAAACAGGTCCCCATCACCCGGATCGACGCCTGCGCCTCGTGGTCGCAGGACAAACAACGGCCCGCCACGAACAAGCGGTCGTCGCCCGCCGCACGGAGGCTGCCGAGCGGGATGCCTGCCGGGAGGTCGTTTTCAGGAAACCGCAGCTTCGCTCCCTTTGCCGTCTCGCGCAGCTCCAACGGCCAGGTGGCCAGCGCGATTTCGTCGTCGAACCGCCGGCCGGAAAGCACGTCCTCGCCGGTCAGGCGCGCCTGACCGAGCCAGCGGCGGCTCTCGCGCACGCCCGCGCGCGCCGGCCATTGGGAAATGAACGCGCGCGGCCAGCCGTCGGCCTTGGCACGCAAATACCCGACCGCCGCCGCCGCCGTCCGGCGTCCCTCGGCTTCGATCCGGCTCAGGCACGCCGGGTCGAGCGGGTCGTAGCCGTCGGGCGACTCCGCGCCGGCCAGATCGAGCGTGCCGAACCATTCGCCCGGACGCCCGGACGAGCGGAACGCCAGTCCGAGCGCCGCCGCCGGCAGATCGCCCGCGCGCACGCCCGCGACCAGCCAACCGGCCAAAGCCAGCCGGTCGTGCTCCGCTCCGCCGTCCACCGACTGGATGCCGAACACGTAGGCCGGCCGTTGCAGGCACGGTGCCTCGATCATTTCCGCGCCGCCGCCGAGGAATCCCGCCAGCACCGCATCGCCCGAGGCGTCGACCACCGCCGCCGCCCGGGTTTCCCCGGCCGTGCCGCGGCAGTGCCAGGCGATCCGCCAGCCATCGGCGTCGCGTACCGCGCCAGTCACCTCCGTGTGCCAGCGGACGTCGAGCGAATGCTCCGCCGCCACCAGTTCGTCGGCGATCCGGACGAACTCGACCGGATGCTGCGGCAACACGTCGACCCGCCCCATCCGCACCGGCCCCATGCCGGTGGCCGCGATCATCCGCTCCGCGATTTCCACTGGCAGCCCCGGGTTGGCCCACACCGCGCCCGGCTCGCGCCGCAGCCGGTAGAGCCCGCAGAACGTGTGCACCAGCGAGGCCGTGCCCATGCCGCCGAGAAACCCATGCCGCTCCAGCAGCACGACCTCCGCGCCCTCGCGCGCCGCGGCGACGGCGGCCGCCAGACCGGCGCTGCCGCCCCCGATCACCGCCACGTCGACGGTCCCGTTCATGGTTGTTTCTCTTCGAGCAATGCCGCCAGCGCCGCCGGCGTGGCCAGCCGCTCCTTCGCCAGATCGGCCGGCCCGAGAATCGCGCCGAAGCGGTCCTCGGCCGCGACCACCAGCTGCATTACCGCCATCGAGTCCATACCCGCCGCGAACAAATCGCCCGTTTCCGGAAAATCCTCCTCCAACTCCAGAATCCCCTCGTCCCTCAGCCAGGTGATCACCACGTCCGCCACCGGCCGCTCTTTCGCTTTCCCGCTCATACGCCGGCAAGGCTGCGAGGTCGCGCGACCGTCCGCAAGCGGGAACCTCCGGTCACCGGCCCGCCTCGTGCTCCGCCCACGCCGCGGCCGTCGCCGCCCCGGCGTCGAGCAAGACGCGCGCGAGCCGGCCTTGGAACAACCCGGGCGAGGGCGTGCGGCTTTCGAGGAAATGCACCCGCTTGCCGGACGCCTCCGCCTTCTCCCGCCGCACCCGCATGAACTCGGCCGCCGTCACCGCGTGCGTCGCCGCCGCCACGCCGGCCACCGACCACAGCCGGCGCGGTTTCGCCGGCAACTCGTGGCGGATCGTATGCACCACGATCGTGTGCACCGACGGGTCGTCGAGCCAGTGGTCGAAGGGCGTCTCGTTGGCCACCCCGCCGTCGAGGAAGCGCTCGCCGCCGATTTCCTGGATCTGGAACAAAAACGGCACCGCCAGGCTCGCCGCGATGAAGTCGACCAACGGACCTTCCCGGATGATTTCGCCGCGCGCTTTGCACAGGTTCGCCACCGCCAGCTCCAGCCGCGGGTCCTCCAGCTCCTCGATCCGCCGGTCGCCGACGAACTGCTTCAAAAAGCGCCTCAGCGGCACGGCGGAAAAAACCCCGCTCGGCCCCCAGCCCAGCGACAGCAGGTGGAACCGCGGGATCGAGAGCCAGTCGAAGAACGCCCACTTCATCCGCCGGGAAAGGAACAAGCGCTCCAGCGCCTCGCCACGCAGCCCGGCCGCCCACAATCCGCCGGCCAAGGCCCCGGCCGATGCGCCCGCGATCCGTCCCGGCCGCACGCCGCGCCGCTCCAGCTCGTTCAAAAACCCGGCGTGCGCGTGGTAGCCGCAGAACGACGACGCCAGGCAAACCGCCAGTCCGGAATCCGTTCGCCCGCCGTTCATGCCCGCTCGACGTCCTCCAGTTCCCGGATCGTCACCCGGTCGTCTTTCCGCAAAAAGAACAAGGCACCCGGCAACGCCCACAACACGTTGCAGGCGAATCCCGCCAGCGACGCCGCCACCGCCATCGCCGGTTCAACCCCGGCCAGATCGTGCAGCAGCACCTCGAACAACTTCTCGCGCACGCCGACGCCCGCGACCGACACCGGCAGCGAGCTGAGCGAGTCGATCACCGGCATCGCCGAAACCACCGAAATGGCCGGCACCTCGCCTCCCACCGCGCGCAGGCCGCACCAGAACGACAGGAAATATGCCAGCAGCATGACGACGGAAACGCCCACCCCGGCCAACGCCAGCGGCCATTTCTTCCGATACACGTCGTAAGTCTGCGGCACCCGCTGGAGCAGCCCGCTCCGCCACTGGCGGCCGCCGCGGTGCAGCCAGCGGTACACCGGCGGGCAGGCGACGAGGAAAGTCAGCCCGACGAACAACAGCCCGCCGCCGAGGTAGAACCAGGCGAAGTGGATCACGCCCTTGCCCAGCGAACTCTGCGCCTGCAGCGACTCGAAGCGCACCGCCGAGATCAGGAAAAACATCCCGCTCATCGCCACCATCCCGGCCAGGTGGTCGACCATCACCGCCATCGCCACCGCCAGCTTGCGCCCGGGATACTGGCGGATCAGCAGCAGGATGCGCGCCGCGTCACCGCCGATGCCACCGACCGATAGCAGGTTGAACAAATTGCCGATCAAGGTCAGCTCGACCGCCCGCTTCATGCCGGGATCGACGTCCTGCGCGTGCAGGAACAAGCGCCAGCGCACGGCGGTCAGCCACACCGTCGCGCCTGCCAGCGCCGCGCCGCCGGCCAGCCAGCCGTAGTGGACGCTGCCCGGACGGGAGAAAATCGACTCGCCGATGTCCAGCCGGGAGAACGCCCAGCCGAGGCAGGCCGCGGTCAGCAACAGCTTCAGCGTGAACAACAGGGCCTTCTTCATGTGCGTTCGCCCGCGTTGTCCCGCCCGTCCGTCCCGGAATCAGGCGGCCTTTTCGATCTCGGCGGCGATCGTCTCGACGCACTCGAGGATCCCCTTCGCCTTCGAGGCGTCGGCGATCTTCAGACCGAAATGCTTGTCCAGCGCGACCACCAGCTGCAGCGCGTCGACCGAGTCCAAGCCCAGGCCGCCCGCGCCGAAAATCGGCGTGCGGTCGTCGATCGATGCCGGATCGTCCTCCAGCATCAATTCCTCCACCATCACCTCCTTGATTCGCTGGCGCAGTTCCGGACCGTTCAACATCTCGATTAAATCCAATAAGTTAGAAAATTCCCCCGTCGATTTTCAGGGCGGACCCTGTGACATACCCCGCATCCTGACAAGCGAGAAAGGCCACCGCGGCGGCGACTTCCTCCGGTTTGCCGAAGCGGCGCATCGGGATCCCCATCCGCGCCTGCTTGCGGACCTCGTCGTCCATGTCCGCCAGCGCCTCGGTCTCGATGTAGCCGGGCAGCAGCGCGTTGACCGTGATCCCGTAGCGCGCGACCTCCTTCGCCATCGTCCGGGTGAAGGCGACCACGCCCGCCTTCGCCGCGGCGTAGTTCGTCTGCCCCATCGGCGGCAGCAGCGCGCTGAGCGAGGCGATGTTGACGATCCGCCCGAAGCGCTGCCGCATCATCGGCGTGACCACCGCACGGCAGCCGTGGAACACCGAGTCGAGGTTCGCGCCGATCACCTCGTGCCATGCCTCCACCGGCATCGCCGCGAGCAGATGGTCGCGGTGCAGACCGGCGTTGTTCACCAGCACGTCGAGCCGCCCGTCCGCTGCCACGATCTCCTCCACCGCGCGCGCCCAGTCGCCCGCGTCCGTGACGTCGAGCGCGATCGCCCGGCAGCGCCCTGCGAACTCCTCCGCCAGCCGCTCCGCCTCCGCGCGGTTCGCCCGCACGCCCAGCCACACCCGGCAGTCCGGGTCGCGTTCGAGAAAATACCGGCCGATGCCACGGCCGAGCCCGCCGTTGCCGCCGGTGACGAGGATGGTTCGCATGGCAGGCATTTCGCGGTTCGCCCGCTCCGCGTCAAGACCGGCAGCCGCGCGGGACGCTCCTGCCCGCGGCAGCTGTAGGATCTCTTGCCTCCATCGAAATTCCGCACAATCCTCGATACAAGCTTCAGCCCGCCATGCTTGCCTTCGAACGTCACCGCCGGATTCTCGACTTGCTCCAGATCCACGGATCGTTACGTACCATCGAAATGGCGTCCCAGCTCGGTGTCACCGACGAAACCATCCGCAAGGACTTCGAAGCCCTGGAGAAACGCGGCCAGCTGGTCCGCATCCATGGCGGGGCCATCCCGCAGGCGAAACCGGGTGAGGAGCTGCCGCTGAACGATCGCCAGCTCATCTGCCGCGCCGAAAAGGCCGCCATCGCCAGGCTGGCCGTCGAGCGCATCCAGCCGAACGAAACCATCTTCATCGACGCCAGCTCCACCGCGCTGACGTTGACCGGCTACCTGCCTGACTTTCCGCTCACCATCCTCACCAACGCCCACAACGTGTTCACGGCCTTGGAAGGACGGCCCAACCTCGACCTGATCTGCACCGGCGGGCTGTTTGACCCCCGCTCCCGCGCCTACATCGGCCTGCTCGCCGAGACCTCGCTGCGGCGCTTCCACATCCACCGGATGTTCTTCTCCGGCAACGGCCTGGATCTCGGCCGCGGCGTCAGCGAAAACAACTCCCGCCACGCCGCTTTCAAGGAACGCGTCATCCCGCGGGCGAACGACGTCGTGTTCCTCGGCGACCACACCAAGCTCGGCCAAACCGCGCCCTTCATCTTCGGCCAGATCGAAGATCTGAACTGCGTGATCACCGACTCCGGGGCGGACCCCGACTTCGTCGAATCCCTGCGTCAGAACGACGTCGAGGTTCTGATCGCCTGATCCGCGATCCGGCGGTGGATCCGCTCCAACAGGTTCCGCAGCCGCGGCATCGCCACCCCGGCGGCCTCCGCCCGCCGCAACGGCTCCGCCCAGATCGGCTCGACCTCGACCTCGCGGTCTTCGACAAAATCGATCATGCTCGACGGCCGGTACGCGCCCATCGGCCGGGTCTGCTCGATGTTCTGCTCGGCCAATCCATCGCTCAAATCGAGCCCCTGCGCCCGCGCGGCGGCGATCACCTCCGCCATCAGCGCGCGGATTTCCGCCTCGGTTGCCGGGTTCGCCAGCAGCACGTCGGTCGTCACGCCGCCCTCGGCCACGGCGAGACCGTTGAAGGGAACGTTCCACACCAGTTTCTTCCACTGCGCCTCCGCCAGCGGTTCGCCGACCACCGCGGGGATCCGCGCCGCCTTGAACCGCCGCACGATTTCCGCCGCACGGCCGCGGCCGTCCGACACGAACTCGCCGACCGACACCCGGCCACCCGCCGTGTGCTTCACGAAGCCGGGCGAAAGCCGGTTCAGACACACGAAACACAACCCGCCGAGCACCCGCTCCGCCCCGGTGATCGCCGCGATCGCCTCGCAGTTCCCCAGCCCGTTCTGCAGCGTCAGCACCTGCGTCCCCTCGTGCAGCAAGGGCGGCAGCACCTCCGCCAGCGCGGCGTTCGCCGTCGCCTTCCACGCCACGATCACCAGATCGACCGGCCCGATCTCCTCCGCCGAGCGGAACGCCCGCACTTCCGGCAACGCGCAATCACCGTCCACGCTTTCGATTTTCAAGCCGTCGCGGCACGCCGTCCCGTAATCGGCCCGCAGCAGGAACCGCACGTCCTCGCCCGCCGCCGCCAGCCGGCCACCGTAATACAACCCGACCGCCCCGGCCCCCACGATCGCCACGCTCCCGAATGTCCAGCTCACGTCCGACCATCGTCCGCCCGGTGCCCGGCGTCGAGCGCTCAACCGGTGCTTTGCCGGCCGCAAAATGCCCTGCTGCTGAAAAAAACTGCCAGCTTTCCGCGTTATCGCATACCACCACAGCAAGCTGTTTCCCTTTTTCCCGCGATGATTTTCCCACGCACCATCCAACGGATCGCTCTCACCGCCGCGCTTGGCGCCGCCCTGTTCCCGCCCTCGGCCTTCGCCGACCGGCCGGCGAAACCGGCCCACACGTTCTCGGTCGGGGAAAACGATTTCCTGCTCGATGGCAAGCGCCTGCAGATCCGCTGCGGGGAAATCCATTTCAGCCGCGTGCCTCGCGAGTATTGGAAGCATCGCCTGCAATTGATGAAGGCGATGGGTCTCAACGCCGTTTGCGCCTACCTGTTCTGGAACGTCCATGAGCCCGAGTGCGGCCGTTACGACTGGTCCGGCCAGGCGGACGCGGCGGAATTCTGCCGCCTTGCCCAGGCGGAAGGCCTGTGGGTGATCCTCCGGCCCGGCCCTTACGCCTGCGCCGAGTGGGATGGCGGCGGCTTGCCCTGGTGGCTGCTGAAAAACCCCGGGATCCAACTGCGCTCGCAGGACCCCGACTTCATGCAGCCGGCCGGCGCGTGGCTGAAGGAAGTCGGCCGCGTGCTCGGGCCGCTGCAGGTGAGCCGGGGAGGCCCGATTCTCCTCGTCCAAGCCGAGAACGAATACGGTTCTTACGGCAATGACGCCACGTACATGGGCTTGATTCGCCAGGCGTTGATCGATGGCGGTTTCGACGTTCCCCTTTTCGCCTGTAACCCGCCCGGCGCGTTGAAGAACGGTCTCCGCGCCGACCTCTTCCAAGTGGTCAACTTCGGCCGCGACCCGCAGAACGGCCTCAAATCCTTGCGCCAGGTGCAGCCGACCGGCCCGCTGATGTGCGGCGAGTTCTACCCGGGCTGGTTCGACACCTGGGGTGCGCCCCACCACCTCGGCGACACCAAGCGCTACCTCGACGATCTCGAAACCATGCTGAAAGCCAACGCGTCATTCAGCATCTACATGGCCCACGGCGGCACCTCGTTCGGTCTGTGGGCCGGGGCCAACCGGCCGTTCAAGCCCGACACCAGCAGCTACGACTACGACGCCCCGGTGTCGGAAGCCGGCTGGATCGGCGAGAAGTTCACGCTCACTCGTGACTTGATCGGGAAGCACCTGCTGCCGGGCGAGAAGCTGACGGAGCCACCCGCGCCCTACCCCGTCATCAGCGTGCCCACGTTCACGCTGCAGGAACAGGCGGCCGTATTGGCCAACCTCCCGCAGCCGATCGCCGATCGCGAACCGCGCTTCATGGAAGCCTACGACCAGGGCCGCGGCTGCATCGTCTATCGGACGACCCTGCCCGCCGGTCCGGCCGCCGTCTTGAAAGTCGACCGCGCCCACGATTTCACCTGGGTCTTCGTCGACGGCAAGCAAGTCGGCGTGATGGACCGCCGCGTCCGCCGTTTCGAAGTCAAGGTGCCCGCCCGCGAGGCACCCGCTCAGGTCGATTTCCTCATCGAGGCGATGGGGCACGTGAACTTCGGCCTGGAAATTCACGACCGCAAAGGCTTGTTCGGCCCGGTCCGGCTCGTGAATGGCTCGGGTCAGGAGCAAAAGGTTGAGGGCGATTGGAAGGTCTTCCGCCTGCCGCTCGACGACCAGCAGCTCGCCGGCTTGCAGTGGAAACCCGCCACCGGCGATGCGCGTCACCCGTCCTTCTGGCGCGGGCAATTCGATGTCGCGAAACGCGGCGACACCTTCCTCGACCTCAGCCTGTGGGGCAAAGGCGTCGTCTGGGTCAACGGCCACTGCCTCGCGCGCTTCTGGAACATCGGACCGACTCAGACCGCGTTCCTGCCCGGCGCATGGTTGAAAGAAGGGAAAAACGAGATCGTCGTTCTCGACCTGACCGGTCCCGAGAAGCCCGCGATCCGCGGCTTGGAGAAACCGATCCTCGACGAACGCCACCCGGAGAAAGACCTGCTCGTATCCGCCGCCGCCACCGGCACGCTCGACCTGAGCCAGCTCAAGCCGGCGCTCTCCGGGAGCTTCGCGGCTGGCGCCGAACCTCAGGAAATCAAGTTCACCGCGCCCGTTCCCGCCCGCCAATTCTGCCTGGAGGCGCTCAGCGCCCATGACGGCAAGCCGTTTGCCGCGATCGCCGAGCTCGACCTGCTCGGCGCCGACGGCCAGTCGCTTTCGCACCTGAACTGGACGATTCCCTATGCCGACAGCGAGGAGCGGACGAAGGAAGACGGCTCCGCCATCAATGCAATCGACGGCCAGACCGCGAACTACTGGCACACCGCCTGGAGCAACTCGCAGCCCGGCTTTCCTCACCAGCTCGTCATCGACCTCGGAGAAACCGTCCAGGTGTCGGGCTTCCGCTACGTCCCACGCCAGGGCGACGCCCCCGGCCGCATCAAGGACTACCGCGTCTACGTCACCGAAACAGCATTTCAGCTCAAACCCTCCAGCAAGTAAGTCATTCGAGACATCTCTCCACTTTCCCATGGAAAACGCCAGCTCCCCTTTCCTTCACCTCCTTGGCATCGCTGGAATCCTTCTTATCGCGCCTCTATCCGCCGCGTCCTCATCCCGGATCGATAGCCCTGATGGTCGCCTGCAGGCCGTTTTCACCCTCACCGACGGCGGCGAACCGCGTTACTCCATTCAATTCAATGGCCAACCCGCGCTTCAAGAATCCAAACTCGGTCTCGTCCGCGACGATGCCGATTTCACGAAAGGCCTGAAGCTGCTGGAAGAATCTCCGCAGCAAGCGATCGAAGACCGCTACGAACTCCTCACCGCCAAGCGCCGGAACAACCTGTACCGCGCGAACCGCCGGATCTTCCGCCTGGGCACGGCGAACGGCGGCACCATGGATGTGATCTTTCAGGTCTCCAACGATGGGGTGGCTTTCCGCTACCATTTTCCGGAAACCTCGACCGAAACCCGCACGATCCAATCGGACGCCAGCACCTTCCATTTTCTCCCGGAAACCCAAGCATGGCTTCAGCCGATGCAAGTGGCGAAAAGCGGATGGGAAAGGACCAACCCGGCCTATGAGGAGTTTTACCAAAAGGAAATCGCCGTCGGCACCCCCTCCCCCATGAAGGAAGGCTGGGTGTTTCCCGCCTTGTTCCGCTCCGGCAAGACCTGGCTGCTGGTCTCGGAAAGTTCCCTACCGCGGACCTACTGCGCCAGCCACCTCGGCCATCTATCTCCTGATGGCGAATACACCATCGCTTTCCCCGATGCCCGTCAGACGATGAACGACCAACCGGTCAATCCGGTTTCCACCCTGCCGTGGACCACTCCCTGGCGGTTCGTCGCCGTCGGCGATCTGAAAACCATCGTCGAATCCACCCTCGGCACCGACCTCGCCGACAAGCCGTCCCAGCCCGTGCCCGCCGACTCCATCAAGCCCGGCAAAGCTTCCTGGAGCTGGCCGTTGCTCGGTGACAACGAAACGAAATTCGATCCCCAGAAACGCTTCATCGATTATGCCGCCGATATGGGCTGGGCCTATTGCCTCATCGACGCCGACTGGGACCGCAAAATCGGCTATGAGAAAATGAAGGAACTCGCCGACCACGCGAAGACGAAAAATGTCGGCATTCTCCTCTGGTACAATTCGGCGGGTAATTGGAATACCGTCAAATACACGCCGCAAAACCTGATGCTGACCCACGAAAGCCGCGTTCAGGAATTCGAACGTTTGAAAGCCATGGGGGTCAAAGGTCTCAAGATCGATTTTTTCGGTGGCGATGGACGGCCCGTGATCGCCTACTACCACGATATCCTCACGGACGCCGCCCCTTACGGATTCCTTATCAACTTCCACGGTGCCACTCTTCCGCGCGGATGGCAGCGGACCTACCCGCACCTCATGACCGTGGAGGCCATCCGCGGCGAGGAATACATCACCTTTGAGCAAAAAGACGCCGACCAACAGCCGACCCACTCGGCCATGCTTCCTTTCACGCGAAATCTCTTCGACCCGATGGATTTCACGCCGGTGGTGCTCGACACCATCAACAAGAAGATCCAGCGCCGCACCACCAGCACCTTCGAGCTCGCGCTCTCCGTCCTCTTCACCTCCGGCATCCAGCACTACGCGGAAATCCCGGAAGGTCTGGCCAAAACGTCCGACTACGTGCGGGATTTCCTCAAGCGCGTCCCCTCCGTGTGGGAGGACACGAAATTCATCGACGGCTATCCCGGAAAATTCGTGGTGCTCGCCCGAAAAGGAGACGGACGAGTTTATGTCGCCGGCATCAATGCGGAAGCCGCCGAAAAAACATTCTCGCTCGACCTTTCCCAAATGCCGGCCAACGGCACCCTCATCACCGACGGTGACGGCGGCAACCTTTCCTTCCGCCGCGAAGCGGTGAAACTTCCCGCCAACGGAAAACTCGACATCACCCTGAAACCGAACGGCGGTTTCGTCCTCGAACTCAAATAATCCCGCCGCGGAAAAACGATGCCCCCCCCCCTCCGTTCCCTACCTCTCGCGCTCGCCGCGGCCTTCGCCGTCGGTTCCGCCCGCGCGGCCGACCCCACTCCACCGAAGCCCATCCTCGACGGCTTCACCGCCGATCCTTCGATCCGCGCCTTCGGCGACACCTATTATATCTACCCGACCACCGACAAACCGAACTGGAACACCACCGACTTCGTCGTCTGGTCGTCCAAGAACCTGATCGATTGGAAAAGCGAAGGCATCGCCCTCGACGTCACCAAAGACCTCAAGTGGGCGAAGATCAAGGCGTGGGCGCCGGACTGCATCGAGCGCAACGGCACGTATTACTTTTACTTCTGCGCCGAAGGGAAAATCGGAGTCGCCACCGGCAAGTCGCCCGCCGGCCCCTTCAAGGACGCGCTCGACCGCCCGCTGATCCAAAAAGGCGGCAAGGTCCGCACCAACCCGATCGACCCCTGCGCGTTCATCGACGACGACGGCCAGGCCTGGCTGTTCTTCGGCAACGGCAACCTCTGTCAGGCGTTCAAGCTCAAGCCGGACATGATCACCCTCGACGGCGATCCGGTCGACATCCCGCTCAAGGAGTTCCGCGAAGGCGTCGTCGTCTTCAAGCGCAACGGCAAATACTACTTCATGTGGTCGATCGACGACGCGCGCAGCCCGAACTACCGCGTCGGCTGGGGCAGCTCCGACTCGCCCACCGGGCCGGTGAAATCGCCGGACGAAGGCTTCATCGTACTGCAGAAAAACGGACCCGCCATCGGCACCGCCCACCACGGCGTGGTCAACGTCCCCGGCACCGACCGTTGGTACGTCGCCTACCACCGCCACGCGATCCCGGGCGGCAGCGGCTACCAGCGCCAAGTCTGTCTTGCCCGGATGGAATTCAATCCCGACGGTTCGATCAAACCAATGGACCCGATGACCAGTCCCTTCCAGCCAGGCGACAAGGGCGAGCCTCTTGTCAACGGCAAAGGCCGGCGATAAACCAGCCGAAGAACATTTTACCCAGCGATTCCTCACCCGTGAAATCCTCTCTCTGCCATCACGTCCTGCTTGGAGCCGCCCTGCTCGGCTCCAGCCATCTCGCCCTCTCCGCTCCCGTTCCGTTGCTAGCGGAGCCGTTCCCGCTTTCGCGCGTCCGTCTGCTCGAAGGTCCGTTCAAGGAGCGTCAGGACGTCGACGCCCGCTATCTGCTCGAAGTCGTCGAGGTCGACCGCCTGCTCGCCGGGTTCCGCCAGCAGGCGGGCCTGCCCGAGAAGGCCAAGCGCTACGGTGGCTGGGAAGCCCGCGGCATCAACGGCCACGGCCTCGGACACTACCTTTCGGCCGTGTCCGCGCTCTACGCCGCCACCGGCGACCCGCGCGCGCTCGAACGCGTGCGATACATCGTCGCCGAACTCGACGCCTGCCAGCGGGCGAACGGCGACGGCTACGTCCTGCCCGTCAACAAGCGCATCTACGATGAACTGCGCGAAGGCAAAATCAAAGCCACCGGCTTCGGCCTCAACGGCGAATGGGTGCCCAACTACACCCTTCACAAGGTGTTCGCCGGCCTGCGCGACGCCTGGCGTTTCACCGGCAACAAGGACGCCCTGAGGATCGAGCGCGCGCTGGCCGACTACCTCGCCGGCGTCTATGACAAGCTCACCCCGGCCCAGGCCCAAGAAATCCTCAAGTCCGAGTTCGGCGGGCTCAACGAGGTCTTCGCCGATCTCACGGTGGACACCGGGGACCCCCGCTATCTCAAGCTGGCGGAAACCGTCTTCAACCACGAGGCGATCATCCGTCCGCTGGAACAAGGCCGCGACGAACTCAACGGCAAGCACGGCAACACCCAGATCCCGAAAATCGTCGGCCTCGCCCGCGAATACCAGCTCACCGGCGACGCCGCGGCGCTCACCGGCGTGAACACCTTCTGGAACAGCGTCGTCGAACGGCGCTCGTTCGCCAACGGCGGCCACGGCGAGCACGAGCACTTCTTCCCACCGGAACAATTCCCGCAGAAGCTCCGGAACCAGGCGGTGGAAACCTGCAACTCCTACAACATGCTGAAACTCACCGGCATGATGTTCTCGTGGGAACCGCAGGCCAAGCAGATGGACTTCGTCGAGCGCGCGCTCATCAACCACGTCGCGACCAACATCGGCCGCCAACCGGGCGAGTTCGGCTATTTCCTCAGCCACGAGCCGATCGCGACCAAGGTCTTCTCGAAACCCAACGACGCCTGGTGGTGCTGCGTCGGCACCGGCATGGAAAATCCGCCGCGCTACGGCGAGCAGGCCTACTTCCACCATGAGAACACCCTGTGGGTGAACCTGTACATGGGCAGCGTCCTCGATTGGAAGGAACGCGGCGTCCGGCTCCGCCAGGAAACGAAATTCCCCGAAAGCGACACCACCGCCATCTCCATCGCCGCCGCCAAACCGACCCGCTTCGCCCTGAAACTGCGCCACCCGTACTGGTGCGCGAAGCCGGTCGTCACCGTCAACGGCAAGGCAATCGACGCCACCTCCGAGCCATCCTCCTATCTCACCATCGACCGCACCTGGCAGCAGGGCGACCGCGTCGAGGTCCGCCTGCCGATGAGCCTGCGCACCGAACCGCTGCCCCACTCCGACGGCAAACTCGTCGCGCTGATGTACGGCCCGATGCAATTGGTCGGCATCGTGCCGCCCGTCCCCGGCGCGCCCGATCCCGCCAAGGATCGCTTCGCCGACCACCTCAAGGCCCCCGGCAAGGTCGCCGGCACCGCACCCGTGATCGTGGCCTCCTCCCCGGAGGAAATCGTTTCCCGGCTGAAACCCGCCGGCAAAGGCTTCGCATCCTTCGTGAGCGACGGCCTCGTCAGACCCGCCGATCTCACCTTCGTGCCCTTCCACCAGGTCTACGAGGAGCACTATTCCGCCTATTTCCCGCTGCTTTCTCCTGCCGATTGGGCTTCGCGCGAGGGCGAAATCCGTGCGGAACAGGAACGCCTCGCCGCGCTGGAAAAAGCCACCCTCGACAGCGTCGAGCCCGGCTTCCAGCAGTCCGAGGTCGAACACAAGTTCGCCTCCGACCGCACCGAAACCGGTGACTTCCGCAACCGCAAATGGCGCGACGCCCTGCCCGGCGGCTGGTTCTCCTACGAAATGGCGGTCGACCCCGCCCAACCGATGGCGCTCGTCGCCACCTACTGGAGCGACGACCACGGCCGCGAACTGGAAATCCAGATCGACGGCAAGCCCTTCGCCACCGCCAAGCCCGATGACAAGCGCCGCGCGACCTTCTTCGACGCCGCCTACGCGATCCCGCCCGAGCTGACGAAAGGCAAGAAGACCGTCACCGTCCGCCTCGCCGCCATCAGCGGCCGCGCCGGCACCTTCGGCCTGCGCATGGTGAAAGCCGACGCCATCACGCCCGAGCAATGGTCCGCGGGTTCGAAAGACCCGCGCTGAAGCCGCGAAGCGTGTGAGCAAGAGGAAGGCAGGAATCCTTTTCCCGCCTTCCTCTTTTTTTCTCCCGGCCACAGGATTCGCCCGATTCATTCCCAAACGGGCCACCCGCCCGCGATTCCCGCGCACCGGCCCGGTGCTTCAAAAACCCGGCGTCCATGAAAGCCGTCTTCGCCCTCGCCGCCGTCCTGGCGCTGCTCCAACCGCCCGCCGCCCTCGCCGGAATTCCGGACCCGTTTCCGCTCGTCACCCAGCGCGTCCAAAGCTGGGTGGACCGCGGCTATTACCCCGGCTGCTCCGTGTGGATCGCCCGCGGCGACCAGACGCTGTATGAGAAGAACTTCGGCAACGCCACGCAGGACACCGAGGTCTACATCGCCTCCGCCGGCAAATGGCTCTCCGCCGCGGCCATCCTCGCGGTGGTCGACGAAGGGAAGCTCTCGCTCGACGACCCCGCGGAAAAATGGCTGCCGGAATTCCAGGGCGACCCGAAAGGCAAGGCGACGCTCCGGCAGATGTTTTCCCACACCTCCGGCTATCCGCCCTATCAGCCGGACAACCTTCCGCCCGACACCTACCCGACCACGGCGGAGTCCGTGAAACACCTGCTGCCGCTCCCGCCGGCCGCGGCTCCGCGCGAGAAGTTCGAATACGGCGGTCTGGCCATGCAGGTCGCGGGCCGCATGGCGGAAGTCGCCACCGGCAAGGACTGGGAAACGCTCTTCCGGGAAAAAATCGCCGCCCCGCTCGGCATGACGCGCACCCGTTTCACTCCCGTCGATCCCGGCCACATCCCGATGATCGCCGGCGGCGCGGTGAGCACGCTGGCCGATTACCGCCGGTTCCTCACCATGGTCGCCGACGGCGGCGTGTTCGAGGGCAGGCGCGTGCTCTCCGAGAAAGCCGTCGCCGAAATGGAAGCCGACCAGGTCGGCCCCGCCCGCGTGAAGCGGGAGGAATTCGTGGAGCGCGTGCGCGGCAACACCCACACCGGCATCTACGGCCTCGGCATGTGGCGCGAGGAACTCGACGACCGCGGGAACGTCACGCTCATGAGCAGTCCGAGCTGGGCGGGCACCTACCCGTGGATCGACAAACGGAACGACATCCGCGGCCTCATTCTCGCCCACGTCGACACCGCCGTCGCCGACAAGACGAAGTTCAGCGGCTTCTGGACCAGCCCCGTGCTGATGAACCTGGTCCGCGCCGAACTCGGCGGCTGGAACCCGCCGCGCGACCTGCCCGGCTACGAGACGGGCGTCGTTCCCGTGCAAGGCGGAGACATCGTCTGGGAAGCCGCCGGCACGGGCGAACCGCTCGTCCTGATCCACGGCCACTCGTTCGACCGCCGGATGTGGGACCCCCAGTTCGCCGAACTGGCGAAGCGCTATCGCGTGATCCGCTACGACCTCCGCGGCTACGGCCTTTCCGACATGCCCGTCGAGGGCCGCGAGTTCCTCCACGCCGACGATCTGCTCGCCCTGCTCAACCGCTTGGGCATCCGCCAAGCCCACCTCGTCGGCCTCTCGCTGGGCGGCTTCGTCGTGACCGATTTCCTCGCGCTCCACCCCGACCGCCTGCTGACCGCCACCCTCGCCAGCAGCGGCGTCCACACCGGCGCGGGCAGCAAGACGCTCGAAGGCGGGGAACGGGAAAAACGCCTCGCCGCCATCGAGGTCACCCGCGCCGAAGGCATCGCGAAATTCAAACAAGCCTGGCTGGCCGCCCTGCTCCGCTCCGCCGGTCCCCGCGCCGAGCGGATCCAGCCCTTGGTCGCCCGCATGATCGGCGACTGGAGCGCGTGGCAGCCGCTGCACGTCGAGCCCCGGCTCGTGCTCGGGCCCGCCGCGATGGAGAAGCTGGCGGCCGCCAAGCCCCGCGTCCCCGTGCTCTGGCTCTCGGGGGCCAACGATTCCCACCCGGACCAGGCCGCCGCCTTCGCCGCGGTCCTGCGAGACATGGAAACCGCCGTCATCCCCGACGCCGGCCACCTCTCGAACCTCGAACAACCCGCGATGTTCAACTCGCTTCTGCTCAATTTCCTCGGCAAACACCCGGCGCGCTGAACCCGGCCTTTCATAGCGCCCAACAGACGGATTCATGGCCCGCGCGCCCCGGGCGGCAAATCTTCCCTTGGCCACGCCGCGGGGGCCGTCCACACTCCCGCGCATGTCCTCACCGGATGCCCTGCGCGCCGCCGTGCGCGATGTCGTCGATTTCCCGAAGCCGGGGATCGTCTTCAAGGACATCACCCCGATCCTCGCCCACGGGCCGCTGTTCCGCGACTCGATCTCGCGGCTCTGCGCCTTCGCCGACGGCCAGAGGATCGACAAGATCGTGGGCATCGACGCCCGCGGCTTCATTTTCGCCGCCGCCGTGGCCGACCGCCTCGGCGTCGGCTTCGTCCCGGTCCGTAAAATGGGCAAACTCCCGTGGAAAACCCGCCGGACCGCCTACGCCCTCGAATACGGCGAAGCGATCCTGGAACTCCACGAGGACGCGATCCGCCCGGGCGAACGCATCCTGCTCGTCGACGACCTGCTCGCCACCGGCGGCACCGCCGCCGCCGCGATCGAACTGCTCGACGGCCTCGGCGCGGAAATCGCCGGCGTCGCCTGCCTGATCGAGCTCACCTTCCTCCACGGCCGCGAAAAGCTTCACCCGCACCCGGTTCACGCGGTGCTCCAATACTGAACTCCTGACTCTCTCCCAACACACCATGTCCTGGACCCGCTACTGCCAATCCGTCATCCGCTACCCGCAACTCGGATTCTCCATCGACCTCTCCCGCATGGACGTCGATGACGCCTTCCTCGCTTCGATGCAGCCGAAGATCGAGAAAGCCTTCGCCAACATCGCCGCCACCGAGCGCGGCGAGATCGTCAACCCCGACGAACAGCGCATGGTCGGCCACTACTGGCTGCGCAACGCCGCCCTCGCGCCGACGGAAGCCATCCGCAAGTCCATCACCGAGCCGCTCGCCGCGCTCAAGGACTTCGCCGAGAAAGTCCACACCGGCCGGGTCGTCCCGCCGTCCGGCGGCCAGTTCGAGCAGCTCCTCCTCATCGGCATCGGCGGTTCCGCCCTCGGCCCGCAGCTCGTCAACGACGCCATCGGCCACGGCGCGAAACTCCCGATCGCCTTCTTCGACAACACCGACCCGGCCGGCATCGAGCGCGTGCTCCGCGACCTGAAAAAGGGCCCGGGCCTCGACAAAACCCTCGTCCTCGTCATCTCCAAGTCCGGCGGCACCGCCGAGACCCGCAACGGCATGCTCGAGGCGAAGGCCGCCTACGAAGCCGCCGGTCTCAACTTCGGCAAGCACACCGTCGCCATCACCGGCGAAGGCTCGAAGCTCGAACAATACGCCATCGCCGAAGGCTTCATCACCCGCTTCCCGATGGAAGACTGGGTCGGCGGCCGCACCTCGGTGATGTCCACCGTCGGCCTCGTCCCCGCCGCCCTCCAGGGCATCGACATCGACGCCTTCCTCGCCGGCGCCGCCGCCATGGACGTGGAAACCCGCAAGACCGACGCCAAGAGCAACGCCTCGCTCCAGCTCGCCCTCGCCTGGTACCACGTCGGCAACGGCAAGGGCGAAAAGGACATGGTCGTCCTGCCCTACAAGGACTCCCTCGTCCTGTTCTCGAAGTACCTCCAGCAGCTCGTCATGGAGTCGCTCGGCAAAGAGCACGACCTCGACGGCAACGTCGTCAACCAAGGCATCGCCGTCTACGGCAACAAGGGCTCGACCGACCAGCACGCCTACGTCCAGCAGCTGCGCGACGGCGTGAACAACTTCTTCACCACCTTCATCGAAGTCCGCAAGGGCCGCGCCGGCGAAGGCATCGAGGTCGAACCCGGCACCAGCTCCGCCGACTACCTCCAGGGCTTCCTCCGCGGCACCCGCAAGGCGCTCTACGATTCCGGCCGCAAGTCGATCACCATCTCCATCCCGGAAGTCACCCCGTTCCAGCTCGGCGCCCTCATCGCCCTGTTCGAACGCGCGGTCTCCTTCTACGCCACCCTGGTCAACATCAACGCCTACCACCAGCCGGGCGTCGAAGCCGGCAAGAAGGCCGCCGGCGTGTTCCTCGAGCTCCTCAACAAGGTCCGCGGCCGCCTCGTCGCCGACGCCCGCACCGCCGAGGAAATCGCCGCCCTCAGCGACGCCTGCCCGGAGGACGTCTACCACTGCCTCACCCACCTCGCCGCCAACGGCGAAGTCCAGATCGCCCTCGGCAAATGCCCCGCCGAGGACACGTTCTCGCTCTGAGAACTCCGATCCCCTTCATGGCAAAAGGCGGCACCGCAAGGTGCCGCCTTTTTTCGTCGAACGAATAGGCCATCCACGGCGGGGAGGAAAGCCCGAATTCAAAGAAGGACGTTACCCGCCGTTGGATGTGCCGGCTTGTTCTGCCTCTGCTATTTGCTTCTAGCACGCTTTTCGATGCCTCGCTCCAGATGCTCCTTTAGATGCATTATACGCATCTCAAGCTCACGCGCTCGCATATGTGTAGAGGCGCGTCGAGGTGCAATATGCATCGCTTTGGTGGCGAAGTCGGACGCATGTGATAAGAGTTCCCGTGCTTCCAACACCCCATGCGCTTCACCTTCCGCGACCAACTCTTCGGCTCGACTAAGGATATTACCACAATGCTCAATCATCAATGCTGCCTCATCAACGTCCGAATCGCGTTCATGCCTTACATGAGTAACCGCTCTTCTGAATTCATGTCGTAGCTCACTAATCTCCGCCCGGATATATTGAAGCATCGGATTGGCCTCGTCTGGGCTTACCTCGCGAATAGTAGCCGAAGTAAGGGATAGAAGCTTCACAATGGAGTTCACCCCAGAACCGTCACCCGAAGCTGTTCTTGTAGCCTTCAGTGATCCAGTGATCTTGGCCTGGTCTTCAATCACTTCGTGATACACTCGCTCCTTGCGGTATTCAACGTAACGCAATGGTGCGATATCAAAAATCTTCGGAGTTCCCTTCTCCTGAATCAGGACAACTGGCTTATCAAATGCCTGTCTGATTCCGAGCTCAAACAAGACATTCGGATTGCGTGTGCTGAGGTCACAAATCGCCATGGGCGAATCGATCAGCTTCTTCAAAATGTCCAGATGAATCAGATTGGTCTCAACGACATCATCAGCTCGGATCGGATTGTAGCCAGCCTCTTTGCAGGCAGGGCGAATTAGGTCGTCATAAACATGCTTGAAATGCCCTTTAGGGTAGTCGTCACAGTCTGCGATTGGCATTATGATGAAGCAGTCGTCCATAGTGTTAGCGGCGGTTTTTGATTTTTGCAGAACAGTGTTGTTATCCGACCGGTCGGGTTTGGGGGGATACCCGACCGGTCGGGTATCACGGCAAAAGGCGACCCGGAGGCACGGGGTTCGGCGCGGGTCGGCATGGTCCGTTTGTAGGGGCGGGGCGTTGGCGGGCCAAGCCGGAAAGGGCATTGGAGCGGGCTTTCAGCCCGCGTGGCGGTGGGGCCGTCGGCGCGGCAGGTGCCATTCGCATCCGCGCCATTGTCCACCGCATCCGCGCCATTGGCCACCGCGTCCGCGCCATTGGCCACCGCGTCTGCGCCATTGGCCACCGCGTCTGCGCCATTGGCCACCGCATCCGCACCGTTGGCCACCGCATCCGCACCGTTGGCCACCGCATCCGCACCGTTGGCCACCGCATCCGCACCGTTGGCCACCGCATCTGCGCCGTTGGCCACCGCGTCCGCGCCAGCGACAACCGCGTCCGCGCCAGCGACAACCGCGTCCGCGCCAGCGACAACCGCGTCCGCAACGATGGAGCAAAGGTAGCGCGGCCTCGCCGAGCTGCCCGTTACCCACCTTTCCCAACGTTAGAAAAACTCCGAAGTGAGTTCTTCATCCCGCGAGGGATGGCAGCGACGGTAGCCGGTGGTCGAGGAGCGCAGCGACGATTACCACCGGATGGAGTGCGCACCACCGATCCGACCCCGAAGGGCGTCGCAGCCGGGCTGGCACCCGCTCACGGGGTGCGAACTCGGCTCGGCGGGTTTTCCGGTGATGTCGCTTCGCTCAATCACCGGCTACTTAAGCTGCAATGCCTTCGGCATTCAGCCGTCCGCTTTTACCCCCAACAGCTCCCACTTTCTCATGAGTGGGTAACGGGCAGCTCCGCGAGGCCGCCCCACCTGCCGCTCACTTCCGCCCGCGCAGGTAGTCCTCCGCTTTCATGCGGCGGGCGCCTTCCGGCTGGACTTCGGTCAGGCGCAGCGCGCCCTGGCCGCAGCCGACGGCCAATCGCCCGTCGGAAAAGTCCCATTCGCCCGCGAGCGGACCGGCGTCGAGCACCTCGACCGGCGGGAACACCTTCAAGCGGCGCTCTTTGCCGCCTTCCTGCAGCACGGCGTAAGTCCCCGGCCACGGGTCGTAGGCGCGGATCGCCCGTTCGAGCTCGGCCGCCGGGCGGGTGAAATCGAGCCGGCCGTGGTCGCGGTCGAGCTTGCCGATGTAGGAAACCCGCGCCTCGTCCTGCGGCGTGCGCGTGGCGGTGCCGGCGGCAAGTTGTCCGATCGCCTGCCACATCGCCTCGGGCGCGAGCTCGGCCAGCCGGTCGTGCAGTTCGCCGCCGGTTTCGCCGGGACCGATCGGGATCGCCTTGGCCAGAATGATGTCGCCGGCGTCGAGCTGCTTCACGACATGCATCACCGTGATGCCCGTTTCCGCGTCGCCCGCCTCGATCGCCGCCTGGATGCAGGCCGCGCCGCGGTATTTCGGCAGCAACGAGGCGTGCAGGTTGAGGCAGGCCAGCTTCGGCAGATCGAGCAGCTTCTGCGGCAAAATTTGCCCGTAGGCCATCACCACCATCAGGTCGAGATCGAGCGCGGCGAGGTCGGCAATCGCGTCGCGTGCCTTTTCCGGCTGGAGCACGGGAATCCCCGCCTCCTGCGCGATCACCTTGATCGCCGGCGGCGTGAGCGTCTGTTTGCGGCCGACCGGCTTGTCCGGCTGGGTGACCAGCACGACCGGCTTCAGGCCCTCCGCGATCAGGCGGCGGAACGACGGGATGGCGATTTCGCCGGTGCCGAGGAATGCGACGCGCATGATTTCAGACGCCGACGGTGCGTTTGAGCGATTCCTGGAACACCGGCAGCTGGCCGATGCGGTCGATGATGTCGCGCAGTACCATCACCGGCGGCTTCGAGGCGTCGATGTCGAACACCCGCTCCTTGGAGTAGTATTCGAGGATCGGCTTGGTCTCGTCCTCGTAGGTCGCGATGCGCTGCTGGATGACCTTGTCGCTGGCGTCGTCGATGCGGTTGTCCTTGAGCGCGCGCTTGCGCATGCGGTGGGCCAGCTCCTCGCGGTTCGGGCAGGAAAGGTGGAACACCTGCAGGACGTCGACACGGTCGGACATGAGCTCGGCCTGCCGCACGTTGCGCGGGATGCCGTCGAGCACGAGGAAGTCGATGTCCGGCTTGTAGATGTGGGCGTCGCTCCAGTTGAGGATCTGGGCGTGCCAGAGGTCGATCGTCAGCTCGTCGGGCACCAGTTCGCCGCGGCTGGAGTAGTGGACGAACTTCTGGCCGAGCGCCGTACGGGTGTCGAGCGAACGGAAGACATCGCCGCACGCGCAATGGAAGAACCGGGGGATCGAGCCCAGGATCTTGCCCTGGGTGCCTTTGCCGGAACCCGGCGCGCCGAGGATCAGGAACGCCGGCAGTTTGGAGTGGATCTTGGCCATGGTGCTTTGGAGCCGGACGCTAAGCAGCCCGCCTCGCCGCGCGCAAGAGCCGATCAGAGCGTAGGGCGGCCGCATTGGGAAATCCCGAACCCCGAACCGGGCGAATTCCTGAATGCCGAAGAAAGAGGAGGTTGAATGAGGAAGGCAGGAATTTCAGGAAACGGCCTCCTTCATTCTCCCCTTCCTGAAATTCCTGCCTTCCTCATTCCCTCAAAGATTCGAGGGATTCGCCGGGTTCGCGGTTCTCAGGCCGAAGTGTGGCTGCTTGGATCAGAGCGGCTTCGCCACCACGCCGAACATCAGCACCGGTGCCAGCAGCGCCGCGTCGGCCAGCACCCGCTGGGCCTCGATCGAGAAGCGCTCGCGGGTGCGGTTGAGCACCTGGAGCAGGGCCGCGCCGGTCAGGATCGCGTAGAAAAACGAGCGGGTCGACGCCTCGTGGTCGAGCACGGCGAACACCAGCGCCGCCGCCCCGAGCAAGGTCAGCGGCAGGGTGAGCGAGAGCTCGCCGGTCGCCCGCTGTTCGGGATCTTCGCACTGGGCGTCCTTTTCCCAGATGTCGATCGCCGTGATGTTGAGCATGCACAGCACGCCGAAACACAGCACCTCGCGCGAGCGCAGCAGGTCGAAAATCCCCAGCATCGGCAGGTAGATGTGCGCCGCGATCGCCGTGCCATAGGCGAAGGCCAGCCCGGCGAGCGCGTTTTTCGCGTAGCCGATCTCGCGCGCCCGGTGGTTGGAGAACAGCGACAGGCCGAAAAAGCCCGCCGTCAGGACCACCCCGAGCACGGCGTAGCGCAGCACCTCGATCGGCAGCGCCACCAGCGCCATCGTGACCGCGGACGCCGCGGCGAGCGCGCCGACGACCAAGAACGCGCGCTTGTGCCGCAGGTGGAAGAGGTGGCGCGCCTCCAGCAGCTCCGATCCCGCGCCGCGCAGCCCGGCATCGAGCAAGCGGTCGAAGATATAAATCGCCCACACCGCCAGCCCGAGCACGCCATACGCGGCCCACGGCAGGTAGTCCGCCCGCCAGGTCCGGCCGAACATGTACAGCCACGCGACGGCGACCAACGGAGCGTCGAGACTCAGCAGGTTGGGAAGCAGCCAAAGAGGCGGTCGTTGGCGATCCGGCATGAAGACGCCGCACCATTCCCAAGGCCTTCCACGCATGCAAGCGCCCATTTGGCAGGGCGGGCTTGAGCCCGTCGCCCGCAGCCGCAATCCTCGGCCCGTGCCGTTGCTCCGCGACCTCCGCTTCACCGCCATCGACTTCGAATCCGCCGGCGCCGCCCGCGGGCGGACGGACACGCCGGTGCAGGTCGGCCTCGCCTGCTGGTCGGCCGCCGCCGGTCACCACGACCCGTTCGTTTCCTACCTGAAATCCGACCAGCCGGTCGCCTGGTCCGCGCGCAAGGTGCACGGCATCACCGACGCCCACCTCATCGGCGCGCCCGCGCTGCTGGCGCTGTGGCCCGAGCTGAAATCCCGGCTCGCCGGCGCGGTCGTCGTCGCCCACGGCAAGGGCACCGAAAAGCGCTTCCTGCGCGCCTTTCCCGGCCACGGCTTCGGCCCGTGGATCGACACCCTGCTGCTCGCCCGCGCCGCCTGGCCGGAGCTGCCCGACCACTCGCTCGGCGCGCTGGCCGACGCCCGCGGGCTCACCGCCGGGGTTTCCGCCCTCGTCCCCGGCCGGAAATGGCACGACGCGCTCTACGACGCGGTTGCCTCGCTCGCCCTGCTCGCCGATCTGATCGAAACCTTCGACCTCGCCGACCGCCCGCTCGACACCCTGCTCCACCCGGACACCTCGACCTGGCACCGGCTCAGGAGGTGAGGTGGAGAGCAAGGTGGGGCGCTCTCGCCGAGAGCACCTTCGCAAGCCCTTGAGGCAACAACGCCTCTGTAAGCAACCCGAAGCCTTGCGATTCGCCCATCGGAACGTGGTGGCATTTCCCGCTCCGAAGGCGGCCTCGGCGAGGCCGCCCCACCCTCAGCCCGCCTTCAAACCCCGGTAGAACAGCGCGAACACCGCCATGCTCACCAGCGTGATCCCGGTCAGCACGCCCCAGAACAAGGTCCAGCCGCCGCGCCCGGCGACCACCGCGGATTGATAAAGCCCGCCCGCGAGCAGCGTGCCTAGCATCGTGCCGAGCCCGCCGTTGACCAGCACCATCAGGCCCTGCGCCTGTCCGCGCATCCCCGCCGCCACCCGCCGGTCGAGGTAGATCTGGGCGGTGATGAAATAGAACGTGTAGCCGAGGCCGTGCAGGATGACGCCGAGCATCACCCATGGTTTGGCATCGGTCGCCCCGGCCACGGTGAAAGCCAGGAAACGCACCGCCGTGATCCCGAGCGCGAACAGCAGCACGGTTTTCACCCGCCAGCGCGCCAGCACCGCGCCCACCACCAGCATCGCGGCGACCTCCGTCCACTGCGCCAGCGCGATGCTGCCCGCCGGGTGGGCGTCGCCCAGCACCGCCAGATGCTTCGGCGTATACATGTAGAACGCCGCCAATGGCATCGCCAGCAGGCCGGTGACCAGGAAGAAGACGAAGTGGTCGCGCTGTTTGAACAAGCCGAACGCATCCAGCCCGAGCAGGCTCAGCCACGATCGCGGTTTCGAGCACGGCGGCGTCGCCGGCAGCAGGAACGCCACCGCGCACAGGACGAGACGGGCGACCACCGAGGCGTAGCCGGACGCTGTCGAGTGGTCGGCGTGCATCAGGTGGCTGACGATCAAGCCGGCCGCCATCCAGCCGACCGTCCCGCCCATCCGCACCAGCGGGAATTGCCGGACGCCGTCGCGCAAATGGCTCAGGGCGATCGTGGTGCCGAGGCTCCACATCGGCCCCGCCGCCAGCGAGCTGATCCCGAGGAGAACGACGAACCACCACGGATGCCAGCCGAGGTCGAGCGCGCGGAACGCGGCCCAAGTCGCCCCCGCGCAAAACAGGGAAATCCAGCCGAGCAGCCGTTCGGCCCGCAGTTTCTGGTCGGCCAGCGCGCCGACCACCAGCGGCGAGATCAGCCCGGCGAGCGGCACCGTGAGGAACGCCGCGGTCACCCACGCGCTCAAGCCCTTGGCATCGAGCATATTGGTCAGCGCGGGCGTCCAGAACCCCGGCCCCATCCCGATGAAAAAGCACATCACCCACAACACCGGCATCACCCGGGACATTCGCGCATCGCCCGACACGCGCCGAACCTGCCGGCCCCGCCTGCCCCCCGCAAGACCCGCGTCAGCCGCGCGTCCAGAATGTCAGCACGTTCGGCACCTTCTCCGCCGCGTCGATCTGCTGCCACGAAAACCGCGCCTGGATCGCCGGGCGCTTGACGTAACCACGCTTGCCCCAGAACGCGTCGTGCGGCCGGTAGCCGTCCGGTTTCAACGGATGATCCGCCGGACGCTCGACCGCGCAGAACGCCGTGACCGGAAAACCGAGCGCCGCCGCGTGCGCCTCGCGCTCGTCGAAAAACCGGTGGCCGATCCCCTGCCCGCGCGCGCCCGCCCGCAACACCGACTCGCCGAAATAAAACACCGTGGCCGGATCGATCCCGGCCGCGACGAACGGCGCGTTGAACGAGTCGCCCGCTTCCAGCAGCGGCAGGCCGGTCGAAACGCCGACCACCTCGCCGTCCTCGACCGCCAGCACGAACACGCTGCGCGGCGACGCCGCGTACGACTCCAGATAGCCGCGTTCGTAGCCCTCCGAGCCGTCGTAGAGATACGGATACTCGCGGAACACCTCGATCCGCATGCGCGCCAGGTCGTCCAGATGCGGCGTCACTTCCGCCCCCGTCAGTCGTTTCATCTCGATCATGGGCCGAGGCAACCGCGTCCCGCCCGCCGCCGCAAGCCCCCGGTTTTCTCCACCCGCCCAAGGAAGACCCCGCCTTCGCGTGGAACCTCCACCAAACCCGCAGAAAAGAACCCCTGCTTCTCCTCATTCTTGGCTTTCCGTCCGCCGGACAATCGGGGAAACTAAACTACCCTCGACGACCATGTTCCCTCACTGGTTGCTATCGCTTGAGACCGGCGAACCGTTCCGCCACTGCATCCATTGCCGCCTGCCGCTCGACGAGATCGACGCCACCTGGCTGGTGAACAAGGAATACCGCCGCGGCGAATGCATCCGCGAATACGCCATCTGCCAGCGTTGCCGCGAGGACGCCGCCACCGTCATTCCGACCTCCTGCCTGCGCGCCGTGCGGGAGTTCCTGGAAACCGAGATCGACTGGCGGGCCCGCGCCGAGGAGCTGCAGCAGGACGCCTCGATCGAAGGCCACCTCGCCCGCTGCATCCGCTGCCACACCCCGCGCGAGGCGCTCGACGGCTTCAGCCTGTCCGCCCAGTTCGACTCGCACGGCCGCCTCATGCGCGGCCCGCTGCCGCTGATCCTGTGCAACGATTGCTCCGCGCACCTGCGCGAACGCCTCTCGCCCGCCACCCTCGAGGCCTGGCAGCGCTTCCTCGCCGTGCATTTCGCCGGCCCGGACCACGACGAGAATCCGCCCGCCCCCGGCCTGCCAGGCGGCTGGCCGTGAGCGTCCAGCCGGGATCGCGAGCTTCCGGGCTCGCCCCCATTTCGCACAGGGCTCGCATGGCCGGTCGGCCTTCGAGGGACCAGGGGTTAGGGACCGGGAGTCAGGTGAAGAGCCCGGCAATGCTCTTCCTCTCAACTCTCAATTCCCCTTCACCCCCAGCGTCGCGATCTCGAAATCCACCCGTGCCGGTCCGCCCTTGCCGCCGGCGATCTCCTTGCGCGCGATCTTCGAGCCGAGCAGCTGCTCCAGCATCCGCAGCTCCATGCCGACGGCGTGCGGAAAGCGCTCGAACACCGGCAGCAGCGGATGATGGTATTCCTCGATGCGGAACCCACGCTCCGCGTCGTACTTGCAGCGGGCGAAGCACCCTTCCTTCTCCCTCAGGTCCGCCAGCAAGGTCGCCTTCTCGACCAGCGACTTCGCCTTCGCCAGTTTCGGCCGCCAGCGCTCCATTTGTTGTTGGAAATACTGGAACAGCAGCCGGTCCGGCGCGGTGTCACCGAACATCGTCCTCACCGCATCCAGCACGTCGAGCGTGAGCGAGGCCCCCGCCTGCGGGAACAACGCGTCCGCCTTGGCCGCCAGACGGTAGAAAATCTCCGGCCGCCCGACCTCCGTGCGCGGCACCCGGCGGCGCTCCAGGTAGCCCAGCGCGAGCAGGTCCTCGCAGTGTTTCTTCGCCGCCATGTAGCTCATTTCCAAGCGCTTCGACAACTCGCTCACCGGCAGCCCGCCGCAAACCTTCAACTCTTCGACAATGGCCACCCATTGAGGTTTAACGAGTTCTCTAAATCCTGACAGAAACATGGCGGAGACCGATGATTTGTTGGACGGAACCCATCCGCCAGCGCAAAATGGCCGTTGCGAACCCAACAAGCTGGTCGATGGTTTGACAATCGTCGAACAACTTCTAGTTTCCGTCCAAGCCAATGGCCAACCGTCTCACCGATTTCGAGCCCACGTTCCGCACGCACGCCCCCGGCCACTGGGCGGCCGATGATCCGGCGAATTGGGACGACTTCAAATGGCAGCTCCGCAACCGCGTCGACTCGCTCGCCGACCTGGAAAGCCGCCTGAAGCTCACCGACGTGGAACGCGCCGGCGTGCTGCTCGCCGGCACCAAGCTGGCGATGGCCATCACGCCGCACTTTTTCAACCTGATCGACCCGGACGACCCCGATTGCCCGATCCGCCGCCAGGTCATTCCGCGCCTCGACGAGGGCTGGACCGCCCCCGAGGAAATGGCCGACCCCTGCGGCGAGGACAGCCACATGCCCGTCCCCGGCCTCGTCCACCGCTACCCGGACCGCGTGCTCTTCCTCGTGACCGACCGCTGCGCGTCGTACTGCCGCTACTGCACCCGATCGCGGGTCGTCTCCGGCGTCGGCGAACAGCACCTGGAAACGCAGATGGAAGCCGCCTTCCGCTACCTCGAGCGCACGCCGCAGGTCCGCGACGTCCTCCTCTCCGGCGGCGACCCGCTCCTGTTCAGCGACGACAAGCTCGACCGCATCCTCACCCGCCTGCGCTCGATCCCGCACATCCAGTTCGTCCGCATCGGCTCGCGCATCCCGATCTTCCTGCCCCAGCGCATCACGCCGGAACTCTGCGCGATGCTCAAAAAGCACCACCCGCTGTTCATCTCCGTCCACACCAACCACCCGCGCGAGCTCACCACCGAGGTCCGCGACGCCCTCGGCCGCCTCGCCGACGCCGGCATCCCGCTCGGCAACCAGAGCGTGCTGCTGCGCGGCGTGAACGACTCCGTCGAGGTCCAGAAGGCGCTCGTCCACAAGCTCCTGATGTGCCGCGTCCGGCCGTACTACCTCTACCAGTGCGACCTCATCACCGGCTCGTCCCACCTCCGCACCAGCGTGTCCGAGGGGCTGGAGATCATCGAGGGCCTGCGCGGCCACACCACCGGCTACGCCGTGCCGCAGTTCGTCATCGACGGCCCCGGCGGCGGCGGGAAAATCCCGCTCAACCCGCAGTACGTCGTCCACCGCGATGACAACCGCGTCCTGCTCCGCAACTACGAGGGCGAAACCTTCGAATACCCGGAACCCAGCGCCATGCCCGCCGACATCCGCCGCCTGCTCCAGGACAAGGCGCTGGAAACGGCGTGAGCCGTGGCGGCGGTTTCCAACCGCCAAGCCTCTTGGATTTCAGGAACGTTTGACATGAGCGGCGGCTTGGCCGACGCGAAGCGGCGGGCAAAACGTCCGCTCGATGGAAGGGTCAGGCGCCATGCTACGCAAGCGGGAAGACCGGGCCCGACGCACCGCTGCCTTCGAGGTGAAGGGCCAGAGCCTCGAGTGCAGCCCGTATCGCGCGGCTCACTTCAGGAGAGCTGACCATCGCTTCCTCGGTGATGCAAGCGCCGAGCAGCGGAATGGCTGGCGAAGCCTCGGCAATAACGCTGGTAGACATGGTTTGCAGAACTTCTCGGAGAGCCTCGTACGCGTGATGGGCGCGTGGCGATGCATTGATGAGTGCAATGGGCTTGCCGACGGTCCCTTCAAAACTGACCAACCAGTCGAGAGCGTTCTTCATCGGGCCCGAGATTCCGTGAGCATACTCGGGGCTTGCGATGAGCAGTGCCTTCGCTTTGCCAACGGCAGCGCGGAATGCCTGAACAGCAGGAGGTGGGACCGGTTCGAGGTCCGGGTTGAACAGCGGGAGGCTGCCAAGTCCGGAGAAGACGGCAACGCGCAGGGCAGGAGGCGCAAGGCGTGCAGCCGCCCGACAGAGCGCTGAGTTGATCGACGCTTCGCGAAGGCTACCGGAGACTGCGAGGATTTCCATGGCGCCTAACGTTATAGAGCACCGGACCGGCGATGATGGAAGCCGGAATTCAAAGAAGGACGTTGCTGCCGGTTCGGTGCCTCGACTTGTTGGCCGATATTGTTTGTAGGGTTGGCTTGCATATCAGAACACGAACTTCCAGATGAGGAACCCTAGTATCCCACCTGCGATCAGGTAGGGAAAAATAGCCCTCACGAGAACCCAACCGGGGGTCGTGAACCGCATCGCAAACCGCCCCTCGGCGAACGCTGCCAAATAGCATTGATCGCCAGCCGGGTGCGCCCGTGTGCCCATCACACTCGACTGCACGCCAGCCTTAAAGCCGTCACGGACTGAACTCACAATATTCGGCGCTTCCTCAGGACTCGCCCCTGCAGAAATTAAATCTTGGATAATGGCGGCGTCAGTCTCCTTCGCTTTCATCGCCTTGAGAGCTATCGCAACGGCCTTCTTGGGTGTGAGAGTGTCCACGGCTCTAATTCTCTGGCCAACAGTATTATTATCCGACCGGTCGGATTTGGGGGGTGATACCCGACCGGTCGGATATCACGGCAAAGGGCGGCCCGGAAGCACGGAGTTCGGCGGGGCGCGTCATTCCCGGTTCTAACCGCGGGGCGGACGGCAGCCAAGCGGGAACGCGCGGGCAACCGGCGGTGACGCGGCCCAGTGGCTTGGCCGGCAACGCCCCGATCGCCCGGAAAGGCCTTCAACGTACTTGAGCGCCCGAAACCGAAAGCCGGCAGGGCGTTCAACGTACTTGAACGACCAAAACCGAAAGCCGGAAGGTCGCTCAACGTGCTTGAGCGTCCAAAACCGAAAGCCGGAAGGCCGTTCAACGTGCTTGAGCGTCCGAAACCGAAAGCCGGGAGGTCGTTCAACGTGCTTGAGCGCCCGAAACCGAAAGCCGGAAGGTCGTTCAAGCATCGTGATGGACCAAAACCGAAAGCCGGGAAGGCGCTCAAGCATCGTGAATGGGCGGCCGGATGGTTCTCTCCGGCCTCTTTCGAGCGCGAGGCACAAAAAAAGGCGCCCGGCGAGCTGCCGGACGCCAGGAGAGAGGTCAGGAATCAGGCGCAGGCTCCTTAATCGCCTACATGGATGCTCGCCGGGTCCCACTCGGGCTTCGGGAACTCCATGTTCAGGCCTTCCAGCACCTTGGCCATCAGGCCGGCGACGCAGAGGTTGCGATACCATTTCCGGTCCGCCGGGATCACGTACCACGGCGCGTGCGGCATCGAGGTTTTGCCGATGAGGTCCTCGTAGGCGACCATGAAGTCGTCCCAGCGGGCGCGGTCCTGCAGGTCGTCCGGGTTGAACTTCCAGAACTTCGCCGGGTTCTCGAGCCGCGACTCAAGGCGGCGCTTCTGCTCGTCCTTCGAGATGTGGAGGAAGATCTTCACGATCGTGGTCCCCTCCTCCGCCAGCATCCGCTCGAAGTCGATGATGTGCTGGTAGCGGCGCTGCCATACGGCGTCGTCCATCAGCTTCTTCACCCGCACCGCGAGCACATCCTCGTAGTGGCTGCGGTTGAAGACGACGATCTGGCCGTTGCGCGGCACCTTGCCATGCACGCGCCAGAGGAAATCGTGCGCCATCTCGTCCTCGGTCGGTTTCTTGAACGAGGCCACGCCGAGCCCCTGCGGATCGACGCGGGAGAACACGTGCTTGATGCAGCCGTCCTTGCCGCCGGTGTCCATCGCCTGCATCACCACCAGTACACGGTGCTTGTTCTGGGCGTAGAGCACCTTCTGCAGGTGCTGGAGCTCGTCGCGCAGCTCGTCGAAGTAGTCCTCGTGGTCGTCCTTGCTGAGGTGCTCCCACAGCGTCTTCTCGCCGGCGTCGATCGACGAGATGTCGAACCTGACCCCCGGCTCCACCCGGTAACGCTCCAGAACCCGATACGGCATGCCTATTTATCCGCGCCGTCCGTGGCAGTGACAAGCCCGGACTCGGTGGCCCCAATGTCACGGATTTCTCATTGAAAGAGCCCCGCCGTCGCGTTGTTGTTGGTGGATGCCCGCGCGCCGGAAGAAAAGTCATCCCGATCCCCACCCGGCCGTCATCCTCACCGCGATCCACATCGGCGCGGCCTCCGTTTCCGCCATCGTCTGCGAGCGCTCCGGCAGCGCCATCCTGCCGGTCGATTTCCTCGAACAACCGGCCCCCGTCGCCCGCGACATCTTCCGCCACGGCAGGATCTCGCCAGCCACCGTCGAGCGCGTCGTCTCGATCATCAAAGGCTATCAGAAATCGTTCGCCGAGCTCGGCCTCGACCCGCACGGGATCACCCGCGCGCTGGCCACCAACATCCTCAGCGAGGCCGGCAACCACGAGGCCGTGCTCAACCGCATCCGCATCGCCTGCGGGCTGGAGGTCGCCTCGATCGACGACGGCGAGATGACCCGCCTGATCTATCTGAAAACGCGCCGCCGGCTGGCCAACCTGCCGGCGATGCAGGACCGCACGACGCTCGTCGTCCACGTCGGCCCGGGCAACACCCGCGCGCTGCTGTTCCAGAACGGCGCGATCACCCGCTACACCAGCTACCGGCTCGGCACCCACCGCACCCGCGAGGCGGTCGAGGCCTCGCACGCCGACGGCGCCGCGCTGCTGCGCGTCATCCGCGAGCACGCGTCCGGCAACCTCGCCCAGCTCCGCTTCGACTACTCCGACGTGAAGGTCGAGGCGCTGGTGACGATCGGCTACGAAATGCAGTCGATCACCCGCCAGCTCGCGCCGCCCGGCCAGCCGTGCGCGGTGAAAAACCTCCGCCAGTTCACCGCCGAGGCCTCGGTGATGAGCGACGTCGAACTGGTGAAGCGCTACCAGCTCGACTACCAGACGGCCGAGGCCCTGCTGCCCGCGTTGGAAATCAACCTCGCGATCGCCGAGCTGCTCGGCCTGGCGCAGCTCCACATCCCGGCGAGCGACTACGAGCAAGGGCTGCTCCAGGACATCCTCGTGTCCCGCGAGCTCACCGGCGCCTTCGCCGACGAGGTGCTGCGCGCCGCCGCCATCATCGCCGCGCGCTACCAGTCCGACCCGCGCCACGGCGCCCACGTCGGCCGGCTGTGCGACCGCTTCTTCCGCGAGCTCGCCGACCTCCACCAGCTCGGCCCGCACGACGAGTTGCTGCTCCAGGTCGCCGCCATCCTCCACGAGGTCGGCACCTACATCAGCCCGCGCGCCCACCACAAGCACTCGGAATACATCATCCTCAACTCCGAGATCTTCGGTCTCGACCGCCTCGACGTCACCATCGTCGCCCTCGTTTCCCGCTACCACCGCCACTCCGGCCCGCGGCTCAGCCACCCGAACTACGGCGCGCTCTCGACCGAAAACCGCATCCGCGTCTCCAAGCTCGCCGCCATCCTCCGCGTCGCCGACGCGCTGGAGCGCACCCACGACCAGCGCGTGGGCGAGCTCGAGATCCGCCGCGACGGCGGCAAGCTCCACCTCCGCCTGCCCGGCCTCGCCGACGCCGCCGTCGAGCGCCTCGCGATGCAGTCGAAGGGCGATCTGTTCGAACAAGTCTTCGGCCTCGCCGTCGTCATCGACGAGGAAAGCTAACAGCATCCTGCCGCCAACCGATGAACCACGGAAAACACGAAGCGGCACGAAACCGGAACCTTTCGTGAAATTCCGCGCCTTTCCTGGTTAACCCATTCCGACCACCGTGCCCGCTCCCTATCTCAACCGCGAATTGTCCTGGCTGGAATTCAACCAGCGGGTGCTCAACGAAGCCCTGCGCGAGGATCTGCCCTTGCTCGAACGGCTGAAGTTCCTCGCCATCACCGCGTCGAACCTCGATGAGTTCTTCCAGGTCCGCGTCGGCGGCCTGGCGCTGATGCGCCGCAGCGGCCGCAAGACGCCCGACCCGAGCGGCATGTCGCCCACCCAGCAGCTTGCCGCGATCCGCCGCCGCGTGGCGCAGATGGCGGCCGACCAATACGCGCTGCTCAACAAGGAGCTCCTGCCGAAGCTGGCCGACGCCGGCATCACGCCGCTCAGGTTCGCCGATCTCACCGGCGCGCAGGCCGACCTCGTGACCGCCGCCTTCGAGGACAACGTGTTCCCCCTGCTCACGCCGCTCGCCATCGGGCTCGACGAGGCCGGCGAACCCGAGCCGGTGCTGGTGCCCGCGCTCCAGCTCGTCGTCGCCTGCCGCCTGATCGACGGCGTGACCGGCGCCGTCCGCTTCGCCCTCATTCCGATCCCGGAAACGGTCAACCGCCGCGTCACCGTCAGCCAGCGCGACGGCCGCCACAGCTTCGTCTGGATCGAGGACGTCGTCGCCGGCCGCGCGGGCGATCTGTTCCCCGGCGAGGAGGTCGACGCCACCTGCTGCTTCCGCGTCACCCGCAACGGCGACATCGCCGTGCAGGAGGACGACGCCATCGACCTCGCCGGCGAGATGGAGGAGGTGCTCACCGCCCGCCGTTCGTCCGACACCGTGCGGCTCGAGCTCGCCCGCCACGCGCCGCGCGATCTCGCCCGGCTGATCCAGAGCATCACCGGCAGCTCGACCCAGGAGCTCTTCCGGGCGAATGGTCCGCTCGCCCTCGCCTCGCTGATGGACCTCGCCTTCCTGCCGGGCTTCGACGACCTGCGCGCCGAGGATTGGCCGGCGCAGCCCTCGCCCGCCATCGCGCCGGGCGAGTCGATGTTCGAGGCGATCGCCTCGGGCGACATCCTCCTGCACCACCCGTACGAATCGTTCGAGCCGGTGCTGCGCCTGATCGAGGAGGCCGCCGCCGACCCCGACGTGATCGCGATCAAGCAGGTGCTCTACCGCACCGCGCGCCAGTCCCGCATCATCGACGCCCTGATCAAGGCGGCGGAAAACGGCAAGCACGTCACCGCGCTCGTCGAGCTCAAGGCCCGTTTCGACGAAGCCCGCAACCTCCACCGCGCCGACGAACTCCAGCGCGCCGGCGCCCAGATCGTCTACGGCGTCAAGGGCCTCAAAACCCACGCCAAGATCTGCGTCATCGTCCGCCGCGAACACGGCAGCCTGCGCCGCTACGTCCACCTCGGCACCGGCAACTACAACGAGGCGACGGCGAAGCTCTACACCGACCTTTCCTACCTCACCTGCCAGCCGGAATACGGCCACGACGCGTCGCTGTTCTTCAACGCGGTCACCGGGCGCTCGAAGCTGCTGCGCTTCCAAAAACTCGTCCCCGCGCCGACCGCGATGAAGCCCCGCCTGCTCGACCTGATCGCCGGCGAAACCGAGCGTGCCAAGCAGGGACTGCCCGCCCGCATCCTCGCCAAGGTCAACTCGCTGCAGGACCCGGACATCATCAAGGCGCTCTACAAGGCCTCGCAGGCCGGCGTCGAGGTCCGCCTCAACATCCGCGGCATCTGCTGCCTCAAGCCCGGCGATCCGCGCTGGTCGAAGAACATCGAGGTCGTCTCGATCATCGACCGCTTCCTCGAACACGCCCGGCTGTTCCACTTCCACTCCGGCGGCGACGGCGAGGTCTTCATCGCCTCGGCCGACTGGATGGGCCGCAACCTCGAACGCCGGATCGAGCTGATGATCCCGATCGAGGACAACGCCATCAAACGCCGGCTCACCCGCATCCGAGGCGTTCTTCCAGGACAACACCCAGGCCTCGAAGCTCCTGCCGAACGGCAGCTCCCAACGCCTCGTCCGCGCCAAAGGCCAGCGCCCGTTCCGCGTCCAGGCCCACTTCTACGAACAGGCGAAAAAAGCCGCTAAAGCCCGCGAGCACGAGCGCTCCATGACCTTCGAGCCCCACGTCCCGGCGGAGTGAAAAAGCGCATTCTGTTTCTCTGTTCTCAGAACAAACTTCGCAGCCCAACGGCTGAGACCATTTTCGCGGATCACCCGGCAATCGAGGTGGATTCCGCCGGTTTGAACCACGACGCAATCGTGCCTCTTTCCATCGAGCAAATCGAGTGGGCGGACCTGATCATCGTCATGGAAAATGCCCACCGGAACCGTTTGAACCGCAAGTTTCGCTCAGCATTGGGGGGCAAGCGGATCGCCGTGTTAAACATCCCCGACGACTACGACTACATGGATCCAGCATTGATCCGCCTCTTGGAGCAGCGATGCGCTCCCTACATTCCTTGAGAACGGCCCTTTCCTTTCTTGGTCCTGCAAGGACCGTTCATCATAGCCCGGCATGAAATGCCGGGTAGGACCGTTTCCGGGAATACCGCGTCCTGAATGGACGCTTTATGTAAGTGCGGCCGGTTCCCACTAACGGAAGGCTTTGGCGAAGCGGCTCAGGCCCTGATAGCCGACCTCATACCACGCTTCGGTGACGTTCGCCCGTCCGGAACCCTCGACCCATTGCCCGGCGATGCAACCGGTTTCCGTGGCACGCGCGCGGCGAGCGACCCGCCTCGGATGGGATTGGGAGAACGTTCAAGATGAGCCATGCGGGCGTTTGGCCCACATTGGCTCTGGCGACTGGTTGGGCCTTTTCATCTTTGTCGGTTTGAAGGCTGCCAGCGCATCCAAAATACCTGAGATCCTTTAAGCGGCACGATCCACATCGCTAACGCGGCACTCCCGTGCCGCCATTCGCAAATCAACGCCCCGTCGGCAGACTTCTTGAACCCCAGACTGTCATTCTCCCAAACGTATCCCGTTCCGTCTCCATAGGACTTCTTGCGTGGCTTGAACCATATACCGCCTTCGCTAACGCGGTAATCGTCCTTGGACATTTCGAATACACGGGAGAACTTCGCGTGGCCTTCTCCGACTACTTGGATTTCCAGCCTGCCGGGCTGCGGCCGAGCTATCCTAATAGTGGATCTCGCGTCGCGGGAGAAGGTGATTGGTGCATCGGCCAAGACGAGGGCGAGCGAAGGTTCTGGCAGATCTCTCGTGCCCATCGGATTGAAGGAGGACTCACCGAAATTACTATAGACGCCTACTATCGCCTGTTCTGGGTCCGCACTAGCCGCCACCGGCGTCCAATGCTCCGGATAGTCGCGGGAAATCCCGGTGAACAACTTGCTCGCGCAACCCACGGTGGCGAACGTTGCGACGCCAAAAATGGCCAATTGAAGTGCTCGCATACGTGATTTGCCCAACAGTGTTGTTATCCGACCGGTCGGGTTTGGGGGGATGATACCCGACCGGTCGGGTATCACGGTAAAAGGCGACCCGGAGGCACGGGGTTCGGCGCGGGTCGGCATGGTCCGTTTGTAGGGGCGGGGCGTTAGCGGGCCAAGCCGGAAAGGGCATTGGAGCGGGCTTTCAGCCCTTGCGGCAGTGCTCATCCGTCACCCCCCCGGGACAACGCCTTCGTCCCCCGGGACAACCGCATCCGCACCGGTGACAACCGCGTCCGCACCAGTGACAACCGCGTCCGCACCGGTGACAACCGCGTCCGCACCAGTGACAAACCCGTCCGCACCAGTGACA
>Ga0207709_10000073_pt1 | contig 176109 bp, 159 predicted proteins | sample KBSM34metaG_FD_184397 | JGI IMG/M metagenome (GOLD analysis project Ga0207709, IMG submission 184397) | Miscanthus rhizosphere microbial communities from Kellogg Biological Station, Michigan, USA - KBS M3-4 metaG (SPAdes) (version 2) | ecosystem: Host-associated > Plants > Roots > Rhizosphere... | reverse complement strand
TTGTGCTGGCGACCATAGCAAGAGTGAACCACCTGATCCCTTCCCGAACTCAGAAGTGAAACCTCTTAGCGCTGATGGTAGTGTGGGGTTTCCCATGTGAGAGTAAGTCATCGCCAGCTCATTATTCTAAACACCCTCAACTGTTAAGTTGAGGGTGTTTTTTTATGCTTGGAAATAACCATTAGAATGGTTTTCATTAAAAATACTGATTCAAAATCAGATTTGTATATTAGCCGTGTTCTATGAATATAATAACGATGAAGTTTCTTATTTTTAGGTGTTTACGTGAAAATTAATTCCTTCTCTTCAATACCTGAAGACGATGAAGAACTCTCTCTCCCCGAGTTGGTCTATTGGGCTTCTTTAGGCGATCTAGATGAAGTAGAGCAATTACTTTTAGAAGGACAAGATCCTAATCAGACAGATGATGAAGGCTATAGTGCTCTACAAGCAGCTGCCGAGAATGATCATCTAGAGGTGGTTAAACTATTAGTCGAAAAGGGAGCTCTTGTCGATTATAAGAGTGAATACACAGCACTACAGCTTGCAGAAATGGCTAGTAATATAGATATAGTGAATTACTTAAAGAGTTTATGAAACTGTAAATAAAGGCCTCTTTTATTTAATTAGAGGCCTTTTGGTTTTAAGCTAAATGATATTTCTGTAGTTTCTCAACAATTGATTGAAGCCCTTTTACTTCAAATTCATTTGCTTCGAATTTTTCATCTTTATTACGTTTAAATATATCTCGTATCTCTATCACAGCATTTGGATCAATAATATTTAAACTTGAGGTGACTTGACGTATTTGGCTAATAGAGCGAGAGCCATTAGTTGAACCATATCCAATAAATGCAGCAGGTTTCTCGCTCCATTCTTTACCAACATAGTCGAGAGCATTTTTTAAGGCTGGACTGTAACCATGGTTGTATTCTGGGCTAATAAAGATAAAAGCATCTGCTTGAGCAATTTTGTTTGCCCATTCTTGTTGTTTAGGTTGATCATAAATTCCAGTGGCGGGTGGGTGAGAGCCTGAAAAAAAAGGTAAATCCCATTCTTTTAAATCGACGACTTCAGTTTGGAAATCGTTTAGACCCAATGTTGGAATTGTGGTTTCTAGCCAATTGGCAACTTTAATTGCTGTACGTCCTTCACGAACACTTCCTACGATAATATAGACCAGCATGTACGTTTCCTAAGAATTTTTATCTTTATAAGTTAATTCATTATATAGGTGGGAGAGAATATAGAATTTGTAAGGATTCTTATGCCATCAATAAAAAATTGAATAATAAAAAGCCCTCATTAAGAGGGCTTTTTATTTATATGAGCTTAATGCCCTGTTGGCCTTCGGGAGTTACCTTGAATATTTCTACTTCAAAGGTAATATTTTTCCCAGCTAACGGGTGATTAAAATCAATTTCTGTAATGTCGTCATTAACCGACTTCACTACACCGAATAAGGTTGTTTTTGCCTTATCTTCAAACTCAATCATATGGCCAGGAATAGGGCGTTGTTCAAACTTAACCGTATCGAAAGTTTGAATGTTTTCTGGATTCCATGGGCCAAATGCATCTTCTGGCGGAAGATGTACCGTACGACGGTCGCCTGCACGTAAACCAAATAATGCTTTTTCAAAACCAGGTAAAAGGTTGCCATCGCCAATAGTAAGAGTAACTGGTTCTTCACGGTTACGTGTATTATCGATTTCTACACCATTTTCAATAGCAACAGAAAAGTGTAGATCGACTTTAGAGCCGTCTGTAATACGAATTTCTTCGTTAGGTTGGATAATTTCGGTCATATTATGCATCCGAATTTTGGTTACGTTGCTTCTCAAGGAAGAATGTATCGATGAGTAGCAAGATGGTACCTAGGGTAATGGCACTGTCCGCAATATTAAAAGCTGGAAAGTGATGATTTTGGTAATAGACATGAATAAAATCGACAACATAGCCTAAAGTAATGCGGTCAATTAAATTGCCTAATGCTCCACCTAAAATTAAAGCGATGGCTACAGGTAGCACCACCATTTTTTTAGGCATACGAAGCAACCAAAATACAAAAAGAACTGAAACTAAGCCTGCTAAAGATGTGAAGAAATAGCGTTGCCATCCTCCTGCATCAGATAAAAAGCTAAAGGCTGCACCATAGTTATGTAATAGTGTCCAGTTTAAAAATGGAAGCACAGGTACTGGATCCGCGTAGTTCAGATGTGTACTTGCAATCCATTTTGTCCATTGATCCAACACAATGGCAAGGACAGAAAGTCCAAGCCAAATTAGGTTGTGTGGATAAAACTGGAATAAGCCTTTTTTAGCTTGTGAATTAGGCATATTTTCTCACTTCGCCACGACCAGTGACGTTCACAATACAACGACCACATAAACCAGGATGATCGGCATGTGTATTTACATCTGGAAGGACATGCCAGCAACGTGCGCATTTTTCACCTTCAGCTGCAGATATTTGTACACGTAAGCCTTCCATTTCAGTTGCTTCACCTTGTTCAGCAAATGGATGTACTACTACTTCTGAAGTAATAAGAACAAAACGGAGTTCATCAGCCAGTTGGTTTAAAACTGTTTGTAATGATTCATTTGCCCAAAGTTCAACTTTGGCTGAAAGATTACTGCCGACAAGTTTAGCGTTACGCGCTGCTTCAATCTGTTTATTTACTGCAGATTTTACGCTAATCAATGTTTGCCAATCTTCTTCAGAAAGCAAGTTTGCTTTTGATGAAACCGGCAGGTCATACCATTCTGAAGTAAATACATACTTTTCAGTTTGTTCTGGAATGAGTGGCCATGCTTCTTGTGCGGTAAAGCTTAAGATTGGGCTCATCCAACGGATAAATGCTTGGACAATATGGTAAAGCGCTGTTTGTGCAGAACGACGTGCCTGAGAATCCGCTTTAGTGGTGTACTGACGATCTTTGATAATGTCTAGGTAGAAACCACCTAAGTCATTAATACAGAAGCTTGTTAACGCACTACACACCACATGGAAGTTCATTTCTTCATAGGCAGTGATAATCGTTTGTTGTACTTCATTTGCACGCTGCAAGATGTATTGGTCGAGAGCGATTAAATCATCTACTGCCAAAGCATCTGTGCTTGGTTTGAAACCATTTAAGTTAGCAAGCAAGAAACGTAATGTATTACGAATACGACGGTAGCTATCACTTACACGGCTAAAGATTTCTTTAGACGCCGCGATTTCATAGCGATAGTCACTAGAAGCTACATACAAACGTAAACCATCAGCGCCAAGTTGTTTGATGATTTCTTCAAGCGGAATATAGTTGCCTAAAGATTTCGATAACTTACGACCATTTTCATCAACCGTAAAGCCATGTGTTAACAATGCTTTATATGGGGCACGATTGTGAATAGCCATAGAAGTTAATAAAGAAGACTGGAACCAACCACGGTGCTGGTCTGAACCTTCTAAATATAAATCGGCAGGACTTTCTAGATATTCACGTTGTTCAAGTACAGCGTAATGCGTTGTACCAGAATCGAACCATACATCGAGGGTATCGCGAATAGCGTTATATTGTTCAGCATCTTCACCAATGAAGTCTTTCGCATCACGTTTGAACCATGCTTCGATACCTTCTTGTTCGATAAGTTTAGCAACTTCTTCGATTAATTCAGGTGTACGAGGGTGTAATTCGTTCGTATCTTTATGCACGAAGAATGGAATTGGCACACCCCAAGTACGTTGACGTGAGATACACCAATCTGGACGTCCTTCAATCATTGATTCGATACGGTTTTTACCCCAATTCGGTACAAACTCGATATCGTTTTCAATTGCATTAATGGCACCTTCACGTAAACCCTTTTGATCCATGCTAATAAACCATTGTGGGGTTGCACGGAAAATAATAGGGGTTTTATGACGCCAGCAGTGCGGATAACTGTGTTTGATTGGTTGATGTGCCCATAAACGGCCTACAGCACCCAAAGCTTCGATAATCTTTGGATTGGCTTTATAGATGTGCTCACCAGCATAGATAGGGGCAGTTGGTAAATAAACACCATTACCACCCACTGGGTTATCTACTGTAAGGTTATATTGAAGACCTACTTTATAGTCGTCTGCACCATGGCCAGGAGCGGTATGTACTGCACCTGTACCACTTGTTGCGATAACGTGTTCACCTAAAATCACCGGAACTTGACGATCGGTAAGTAAAGGATGTTGTAATGTAAGGTTTTCAAGAGCCGAACCAGTAAAGTCAGCTAAAACTACTGGATTTTCAAGTTTATAGCGTTCAATTGCTGAAGCAACTAAGTCTTTAGCAAGAATGAAGTTTTGCTTACCACGCTCAGTAGTCACTTGTACCAATTGATATTCAATTTCGGCGTGCAAAGCAACGGCTTGGTTCGCAGGCAATGTCCACGGTGTAGTGGTCCAGATCACAATATCTGTTGGATCTTGAACGTCTACGCTTAAACGAGCACTTAAATCTTTTAGATCGACAACGCCAAAACCAACATCAATTGCGTCAGATTTTTTATCTTCGTATTCAACTTCAGCTTCAGCAAGCGCCGAACCACAGTCCATACACCAGTTCACTGGCTTTAAGCCCGGCTGGATATGACCATTTTTTTGAATTAAACCTAAAGCACGAACGATATCGGCTTCTTGTTTATAGTTCATGGTGAGATAAGGATTATCCCAGTCGCCTAAAATACCTAGACGCTTAAAGTCATTACGCTGTAAATCAATTTGTTTTAGTGCGTATTCACGACAAAGTTTACGGAAAGTAGCCGCGTCAATTTTTTCGCCAACTTTACCTACTTTTTCTTCAACTTTTAGTTCGATTGGCAAACCATGACAGTCCCAGCCCGGTACATAAGGCGCATCGAAACCTGACAGAGTGCGGCTTTTTACAATAACGTCTTTGAGTACTTTGTTGACCGCATGGCCTAAGTGAATTGTACCGTTCGCATATGGAGGGCCATCATGCAAAATATATTTTTTCTTGCCAATACGCGATGCACGAATCTGCTGATAAATGTTGTCGGTATACCACTCTTCTAACCATTTCACTTCACGTACTGCCAAATTTGCTTTCATTGCAAATTGAGTATCTGGCAGGTTTAGCGTGGCTTTGTAGTCCACTGCATTCTCAGGAGTTTGCTTATCGCTCATGCAAGTTTTCATCCAGTTTAATCAGCTTGGGAGCCGACATGTTTTACAATCAAAATTCGAATTAAAAAGGAAATTGTGTCGTGTCGTTACGATATTGTCGTAACTGATGCACGTCATTATCAATTCCTGCCTTAAGTGCTTCAAGCGAAGGGTAGTTCAATTCACCATGAAGATAGTGAAGAAAAGTCACCCGCATAAATAAGCCATACAGATTAGCAGAAACATCAGGGAAATGTACTTCTAATCTCCACTCTGGATGTTCTTGCTGAATGGCTGGACGTGTACCGACATGACCCGCGCCATATAGGCTGTTTTCATGATATCCGGCAATTCCCGGTTTTTCAGGTGCGTCCTGAAGTACTTTTTGAGTTAACGACGTTGTTTCGCAAATGACTTCAACCCCATAAATGCCATTTAAACAAGGTTTATGGCGGTTGAGGCGAACGTTAATGGTTGGAAAGTCGAGAGTTCGTCCAATCTGGTCACCATATTGAACACGTCCAGTAATACTGTACGGACGGCCTAATAATTTAGCGGCTAAGGCAAGATTTCCTGCCTGAAGTACCTGACGAATACGAGTTGAACTTACACGTTCACCTTCGAGTTCAATGGTATGTAAGTTGGTGACCCCAAATCCGTAATCTTTTAAAAATTCGCTATTGCCTTGACGGTCTTTGCCGAAATGGAAATCATCACCTAAAACCAAAGCTTGTGCGTTTAATTTGTCTTTTAATAAATCGGCAAATTCAGTAGCACTCATGCTACGAAAGTGTTGATCAAATTTAGCAACCGCAATGTAATCTACTCCAAGTTCGGCTAGATATTCGACTTTTTCTCGTAATGAATTAATACGAGGAGGAGCATCGTAGCCTTGAAAGAACTCAAGAGGTTGTGGCTCAAAAATCATGACCAATGTTTTTAAGCCTTGTGCTGCAGCAATTTTTTTGAGTTGAGCAATCATCGCTTGGTGACCTAAATGGACACCATCAAAATTACCAATAGTTACCGCTGTTGGTGGTAACTGAAAATTGGGCGATAACGCATTAAGACGAAGCAGTTTCATGAACTTAAAATATGGCTATTTTTGCAAGGGCTATATATTGCCATAATCTCACAGATTCGTCTTGTTGTTGTGTTTTTACTCAGTTATTTTTCAATATGAATATTCTTTATATTTAAAATATTGATGAATTAAATAAAGATAAATCAATTTTTCTTATTAATTGTTTGCTTTACTATATTTTCATCCACTCTTTGATTAGAGAATTAAGATGAAAAAACCCTTTTACCAATTAAATCAAAGCAAAGATGTTATACGACATTTTACCCCAAATTGGTTTACAGCGACTATGGGTACTGGTGTGGTAAGTATGATTTTAATTCAGCTTCCTTTTGCTCAATCATTTTTATTCATGCTAGCAACCTTGCTATGGCAATTTAATATTGTCCTATTTAGTGTTTTTTCAGGTCTCTATTTATTACGGTGGTTGCTTTTCCCTCATGAAGCGAAGCAAATATTTAAGCATCCTAATATGAGCTTGTTTTTAGGTGCTATTCCGATGGGGTTAGCTACCATACTAAATGGTTTCTTAAGCTTTGGTGTTGGGCTTTACGGTGAAGTGGCAATCCATATTGCCCAAGCTTTATGGTACATCGATGTCTTTTTAGCGCTAGCAATTGCGTGGATTGTACCGTTTTGCATGTTTACTCGGCAGAACCATCAGTTGCATACCATGACTGCAATCTGGCTTTTACCTGTAGTTGCATGTGAGGTGGCTGCAAGCTCTGCGGGGATGTTAGTAGCTCATTTACCAGCAGATCTGCATAGCTTTCATTTATTACTGGCTGGTTATGTGCTTTGGGGAATCTCTGTTTTACCGGCATTCGCTATTTTGACAATTTTAATGTTGCGTATGGCTTTGCATCAATTACCTGAAAAAGAAGTCGCGATTTCTAGCTGGCTCTCTTTAGGCCCAATTGGTACAGGTGCTTTAGGATTATTGTTGCTAGGGCAACAGGCACAAAGAGTAGCGCCAAATGTAGGATTTGACCAATTCGCAAATGTCTTTCAAGCTTTAGGAATCGTGGGCAGTCTGGTGCTTTTAGGTTTCGGGTTATGGTGGCTTGGTCTAGCAATCTTAACAACGCTTCGTCATACAAAGACAGGTATTCCATTCAACTTAGGTTGGTGGGGCTTAACCTTTCCATTAGGTGTATTTATTCTGGCGCTATTTAATTTAGGACATCAGGTTGAAATTGTATTTTTACAATACGTTGCTGTGGCATTGAGTATTCTGTTATTGACGATGTGGGGCGTTGTAATGAAGAAAACGCTAGCAGGAGCATATAGTGGTCAACTGTTCTTCTCTCCATGCTTAATCGCCTTACAACAAAAAATACAGTGATCATGAAAAGGTGCAAAAAGCTTTTGCACCTGATTTATACTTATTTTCTAATTTTATTTAATTTTGATTTGAGCTTTTTGAATGAACACTGATATTGCTTTAATTATGGCACTTCCTAATGAATCTAAAGGTTTATTTGAACAGGCAGGTGTTGAAGTCCATTACAGTGGTATTGGCAAGATTAATGCTGCTTTTAAAGCATTTGAGGTTATTCAAAAAACAGGGTGTAAAACTTTAATTAATTTGGGTACAGCAGGAAGCTCTGCGTTTAATCGCCATGATTTGGTCGAGGTGAAGACTTTTGTACAACGAGATATGGATGTTTCACCGTTAGGGTTTGAGGTAGGTGTAACGCCGTTAGATGATCACTTGCCAGCTGAAATTCACCTTCAACCACATTTTGCTGATTTGCCAAAGGGGATTTGTGGTACTGGCGATTCATTTGAAACAGGCCAGCCAAAGGTAGCTTGTGATGTGGTTGATATGGAAGGTTATGCTTTAGCCAAAGTCTGCCATAAGTTAGGTGTACGCCTGATTTCGGTGAAATATATTACTGATGGTGCAGATGGCACTGCGCATGTAGATTGGGAAGAAAATTTATTATTAGGTGCCCAAAAACTTTTGGCCCTTTATCAAAATCATTTCTAAAAAAAGATCGGCAAGTTTGCCGATCTTTTTTTGTTTTAACGAGGCAATACGCCGTAGAGCATCAGGTGTACTGTGTGCTCAATTGAGCGTTGGAACATGCTTCGGTTACGAAGAGTTTTTCCAGTCACCATTTCCATTTGGGTTGCAAAATCTGCATAGTTTTGCGTAAGGCCCCAAATGTTTAAAATTAATAATTCTGGATCGATATCTGGTGAAATCTTTCCTTCTTCTTGCCAAGTCTGAATGACTTTAGCTTTACGCTTAAATAGTTTTTTTAATGGTCCTTTGAGAATAGGTAAAATATGCGGAGCGCCTTGAATTATTTCTAATGCAAACAATCTAGATGCTTTCGGTTGGCTACGAGACAGTTCGATTTTTTGTATTAAATAGTGAGATAAGGCTTCGGCTGGTTCTAATTCAGATTCTAATGTTTGTAAGGGAGCCAACCATTTTTGTAAAACAGTTGTGAGCACTTCTACATATAAAGACTCTTTATTTTCGTAGTAATAGAAAATATTCGACTTATGCATGTCGGCGAGTTGGGCAATTTCATCCAGACTTGCGCCAGTGAACCCATAGACCGAAAATACGTCAAGGGCGGCAGCAAGAAGCTGATTGCGCTTTTGGGTACTCTTTTTTTGTTCCATCTGCTGCATAATTAAAAAAATAATATTCCCATTGTAAGGGAAATTGTTTGATTTGTGCACAGGTGTCTTGCTTTTTTAATCAAAAAACGGCTAGTTATTTGCGTAATAGATATACTATTGTGCAAAAAATAAAGAATTTAACTAGTTTATTGTTATTCTTAAAAATATTTTTAAAATTTCGCCCTAAAAAAGAGCAATAAAACAGCAGCTTTATTGCTCGTAAATTGGGCATTTTTCGGTTGAACGGTTCTTATTACTCATTGCAAACCTAAGTTGCCAAAACCGCATCGAGTACTTGTTGCTCAAGTTGGGCAAAACTAATGCTCTTTTTACGCGGGCGTGGCAAATTAACTTGGAAACTTTGAGCAATCTGACCTTTATCTAATAAGATAATACGATCAGCCAATTGCACTGCTTCACTTACGTCATGTGTGACTAAAATGGCGGTAAAGCCTTGTTCTTTCCACAAGCGTTCGATGAGGCTTTGCATTTCAAGACGGGTTAGGGCATCTAATGCACCCAAAGGTTCATCTAACAACAAAATGCGTGGCGTATGCGACAGTGCGCGTGCTAAAGCTGTACGTTGTCGCTGGCCGCCAGAGAGTTGTGAAGGCCACTGCCCCGATTTTTCTTTTAGACCAACTTTTTCTAGTAACTCTTCAGCTAAAGCATGTTGTGGTTTTGGTAGTCCAAGTTGAACATTTTGAAGAATATTTCTCCAAGGAAGCAAACGAGGATCTTGGAACATGACTCGAATATCATCATTGGTAATGCCTTCACGCAAATGGCGAGCAGACTTAAATTTAATTTCTCCAAAACTGGCTTTTTCAAGTTGGGCAATTAAACGTAGTAAGGTGCTTTTACCACAGCCACTTCGACCAACAATTGCTAAAAATTCACCAGGTTGGATGTGTAAGTCAAGATCTTCAAGAACCTTAACCTCACCATAAAATTTATACAGCTGCTCAATCAGAATCTCTGCGCCTAACGTAGGCTCTTGTGATTCTGTTGGCTCTTCAGGAATGAGCTGCACGTCATTCTGATTAATATTTAAATTCAGATTTGTCATGTTTTAAGCTCCCTTATTTCTGATATCCAGAGTGCCAACGTAGTAAATAGCGCTCTAAAATCCGTGCTAAGACATCTGCCAGTTTGCCTAGTAAGGCGTAAAGAAGAATACCGACCAGTACCACATCTGTTTGTAAAAACTCACGTGCATTCATGGTCATATAACCAATACCAGCTTGAGCAGAAATGGTTTCGGCAACAATCAGCAATACCCAAACCAAACCTAAAGCAAAGCGTAAACCGACTAAAATAGAAGGCATCGCACCGGGAAGAATAATTTCTTTGTAAAGTTGCCAGCGAGAAAGTCCGTAGCTTTTACCCATCTCAATCAATTGAGGGTCAACTGATCGAATACCGTGATAGGTATTGATATAAATTGGGAAAAAAACACCTACTGCAACTAAAAATAATTTTGCTGTTTCATCAATACCGAACCACAAAATTACAAGTGGAATAAGTGCTAATGCTGGGATGTTACGAATCATTTGCAAGGTCGTATCGAGTAGGGTAGAGGCAAACCGCGAAGAGCCATTCAGTAAACCCAATAGCAAACCTAAACCGCCCCCAATTAAAAGGCCAAGCAAAGCGCGACCTGCACTGACCTTAACGTGATGCCATAATTCTCCGCTAACGAGTAAGTGCCAAAAAGCGGAAATGACTGCCGTGGGGGCCGGCAAAATACGGCTTTCTAAAAGACCAGAACTCGATGCAATTTGCCAGACAATCAATAGGATGATCGGGAAAATCCAAGGCAGCAAATGCTGCCCGATTTGTTTTGTTCCACGTGAAACAATACTTTCATCTTTACTCATGCAGGCTCCTTGACGGAACTATTTTGCTTCTTCTCGTCGGGAACATAGTTGTTGGCAATAATTTCACCGAATGGACCAGTTAAATTTGGCTGAGCAAGTTTGGCACGAGTTTCGATTGGTAGTAGCGGAAATACTAACTCTGCAAAACGGATTGACTCTTCAAGATGCGGATAGCCTGAGAAAATAAAGGTATCGATACCTAAGTCAGCATATTCCTGAATACGCGCAGCGACTGTTTCAGGGTCACCTACAAGTGCTGTACCAGCACCGCCACGGACTAAGCCAATACCTGCCCAGAGATTTGGAGACACTTCAAGCTTGTCGCGGTTACCGCCGTGGAGAGCTGCCATACGTTGTTGACCGACAGAGTCCATTTGTGCAAATTTTTTCTGTGCGGCAGCAATGGTCGCATCATCAAGATATTGGATAAGTTCGTTAGCTGCTGCCCATGCTTGTTCATTGGTTTCGCGAACAATGACATGTAAGCGAATACCATAAGTTAATTTACGGCCTTTAGCCTCAGCTTTGGCACGAACATGTTCGATCTTTTGTTTGACTGCTTCTGGTGGCTCACCCCACGTGAGGTACGTATCGACTTGCTCAGCGGCCAAGTCGACAGCGACGTCTGAAGAACCGCCAAACCAAAGTGGTGGATAAGGCTTTTGAACAGGTGGGTAAAGCAGTTTTGCATCATCAACTTGTAAACGCTCGCCGTGAAAGGTAAATGCTTCACCTGTATGCGAACGTGTCAAAATTTCACGCCAGATTTTTACATATTCGTTGGCTGTCTGATAACGTGTTGAGTGATCTTCATATAATCCATCACCACGTAGTTCAGCCTCATCACCACCAGTGACTAAGTTGAGTAGCACACGACCATTCGACAAACGGTCGAATGTTGCAGCCATACGTGCTGCTAAAGCTGGTGTGGTTACACCCGGACGTAACGCGACTAAAAACTTAAGGTGTTGTGTTGCATCAATCAGGCTAGCCGCTGTAATCCAAGGATCTTCACATGAACGACCTGTTGGAATAAGTACGCCTTCATAACCCAAATTATCTACCGCCACAGCAATTTGCTTCATATAGGCATGGTCAACCTGACGAGCGCCTTTACTTGTACCTAAATAGCGACTATCACCGTGGGTAGGAATAAACCAGAAAATTTTCATGTGCATTACCTATATGTCTATTGAAATTACTTGGCAATCCAAACAGCTTGTTTGATGCTGATGGGTTTTGGAATGATGCCTTGTTGGGTAAAAATGTCTGCGAGCTGTTGTTGCTCAGCAATAACTTTGCTGTTGAGTGGCGCTGCCGATGATGGGCGTGGACGACGTTTAATGAATAAGTCACTGGTCGCAGGCTTAAGGCCTGTGCTTTGCCCAATGGAACTTGCCGTTTCAGCTTGATGGCTTTGAACCCATTTGTCGGCTTGATTGATTTGTTTGATGAGTCCTGAAACGGCTTTCGGATGTTGTTTAACAAAATCTGGAGCGGCTAAGTAAAACGTATAATTCGGGCTTAAGCCTTTACCTGATGCAAGAACACGGGCTTGATCTTCTAATTGTGCTGAAGCGAAGTAAGGGTCCCAAATTGCCCATGCATCAACGGCACCTTTTTGGAATGCAGCACGAGCATCGGCAGGAGTAAGCCAAATTGGAGTAATGTCGCTCCAGTTTAGGCCTGCTTTACGTACGGCTTGTACAAGCAAGTAATGAGAGCTGGAACCTTTTTGCAGCGCAATACGTTTGCCTTTCAGGTCTTTAAGCTGTTTCAGTTGCGAGTTTTTTGGAACTAAAATTGCCGATGCCAGCGGTTTAGCCGCTTCATAAGCAATGTAATATAAAGGCTTGCCAGCTGCTTGTGCGTAGACTGGTGGGGTATCTCCAGTGACTCCAACATCAAGTGAACCGACAGCCAAAGCTTCTAAAATTTGTGGGCCAGCAGGGAACTCATTCCAAGTAATTTTGGCATTTGGAAATTCTTGTTCAAATAATTTTTGCTGTTTGGCAATCGCAAAATTAATCGAGCTTTTTTGAAAACCAATACGAAGTTCTTTCACAGTGGGATCAATTGCCCAAGCTGGCGCTGCAATTGTTAAACCTAGTACAGTGATTGCACTAATTCGTTTAGCTAACTGGACCCACTGACTTTTATTGAAAAATGACTGATGTTGCATATTGATATCCTTGTTCCCCTTGAGGCAAGGCACAGCATTTATATGGTTATTTAAGCCGTGCCTAAGCTGGGTTTATTTCAGTTTTAAAATGGCGTCTTGAATGGTGAGTTTGTTTGGAATGAGCTTTTGCGCATAAAAGGCATCAGCTACTTGTTGTTGTTCTTGTGCCACCTTGTCTGATATTGGCTGAACTCCAAAACCCATACGTGAAATGGAGGTTTTGAGTACATCAAACTCAAGTGCTGTAGGTTTTTCGAGTAGCTTGGCAGCTTCATCTTGATGTGTGCTGACCCATTCAGTTGTCTGGTTAAGGGTTTGCACAACTGTGTTGAGAACTTTCGGATTATTTTCTGCAAACTTACGGTCAGCTAAATAGAACTGATGATTGCTTACCAAATTTTCACCTGTTGCTAAAACTCGTGCCTGAATTTGATGTTCAGCCGCTGCAAAGAACGGGTCCCAAATCACCCATGCATCAACTGCACCTTTTTCAAAGGCAGCACGCGCGTCTGATGGCGGTAAATAAACAGGTTGAATATCACTTAAGCTTAAGTTGTTGGCTTCTAGAACTTTCAATAACAGGTAATGAACATTCGAGCCTTTATTAAGAGCAACACGTTTGCCTTTTAAATCTTGAATAGAGTGGATAGGAGAGTCTTTTTGTACCAATAGTGCTTCTGCTTTTGGCGCAGCGGGTTGGTTTGCGACATAGACTAAATTTGGATTAGCAGCTTGAGCAAAGATTGGCGGTGCTTCACCTGCTTCACCGAGTGAAACACTCCCTACATTTAAGCCTTCAAGCAATTGAGGACCAGCGGGAAACTCAACCCATTTTACTTGTACACCTTGATCTTTTAGTACTTTTTCTAGGTCACCACGGGCCTTTAAAATAGGAAGGATGCCATATTTTTGATAGCCAATATTTAAAGTTGTGGTGGCTTGTTCCTCTTTTTTGGCACAACCACTTAGCATCATCACTCCTGCTAGGCTGGCCGCGATGACTGAATATTTTGCCCATGAAGTGGTGTTGAAAAGTGCCATGAGGTTTCGTGCTCCCCGAAAGAGAAAAGAAAAAATAATTGGATGAGCAGATACCCTAAAGGGATTTTTATTTCAGAAAAAATAAGTATTCGGTCTTTAATTATGCAAAAAAAAGCTAAACACAATAGGCTATAAACTTATGCAAAAAAATGATTTATCTAAAAGAAATATGTTTAATGAATTGTGATTAAGTTAATGTAAATAAAATAAAAAATATTAAAACATTAAAAATAGAGATTTAAAAAAAGTACAACCATAAATTAATAGCATTTATGGTTGTACTTTTTTAACTAAGCTTATCTGAAATAAGAATATCTTAAAAAGAGCAAAGGCTAAGGGAGCAGCTTTTTAAAAACTAAAGAATTCCTTTGGTAGTTATAGAGTGCTTGACGGGCATTCGGTAAGTCATCAACACTGACCTGATGAAAACCATGTTCTAAAAACCAGTGAGCGGTACGCGTTGTTAAAACGAATAATTGACGAATACCTTGTTCTTTGGCTTTTTCTTCAAGAAATTGCAAAATTTGGCTACCACGGTTTGATTTACGATAACTCGGATGTACCGCTACACAGGCAATTTCTGCAGAACGAGTTTCGTTAAATTCAGTCGGAATTGGATAAAGTGCAGCACACGCTAGAATCATACCGTCGCGTTCAATGACAGCAAACTGGCTGATTTCTTGCTCTAAACGTTCTCGTGAACGATAAACCAAGATGCCTTCTTCTTCTAAAGGGCGTAATAAATTCATTAAACCACCCACATCTTGAATATGGGCTGTGCGAACTTCTTCATAGTGTGCATCGGTAATCATGGTCCCTATACCATCTCGAGTAAATAACTCTTGAAGAAGGGCGCCATCATAGGCGTATGAAATGAGATGTACGCGATGTACGCCAGATAAAGACGCTTTTTTGGCTTGTTGCAAATGTAAAGTGAGTGTCGGACTAATAGTTTGGTATTGTTGAATATAGTAGTCGAGTTGATGTGGGCTTAACTCACGTAATATTTGTTCATCCTCATTAAGAAGCCCTTGTTGTTCCCCAAGAAAAATGAGTTTATCTGCTTTTAAATAAGTTGCAGTTTTGGTCGCAACTTCTTCTGCTCTTAAGTTAAATACTTCGCCTGTAGTGGAATAACCTGTTGGCCCCAGTAGCACAATATTATGATTATCGAGGTGTCGATCAATTGCATCGGTATCAATAGAACGAACTTCACCTGTGAGCTGGAAATCCATTCCATCACGAATGCCATAAGGTTTAGCAGTCACAAAATTACCCGATATTACATCTATTCGAGCGCCGTACATTGGAGAGTTCGCTAAGCCCATAGAAAGCAATGCTTCAATTTCTAGGCGAATGGAACCTACGGCACTCATGACACAGCTTAAAGATTCACGTGTAGTAATGCGGCAGTTGTCATAAAAAGGGGTTTCAATTCCTTTTTCTTTAAGATTTTGATTAATTTGCGGACGTGCGCCATGAACTAAGATTAAACGGATACCAAGAGAGTGTAATAAAGCAATATCGTGAATGATATGTTCGAAATTAGGATGACGGACTGCTTCACCACCAAACATCAATACGAATGTTTTATCGCGGTGAGCATTAATGTAGGGCGCTGAGTGTCGAAACCAGTGTACATAATGCTGGGTGTTATTATGCGACTTTTCTAAAGACTTGCTTGGCATACCGATCTCGAATCAACAGCAAAAAGATATAGAGATGATTCTAAACAAAAAAGATTAAAGTCGCATGTTTTAGATAAAAAAACACCCAAATCAGAGTTTGGGTGTTTAAAGAATTTTAGAATTAGTGAACAACTCTAATGATTTTGTGGCTTTGTTCATTTACCAGCACATAATTTCCGTTCACTTTGTACCATTTTTGGTAGCGACCCGGTTTAGTTAATTTTTGATGTTGACGGTAGTCAATCACGTAACGTGAGTGTTGATATTCACGGGGTACAACCTGACCTGCTCGCCAAACATTACGATGGTCGTCTTTTTTAATCACTTTAACTGTTTTTACTTCATGGTTTTGGTAATTGCCATGGTGATTATGATCGTTAGGTGCTGCCATTGCTGTTGTTGCAACTAAACCACTGAGTGAAAGAACAATTGCTGTTGTTAGTTTTTTCATTGTAAACCTCGAATGATGAATTAAATTTCAATAACTAAAGATTAGTGAACAATTACAGATAAATCGTGGAGGCTACGAAGAATAAATGTGAAAACTAGCTATGAAATAAGAAGAAATTAAGAAAATACGAAATGTAAGACTATAAAAAATCTTTTTATTTTTAAAATATATAAGCAATAAAAAAGGATAAAACCATATGGCTTTATCCTTCTTGCTCAGCGATAGCGAGGTTCTATCGCGTTAAAAACCACGAATACTAACAATACTATTAGAATCAGTGTCGACTAAAATATAGTCATTATTGATTTTATACCATTGTTGGTTTCGGTCTGGTTTCGGCAAGTTACTGTCTTTATAGTCGACTTTGTAGCCATTACCACGATAGTGCTGTGGCATGACATAGCCAGGCTGCCAGCGATGCTGTTTAAGCCTTTCAAAACCACGTTCTTCGCGCATACGGCGTTCGTCACGGACACGATCTTCATCATGATCACGTCCAAATCCTGGCCCACGATCGTTCCATTCACCGCGTGGTCCTCCACCTTTAGGACCTTTGGGGCCATGGCCTCGGTCAAAAGGAGGATCAGCAAAGCTCGCCATACTTGTAGTGAGTACGGCTATGGAAAGGGTTAAGATTGTGAACAACTTTTTCATGATGCATCCTCGTTTACATCTGATGTCTCTCATGTTGAATACTCTACGCGCAAAATGCAGAGAAACTGTGAAGATCATTTAATGGTTCAATTAAAATTACGGATAGATCAAGAGTTTTTTATCAATAATAAAAAAGGCTTGTATATATCTTTTCAGGTATAGGCAAGCCAGATTTGATGATCGGCTGTAATTTTCTTTAGCTTTTCATCTTTAACTTTTTAATCCTGTGCATCGATACTTTGACCATTGAGCGCCAAGCTGTCTTCACCCATTAAATAGAGATAAGCAGGCAAGATCGACTCTGGTGTAAGTAGTGTTTTCGGATCTTCTTGTGGGTAGGCTTTAGCACGCATTGCGGTACGTGTCGCGCCTGGATTAATGCAGTTAAAGCGGATATTTGGATAAGTATTCTCCGCTGCAAAAATTTTGCTGACCGCTTCAATTGCAATTTTGGAGACAGAATATGCGCCCCATAAAGCACGTGCTTCGCGACCTACGCCAGAGCTAGTAAATACAACAGAGGCATTTTCTGATTTCTGCAAAAGTGGTAATAGTGCTTGAGTCAAAGCAAAAGGGGCGCGCAAATTAACAGCCATGACATCATCCCAAGTTTCGGTTGGATAATGTGCTAGTTCTACGCGCTCACCTAAAATACCCGCATTATGTAAAATACCGTCTAGGCGTCCAAACTGCTTTTCGAGCGTATCGACTAAAAAGTCATAATCACGGTCAGAAGCGCTCGAAAGCTGTAATGGTAAAATTGCTGGTTGCGGTGCACCTAGACTTTCAATTTCATCATAAATAACTTCAAGTTTATTTAAGGTTCTACCATGCAGTACAACGGTTGCGCCATGTAGGGCATAAGTCAGAGCTGCAGCTCGCCCAATTCCATCGCCAGCACCAGTAATTAAAATAATTCGATCTTTGAGTAGATCTGGACGAGGTTGGTATTCTGAATATTTCATTGGTAAACCTCCTTCTTTTTATATTGATAAAACGAATAACTGTTAAAAAAGCCTATAAAACTCTTATGTTAACTTATCATACGCTGATTTTCCTGTAGAGCAGGAAGCTTTTGACGTAACATATCGTGTAATTCTGTCACCGTATTTACAATCGAATCGGCCTGCCATGCAGCGAGATCATCACGATGTTCGATTGGTAAATAGCCATATGCAGCCAAAATAGTATACATATTGGCATATCGACCAGCATCAATATCACGTGGGTGGTCGCCCACATAAATAATTTCATTTGCTGGGATATTTAACTGTTTAGCCGCCAAATACATTGGTTCAGGGTCCGGTTTGGTTTTACTGACATCCTCAGGACATACCAAAACCGCGCAGCGTTCAGTCAGATTTAACTTCTCTAAGAGAGACTCGCTTAAACCACGAGGTTTATTGGTCACAATACCCCACGGAATTTCTTTAGCTTCTAAAGCTTCTAGAAGCGGATACATGCCTTCAAACAGGTCTGTATCGACCACAATGTTATTGCCGTAAATGTCTAAAAAGTTTTGGCGATGTGCCAAGAAAATCGGATTGGTCACATCCAGCTCTGGATAGACCAATTTAACCATCGCACGAGCGCCTTCAGAAACCTGAGTACGAATTAGGTCGGCATCAACAACCGGACGTCTTTCATCACGGCACATTTGCTGAATAATACGAATGAAGTCGGCAGCCGTATCGATAAGAGTACCGTCTAAATCAAATAAAACAGCTTTCATCATGCACCTGTGTTTATTGTGTGAACCATATAATTAACGTCGACATTTGGCGCTAACCAGTAATGTTTGGTAAGCGGGTTGTAATGCAGTCCAGTCATTTCTTTTAAAGTAAGGCCTGCATTACGAATGTCATGTGCCATTTCAGATGGGCGAATAAATTTATGATAATCATGTGTACCTTTTGGCAACATGCGTAGTACGTATTCTGCACCAATAATGGCAAATAAATAAGATTTTGGGTTACGGTTAATGGTTGAAAAGAACACATGACCACCTGGTTTAACCAAAGCCTGACAAGCTCTTACAATAGATGCAGGATCTGGAACGTGTTCCATCATTTCCATGCAAGTCACCACATCGTATTGGCCAGCTTGTTCTTGTGCTAATTCTTCTACAGGAATTTGGCGATATTCAATATTTTGAACATTGTCTTGTTGAGCATGCAAACGGCCTACAGCTAGCGGTGCTTCACCCATATCAATACCGAGTACATCTGCTCCACGACGTGCCATGCTCTCAGCCAAAATACCGCCACCACAGCCGACATCCAGTACTTTTTTACCAGCAAGTCCGCCTACGCGTTCATCAATCCAATTTAAACGTAGTGGATTAATTTGATGAAGTGGGCGAAATTCAGAATGTTGATCCCACCATTTGGCAGCAAGTGCTTCAAACTTTGCGATTTCTTGTAAATCAACATTCAATTGCGACATGGTGCTACCTCTAAACTTGAGTTATCTTTTTGGATGTAGTTCGCCGTTAGTGTAGCGATTATTGGGAAAAAAGCGATAAACCCAATAAAAAACTTCACAGAAGCAAAACGAATTTAGCATATTTGTTTTATATTTAGGGCATAAGCTAATGCATAACAACTTAGAGGAAAAGCTGTAGCAATGAAAAAATTGGTTTTGGGTGGTTTGAGTGCAGCAATTATGGCCGTATCGGGTAGTGCAATGGCAGCAGATTTTGTTGCTGGTAAAGACTACACCGTGATTGCCAATCCAGGCAAAGTGGAAGTTCCGGGGAAAATCGAAGTTCGAGAGTTCTTTTGGTATGGATGTCCACACTGTTTTAAACTTGAACCGCATATGCAAACGTGGTTAAAACAGATTCCTAAAGATGTGCGTTTTGTACGTACACCAGCTGCAATGAATAAAATGTGGGAACAAGGAGCGCGTACCTATTATACATCTGAGGCATTAGGTGTACGTAAACGCACACATTTACCATTATTCCATGCGATTCAGGTGAACGGTCAGCAAATTTTTGATCAGGCTTCTGCGGCTAAGTTCTTCACACGTTACGGCGTGCCTGAACAGAAATTTAATAGCACTTACAACTCATTTGCTGTAACTGCAAAAGTTGCCGAGTCAAATAAACTTGCTCAACAGTACCAATTAACAGGCGTACCTGCGGTTGTAGTTAATGGTAAATATGTTGTGCAGGGTGAAGATGGTAAAGTCACTCAAGTTCTTAATTATTTAATTGAGAAAGAACGTAAAGCAAAATAAGTTGTTTAGGCTTTACTTCAAAAATGGGCTTCATCTGAAGCCCATTTTTATTCAATTAAAATTTATATCGATGTTCAATTTTTTGTTAATTATCACGAAATATTTCAATTAATTTTTTGGGTTTTCATCTTCAATTTGGAAATTTAAAACATCAAAATTAACTGTTTGGGTTGGTAGCGATAAGGCCTGATTAATATATAAATTAATTAATTTTTGGCGAGAACCAATAGAACGCTGGTAATACGTAGAATTTAAAAGTAATGATGCGCCATAAGTCAGTGACCAGATATAAGACAAATAATCACGAATCGACATGTCATAATTTAGTGATTTTAAATAATTTTCCGTAATATCTTTAATAGCTAAAATGCGCTGTTGGCGGATTTCATAAAGCTCTTCAAAAAGATGCTTCAACTTAGACTCTGTCATCGTCAGATTTTCTTCAAGTTGATGCAATAGAATCGTTTTTCCAGGCGTAAGCAAATGGTGAAGCATGTAATGAGGAGCATACTCTTTGAAATCTGTATTATATTTTTTAGAAATTTCTAAAATTTGCTTTTCATTTTGAATAATTAACTCAAGTAGAAGCTCATTTTTGCTTCTGAAATGCTTATAAAGTGTGCCTTTCGCAATATCCAGCTCGGCCACTAACTCATCTAGAGTAATTTCCTGATTGTTTTCTAGTAACAATTTTTCTGCCACGCTTAGAATTTTTTCTTTGCGCATCAAAAACTGTGTATGACGATCAAGATTCATAGGTATTCCCACACCAGTTTGGCCTAACTAATAATTTACTTCCTGTAAAAAGAAAAAGACTTTTCTCGAAATTTTTAGCCTTTTTCTTTCTCTCTTTACGTATTACCACATAACCTGTTTTTTGTCATTTGCCGCTTCTATCGTTCCCAGTTTGCAATCCCTCTAAAGAGTAAGCGAACTTGTGTAGAGGCATTTTCGATAAAGGCAGTTTGTTGCTGTTTGAGCTGCTCGTCTTGATATTGTTTAGATAGATTGAGCCACGTCATTGCCCATGTAAATGACATGTTGGTCAAAATGGTGGATAAGACATTTAAGTCTTGAGGTTGTTGAATATGTTTAAAATTTTCGAGTTTCGTAAGATCGGTTGTTAAATCTTCAATCAGAAATTCGATTTCTCGGGCAATTGCTGCACGAACCGTTTCTGAACCGCCCCAACGCTCGGAAATCATAAATTGCCACTGCTTAGGGCTATGATTTACCGCCTGAACAAATAGCTCAATGCTGGTCTGAGTTTTCGTAGATTTATGTTGTAAATAACTTTGACCCAATTGATGTAAAACACTCTTTAAGTGTAGTGCGACTTGATCAACCAGTTCTTTACCAAGTTCATCCATGTCTTGAAAATGACGATAGAACGCTGTCGGTACCAAACCAACTTCACGTGCAACTTCACGCAAACTGATACTACTGAACGAACGCCCAGACGTGCTCAGATGCAAGGCTGCATCAAGGAGTGCCTGACGACTTTGCTGTTTTCGTTCATCCCGTATCGACATTAAAAGAACCTATTTAAACCGTGAGCCAGAGTCTAACAAAAAAGAGCAAACTTTCATAAAAAAAATAGTGAACAAGTGTTGACTGAGTGAACGGTTATAAATATAGTGTACATATGTTCACTATAAGAACATGTGTTCACTCAAATAAATAGCCAGATACAAAAGAGGAACGTATGAACGCAACAATTAGTTATCAGCCACATTTGGTTCGAGAAGATTTCGTTGATTTTGTTTTGCAGAAAATTAACGTGACTTGGGCTTGGAAACGCGTACTTGCAGAAGTTACCGCAGTTCAGTCTCTTCATACCGATATGGTGCTTATCAAGCTAAAACCGAATCGTAATTTTAAATTCGATCAGGTATGTGCTGGACAAAGTATTTTATTAACTCTACTTATAGATGGGGTTTACCACCAGCGTAGTTATTCAATTATTGAAGTAACGAATGAAGGTGAAATCTCTTTAGGTATTAAAGTACAGGGCTTAGTGTCTAGTGCAGCTCAACTCTTACATGTTGGAGAGTGCATTGAAATTTCACAGCCACAAGGTGATTTTACTTTGCACCAAGGCCAGCAACCTGCGATTTTAATTGCGTCAGGTAGTGGCATTACTGCAATTTATTCACTTTTGCAACAAGCTTTGAAACAGCAGCTTGAACAGATTCATGTCATTTACTTTAATCGCGCAGAAATTTTTCATGCTGAATTAAAAGCTTTGGCAGAAAAGCATCCAGAGCTTCAATATCATTTTTTTAATACCACTGAGCAAAAGCAGCATTTAGATGCGAAATTGTTGACGAAACTGGTCCCGAACTTTAAAGACCTACAAATGTATGCATGTGGTCATCACGGCATGATGCGTCAGGCACAAGATATTTATAAGCAACATGATGTGTTGGAAAACTTCCATCAAGAGTTTTTCATGCCTGTTCAAATCGAACAGTCTAATGAAGCACAACCAATCATATTTCGTCGTTCGCAACAAAACTTTCTTGCCACGACAACGTTATTAAGCAGTGCAGAGCAAGCAGGCTTACGTCCGCAACATGGTTGCCGTATGGGTGTATGCAACCAATGTACGTGTACCAAAGTCAGTGGTGTCACCCAGAATATCTTAACGGGTGAAATTGACGATCAACCAAATCGTGCAATTAAGTTATGTGTGAACCAAGCCCTTAGCCCAGTCACGATTGATCTATAAAAACAAACATAAAAGAGATTTGAGGATACCCTTATGAATATGGCAGTGGAAATTAAAGCAACATCAAAATCGGCACATTTAACCCCAGAGCAAACAGAAGCTTTTGGTCGCCGTATTGAAGAAATTCGTCTTGAAGTGATGAAAGATCTCGGTGAAAAAGATTCAAAATATATTTACAAAGTACGTAATTTTGTACGCTACACCGAAATTGCATCACGTGGCATGTTGATGTTTGGTGGTTGGATTCCACCAGTATGGTTGTTGGGTACGGCTATGCTAGGCGTATCTAAAATCGTTGAAAACATGGAACTCGGTCATAATGTGATGCATGGTCAGTTTGACTGGTTAAACGATCCAACGCTTAACGGTGCAACCTATGACTGGGATACGGTGTGTACGGGTGAAGACTGGAAATATACTCATAACTATAAGCATCATACCTATACCAATGTGTTTGGCATGGATCATGATATTAGCGGTTATGGTGTGATGCGCATGAGCCGTGAACAAAAGTGGGAACCTCGTTTTTTATTCAACGTGCCAATGGGCTTTGTATTGTCAACGGGTTTTGAATGGCTACTGGCTTTGCAACGTCTAGAGATGGAAAAAGTGTTGTTTGATGGCACCAAAACTTGGAAAGAAGTGTATGTAGAATCTAAAAATCTACGTAAAAAAATGGTACGTCAGTTTGGTAAAGATTATGTGCTATTCCCACTAATTGCAGGACCAATGTTCTTGCCAGTATTGGCTGGTAACTTTTTTGCTAACTTGATTCGGAACTACTGGGCATCGACCGTGATTTATTGTGGCCATTTCACAGAAGACTCTGAAATTATCACTGACAATATTGATAATGAAACTAAAGCAGAGTGGTACTTGCGTCAGATTCGTGGTTCAGCAAACTTTACTGGCGGTAAAATCATGCATTTCTTGAGTGGCAACTTGAGTCATCAAATCGAACATCACTTATTTCCTGATGTACCTGCCAACCGCTATCAAGAGATGGCACCTAAAGTACGTGAAGTTTGTGCAGAGTTCGGTCAACAGTACAATACCGCGCCCTTTGGATCTCAAATTTTGAGTGTGTATAAACGTCTGGCTGTTCACTCTTTGCCTGACAATGTGGTTGATCGTTTGGTGGCGACCAAGCGGACCTTTGTTGAGGCGGTGAAAGGCATGTTTGGCAAAGTTGCTTAATAAAGACAGAGCATTGTTTAAGGTTTAAGGTATTCCAAATAGCTCCTTTTAAGGGGCTATTTTTATTTTTGAGTCATTAAAAGTGCAGACTTACATTTGAAAGTAGGGAATAAACTCAACCTGTCAAAATCCTTTGCTATACTATGCCCAGATTTGTATTTAAGAGAAGTTAGGAAGGATTATGCGTATTGACCAACGTGAATTAGACCAGTTACGTGAAGTAAAAATCACACGTAACTATACCCGTTACGCAGAAGGTTCAGTTCTGGTTGAGTTTGGTCACACCAAAGTCCTTTGTACTGCAAGTATCGATAATTCGGTTCCACGGTTTTTAAAAGGAAAAGGACAGGGCTGGGTCACTGCTGAATATGGCATGTTACCGCGCTCAACACACTCACGTTGTGACCGTGAAGCAGCGCGTGGTAAACAGTCGGGCCGGACACAGGAAATCCAGCGCCTAATTGGTCGTAGCTTACGTGCTATGGTCGATTTGAAAAAGCTTGGCGAAAACACGATTACCATCGACTGTGATGTGATTCAGGCAGATGGTGGTACACGTACTGCATCAATTACTGGTGCGGCTGTAGCATTGGTTGATGCTATGAATGTTTTATTGTCTCAAAAGAAAATTAAGCATGATCCGCTTAAAGGATTAGTTGCTGCAATTTCTGTGGGTATGTATCAAGATGAAGTACTACTTGATCTTTGTTATGAAGAAGATTCGAACTGTCAAACTGACTTAAATGTAGTAATGACACAAGCTGGCGAATTTATTGAAATTCAAGGTACTGCTGAAGACAAACCGTTTACTCGCGCACAAAGCAATGCCATGTTAGAAATGGCTGAAAAAGGAATTGCCGAGCTAGTTAAAAAGCAACAAGAAGCTTTAGGCTGGTAATTTTAAACTTTCTAAAAAAACGCATCTTCGGATGCGTTTTTTTATGCCTTCATCAAATCGACATAAAAACATCACTTGCCTGTCACTTTTACGCTTTATTAGTAGTTCGCATTTAAACCGTTTGGAAAAAAATGATGCGAAAATTTTCACTTCTATTAATTACATCTTTAGCACTTATGCTCAGTGCTTGTAACGATGATAACGACTCAGACAATTCATCGCCAACAACACCGCCGACCAGTAATTGCAAAATGCACTGTGCACCATAATAAGAACTCAGGATAAAACTAATGAATCGTCGCGAATTTCTTTTAAATTCTACAAAAACCATGTTTGGGACAGCTGCTTTAGCGAGTTTCCCGCTTAGTATTCAAAAAGCCTTAGCTATTGATGCCAAAGTTGAAAGTGGAACTATTCAAGATGTTAAACACATCGTGGTTCTGACTCAGGAAAACCGTTCTTTTGATAATTATTTTGGAACACTAAAAGGCGTGCGTGGTTTTGGAGACCGCTTTACCATTCCAATGACCGAAGGCCGAAAGGTTTGGGAACAATATGATGCTAAGAAAAATAAAATATTGCCTTACCATTTGGATAGCCGCTTAGGAAATGCACAGCGCGTTTCAGGTACGCCTCATTCATGGTCAGATGGTCAAGCCGCTTGGGATAATGGTCGCATGAGCGATTGGGTAGCGCATAAAAAGCCGCAGTCGATGGGGTACTACAAAAAACAGGAAGTGGAATATCAGTTTGCATTAGCCAATGCTTTTACCATTTGTGACGCTTACCACTGTGCGATGCATGCCGGTACCAATCCAAACCGTAAGTTTATCTGGACCGGAACGAATGGTCCTACAGGTGCAGGTGTTGCGAGTGTTGTAAATGAGTTTGATGGTATTGGTCCTTCAAATGAGGGTTATGAATGGACGACCTATCCTGAGCGCTTACAACAGGCTGGCGTTAGCTGGAAAATCTACCAGAATATGCCGGATAACTTTACCGACAATCCTTTAGCAGGTTTCAAACAGTACCGCCGTGCAAATGAGCAGTCAGGGCAACCTGTAAGTAATGATGTTCTCGTTTGTCCTGCATACGATGAAAAAATCGATGCAACACAGCCGCTTTATAAGGGTATTGCTAACACCATGCCGGACGGTGGTTTTTTAGGTAGTTTTAAAGCAGATATCGCTCAAGGTAAATTACCGCAAGTAAGCTGGTTGGTCGCTCCTGCAACTTACAGTGAACATCCAGGGCCATCTAGTCCTGTACAGGGTGCTTGGTATATTCAGGAAGTATTAAATGCTTTAACTGAAAATCCTCAAGTTTGGAGTCAGACGGTTTTATTAGTGAACTTTGATGAGAATGATGGTTTCTTTGACCATATTCCTTCACCAAGTGCACCTTCTAAAGATGAAAAAGGTGTAGTTCAGGGGAAAACGACTTTAAGTGATCAACAAGTGTCTTATGAGTACTTTACTCATCCAGCAGTCGCTACAGCAAAATCTCAACCTGCAACAGATGGACGTGTTTATGGACCGGGTGTACGCGTTCCCATGTATGTGATTTCACCATGGAGTCGTGGGGGATGGGTGAATTCACAAGTCTTTGACCATACTTCTATTTTACAGTTCTTAGAAAAGCGTTTTGGTGTGCAAGAACCAAATATTAGTCCATATCGCCGTGCCGTGTGTGGCGATTTAACGACAGCTTTTGATTTTAAAACTCCGAACCTTTTGCCTGTAAATGAGTTAGTAGGTAAGAAAACAAAAGCAGAAGCCGATGCGATTCGTGTTGCTCAAGCTTTATTGCCACAAGTTCCGGTTCCAAGCCAGCAACAATTTGCACAGCAGGAAATGGGTATTAGACCTTCACGTGCTTTGCCTTATATTTTGCATACCAGTGCTAAAGTTGATGCAGCACAAAAGACAGTCAAGCTGAGGTTTTCAAATACAGGTAAACAGGCAGCGGTTTTCCATGTGTATAATCGATTAGATCTTACAGCGATTCCACGCCGTTATATGGTTGAAGCGGGTAAACAGTTAGATGATGTCTGGAATGCTACAAATGGGCAGTACGATTTATGGGTACTAGGACCAAATGGTTTCCATCGCGCATTTAAAGGCAATTTGAGTCAAGTTAACCAGACTCAAGGATTGCCGGAAATTAGAGTGTGTGTGGAAGAATGTGATGCGAATTTATATTTAAAAGTGCGTCACGATGGTAGTAAGTCAGTCAAGCTGACAGTCAAAGCAAATGCTTATCTTGCAAATAAGACATGGAATATAGAAACCGATCATTCTGAAAAAGAACTGGTTTGGGATATGTCTGAATTTGGAGGTTGGTACGACTTCACTGTGACTTTAGCTGATGATGCTACTTTCAGCCGCCGTTTTGCAGGACGTATTGAAACTCAAGAAGATTCAATTTCTGATCCATATATGGGTTATTTAGAGTCTTAAGTTGGTAAGTTATTTTCCTTAATGGGGGTATTGGAATTTATTCCTCATTAGCTGGTGCCAAAAGTCATCTGCAACCTGTCTATAATCTATAAGGATCTTATTTTTGCAACAAAATAGGATAGAGGATGAAAGTGGGCAGGTTTTGCAGATGACAATGCCTTTGGTCTTACGTGGCTTTAGCCGCCACTCAGGGCAAAACCAAAGTAACAGAATTAGCTGTTGGCAAAAAATTCTAGACGGTAAGACTCCGTCGCGTAGGTTGATAGAGAAAAACAAGATATCCCTGTCACAATAGTAAATACAGGGTTTATGCTGTTGATCTAAAGTTTTATGCGGGAAAATGCTTTCGTATAGATGAATAATAAAAATAAAGACTTACCTTTTGTAACAGAATCTCCTAAGCCTCGTCATATTTATCTTTTACCTTGAAACCCTGATTTTTTAAAAGTAATGGGGAAAATTTATGCTACAAGGTTTTATTGTATTATTAGCAGTAGTTACATTTGTTTTAATGGCTGCCGACCCACGTGATAGTGGGGCACAAGCGACTCAGTCAGCATGGCAAAAAACACAAGCAGCGGACATGACCAAGTCGCAAAAAAATACGAATAACGATGTGGACTTTATTTAAGCATTAAAACGCATTGATAAATCAACAGCTCTAACGTCTTTAGTCAGCACGCCCATAGAAATGTAGTCAACACCAGTGGTGGCAACTTCGCGCAAGTTTTCAATGGTGATATTGCCTGATGCCTCTAACTTACAACGGCCTGCAACATGTTTTACAGCATTAATCATCTGCTGTTGACTAAAGTTGTCTAGCATAACAATGTCAGCACCTGCTTCAAGTGCTTGGTTTAGCTCATCCCAAGTTTCAACTTCGACTTCAACAGGTTTACCCGGTGCAATTTGATGGGCTTTGGCAATTGCCTGAGCAATACCACCCGCCGCCATAATGTGATTTTCTTTAATTAAGAATGCATCAAATAAACCTAGACGATGGTTTTGACCACCACCGATAGCTACAGCATATTTTTGTGCAATGCGTAAGCCCGGTAAGGTTTTGCGTGTATCGAGAAGTTTTGTGTTTAAACCTTCAAGCTGTTGAACATATTCTGCTGTTTTTGTTGCAACCGCAGATAAAGTTTGAATAAAGTTTAAAGCAGGGCGCTCTACAGTAAGTAAGCTACGCGCAGAACCAGCAAGCTTTAAAAAGGCTTCATTTGCAGCAACACGCTCACCTTCTTGTTTAAGCCAAGTCACTTGAACGGTGTTGTCATAAGCTGAGATGAGTGCATTGACCCAAGGCTGTCCAGTTAAAACCATATCTTCACGGCTAATAATAGTCGCAGTGGCTTGCTCATCTTCGGGTGTGAGCATAGCGGTAATGTCGCCGTCCCCAATATCTTCTTGTAATGCTTGTTGAATATTGATTTGAATTGATTGTTCAAGCAAAGACTGAGATATGCTCATACGGTTTCCATTTTGTAGATGACCCTAAAACTTGCGATATATTAGCACCGTCGACTTTAAAAATAAGCTGTTTTATGAGATTAATCGCGATAAACAATCGCATTTACTACTTTGAAAAGTAGATAACTGTTTTAAACTAAAACAATTGGCAAGCAATTTATTGGCATCTCAATGAAGCAAATCACACCGTATGAAGTTATAGATGGACAATTAAAAGGGGCGAGACAAGTTCCTTCTCCAAATTTTAACCAGCGTCCGACTGGTACCGAAATTCAAATGATTGTGGTTCATAATATTAGCTTGCCACCATCTCAATTTGGAGGCGGGTATATTGAGCAGTTTTTTCAAAACAAGTTAGATTGGTCAGTTCATCCTTATTTCCAGACCATTGAGGGGATGCAGGTTTCTACGCATTTGCTGATTTTACGTAGTGGGGAAGTCCTACAGTTTGTTAATTTTAACGATAGGGCATGGCATGCAGGGCGTTCGAGTTATTTAGCCAAAGTAGAATGCAATGATTATTCAATTGGTATCGAGCTTGAAGGGAGTGATGATTTGCCCTTTGAAGAAGTACAATACAATGTATTAACCGACGTCGTTACTGCCATTCGGCAGGCTTATCCTGAAATTAAAAACCATATTGCAGGACATTCAGATGTTGCACCCGGCCGAAAAACTGATCCGGGACCTTATTTTAAATGGCAGCACTTTAGACAATTGTTGGGTCAGAAAAAAAGTTGAGTTTGTTCATCATTTCACAACGAAAAGATTTTCTAGTTTCATTACAATAGCGTCTTTCGAATATAGCTGTAGGTGAGTACGATGGCATTATGGCGATCGACTTTTATTGTCAGTGCAATGACGATGTTGTCACGAGTGTTAGGGTTAGTGCGTGATGTTGTATTGCTCAATGTGTTTGGTGCGGGTAAAGATTTCGATACCTTCGTCGTCGCTTTTCGTATTCCCAACTTCTTCCGACGATTGTTTGCCGAAGGGGCCTTTTCTCAGGCCTTTATTCCAGTATTAACTGAATATAAAACAGGCCGAGCACACGCTGAAGTGCAGATCTTGATTAGTCGGGTATTTGGCTGCTTGTTAACAGTCATGACCCTACTAACTTTTGTCGCTATGGTTCTAGCCCCTGCAATCATCTATATGTATGCCCCAGGTTTCCATAGTGATCCTGAAAAGTTCGATTTAGCCGTCAGTATGTTCCGTCTGACCATCCCTTATTTATTGTTTATGTCGCTGACTGCTTTTGCCAGCAGTATTTTAAATAGTTATGGATCGTTTGCTTCACCAGCTTTTTCACCAGTTTTGCTGAATGTAGCGATGATTGCAGGCGCATGGTGGCTTACGCCGTATATGGTTGAACCGATCAAAGCATTAGGTTGGTCAGTGGTGGTGGCAGGGGTGTTGCAGTTAGCTTTGCAGATTCCAGAATTATGGCGTAAAAATCTACTGATTCCACCTAAAGTTGATTTTAAACACGAAGGTGTAGAACGTATTTTAAAATTAATGCTGCCAGCATTATTTGGGGTATCTGTTACCCAGATTAACCTGTTATTAAATACGATTTGGGCCTCTTTCATGCAAGATGGTTCAGTGTCTTGGCTCTACAGTGCAGAGCGTATGACTGAATTGCCGTTAGGTTTAATTGGCGTTGCGATTGGTACAGTGATTTTACCTTCACTTTCTGCCCGTCATGCAGAACAAGATCAAGCAAAGTTCCGCGGTATGATCGACTGGGCTGCAAAAATTATTGTATTAGTTGGCTTACCAGCAAGTATTGCTTTATTTATGCTTTCTACACCGATTATTCAGGCATTATTCCAGCGTGGCGAGTTTGACCTACGTGATACACAAATGACAGCTCTAGCACTGCAATGTATGAGTGCAGGCGTGATTTCGTTTATGCTGATTAAAGTCTTTGCACCTGGTTTTTATGCACAGCAAGATACCAAAACACCTGTACGTGTCGGTTTAATGTCAGTCGCAGCGAATGCTATTTTAAACGTTATATTTATTGGTTTCTTTAAGCTGATTGATTGGCAGGCAGAGCATATGGCACTTGCTTTGGCATCTTCAGGCTCTGCTTTAGTAAATGCGGGTCTACTCTACTTCTATTTACATAAACGTAATATTTTCCGATTTGATTCGCATTGGAAAAAATTAGGACTTCAATATGGTTTGGCTAACCTTGCCATGATTGCAGCACTTTGGTTTGCGTTAAATTGGTACAACGGTGAACTTTCACAGTGGTTACGTGTTGCCGAAGTGGTTGGATTATGTGTCGTCGGCGTAGTTGCTTATCTGGTTGCTCTCGGGGTTACAGGTTTTCGTCCTAGAGACTTAAAACATTAAAAAAATGGAGAGTAATAATGAAAACTATTAAATCAAAAGTCATAGTGGGTATTATCTTGTTGTATTGTGGTAGTGCAAAAGGCAATACTATAGAAATAGATAACTCTATAAAAAACATAACAGATATTTTAAATAATGCTCCAGAAAATAGTGTGATTAAAATAAAAAATGGTAATTATGAGGCATCAGGAGTACAAATAGAAAAAAATAATATTACTATTCAGGGGGAATCCTTGCAAGGAGTAAAAATAAAACTATATGCTAATAAAAATGGTGTTTTTTTTAGAGTTGGTAAAAGGGGGGCTGAATCCGATTATAGACCAGATAACCTTCCAGTATATAATGGAACATTTAATAGCTGGAGTGAAAATAATTTTAGTCCTTCAACTTTAAATTATCCTAGGTACTCTAATATTAATGTAAGTAATATTACTTTTTTATTGAGTAATAAAAATGGAAAGGGTGTGGGGTCAGGTATAGAATACTATAGAGTTAACGATAGTAGTCTTAATGCTATAGTAAAATGGGAAAAATATTTTGATTTCGGTAATGCAGTTAGATTTCATTATTGTAAAAATTTAAGATTACCTTTTTTAAAAATTGAAAGTAATCCTAAAGTTATATTTGGAATGCTATATTATTGGTCTTATGGTTTGAAAGCAGGAGATTTAAATTTTGGTAATGCAGAGTTAGTTTCAGCAGAATTTAAACATAGTATTAATAGTTATATATCCAACCTAGTTACTACGGGAGATGGGCGGCCTAATTATAGAGGCGTTAATATAGGGTATGGTAGTATTAGTAATAAATTTAATAATTTAACAGTGAATAACGGAACACTCAACTTGAAATCCTCTGTCGAGTTTGATTTATCTAGAGATATAGATATAAAGAAGCTTAAAATAATAAATAATAAAGGAGTGGGGTTGTCAATTTCTCGTATCGAAAAACTTAATATTGAAAATTACTTTATAAGTGCTGAAAGTCCAATAGTAGGTACTACTATGAATTATTATGTGGGAAATAGTAATACAGGAAAACTGTTAAAAAAAGAATCGTTGTTCTCAAATAAAGGGGATTATATTTCTTTTGAAGATGAAAAAAATTATAAGAAATTTTATGATTATAGACCTTTTCCTATTTTAAAAAATTCTAATTTTAAACAAGGAAATATTATTGTTGTCGGCAATGCTAATTATGGAATTCTTATAAAAATTCCAAAAGAAGCTAATTATATGTTTAATAAATATAAAAATCTTAATAAGTTTGATAATGTAGAAGTAAAAAAAGGTGGATATAAAGAAGAGATGAGAAATTCTTACAAATTTAATAACTCCTTTCCTTTCTCAGTAGAAAATGTTAATTTTGGTAATATGATTATTAAGAATGAATCAAATAATCCTTTAAAAGCTTTTATTTATTTTGGTGCACCAATAGTGAATACTGAAGGTAATATACAGCTATATGGCGAGGGTAAGGAAATGATTTCTTATTGGTTGAATAATTCTAATATAAAACTAAAGAAAAATTGAGCCAATAAAATTAGAGGAAAATTTATTGAGTTTATATAACAAAAAACTTTATAAAAGTTTTTTGTTATATAAGAATTAAATTGTTATAAGATTTTTATTAATTCAATATCAAAAGTTAAAGTACTATTTGGGCCAATACTGTCGCCAGCACCGACCTCACCATAAGCAAGATTAGCCGGAATAAAGAAGCGAGTCTTTCCGCCTTCTTTCATGGTTTGCAGACCTTCTGTCCAACCAGTAATTACTTGATTGAGTTGAAACTCAACTGGATGATTACGGGCAATAGAACTATCAAATACGGTCCCGTCTAGTAAACGACCTTCATAATTCACTTTAACACGAGATGTGGCTTTCGGCTTTTGACCATTACCTTCTTTTAATACTTGGTATTGAAGACCAGATTTAGTCGTGATTACACCTGATTTTTTTGCATTGTCGGCAAGAAATGCTGTACCTGCTTGGGCATTCTGTTGACCTGTTTTTTGAAATTCGACGAGTTGTTTGGCTTCTAAGGTTTTCTTATAGTCATTAATCGCTTTTGCCATTTCTTCATCAGTTAGGCGTGCTGTTTTGCTTTGTGCGCCTTCTTGAAGACCTTGGTAAAAAGTATCAAGATTTAGATCTGTTAATGCATCAGTATTATTACGACCCATCAAATAGCCATAACTATAGCTAAATTGTTCTTTTGCTGGGCTTTTATTCGTTATAGGAGTTGCAGCAAAAACAGATAAACTCATTGTTGATGTTGCAATAATTAGACCAATTTTTTTCATGCCATTTTCCAAAAAAAAAGGAGAGTAGTGTTCTACTCTCCTGAATGTTTTTATTTCACTGAAATGAGTTCTACATCAAAAATCAGTGTACTGTTTGCTGGAATGCCAGGAACTTCCTGAGGGCCATAGGCAAGATTTGATGGAATGAAGAACGTCGCTTTACCGCCTTCTTTCATCAATTGAAGTCCCTCAGTCCAGCCTGGAATAACCTGATTGAGTGGAAACTCAACTGGTTGACCACGCTTATATGAACTATCAAAAACCTGACCATTAATTAAACGGCCTTCATAATGTACTTTAACCATAGACTGGGCAGTGGGTTGTTTACCTGTGCCTTCTTTAGTAATGATATATTGCAAGCCAGAAGCTGTCGTTTTTACGCCAGCTTTTGTTTTATTTTCTGCAAGAAATTGAGCATCGGCAGACTCAGGAGTAGCACCAGCGGCTTGTTCTGGTTTATTCTGTTGCTGCATTTTTTGCTGTAATTCTTTTTCATAAGCGGTTACAGCAGCTTTTAACTCTTCTTGAGTATAAGCACTAGGCTGCTTGCTGCGAGCATCATGAATCCCTTTCACAAATGATTTTGTATCTAGCTCAGGTGGAGTTTGCTGAGCAACTTCATATCCAAGAACATAACTAATTTTTTCAATTGGGGTGGCATTTTTATTTGCCTTGCTTCCGACTTCTGTGGTCGGATGTTGGCTTGCATAATATACTGGTACAAGTGCAGCACCGCCTAAAACTACAGCGACAGCAATGGGTAAGGCTTTACTCATAAAAGGTTCCAAAAATAATCATTTGAGTCTAAAAAGGCTGCTTTTGATCTTAGCATGCTTAAGCATAGAATGTTTAAGAAAAAAAACGAGTGGTTTTTTATATATTTTAGTTAGTTTTAATGTGCTTAAGCTTAAAAAATCAATAAAAAACCGGATCATTTGATCCAGTTTTTTATCACTTTATATTTAATCTTCTTTTTGTGCTTTATAAGCATAGGCGTAGTTATAGCCATAACCATAGCCTGCACTAGCACGTTGAATGTCATTGAGAATAAAGCCGTTGACTTTAACACCCGCTTGTTCAAAGCGATTAAGTGTTAATTCAAGTTCTTTCATTTGTGACTTAGCATAACGAGCAACAATTAAGTTCACACCAGTATATTGCGAAATAATAATACCATCGGTTACTGCAAGTACTGGTGGAGTATCAATAATAATGTGGTCATATTGACTTTCTAGCTGCTCAAGTAACTCTTTAAACTGGTTCGAGCTTAAAATTTCTGATGGATTTGTTGGGCTCTTACCGCGAGTAATTACATCTAAGTTAGTAACTTGAGTTTTGTGAAGTACCTGTTGAAGATCAGCTTGCCCACTTAGTAGTTCGGAAAGACCTGGCTTAACATCGACATCGAAATACTTATGCATATAACCGCGGCGCATGTCGGCATCAATAAGTAAGACACGTTTATCGCCTTGTGCGAAAATCGTTGCAAGGTTAGTCGAAATAAATGATTTACCTACTTCTGGAGAAGGGCCTGCAATCATAATGATATTATTTTTCGCACTCGCCAATGCAAAGTGAATCGCAGTACGAATACTACGTAAGCTCTCAATTGCAATATCATCACTATTTTTAACAGCAAGAATAGGTATGCTCTTCTTTTTCTTTAAAATTTTGATGCGACTTTCTTGAATTGGAGAGCGGGGTACCGTTGCATAGACTGGTAAATCCAGCTCATTTTCAATTTGACCAGAATCTTTAATACCTGTACGTAACATATTACGTAATAGAGCAATTAAAGTGCCAATAAAACCACCTAAGAAAATAGATAAAATTAGAATCTGAAGTTTTTTGGGTTTAATCGGTTCAATAGGTTCAACGGCCGTATCTACAATGCGTACATTCCCAATCTCACCTGCTTTGGCAATACGAAGCTGTTGGTAAGAGTTCAAAAGAGCTGTGTAGAGCTGAGTTTTAACTTCAACTTCGCGGTACAACTGTAAATATTGACGTTGTACATCTGGCAATTGTTTTAAAGTACTATTGAGTTCACCAATTTGCTTATTAATGGCAGCAAGTTGTCCATTAATTTCACGCATTGCTGGGTGCTCGGCAGTGTACTTAGCTGCCATTTCAGCTTGTTTTTGTTCAAGCTCAGCTTTTTTAGTTTCTAAAGTGATACTTTGAGTTAAATATAGCTCGGATTCTTTAGTCACATCAACCGTATTATATTGTTGACGGAATTTGTTAAATTGGCGTTCTGCATCATCAAGTTGTTTTTTAAGGTCTGGAAGTTGTTCGTCCAGAAACTTTAAGGTTTGAGCAGACTCAGCGGAGCGACGTTCAATATTTTGTGCACTATAAGTCACCAAAATCGCATTTAAAACTTTGGTAATATGCTCTTTGTCTTGACCTTGGTAATTTAGGCCTAATACACCAGTGAGTTTACCACGCTCGGCAACAGAGTAATTCGCACTAATGGCATTTACAGCTGCAGGAATAGATAAGCTTTTAATATTATAAGTTGTATTAAGCTGATCTTTGGTAAAAATAGCAACTTTCCAAGTTCCATATGGACCTGTAACTTGATTTAACTGATTAAGTGGCACGGTTAAAAGAGTTTTTTCTGTATCAGGATCAGTTAAACGTAATGATTGTTTGTCAAAGTTAAGATGCAAGGTTTTATCTAAGTAATAAGCTGGAACTTCTAATGCACGAATCTCAAAAGTTTTGAGACCATCCTTAAAGATAACTGATTTTTTATTATATTCAGTTTTATAGTCAACATCGCTCAACAAACGATGGCTAAAGGTATTCTCTGTACTGGAAACTTGTATATTTAGTTGCAAGTCTTTAATGACAGAACCCAAAACTAAACGAGACTTTAAAATTTCGATTTCAGCTTGAGCAGGGGACTTTTGCTCAATCATATTAGACAGATCGCCTAATAGAGCAGCAGATGCACCCTTGCTGTCTTCTACTTGAACTAGAGCATCAACAGAGTAAGTATTTGGAGTAACACGTAAGTACAGTAGAGCACATACAAGGCTTAAAATAACGCATAGAGCGATAAGCTTCCACTGAGCTATGAGTGAAAAAAACAATTCTTTTAAATCGATTGTATCTTCGGTATTCGTATTTTGGTTCATAAGCTTAAAATCTTGGCGTTAAATATAGGGTTTCCAGTCAGCAATGCACTGTTGAATTAGTTGGCAGGTTTCATCAAACACGGTTTGGTCGTGCTGATAAGGGTCAGGCACATTTCTATTTTGCCAGTGCCCCAAGCGATAAATTTTACCTTTTGCAAATGACCAAGTCTGTTCAATATGCTTTTGCTGATTATGGCTCATGACCAAAACAAGGTCTGCTTTTTTAATATGCTCTGCACTAAGTTTACGTGCTATATGTGGTTGCATATCGATGCCTAAGCGCAGCATACAAAGCTTAGCTTTTTCATCAGCCTGATGTCCCACTAGCCCTGAAATGCCAGCAGACTCAACATTTAATTGGGGGTACTGCTGCTTTAAGAAATATTCTGCCATAGGACTACGGCAGATATTCCCAATACAGACCACCAAAATATTTTTAATTTGCATAAAATTATTGTCCCAAACGGTCTATGTTATATAAAGCATTTGAGAATGGAATAATTTGGTTAATCACACGTTGCCAGCGAGTTAAGCCAGTTGCATCTACATAGACAATATCATTACTGCGTAGTTTAAACTGATTGGCTAAACCAAAGTCACCAATGCTCATTAAATTTAAATGATAAATTTCTGTTGCATGGTCATTTGGGTTAGTACGTACCACATAAATACGGCTTGCACTTGCCGAGTTCGGATTAATCCCTAAACTTTCACCTAAAGCATCAGTTAAGGTCATGCCCTGATCACGCATTGCTAAAGCTTGGTTTTTACCAGATTCACCCATCACATAAATTTTCTGGTTTTCACGAGTGCTGACATAAATCGTATCATTAGGTTGAACCAATAACTTATGTAGTGAATACCCCGTTTTTTCTAGTTCAATCGTATTTAAATTATAGGTACGGCCATTACGAATAAGTTGAATGTAAGTGTTATCACCTTTCTCACTTACGCCACCAGCAAGTCCTAAAGCTGTGTATATACTTACAGGTTGGTCACTTAAATAAAACTGACCACCTTTTATGACACTGCCTTGGACGGAAAAGCGCTGACCTTCATAGGATAATACTCGTACAGTAACATCAGGGTTTTTTAAGAAGCGGGATAATTGACCACGTAACTCACGATTAACTTGAGCCAGAGTTTTACCGGTAGCTTTATAGCGGCCTACAAGTGGAAACTGAATATAACCACTTTGGTCAATGGGGTAGCCACTCGCTTGTACAGATTGTTCATTATTAACGTTGTTTACAGGAGGAGTAATTTCAGGGTAAGCCCAAAGCTGAATTGATAGTACATCGCCTGGGCTTAAGCGGTAAACCGGTTGTTGATTTTTAAATAAAGTTGCATAGTCACGTTGATAGTCAACTTGAGCTGGTTGTATCGCAGGCAATGATTCTTGCGAGATTTTTACAACGTTAACCGTAGTTCCAAGGTCGGTTCTATAAACACCTTCATTTGGAATATCGTAAGTTTGTAAACCAGATGTAACTGCACAACTGGCAGCACTTAAACTTAAGGCAAGAACAGAAAAAAACTGACAATACTTCACAAGCAACCCTTTGTGTATTTATCTTTAATTGATACTGTCTGTATCGTTAATCGTATAGCATTAAATGCTTATGTTGGACAGAGATGGTCTGATTCTAGCTGAAAAAAAAATAAAAAACATTGAAAAAAACGTAGAGCTTTGTATGTTTAATTTATATCAATCCACTTTAGCATATAAGAATTAACTTTTATTATTCAATTATAGGTCTGGTGAATAGCCTAGTTAGGCTGTCTTAACACAACTTAAGAACTGTAAACACTTTTATACAATTGAATTACGGTTAATAAAAAAAAACTGATATAGTTACGCACGACGATATTCGGTCAACATGTATCATTATTTAATATATACAATTTGTAAGGAATAAGGCTAACTTTTATGCAACTTGCCGATTTAAGAATAGCGATTATAGGTTTAGGTTATGTAGGCTTGCCATTGGCGGTTGAGTTTGGAAAAAAAGGGCCGGTAATTGGATTTGATATTAATCAAAAACGTATTGATGAATTGAAAAGTGGCCAAGACCATACTCTAGAAGTTACACCTGAAGAGCTGCAACAATCACAACACTTGAGTTTTAGTGCAACTTTAGATGACTTAGAACAAAGTAATTTTTTTATTGTAACTGTTCCAACACCTGTTGATCAGGTTAACCGACCAGATTTAACCCCTTTAAGAAAAGCGAGTGAGACTGTAGGGCAAGCCTTAAAGAAAGGCGATATTGTTGTATATGAGTCTACAGTATATCCAGGTGCTACAGAAGAAGTTTGTATTCCAATCTTAGAAAAAGTCTCTGGGCTGAAATTTAACCAAGACTTCTTTGCTGGTTATAGCCCTGAACGCATTAATCCAGGCGATAAAGTTAATACGCTAACTAAAATTAAAAAGATTACCAGTGGTAGTACCCCTGAAGTGGCAGATACTGTAGATGCCGTGTACGCAAGCATTATTACTGCTGGTACTCACAAAGCAACTAGTATTAAAGTTGCAGAGGCTGCCAAAGTTATTGAAAACACGCAACGTGATTTAAATATTGCTTTAGTAAATGAGCTTTCTGTAATTTTTGATCGTATTGGTATTGACACTCTAGATGTTTTAGAAGCGGCGGGTAGTAAATGGAACTTCTTACCGTTCCGTCCAGGTTTAGTAGGTGGGCACTGTATTGGTGTCGATCCATATTATTTGACTCATAAAGCAGAAGAAGTGGGTTATCATCCACAAGTGATCCTTGCTGGTCGTCGTATCAACGACAATATGGCCCGTTATGTTGCTCGTAACACGATTAAACTGATGCTTCAAAACGGTATTGATGTCCCTCGTGCAAAAGTTGGTGTACTCGGAGTAACTTTTAAAGAAAACTGTCCCGATATTCGTAATAGTAAAGTAGCTGATCTTATTAAAGAGCTAGAGTTCTGGGGAGCACAAGTTGTAGTGGCAGACCCATGGGCAGATGCAGATGAAGTTAGACATGAATATGGTATTGAGCTTGGGAAAGTTGATGTTCAAAACCCTGTAGATAGCGTCATTATTGCGGTAGGTCACAATGAATTCCGCTCACTTTCAGCAAGCGAATTACGCAGTTATATGAAGGGTGAAAAGCCTGTGTTAGCTGATGTTAAGAGCCTTTTTGATCGCACTGAAATGTCGGATGCTGGCTTTACTGTATTCCGTCTCTAATTTTATCTTATTATTAAATTGAAGTTTTGATTATGAAAAAGTTTGCTCTTATTGGTGCAGCTGGATATATCGCACCACGTCATTTAAAAGCTATTAAAGAAACAGGTAATACTTTAGCTGTCGCCATGGATGTAAACGACTCTGTGGGAATTATGGATAGTCATTTCCCTGAAGCTGAATTTTTTACTGAGTTTGAAGAATTTGAAGCCTATGTAGAAGACCAAAAGCTAAAAGGTGAAAAGTTGGATTATGTAGCGATCTGCTCACCAAACTATCTACACGCACCTCATATGAAATATGCTTTGAAAAATGGCATTGAGGTCATTTGTGAAAAACCGTTAGTGCTGAATTCAGAAGACTTAAATATGTTATCTGAATATGAAAAGCAATATGGTGGCAAGGTAAACTCAATTTTACAATTACGTTTGCACCCATCTATTATCGCACTGCGTGACAAGGTTCAAGCTGCGCCGGCTGATAAAGTATTTGACGTTGACCTTACTTATTTAACTTCTCGTGGTAAATGGTATTTAAAATCATGGAAAGGGGTGGACAATAAATCAGGTGGTGTAGCAACCAATATCGGTGTGCATTTTTACGACATGTTGCATTTTATTTTTGGCAAAATCGTTAAAAATGAAGTGCATTTTCGTGATGAGAAAACTGCTTCGGGCTATTTAGAATACGAACGTGCGCGCGTACGTTGGTTCTTGTCAATTGACGCGAATAACTTGCCAGAAAATGCCGTACAAGGTGAAAAGTTAACCTATCGTAGTATTACCATTGAAAATGAAGAGCTTGAGTTTTCAGGTGGCTTTACCGATTTACATACACAAAGCTATCAACGTGTATTAGAAGGTAAAGGTTATGGTGTTGAAGAGAACCGTGCAGCAATTGAAACAGTTGAAGTGATCCGTATTTCTCCAATTGTTGAAAACCCAGAAAAACCACATCCATTATTGGCAAAGGTGAAAAAAGCATGAGCTTTTATCAACATGAAACTGCCATAGTCGATGATGGCGCACAAATTGGTGAAGACTCACGTGTTTGGCACTTCGTTCATGTCTGTAGTGGTGCCAAAATCGGTAAAGGCGTGTCTTTAGGTCAAAACGTCTTTGTTGGTAACCGCGTTGTAATTGGTGACCATTGTAAAGTCCAAAATAATGTATCGGTTTACGATAATGTATTTTTGGAAGAGGGTGTATTTTGTGGCCCAAGCATGGTGTTTACTAACGTCTACAACCCTCGTTCTTTAATTGAGCGTAAAGATCAATATCGTGACACTCTGGTGAAAAAGGGCGCTACGCTTGGGGCAAACTGTACTATTGTTTGTGGTGTTACCATTGGGGCTTATGCTTTTGTGGGGGCTGGTGCTGTAGTAAATAAAGATGTACCAGCTTATGCGCTAATGGTTGGGGTGCCCGCTAAACAAATTGGCTGGATGAGTGAATTTGGTGAGCAGCTTGACCTTCCTTTGCAAGGACAAGCTCAAGTAATCTGTTCACATACAGGAGCAGTTTATAAACTTGATGGAACGACACTGACAAAGCAGGGTTAATATGATTGACTTTATTGATTTAAAAGCACAGCAAAATCGAATTAAAGATAAAATTGATGCTGGTATTCAAAATGTATTGACACATGGTCAGTACATTTTAGGCCCAGAAGTAATTGAGTTGGAAGAAAAACTTGCTGCCTATGTAGGTGCTAAACACTGCATTACTTGTGCCAATGGGACAGATGCGTTGCAAATTGCACAAATGGCATTCGGTATCGGACCAGGTGATGAAGTGATCACGCCAGGCTTTACTTATATTGCAACGGCTGAAACAGTGGCATTATTAGGCGCAAAGCCTGTCTATGTTGATGTAAATCCGAAGACTTATAATTTAGACATTAAAAAATTAGAAGCAGCAATTACCCCTCGGACCAAAGCCATTATTCCTGTAAGTTTATATGGTCAATGTGCTGACTTTGATGCAATCAATGCGATTGCATCAAAGTATGGTATTCCTGTGATTGAGGATGCTGCACAGAGTTTTGGTGCAACCTATAAGGGCCGTAAAAGCTGTAACCTAAGTACGGTTGCTTGTACGAGCTTTTTCCCAAGTAAGCCATTAGGTTGTTATGGCGATGGTGGAGCTATTTTTACCAGTGATGACGAGTTGGCTAAAGTAATTCGCCAGATTGCACGTCATGGTCAAGATAAACGTTATCATCATATTCGGGTGGGTGTAAATAGCCGTTTAGATACCTTGCAAGCAGCTATTTTATTACCAAAATTAGAAATTTTGGATGATGAAATGCATGCACGTCAAAAAGTAGCTGAAGTTTATAATCAGTTATTTAATCAAGCAAGCATCCATACAACACCATATCTTGAATCGCATAATACGAGTGCATGGGCACAATATACTATTCAGGTTGATAACCGTGCAGAAGTACAAGAAAAACTAAAAGCACAGGGTATTCCAACTGCTGTGCACTACCCAATTCCTCTGAATAAACAACCTGCTGTAGCTGATACAAGTGTAATGTTGCCTGTAGGTGATGCGATTGCTGAAAGAGTAATGAGCTTGCCTATGCATCCTTACTTAAGTATTGAAGCGCAAGAGAAAATTGTTCAAGCTTTAGTAGGTTGATTAAACTGTGAAAAGCCTTCTTGTAAAGATTAACAATAAGCTCAATGCTCAAGGAGGCTTTTTAAAAGCTGTATCTGTTCTAGTAGGAGGTACAGCTTTTGCTCAACTTATAGGTTTAATCTGTTTACCTATCCTGACTCGATTATATAGCCCTGATGATTATGCTGTACTGGGAATATATGTTGCGATTGTTTCAATTTTGTCTGTTATTGCTTGCTTGCGTCTAGAAATCGCTATACCTATACCTGAAAAAGATGAAGAAGCTAAATCTTTACTTATTCTTTCGTTATTAACTAACTTTTTTATAGTTTTAATTTTATATTTAATACTATTCTTTCTTAATCCTATTCTACAGAATTTTTATATTATTAAAAAATTATCTATATGGATATGGTTTGTTCCTTTAGGTGTCTTTTTATCGGGGTTATATTCGGCATTACAATATTGGTCTACACGTAGAAAACGATTTAAAGATATTGCTCAAACTAGAATGACACAAGCTATTTGTAATAATGGGGCAAGTTTGTCCGTTGGTTTTTTTACTGGTGGGTTTTGGGGGCTCATTTTAGGCCAACTATTTAGCTTTAGTGGAGGGTTACTAAAGCTAGGCTATAGCACTTATAAAGATGTTATACAAGTTAAAAAGAATACTGAATTAAAAGTAGTATTACATAAATATCAAGATTTTCCTAAATATTCGACATTTGAGGCTTTAGCCAACACAAGTGCTATCCAACTCCCTTTAATTCTTATTGCAAGTTTTTTAGTGGGACCAGAAGTAGGCTATTTAATGCTTGCTATGAAGGTCTTAGGTATTCCTATGGGACTTATAGGTTCCGCAATGTCCCAAGTGTATTTATCACATGCTCCTACCTACTATCAGAAGGGTGAGTTATTTGAATACACGATAAGTATTCTAAAAAAAATATTAAAATTAGTGATTCTGCCATTTTTAATATTGTTAATAATTAGCCCTTATATATTTGGTTATATATTTGGAAAAGAGTGGGCTAGTGTTGGATATTATATTTCCGCCATGATCCCTTGGTATTTTATGCAAATATTATCATCGCCGGTATCGATGTCTTTACATATAGTTGGGAAGCAAAAAATAGCCTTATTTTTACAAATATTCGGTTTTTTTGTTCGTGTAATATTGCTGCTGATGGTGGCTTCATATTTTAATAAAGGTATTCTTGTATATTATGTTTTATCCGGGTTTCTATTTTACACTATTTATATGATTGTTATTCTGGCTTGTTTAAAACATAAAGAGGAGAAGTAGGGATAATGTATTTGCTTTTTTCTTTAATATGCCTAGTTTTTTCTGCTTATTTTTTCTACCGAGCATCGGGGTCACTAAGCCCTAAGAAAATGAATATGATCTCATGGGTTTTCTGGTATTCTCTAGTTATTCAATCATTTATTGCATCAATATTAGTGGTTTATAATGTTGATGGTCACTACGGCGTACAAAAGATATATTTTGAAGAGTCTAGAGTCCAAGGATGGCTTGCTGTCCAATATTGTATGGTTGCATTGCCGTTATCTATGTGGATTACTTTAATTTTCTTTAAGAAAAGAGTCAGTAATAAGGGAGCATGGAATTCATTTATTAGTAAAAGGTTAACTTCGTGTATAACAACAAAAGATCTTGCTTTAAGAAGAATATTTTATTTATTTAGTATTATTTGCGTGTTATCTGTTTTTTATTCCTTTTTTAGTGTTGGGATGTATCCATTCCAAGGGTATATATCAGGAGGGAATATCAGTGGTCTAAGACAAAGTGTAACCAGGGAGTTTGGTGGAATTGTATATTTAAAAAACATTTTTGGCCTAGCACTAACCCCTATATTATCTTATATATTTTATTGTTACTATCGCTTATACAAAGAAAAAATTGATCTTGTTTTTTTTGTAGTTTTATTATTGTCCAGTATAGCAATAGTGTCCTTTGATTATGCTAAATCCCCATTGGCATTTTATCTTTTAGGATTCTTTTTTATAAAAATTTCACTGGGAGATAATATAAACTATATTAAACTTCTAAAATATTTTATAGCTATTTTAGGATTACTTGTCATATTCTATATTTTGACTGGTTATCAAGATACAGTTATTTCGTTATTTAACTCTTATAACTCTGGTCTTGTTGGTCGACTAACAATTTCACAAGCATTTGGAACATATTTAGCTTTTGATTTATACCCTGTGGTATACGATCATATTGGCTTTTCTTCACTTACAGATTTGTTTGGTGAGTCAAGAGAACGTATGGCTAGAGAAATTATGCTTAGTGTGAATTCTCAAGGTATATCTGATGGAACAGCAGGTGTTGTAAATACGCTTTTTGTAGCAGAAGCATGGGCTAATTTTGGTTTAATTGGTGTCATCTTGTCTGTAATTTGGGTAGGTTTTTTAATCCAAGTTATATACTCAGGTATTATATATTCAAGAAAAACCCCAGTTATTTTGGGTGTGTACGCATATCTAACATGTAAGTTACCTATTACTGGAGGGTTTAATGATTTCTTTTATAATCCAGTATTATTTATTTCAATAGTACTTATATTTGGTATAGTTCTTTTTGTAAAATTAAGAGTTAATAGATAACCATGAATAATTTAAATATTATTTTTCATTGCCCATTCCCGCTTGATTTAAATGCTAAATCTGCAAGTGGTATTCGGCCTATTAAAATTTTACAAGCTTTTCGTGATTTGGGATATAATGTAGACTTAGTTACTGGATACTCAAGAGAACGCCGTTTGGCAATAAATGAAATTAAAAGAAAAATAAAAAATGGACATCAGTATAGTTTTGTATACTCTGAGAGTTCTACTATGCCTACGGCCTTAACAGATCCTCATCATTTGCCCTTAAGCCCCTTTTTAGATTTTAATTTTTTTAAATTTTTAAAAAATAATAATATTAAAATAGGGTTGTTCTATCGTGATATACATTGGAAATTTGACCACTATGGTAAAGGGCTTCCTTGGTATAAAAAGCAACTTGCATTATTTTTTTATTATTTTGATTTAAAAAAATATAATGAATATATAGATATTTTTTATCTTCCATCCTGGCAGATGGCTAAGTATATAAATTTTATTGATCAAGATAAGATTAATGTTCTTCCTCCTGCTCATGACTTTTATTCATATTCATGTCATACCCTTGTATCAGCACCATTAAAGCTTTTATATGTAGGCGGTATTGGTGAAGGATATAAACTGCATTATTTATTTCAAGTGTTAAACCTTATAGGTAATATTCAACTCACAGTTTGTACTAGAGAAAATGATTGGCTCAAAGTAAAAGAAGAATATGGTGAGTTCTCTAAAAACATCCAAATTGTTCATGAAAATTCAAAAGGCCTTGATATATTGTATGAGCAAACTGATATATGTGTTTTATTTGTTGAGCCTAAAGATTATTGGGAGTTTGCTGTTCCATTTAAACTATATGAATATATAGGTAGAAATAAACCTATTCTTTGTTGTAGTAATACATTAGTTGGTGATTTTGTACATAATAATAATATTGGATGGGCTATAGATTATAACCTTGAAGCACTTACTCTTTTTTTAAAAGGAGTAACATATTCTGAAATTCAAGAGAAGATGATAAATGTGCAGAAAATTAGTAAAAATGAGACTTGGGTTGCTCGAGTGAAAAAAGTTGTATCAGATTTTCAAGTGGTTAGCTCAATTACTTAAGGAGTTTTTTGTGAAAAATATACTAGTTTTGGCTCAATCTTATCCGAGTCCAAATAACGTTTATAGTTTAGCATTTATTCATAGTCGAAATTTAGAGTATATAAAAAATAATATTAAAGTAACAGTATTAAACTTTAGTGCAAATAATAGCTATGAGTATGAAGGTATTAATGTAATATCTCCTAAAATTAATCTAAATTTTGATCAATTTGATGCAGTAGTTTCCCATGCGCCGAACTTGAGAAATCATTTGTTGTTAATGTTAAGAAATTATTCAAAAATTAAAAAAATTGTATTTGTATTTCATGGTCATGAAGTTTTATTTTTAAATAAATATTATCCTAAACCTTATTCATGGGAGAGAAATAATGAATCTTCAATGTTAAGGTGGTTGTATGATCATATTAAATTAAAAGCAATTAAATGCTTTTTAAAAGCAAACAAAGTTTCTCTTATGTATGTAAGTGAGTGGATGAAAGCACAGGCACATAAATGCCTAAATATTAATTCTTTTTCAAAAGAAGCGGTAGTTTATAATCCTATAAATTATTCTTTTTATAATCGACATTATAGTTATAAAAAAACTCATGAATTCTCAGATTTTATTACAATTAGACCATTGAATGGTTCAAAATATGCTGTCGATTTGGTAGTTGCCTTAGCAAAAGTAAATCCAGATTTTACTTTTGATATTTATGGTAAAGGAGATTATTTCTTACATAATAGTCTTCCTAAGAATGTTCGTCATATTGATAAATTCGTAGCACAAAGTGAGATACCTGATTTGTTGGATAATTATAGAGGGGCTGTAATGCCAACTCGACTTGATGCTCAAGGTGTAATGATGTGTGAAATGGCTAGTTATGGTATTCCAACAATAGTTTCAGATTTAAAAATATGTCATGAAATGTTAGATGGCTTTTCTAATGTTTACTTTATCCCAAATGATTTTTTCTCAAATCAAAAGATTAATGATTTTGATTTAGTACCTTTGGATAATTTTGAACAAATTGAAAGGTTTAATCCAGAGAAATTAGCTTTGAAAGAACTTAACTTTATTTTGTCATAACTTGTTGTCCTATTATGAAAATTTTATGTGTATTTGGAACGAGACCTGAAGCCATTAAAATGGCTCCTCTAATATTGCAGTTACAACAAAATGTAAACTTTGATACGAAGGTATGTGTAACTGGGCAACATCGTCAGATGCTAGATCAAGTATTAAATTTATTTGCCTTAAAACCAGATTTTGACCTTAATTTGATGAAGTCACAACAAACCTTATCTGATGTAACTTCAGGGGTTTTAAATGGTTTAGAACAAGTGTTTATAAAGTGGATGCCCGATCTAATTTTAGTACATGGTGATACTGCGACTACCTTTGCTGCTTCTTTAGCTGCTTATTACAATAAAATTAAAGTTGGTCATGTTGAAGCAGGATTAAGGACTGGTGATTTATATTCACCTTGGCCAGAAGAGGCGAACCGTAGGCTAACTGGAGTTTTGGCTAACTATCATTTTGCACCTACTCAATCATCTTATAATAATCTTATAAAAGAGAATATAGATCCATTACATATTACTGTTACAGGTAATACGGTTATTGATGCATTATTACAAGTTAATAATAAAATTGTGAATGATGAGAAATTAGTTGCGAAATATAAGGACCAATTTAGATTTTTGGATAGTAATAAAAAATTAATATTAATAACTGGTCATCGACGTGAAAACTTTGGTCAAGGATTCTTAAATATATGTTCAGCATTAGTTAGGGTGGCGAAAAAATATCCTAATGTTCAAATTGTCTATCCAGTTCATTTAAATCCCAATGTACAAAAACCTGTAAATGAGTTGTTATCAGGGATTGATAATATTTTTCTTATTCCACCCCAAGATTATTTACCATTTATTTATTTAATGAATCGTAGTTATTTAATTCTAACGGATTCTGGAGGAGTTCAGGAAGAGGCTCCTTCTTTAGGTAAACCAGTACTTGTGATGCGTGACACGACTGAAAGGCCAGAAGCAGTAGAAGCTGGTACAGTACGGTTGGTAGGTACAGATATTGAGAGAATTGTAACTTGTGTAGGTGAGTTACTAGAGGATAATCAAATTTATACTAAAATGGCAGAGGCGCATAATCCTTATGGTGATGGTACTGCGTGTCAGAAAATAATTGATTTTTTAGAAAAAAAAGTTTTGCAAAAAAATAATCGTAAGTAGTTGGTTTTATTGAAGCTATAACGAGGTTAGAAAAATGACGATTTTAATTTTTTTTTCAAATTGAAGATACATTGTGGTGAGATATAAGATATGAAAATCTTAACAGTTATTGGTGCGCGACCACAGTTTATTAAAGCGAGTGTAGTTTCAGCTGCAATCCAGCAAAGTTCAGGATTACAGGAAAAAATTATTCATACTGGACAGCATTTTGATGAAAATATGTCAAATATCTTTTTTGATCAGTTAGGAATTCCTAAACCAGATTATCAATTAGATATTAACAGTAGTAGCCATGGTGCCATGACTGGGCGAATGCTTGAAGCGATTGAAAAAATTTGCTTAGAAGAAAAGCCCGATCGTTTAATGGTTTATGGTGACACTAACTCTACATTGGCAGGTGCATTGGCTGCTGCGAAACTACATATTCCTGTTGCACATATTGAAGCCGGATTACGTAGTTTTAATATGAAAATGCCGGAAGAAATTAACCGTATTTTAACTGATCAGGTGAGTGATATTTTATTTTGTCCTACTGAGACAGCAGTGAAAAACCTTAATAATGAAGGCTTTAATGCTAAACCAGTAAAAGTTCTAAATGTAGGTGATGTCATGCAAGATTCATCTATGTTCTTTGCTGAGCGTGCAGTAAAAAGTGAAGTATTAGTTAACATTCCAGAAACTGGTTTTATTGTAGCTACCTTACATAGGGCTGAAAATACGGATGTACCAGAGCGTTTAAAAGCAATTATTGAAGCTTTAAATTTTATTCACCATCATATACAGCCTGTTGTATTACCGCTCCATCCACGTACACAAAAAGTGGTGAAATCTCTTGGGTTGAAGCTTGAGATGATTGTACTTGAGCCAGTAGGATATTTAGAAATGATCTGGTTACTCAAACATTGTAGTGCTGTGGTCTCTGATAGTGGTGGTGTACAGAAAGAAGCTTTCTTTTTTAAAAAGCCATGTATTACTATGCGAGATCAAACTGAATGGGTTGAACTTATTGAAAATGGTGTAAATGTTTTGGCAGGGGCTGACACTCAAAAAATTATTGAGTTTACACAATCAATGCTTCATAAGAATATTGAAGACCCATTTAATTTGTATGGTGGCGGAAAGGCCTCACAAAATATTGTTAATGTTTTAGCTAGTATGTAATGTTATGAGTCAAAAAAAAACAATTTGGATTATCAATCAATACGCATCAACGCCCAATACAGGATTTATTGGGCGACATTATTATTTGGCTCAGGAGCTTGCTGATCTAGGACATAAGGTGTATGTAGTATCTGCTTCATACACCCATAGTCAAAGTAACCCCGTCTCTTTTGATGGGGACTATAAATTTGAAGAGTTTAGTGATAATTTCAAATTTTTATGGCTGAAAACACCAGTTTATCAAAAGTCTACTAGCAAAAGACGTGTTTTAAATTGGTTTGAATTTGGCTGGAAAATAAAAGGCTTAAATAAAGTTATTAAAGATAAACCAGATGTCATTTTATATTCTTCTTTGAGTCTAGTCGGCTTTTTAGGAGCAGAGCGCTTAGCTAAAAAGAATAAAGTTCCTTTAATTTTTGAAGTGCGTGATATTTGGCCTTTAAGTTTAATAGAAATAGGAGGTTATTCTGCCTCTCATCCCTTTGTTCGCTTTTTGCAATGGGTAGAAGATCGAGCTTATCAAAAATCTCATAAAGTAATTTCTAATCTAAAAAATGCTGTAGATCATATGGTTTCAAGAGGCCTAGATCCTCAAAAATTTTATTGGATTCCAAATGGTTTCTCTAGTAAAGAGGTAGCAACTAAAGAAGCTTTGCCCAATAATATAGAAAAGCAACTTCCTGAAAATAAGTTTATTGTTGGCTATACTGGTAGTATTGGTATAGCAAATTGCTTACAAAATCTTATTGGTGCCGCTATACAACTACAAGATAGAACTGATATTCATTTTGCAATAGTTGGAAAAGGTGAATATAAAGAGGTTTTGCAACAACAGGTTGCTGATCATCAATTATCTAATGTGACTTTTATTGATCCTATTCCGAAAACACAGATCCAAAGTATGCTTAATAAATTTGGAGCTTGTTATATCGGATTAAAAAAGGACCCTTTATTTAGATTTGGTGTTTCACCTAATAAACTGTTTGACTATTTATATGCTGGAAAACCCGTAATATATGCTATTGATTCAGGAAAGTATAAGCCTGTATCAGATGCTGGTGCAGGTTATGAAGTTACTCCAGAAAATACGGATGAACTCGTTTGTACTATTGAAAAGTTGGCTGCTATACCCGAATCAGACAGAATGGTGATGGGTGAAAATGGACGTAAATATGTAAAAGATTTATACGACTATAAAGCCTTGGCATTAAAGCTAGAACATACTTTGTTTGAATAATCCTTATCACTGAAATCAGACGAATGATATAAATTCTGAAGGATATTATTGTATGAAAATTTTGGTTACAGGTAGTACAGGGTTTGTAGGTCAAGCTTTAATGCAAGTACTAATAAATCGAGAAGATAAATTATTTACCCTAGCTAGACGTGTTGATCGTAATTTACCAGATAAGGTTCATCAAATTATACATGACTCTGATTCAGCCCCTTTCTCGGTTACTTTTCCAGAGAAAATTGATGTAGTTATTCATTTAGCTGGCCGAGCTCATATATTAAACGAGAAAGTGGATGATCCCTTACAAGAGTTCAGGAAGGTTAATGTTGAAGGTACTTTGCAACTTGCTAAAGAGGCTTTAGAGAATAAAGTAAAGCGATTTATTTTTATTAGTTCAATTGGCGTTAATGGTTCAAGTACAAATGGAAAAGCATTTAGTGAGCAGGATGTACCCCAACCTCATGCTGATTATGCTGTATCTAAGTTAGAAGCAGAGGTAGCGCTTCAGAAAATTTTTGAAGGTACTGAAACAGAATTAGTAATTATTCGACCACCTTTGATTTATGCTGCTCATGCGCCAGGAAATTTTGCACGTTTCATAAAACTAGCGTCTACAAATATTCCTTTACCATTTGTTGGTGTAAATAATAAACGTTCATTTGTAGCACTTGAAAATTTAGTTAATTTTATTGATTGCTGTATTACTCATCCATTAGCTAAAAATGAATTATTTTTAATTTCTGATAATGAAAGTTTATCTACTAAACAATTGGTGACCTATTTAAGACAAGGTATGCACAAAAAAGCGAACTTGATCTATATTCCTAATTTGGTGATGAAATTGGGAGCGTTAGGAGTAGGGAAAATAAAATTGTATGAGCAGCTTTTTGGTTCATTAGAGGTAGATGCATCAAAAGCAAGAACATTGTTAGGTTGGCAACCGCCACTAAGTGCAGAATCAGCCCTACAAAATGCTGGCAATAAGTACACTAAAGTTAAGTGAGTAAAGCATGTCGATTTTTTTGCTAATAATTGTCGGTTTTTTAGCTGCGTTTTCTTTAACTGGGTATATGAGACAGTATGCCCTCAAAAAAAATATTATTGATAATCCTAATGAACGTAGTTCCCATACTATGCCAACACCTCGTGGTGGTGGGGTCGCTGTAGTAATAAGTTATCTCTTAGGTTTGGCTGGACTGATTTACTTAGGATTTTTAACACCCTCTATCGGTATAATTGTAATTGCTGCAGGATTTATCATCGCATTATTGGGCTTTTTAGATGATCATGGTCATATTAATGCTTTGGTCCGGTTGGCAATTCATTTTTTAGTTGCAATTGGGGTAGTGATTGCTTTAGGTGGTTTTACTGAAGTTACTATTTTTAATGATTTAAAATTAGGCTTTATTGCAAATATTATTGCTGTACTCTTTTTAGTATGGTTATTAAATTTATATAACTTTATGGATGGTATTAATGGAATAGCCAGTATAGAGGCTATTACATCAGTTTTAAGTATGGCTTTGATATATTGGATATTATATCCAATGGTGAATAATCAGGTGCTATGCTTAATGGCTGCCACAGTGTTCGGATTTATGTTATGGAATTTTCCAAAAGCTAAGATATTTATGGGCGATGCCTGTAGCGGTTTTTTAGGGTTAGTTTTAGGTATATGGGCTTTGTATGCACTTAAACAGGATACAGCATTATTTTGTGCATGGATTATTTGTTTAGGAGTTTTTATTGTAGATGCGACTTTTACCCTGATTCGAAGAATTTTGAATGGACATAAAATGTATGATGCCCATAGAAGTCACGCATATCAATATGCTTCTAGAAAGTATCAAAGCCATACAAAAGCAACCCTAGGTGTACTTACAATAAACTTAGTATGGTTATTGCCTATGGCTTACCTAGCCGCTACTAAAGCCATGATGCCAGAGCTTATTATTGCTATCGCTTATTTTCCTTTAATTGTTCTAGCCATCTATTTTAATGCAGGGAAGACGGAACATGAGCAATGAAAGTACTTTATTAATTTTGGGTGCAGGTGGGCATGGTAAGTCAGTTGCGGAAGCAGCCTATTTATCTGGGAAATGGAATAATATCGTTTTTGCAGATGATGCTTGGCCTGAAAAAACGGAGTTTTATGGATATCCCATATTGAGTAATATGAAACATTTGTCTGAAGCATCTTTAAAAGTTTCAGCTGCTATTCCAGCAGTAGGGAATAATATGGTACGTCAACAATGGTTTCAGTTATTACAAGAAGCAGATATCCCATTAGCGACTGTGATCCACCCCTCAGCAATTATTAGTTCTTCCGCTCGGCTAGGAAGTGGTGTAAGTATTATGGCTGGATGTATTATTGGTGTAGAAGCCGATATTGCAGATGGTGTAATTGTTAACATGGGAACGGCTATTGATCATGATGTGACAATTGGCCAATTTGCACATTTGAGTGTTGGAGTAAAAGTGACGGGTGGTAAGAGTCTTGCTGCTTTTGAGTTTGTCCCAGCGGGAAGTATATTTGCTCATTAAATAAATTTTGGACAAAAGTCCTTACTTGAATACCTAAGAGATTGTAAATTTATACTTTATAATGAAGTATAGTAAATTATGGTTTGACATAGAGTTTGTAACCGATGCGTAAAATTTATTTCTAGTTGAACTAGAAATGAGTATAAATACCGCAGGGTTCGTAGAACGATTAGAAGAGTATTGTGAAAAAGATTATTTATCAGTTTGCGTCTGCGCCAAGACTCACCAAACAATGTTTTTTGGTTCTTATCGACCTTTTTGCTTTTCCTGTTATTTTATGGCTATGTTATGCCCTGCGTTTATTTGACTTAGGTGTTGAAGTTATTTCAGGCATTAACTATGGAGTAGCACTTGTTACCATTGTTGCTATTTTAAGTTTAATGGTAACAGGAGTATATCGGTTTATTGTACGGACATTTAATGAAGCCTTTATTGCAAAACTAGCTATCGCTGTTGCGCTAATGGTTATCGTTTTATATAGTCTGCCGGCTTTCTCCACAGCTTTTGTTCCAACATCAATTCCATTGATGTTTGGTTTCTTAATGTTTAGTTGGGTTTGGTGTAGCCGTGCATTTATCCGTTTTATTGTAAAGACTGCATTACTCACAGGCGAAGAGAGAAAGCGTATAGCAATTTATGGTGCAGGTGATGCTGGTCAGCAAATTGCAGCTGTGCTTTATCGTTCTGGTAACCATTTACCTGTCTTCTTCATTGATGATAATAGTTCTTTGCAAGACCATATGGTTGGTGGTTTAAAAGTACTATCTTTAGAAAAAGCTTTACAACGTTTTGAAAAATATAAAACTGATGAAATTTTATTAGCATTACCTTCAGTAGGTCGCGTACGTAAAAGTGAAATTATTCAACAGTTAGAACCTGCACATCTTAAAATTACTGAACTTCCTGGCCTTACTCAGCTGGTTGATGGTGAACTAAAAGTTGCTGATATTCGTGAAGTAGACATTGTTGATTTATTGGGGCGTGACCCAGTACCACCTATAGATCATTTACTTGCAAAAAATATTCATAATAAAATCGTAATGGTAACAGGTGCCGGTGGTTCTATTGGCTCAGAGTTATGTCGACAAATTATTAAAAATCAACCTAAAATGTTGATCATTTATGAAATTACGGAATTTGCTCTTTACAGCATAGATAGAGAATTACGTCTAAGCGCTCAATGTGAAATTGTTCCAATTTTAGGTACTGTTCAGGATCAACAAAAATTAGAGCGTATTATTGAGCAATATAGCGTACAGACTGTTTATCATGCCGCTGCCTATAAACATGTACCTTTAGTAGAATGTAACCCGATTGCTGGCCTCAAGAACAATGCGATTGGAACAGCGAATAGTTTAAATGCAGCTGTGAAAAAGGGTGTTGAGACATTCGTTCTAATCTCGACTGATAAAGCAGTACGTCCAACCAATGTTATGGGTGCATCAAAACGCATGGCCGAACTTTATTGTCAGGCAATGGCTGAAGCCCAGCAACAGACTCAAATTAGTATTGTCCGTTTTGGTAATGTATTAGGGTCTTCAGGCTCTGTAGTTCCCTTATTTAAAAATCAGATTGCAAAAGGTGGTCCTATTACTGTGACCCATCCAGATGTAACGCGCTACTTCATGACCATTCCTGAAGCATCTCAGTTAGTTATTCAAGCTGGTGCTCTAGGTAAAGGTGGAGATGTCTTTTTACTTGATATGGGCGAACCTGTCCGTATTCAGGATTTAGCTCGACAAATGATTTCTTTAAGTGGTTTAACTGTGCGTGAACAAGACTCAGAGCAAGGGGATATCGCAATTCACTACAGCGGATTACGCCCAGGTGAAAAACTTTATGAAGAATTATTAATTGATCAAGAAAATACTGAATATACCGAGCACAGTAGAATTCTTCGATCATTTGAAAAGTTTTATCCTCTTACAGAGATTCAAGAAGTTTTTGAGCGAGTTAATAATATGACTGCTGTTCAAAAAGATATTGATTGGGCTCTTTGTCAACTCGAGCACTATGTCGATGGTTATAAACGTAGTAAAGATATTATGGTTAATTAGAGAGTGAATCTGTGATTAAAAAGGCAGTTTTACCTGTAGCTGGATTAGGTACACGTTTTTTACCAGCAAGTAAGTCAATTCCCAAAGAAATGGTCACAGTGGTTGATCGCCCTGCAATTGAATATGTAGTGCGTGAAGCTGTAGAGGCTGGAATTGAGCAAATTATTTTGGTAACTCATTCATCTAAGGCATCAATTGAAAATTATTTTGATCGAAACTTTGAACTAGAAACGACTCTAGAGCAAAAGAAAAAGTTCGATTTACTTGAAGAAATTACTCAGATTATTCCATCTCATGTGAGTGTGGTAAGTGTAAGGCAGCCTCAACCTTTGGGTTTGGGGCATGCTGTTTTATGTGCAAAAAGTATTGTTGGGCAAGATGATTTTGCTGTGTTATTGCCAGATGTATTGGTTCAAGATAACTCAGGGAAAAATGATCTATCGCGTATGATTTCACGCTATGAAGCAAGTCAAGCTGCTCAAATCATGGTTGAGGCAGTACCAGATCATCTTGTAGATCAATATGGAATTGTTGATGTGAAGCAGAGCCCGAATGAGGGTGAAAGTATTGCTATGCAGGGAATTATCGAAAAGCCTGCTATAGGTTCTGCGCCTTCTAATTTATCCGTGGTGGGGCGTTATATTTTACCTGCTAAGATTATGCAGCTTTTGGAAAATACACCCAAAGGTGCGGGTAATGAAATACAGTTAACTGATGCTATTGCGATGCTTCAAGAAACTGATACCGTTGAAGCCTACCGGATGCAAGGCCAAACTTTTGACTGTGGCAGCAAGCTTGGCTATTTGAAAGCTGTACTACACTATGGTGTTGCACACCCTAAGTTAGGATTGGAATTTAAACAGCTGATTCAAGAACTTAAATTATAAAGTTTTGTAGTTCTGCTTAAGCATTTGTAAAAACTACTGAATATAGTAGCTGAGCAGTATATTCTCTTCCTGTAAAGGGAAGAGAAATCTATAAAATACGAAAAAATCAGGTGTGCAATGAAAATCGCAGTATTTGGAACAACGTTACATGCCGGCGTGATGGCAGCGTTATTAGCTGAATATGGTAATCAAATTTACTGGTGTACAAGTGTCACCTGTGAAGAAAATATTTCTGTACTTTCGTATCAAGATCAAGACGTAAATAATTACTTAAATAAGCAGCGAAAAGCGGGTTTCTTAAAAGAGAGCCCTTTTTCTGAGATTCCTTTAGATATTGAAGTTTATTTCTTCTGTTTTAGCCCAACACAAATTGAACTTGCATTAAAAACGGTTGAAAAATTGGGTGAACGACCAATTGTTCACCCACGGTTAATGATTAATGGTTCTACTTTTGGTTTGCACGGTACAGAAAAATTAAAACAGCATTTGCCAAAAGATGAGTGGGTTTACTTCCCTGATGTGATTCAGGAAGGTAATGCCATTAATAGTGTATTGAATGTAAAGCATGTCATTATCGGTGTGGAATCTAGAGATGCAAGTGAAACTATGCAGGAGTTATTGCGTCCTTTTTTCCAATTTAGTTACCAATATTTATTTATGCCGATTTTAGATGCTGAGTTTACCAAACTTAGTATTTCAGGCATGTTGGCTACCCGCATTAGTTATATGAATGACTTGGCTATGGTCGCCGAAAAGTTAGGTATTGATATTGCGAATGTAAAACATGGTATCGCTGCTGACACACGTATTGGTGCTGCATATTTATCACCAGGTGTAGGATTTGGTGGTGAGAATTTTTCGCACGATATTTTAACACTTTCGAGCACTGTGTCTGAAACTGGAACAAAAAGCCGCCTTTTGGAACAAGTTTGGGCTATTAATGAGCAGCAGAAAGAAATTTTATTTCGTAAGTTATGGAATTATTATCACTGTAGCCTAAATGGCAAAATAGTTGCGATTTGGGGTGCTTCTTTTAAAGAAAATACTTCGAATATACACAACTCACCGATTCATATTTTATTAGCTGCATTATGGGCACAAGGCGTAATAGTACGCCTACATGACCCTCAAGCTTTAGATGAAATAGCAGCAGCTTATGGGCATCGTGAAGATTTAATTTTATGTACTGATCAATATGAGGCGGTACGAGATGCGCATGCACTATGTCTAGTTACTGCATGGAAGCAATATTGGAGTCCTGACTTTAAGCAACTACAACAATTAATGAAGCATCCTTTAATTTTAGATGGACGTAATATTTATGATCCTGCGTATGTAAAGGCGAAAGGTTTTGCTTATGAAGGAGTAGGTCGCTTATGAGTAAATCAATTGAGCAATTTCCAAAGGAATTAGTCTCGCCTTTAGCTCATCTGCAAACTTTAGGTGAAAAAAACTCGAAATTACATATAAAAGAGCTATTTGCTTTAGAGCCAGATCGTTTTCAAAATTATTCTGTAAAATTTGATCAATTATTTTTTGATTATAGTAAGCATCGCTTAACCAAAGATATTTTAGAACAATTAGTAGCTCTTGCGAATACTAAAAACTTAACGGAATGGATTAATCGTCTTTTTTCAAAAGCTAAAATTAACTGTACTGAGCAACGCGAAGCAATGCACTGGGCATTGCGTTTACCGACTGACTATTCAAAGTTTTCAGACTTAACAGAACAAGTTCATAGCCAGTTACAACGTATGTATGCCTTAGTGGAAAAAATCCATGCAGGGCAATATCGTGGTTCAACTGGTGAAGTGATTCAAGATGTTGTTAATATTGGGGTGGGTGGTTCTGATTTAGGACCGCAAATGGTTACTCATGCGTTGTCTGATTTCAAGGTGAAAACGGCTAAATCTTTAAATGTTCACTTTGTTTCGACTATGGATGGTAGCCAGTTATCAGAATTACTCCATCAACTTCGTCCTGAAACAACATTATTCATTATTTCATCTAAGTCTTTTGGTACGATTGATACCTTATCAAATGCACAAACAGTTCGTCAGTGGCTTGAAAAAGCCTTAGGAACACATGCACGTGTATTAAAAAGTCACTTTATTGGCATATCTACAAAAGCTGACAAAATGTCAGAATGGGGAATCGCGCCTGAAAACCAGTTACTGCTTTGGGGTTGGGTAGGTGGACGTTATTCTCTATGGTCTTGTATAGGATTGCCTATAGCCTTGACGATTGGTGTGGAAGGCTTCCAGCAACTTTTAGCAGGGGCTCATGCAGTCGATGAGCATTTTCAAAATACGAGTTTTGATCAAAATATTCCAGTTTTGATGGCATTGTTAGGAATCTGGAATAATAACTTTTTAAATATTCAGACCCATGCCGTATTACCTTATGACGGGCGTTTAAAATATTTTGCTGCGTACTTGCAGCAGCTTGAAATGGAATCTAATGGTAAATCTGTACAGCGCAATGGCCTAAAAGTTGAGCTTGATACTTGCCCTATTATATGGGGTGAGGTTGGACCAAATGCCCAGCATGCATTCTATCAATTGTTACATCAAGGTTCTCAAGCAGTAAGCTGTGATTTTATTGCACCGATACAACGTTATAATGCAGATCATTTTACCTATGTGGAAAATGCAGATGCCCTAGTCGAACAACATCATCTGGCACTTTCAAACTGTTTAGCACAATCAAGATTATTAGCCTTTGGTAATGAAGCTTTAGACTCGACGGAATTAGAGAATTTACCAATTTATAAGCAATATGAAGGTAACCAACCCAGTTCTACATTATTATTGAAAGAATTAAACCCGTATAATCTAGGAATGCTGATCGCTTTATATGAACATAAAGTATTTGTTCAGTCTGTGATTTGGAACATTAATCCGTTTGATCAATGGGGTGTTGAAAAAGGTAAACAGATTGCTGATCAGTTACTTCCGATTTTAAATGGTATTCAAAATGATTTTTCAAAACTTGATGCCTCGACACGGGGGTTAATTACAATATTGTTAGGAAAGGTAGATGGCTAAAATTCTAGTCACTGGTGGCGCAGGTTATATAGGTTCCCATACTTGTATCGAGTTATTAGATGCAGGGCATGAGGTTGTTGTTTTTGATAATCTTTCAAATAGTTCAGAGGAGTCTTTAAATAGAGTTCAAGATATCACCCAAAAAAGTTTAGCTTTTGTGCAGGGCGATATTCGTAACGCGGGTGAGCTTGATCGTGTTTTTCAGACCCATTCAATTGATGCTGTTATTCACTTCGCAGGTTTAAAAGCGGTCGGTGAAAGCCAAGAAAAACCGCTCATTTATTTTGATAATAATATTGCAGGTAGCATTCAACTGGTTAAATCGATGGTAAAGGCTAAAGTTTATACACTAGTGTTTAGTTCATCTGCTGCTGTATATGATGAAGCCAATCCTTCTCCACTAAACGAAGATATGCCAACAGGCATGCCAAGTAACAACTATGGTTATACTAAGTTGATTGTTGAACAGTTATTGCAAAAGTTGTCGGCGTCTAATCCAGAATGGTCAACCGCATTGCTTCGTTATTTTAACCCAGTAGGTGCACATAAGAGTGGGCGTATTGGTGAAGATCCACAAGGTATTCCAAATAATCTAATGCCTTATTTAACTCAAGTTGTTGTGGGTCGCCGTGAGAAATTATCCATTTATGGTAATGACTATGACACAGTAGATGGTACTGGTGTACGTGACTATATTCATGTGGTTGACTTAGCGAATGCACATTTGTGTGCTCTAAATAACCGTTTGCAGTCGAAAGGTTGCCGAGCATGGAATATCGGTACAGGTAATGGTTCATCTGTTTTGCAAGTTAAAGACACCTTTCAACAAGTTAATGGCATGCCTGTAGCGTTTGAGTTTGTAGAACGTCGAGCTGGCGATGTTGCGACTTCTTTTGCCGATAATGCCCGTGCTGTTGCAGAGTTGGGTTGGCAACCGCAATATAGCCTAGAGGATATGCTCAAGGATAGCTGGAACTGGCAGAAAAAAAATCCTAATGGATATAATTAAATATCAATAAAAAAGGAGCGAATTGCTCCTTTTTTATTATGGATTAGCCTTGAATTAATCCTGTCAACTCATCTACATAATGTTGCATAGGGTGGGCTTGACGGTCTGCACGGCTTTCAATGTTTAAACGTAGCAATGGTTCTGTGTTTGACGCACGTACATTAAAACGCCATGCGCCAAAGTCCAGACTTACACCATCGGTACGGTCAATTTGTGGGTTTTGATCAGCATAGAAATCGAAAATCTTTTGAATAGTGGTCTGTGTATCAGCCACTTTAAAGTTGATTTCACCACTACAAGGAAATTTGGCAATCATATTTTCAACGAGGGTTGAGAGGGATTGTCCAGTTTCAGAGAGTAGGGCAATGGTGAGTAACCACGGAATCATGCCGCTGTCGCAGTAAGCAAAGTCACGGAAGTAGTGATGGGCGCTCATTTCGCCGCCGTATACGGCATTATGTTCACGCATGACATCTTTAATGAAGGCATGACCAGATTTTGACTGTACTGCAACACCTTTATATTCATCGACAATATCAAACGTATTCCACACTAAACGTGGGTCATGAACAATTTTTTCGCCAGGTTGCTTAATCAAGAAAGCTTGAGCCAATAGGCCAACAATATAGTAGCCCTCAATGAACTGACCCTTTTCATCAAACAAGAAGCAGCGGTCAAAGTCGCCATCCCAAGCAATACCCATATCTGCTTGATGTTCAAGTACAGCATTTCGGGTACTGTCACGGTTTTCAATTAAAATTGGGTTAGGAATCCCATTCGGGAAAGTACCATCAGCTTCATGGTGAACTTTGATAAATTCGACAGGAATATTGAGTACTTTAAATTTTGCTTCAATGGCATCAATTACATGGCCAGCCGCACCATTACCCGCGTTTACTACTAACTTTAACGGGCGAATTTTTGCTGGGTCAATATAAGTGACTAAATGTTCGACAAATTCAGGCAAAATGTTATAGCTTTGAGTAGCACCTTTTTGACCAACTTCTTCAAAGGTATTAGTTTCTGCTAAAGCCTGAATTTCTTTTAAACCCGTATCTGCACTAATTGGACGAGCATTTTCTCGTACCAGTTTCATACCGTTATAGTCCATTGGGTTATGACTAGCGGTAACTTCAATACCACCTTGTACATCTAAATGAAAAGCAGCGAAGTAAACTTCTTCAGTCCCTGTCATGCCTAAGTCAAGCACATTCACACCAGCATCATTTAGGCCGCGAATGGTCGCTTGTTTTAAAGACTCACTGCTTAGACGAATATCACAACCTACAACTACAGTCTTTGGTTTATAGATTTGTCCGTAAGCGCGGCCAATTTTATAGGCGATTTCTTCATTCAATTCGGTGCCGAGTTTACCTCGGATATCATAGGCTTTAAAACACGTTAAAGTAGTCATTATTCAGTTCAATACAAATGATTTGAGTTTTGAGCATTATTATACATTTATCAATTAATGGTTATGTTTATAGTTTTTATATTCAAGTTCTACGCTTCATTTCTCTAGATCAGATTTAAATTTAAGAGAGTACTTTTTTACGACTTTAGTCTAATAAGAAAATTTATAAATTATGAATAGCTTGATTTTACTTGGTACTATTGGTCATACCAATTATGGTGATTATTTAATGCTTGAACTTGCCAATAGGTGTATTTATGATGCTATCTGTGGTTTAAGAAATAGCATTTGCACTTAAATTTTAATTGGTAATACCAATTGTGCTAAATGTTTAAAATTTTAAGGTACAAAAAATTCGCCCCAGCATTTCAAGGAGATGACAATGCTCAATATGTGGCAACAACTTTATGACCCTTTAAATAATATTTGGCTGTCCAGTGCGGTTGCATTAATCCCGATTATTTTCTTCTTTTTAGCCTTGGCTGTTTTTCGTTTAAAAGGCAGTATTGCGGGTACGGGCACAGTCATTATTGCATTGTTGATCGCTCTCTTTTTCTATCAAATGCCGGGGCAAATGGCCTTTGCATCCATTATTTATGGTTTCTTCTACGGTCTATGGCCAATTTCATGGATTATTATTGGGGCAGTCTTTCTATATAAAATTTCGGTAAAAACAGGCCAGTTTGAGGTGATTCGCTCAAGCATTTTGTCAATTACCGAAGATCAGCGCCTACAAATGTTACTGGTTGGCTTTGCTTTTGGTACGTTCCTTGAAGGGGCTGCCGGTTTTGGTGCTCCTGTCGCAATTACCGCTGCATTACTGGTTGGTTTAGGCTTTAAGCCACTTTACGCAGCTGGTTTATGTTTGATTGTGAATACTGCGCCAGTTGCATTTGGTGCGATGGGTATTCCAATTATTGTGGCGGGGCAGGTTTCTGGTGTAGATACCATGGAAATTAGCCAGATGGTTGGACGTCAGTTGCCGTTTTTAACGCTGATTGTGCTGTTCTGGATTATGGCGATTATGGATGGCTGGCGTGGTGTTAAGGAAACTTGGCCTGCGGTGTTGGTGGGTGGTGGCGCTTTTGCGATTGCACAATATTTAACATCTAACTTTATTGGTCCTGAATTACCGGATATTACAGCGGCAATTGCTTCATTGGTCAGCCTGACTGTGTTGTTCCGTTTTTGGAAACCAAAACATATTTTCCGTTTTGAACCTGAAGCTGGTCAAACGCTAACTCAACAACCTACAACGATTCAGCGTTATAGCATTGGGAAAATTGCTAAGGCATGGTCTCCATTTGCCATCTTAACAGTGATGGTAACCATCTGGAGTGTTAAGCCGTTTAAAGCATTATTTGCAAAAGATGGTGCACTGGAACATTTAATTTTTAAACTTGAAGTGCCGTACTTACATAAATTAGTCGAAAAAATGCCGCCGATTGTCTCAGAGATGAAGCCATATGAAGCGATTTATAAGTTTGACTGGTTCTCTGCGACAGGTACTGCAATTTTTATTGCTGCAATCATCACTGCTATTTTCTTGAAAATGAAAGCGAGTGAGGCAGTAACGACCTTTGGTGAAACGCTAAATGAGTTAAAAACACCGATTTATTCAATTGGTATGGTATTGGCTTTTGCTTTTATTGCGAACTATTCAGGGCTATCTGCAACTTTAGCTTTGGCTCTATCGCATACGGGTCATGCTTTTACTTTCTTCTCGCCATTTTTGGGTTGGCTTGGTGTGTTTCTTACGGGTTCAGATACATCTTCGAATGCTTTGTTCTCCGCATTACAAGCAACTACTGCTCAGCAGATTGGTATTCCAGAAGTATTGCTTGTAGCAGCGAATACCAGTGGTGGTGTGACAGGTAAAATGATTTCTCCGCAGTCGATTGCCATTGCTTGCGCAGCAGTAGGTTTGGTTGGAAAAGAATCTGACTTGTTCCGTTTCACGGTAAAACATAGCATCATATTCACTGTCTTTGTTGGCATCATTATTACGGTTCAGGCTTATCTGGTTCCGTGGATGATTCCATAACTCCAGTGAAGGAAAAGCGATGAGAATCTCCGATCAAGTGGTCATGAAATTGCAGGCATTAATTGAAGAGCGTCACATGAGAAAAGGTGACCGTTTGCCTGCCGAGCGCCAGCTTGCAATAAGCTTAGGGGTTTCTCGTCCTTCTTTGCGTGAAGCGATTCAACAGCTCAATAGTCAAGGTGTGCTCACCAGCCGTCGGGGTGATGGGACTTATATTCAACAGTTACCTGAACAGTGGCCACAGCAACTCATTGTGAACCCGATTAGCAACCTGATTGAAGAAGACCCATTATATCGTTTTGATGTACAAGAGGCGCGGTTATTACTTGAGGGCGGTACCGCATGGTATGCCGCATTACGTTCAACGCCTGAAGACCGTGCCAAAATTCATCATTATTTTAATGAAATTAGTCGCCATCAAAATGCGGGTGACTCAGCACAGGCTGCGGTGGCAGATGCAGAATTCCACTTAGCGATTGCAGAAGCATCTCACAATGTGGTGCTGATTCAAATGATGCGTAGCCTGTTTGATCTACTGCAATACAACGTCTTGTTGGGACGTAAAAAAGTTTATAACGATCCAATAAATAGTGACTTGCTGAGTGAACAGCATTTTCAGGTCATGGATGCGATCGATCGTAAAGATCCCGAGGCCGCACGCCAAGCTGTCTGCGGTCATATTGAATTTGTGATTAATCATGTGCGTTCTCTGAATGAAGACGAAGCTCGTCAGAAACGTGCAAACCGTTTAAATAGAGTTGATTCAAAATGATTATTTCTTCTGGCAATGATTATCGTGCTGCGGCACAGCGTCGCTTACCCCCATTTTTATTTCATTACATTGATGGTGGAGCGTATTCAGAACATACTTTAAAGCGTAACGTACAAGATTTGTCAGAAATTGCATTGCGTCAACGTGTGCTCAATGACATGTCAGCGTTAAGTTTAGAGACAAAACTGTTTAATGAAACATTGTCGATGCCGGTTGCATTGGCTCCTGTTGGTTTAACAGGCATGTATGCGCGCCGTGGTGAAGTTCAAGCTGCGATGGCAGCCGATAAAAAGGGTATTCCATTTACGCTTTCAACGGTTTCGGTCTGTCCGATTGAAGAAGTTGCACCTGCAATTAGCCGACCAATGTGGTTCCAGCTTTATGTATTACGTGACCGTGGTTTTATGCGTAATGCTTTGGAACGTGCAAAAGCGGCAGGCTGCTCAACACTGGTGTTTACCGTAGATATGCCTGTGCCAGGTGCACGTTACCGTGATGCACATTCGGGAATGAGTGGGCCAAATGCTGCGATGCGCCGTTATATGCAGTCCATGTTCCATCCGCACTGGTCTTGGAATGTGGGTTTAATGGGTCGTCCGCACGATTTAGGTAATATCTCTAAATATTTAGGCAAACCAACTGGACTTGAAGATTATATTGGTTGGTTGGGTTCGAACTTTGACCCATCTATTTCATGGAAAGACCTTGAGTGGATCCGTGAATTTTGGGATGGTCCAATGGTGATTAAAGGTATTTTAGACCCAGAAGATGCCAAAGATGCTGTGCGTTTTGGTGCAGATGGCATTGTGGTGTCTAACCATGGTGGTCGTCAGTTAGATGGCGTGATGTCATCGGCTCGTGCATTGCCTGCAATTGCTGATGCAGTTAAAGGTGATTTGGCTATTTTGGCAGACTCTGGCATTCGTAATGGTCTAGATGTGGTGCGTATGCTGGCACTCGGTGCCGATACAGTTTTACTCGGCCGAGCATTTGTGTATGCCTTGGCAGCAGCAGGTGGGCAAGGCGTGTCGAACTTGCTTGATTTGATTGATAAGGAAATGCGTGTTGCGATGACGCTTACGGGTGCTAAGTCGATTTCGGATATTAATGCGGATTGTTTAGTACAAGCGATGAAGCTCTAACATTTTCGTATTAACTTTGATGATATCGGCACGACGGAGTCTTATCGGGAAAAGTTCAATGTAAGTAGCTAATTGACGTTACTTTTTTAAAAAAGTAACCAAAAACCTTTGTTTCGATGACGGTACGTCCTTGCTACCATATCGAAACGGCGGCATCCCTGCCGCCAACGTGTAGCTAATTGATTTATGAAATCAGTCGCTGGTGCTAAGCGTCACTTACAGCCTGTGTAGCATTAGCAAAGTATTGTTCTTGCAATATAACTTGAAAAATGAATACAGCGAACAGGTTCTGTAAGTGACAATGCTTTTGGTCTTGCGTGGCTTTAGCCGCCACTCAGGGCAAAACCAAAGTAACAGAACGAGCTACTTACATAATTACTTATAAACAGTAAGACTCTGTCGTGTTTCTCTAAATTTACAAAGCAATGTGATATGGATGACCAAAAGGAAACCATCATGCAAACATTTTCTCCTCAAGCAGTGATTGAACGTTTACGAAATATTGTAGGGCGCTCACATGTTTTGATCGACGATCAAAGCACTCGTCAGTACCGCCAAGGTCGTCGTTTTGGTGAGGGGAAAGTACTAGCTGTGGTGGTGCCGGGTACTTTGCTAGAGCAATGGCAGGTGCTCCAAGCTGCCATTGATGCAGATTGTATTGTCATTATGCAGGCGGCAAATACGGGACTGACGGGTGGTTCAACCCCATATGGCGATGATTATGATCGTCCTGTTTTGGTCATGAGTACGCGCCGTTTAAAGGGCATTCAAGTCATTCATGATGGTAAGCAAGTCATTTGTTTACCGGGTGCGACTTTAGACAATTTAGAGCAAATTTTAAAAGGCTATGACCGTGAACCACATTCGGTGATTGGCTCATCATGTATTGGCGCATCAGTACTCGGCGGCGTGTGTAATAACTCTGGCGGTGCGTTGGTACGCCGTGGCCCTGCTTACACGGAACTGGCGTTATATGCTCAGGTGAATGCTGCTGGTCAATTAGAACTGGTGAACCATTTAGGGGTGAATTTAGGTTCGTCACCCGAAGAAATTTTGACGCGTTTAGAGAAGCAGCAATACCAAGCCGTAGATATTTTAGATGATGGTGAAAAGCAGGCCTCGGACCATCGCTATGCCCACGATGTGACGCAAGTCGATGAAGATTCACCAGCACGTTTTAATGCAGATCCATCACGTTTGTTTGAAGCATCTGGTTCGGCAGGTAAAGTCTGTGTGTTTGCTGTGCGCCTTGATACTTATGAAAAAGTAGAAAGTAATGTGTTTTATATTGGCAGTAATGATGCAGACGATTTAACAGCTATACGTCGTTATTTACTGACCTCACTGCCAAGCTTGCCGATTGCAGGTGAGTATATTCATCGAGATGCTTATTTGATTGGTGAAAAGTACGGAAAAGATACGTTCTTGTTCATTGAGAAATTCGGCACAGCGAATGTTCCAAAAGCCTTCGCCATGAAAGATAAAGTTGATGGCTTTTTGGAAAGATTTAAAATTAAAGGCTTAACTGACCAGATTTTACAGGTGATTACGTTCTTTTTACCGAGTCATTTGCCTAAGCGTATGACCGAATATCGAGATCGTTATGAGCACCATTTAGTGCTACGTGTCGAAAATAATTCAAAAGCTCAAACCGAGCAATTTTTAAAAGAATATTTTGCAGTGCATCAGTCAGGTAGCTATTTCGTATGTAGCGAAGAGGAAGGCCGAAAAGCTTTCTTACACCGTTTTGCAATTGCAGGAGCTGCAATTCGTTATCGTGACACGCATCGTAGTGAAGTTGAAGATATTGTGGCGCTTGATATTGCGTTACGTCGTAATGACCGTGAATGGGTAGAGCAACTGCCAGCCGAGATGGAAAAGAACATCCTCCATAAACTCTATTACGGGCATTTCTTTTGTCATGTGTTCCATCAGGACTATATTCTTAAAAAGGGCAATGACCCTTTAGAAATGGAACATCAAATGTGGAAGTTGCTAGATACGCGTCGTGCCGAGTACCCAGCAGAGCATAATGTCGGACATCTCTACATTGCCAAACCTGCCTTAGCCAATTTCTATCAAAAACTCGACCCAACCAATAGCTTTAATGTGGGTATTGGTCATACCTCAAAACTGAAGTATTGGGGCAAAGCTAAATCTTAAGTTAGAGATATAAAAAAAGGCGCCGAAGCGCCTTTTTTAATAGATGTATTATGCCGCTTCTGTTGATTTAGCAAGCACTTCTGCAACTGCTTTAGCAACAGTGTAAACATTGTTCATGTTTAAACCTGCTACACAAATACGGCCACTACGTACTAAGTAGATTGCATATTCTTCACGCAAGATATCTACTTGTTCAGCAGTTAGACCTGTGTAGCTGAACATACCTTTTTGGTTTACAAGGTAGTTAAAGTCACGGTCTGGTAATGCTTTAGTGAGTTCATCTTTTAAGATGCTACGCATTTTGATAATACGTTCACGCATCTCTTTTACTTCACCTTGCCATTGTTGGTTAAGTTCAGCGTCATTTAACACTTCATCAACTAACCAAGCACCTGTTGTAGGAGGGCTAGAATAAATACGGCGTACAGTCGCTTTTAACTGACCGAATGTGCACTGAGCAGCTTCTGCATCGTCACATACGAAAGTTAAGCCGCCAACACGCTCGCCATATAAAGAGAAGATTTTAGAGAACGAGTTGCTCACAATGAAGTTTAGACCAGCTTGGTCTAAAGCACGGATTGCATACGCATCTTCTTCCATACCATCGCCAAAACCTTGGTAAGCGATGTCTAGGAAAGGAATAAGGTTACGATCTTTTAATACTGCAATCACTTGATCCCATTGCGCTGGGTTTAAGTCAGCACCAGTTGGGTTGTGGCAGCATGGGTGCAACAACACAATGCTTTGCTCAGGCAAAGTTTTAAGTGTAGATAACATGCCGTCAAAATCTACACCACGAGTTTCGTTATCGAAATATGGGTAGAAATGAGTCTTGATGCCAGCGCCATTGAAAATCGCAACGTGGTTATCCCAAGTTGGTTGGCTTACCCAAACGTCTGAATTTGGGAAATAGGTTTTTAAGAAGTCAGCACCGACTTTCAATGCACCTGAACCACCAAGAGTTTGGATGGTTACAGCACGGCCAGCTTTAACTGCTGGGCTGTTTGCACCAAATAAAAGTGCTTGAATTGCTTCACGGTAAGGTTTGAAGCCTTCCATTGGCAAATAAAGTTTGGTTTTACCGTTTTTAGGCTCGATACGCTTTTGCGCCTCAATAATGGTCTCTAACTGAGGAACAATACTGTCTTCGTTATAGTAAAGACCAATACTCAAGTTTACTTTTTCAGAACGAGTATCAGCATTGAACTGTTCCATTAAAGAGAGAATTGGATCGCCTGCGTATGGGGGGATATGTTGAAACATCAAAAAAGTCCTTTCATTCAACAATATGCATAGAGTTAAGTTTTTTCTGTCTCGAAAAATACATTACATCTATGTCGATGCTCAATAATGTACCAATAAAGCTACTGTGAAGCACCAGATAATTTCACTAATATCGATATTTTCCAGAAGAAACGATAAAAAAGATTTAAAAGAAATTACGGTAAATAGATACTAATTTATAACTCATGCTTTCATTCAAACAGATTGTCTACAATCTTACTGTCATACATGAGTTGTAGACTAAAGTTTGAAACAAAAGTTTAGCGCCCAAAAAGCACTTGAGAAAGAACCATAAAACTATAGATAAATTTATATTAAATCTTTGTTTTATAAATACTAATAGATAGGCGGTGTCATAGTCTAAATATAAGGTGAAATAAGAGGTCAATCTATAAAAATTGACCTGATGCGTTCTCTGAAGTGTCAACAATCACCTTGATTTTTTTCATTCATACCGCTATAAAAGCCATAATTGATTAAAAATTGTCGACAATATGCAAGATTTGACCTTCGCACCAGAGCCTCTACAAAGTCAGGGTAGAACACTGACCGAGAATGTATTTAAACAAATACAGACGGCTATTGTTTTGGGTCAAATTCCGGCAGGTAGCAAAATATCTGAACCTGAACTGGCACGGACTTATGGCATTAGCCGTGGACCTTTGCGTGAAGCGATTCATCGTCTTGAAGGCCAAAAATTAGTTGAGCGCACTGCACATGTGGGCGCGCGCGTGGTTTCGCTATCGCTGCAACAGTTTAAAGAGCTTTACCAGATTCGTGCGTCTTTAGAAGGTTTGGCTTGCAAACTTGCTGCACAGCATATTGATAAAAAGCAAATCTTGGCATTGCGTGATGTATTGCGTATGCATGCTGAAGATGAAAATTTTAAAGCAGGTAAAGGATATTACTTGCAAGAAGGGCAGGACGATTTTCACTACTGCATCATTAAAAGTAGTGGCAATAAAACCCTAGAAAAAATGCTGTGTGATGAGCTTTATCACCTCATCCGTATGTATCGAATTCAGTTTTCAAACACACCCGATCGTCCGAGCAAAGCTTGGGACGAACATATCCGTATTTTAGATGCAATTGCAGAAGGCGATGGAGAACTTGCCGAGCTGCTCATGCATCGACATATCAATGCCTCTTACAAAATTATTGAGCAAACACTGCTACAAGCACAAGGAGAACATAACAATGGCTAAACAATCCGCAGGTCAGCTATTTCGCGATGCCGTAGCCCAAGAAAAGCCATTACAAGTGGTTGGAACCATCAACGCCAATCATGCACTTTTGGCAAAACGTGCAGGTTATAAAGCGATTTACTTATCAGGTGGTGGTGTAGCCGCTGGTTCTTTAGGCTTACCTGATTTGGGAATCAGTAACCTTGATGATGTGTTGACAGATGTACGCCGTATTACCGATGTATGTGATCTTCCATTATTGGTCGATGCTGACACAGGTTTTGGTGCTTCTGCATTTAATATTGCACGTACTACAAAAGCACTCATCAAGTTTGGTGCTGCGGCAATGCACATTGAAGACCAAGTGGGCGCAAAACGTTGTGGTCACCGTCCGAACAAAGCCATTGTGACTCAAGAAGAAATGGTTGACCGTATTAAAGCTGCGGTCGATGCGCGTGGTGATGACAGCTTCGTGATTATGGCGCGTACTGATGCTTTGGCTGTAGACGGTTTACAAGCTGCAATTGACCGTGCGGGTGCCTACATTGAGGCGGGTGCAGACATGCTGTTCCCTGAAGCAATTACCGAGCTTGATATGTACAAGCAATTTGCTCAGAAGACAGGCGCTCCGATTTTGGCAAACATTACCGAGTTTGGTTCTACACCACTGTTTACCACAGAAGAGTTAGCATCTGCCGATGTAAGCCTTGCGCTTTATCCGCTTTCTGCTTTTCGTGCTATGAACAAAGCAGCCGAAACTGTGTATGAAACCTTGCGTAAAGAAGGCACTCAAAAGAACGTGGTTGATATTATGCAAACGCGTAAAGAGTTATATGAACGCATTAATTACTATGCGTTTGAAGACTACTTAGACAACGCATTTGCTAAAAAGAAATAAGAAGTGAAAACGGTACGAATCCGTCGTGTTTAATAAATAAATTCAGATAGATAGGAAAGGACAATCTTATGAGCTCAAATGAAACAACAACAGGCTTCAAACCAAAAAAATCAGTTGCACTTAGCGGACAAGTTGCAGGCAACACAGCACTTTGTACTGTAGGACGTAGTGGTAACGACTTGCACTATCGTGGCTATGACATTCTTGACCTTGCGGTCGGCAGCCAATTTGAAGAAGTTGCTCACTTGCTCGTACATGGCAAATTACCAAACAAAGCTGAACTCAAAGCGTATAAAGCAAAATTAAAAGCACTTCGTGGCTTACCAGCAGCACTTAAAACTGCACTTGAGCAATTACCACCGTCTGCACACCCAATGGATGTGATGCGTACTAGTGTTTCAGTTTTAGGTTGTTTAACTCCAGAGCACGAAGACCACAACGAAGCTGGCGCAAAAGACATTGCCGACAAATTAATGGCAAGCCTAGGTTCAATGCTGCTTTATTGGTACCACTTCAGCAACAACGGTCGTCGCATTGAAGTTGAAACTGATGACGACTCAATTGCAGCGCATTTCTTGCATTTACTTCATGGTGAAAAACCATCTGAAGAATGGATTGAAGCAATGCATACATCACTCATTTTGTATGCTGAGCACGAATTCAACGCATCTACATTTACGTCACGTGTAGTTGCAGGTACAGGTTCTGATATGTACTCGGCAATTACAGGTGGTATTGGTGCGCTTCGTGGACCTAAGCACGGTGGTGCGAACGAAGTTGCATTCGTAATTCAACAACGTTACGACAACGCAGACGAAGCAGAAGCAGACATCCGTAGCCGAGTTGAGAAGAAAGAAGTTGTGATCGGTTTTGGTCACCCTGTCTATACAATCTCTGATCCACGTAACGAAGTCATCAAAAAAGTGGCACATGACTTGGCACAAGCACAAGAGAACACAAAAATGTACCTCATCGCTGAGCGTTTAGAAGCAGTGATGAAAGATGCGAAAAACATGTTCCCGAACCTCGACTGGTTCAGTGCTGTGAGCTATCACTTAATGGGCGTTCCAACAGCAATGTTCACACCATTATTCGTGATTGCACGTACAGCAGGTTGGTCAGCGCATGTGATTGAACAACGCCAAGACGGCAAAATCATTCGTCCAAGCGCGAACTACACAGGTCCTGAAAACCTCAAATTTAAACCATTGGCGGAGCGTGGTTAATGAACACAAAATACCGTAAACCGCTGGCAGGTACCCAGCTTGAATATTACGATGTGCGTCAAGCCGTTGAAGATATTCAGCCAGGCGCATACGAAAAACTGCCTTACACCTCAAAAGTACTTGCAGAGCAATTGGTACGCCGTGCCGATGCCGAGAACTTAACTGCCTATTTAACGCAGTTAATTGAACGTCGTCAGGACTTGGACTTTCCTTGGTACCCTGCACGCGTGGTGTGTCATGACATCTTGGGTCAAACTGCTTTGGTTGACCTTGCAGGCTTGCGTGATGCAATTGCCGACAAAGGCGGTGACCCATCTAAAGTCAACCCAGTTGTACCGACTCAGCTCATTGTTGACCACTCTTTAGCAGTGGAATACGGTGGTGCTGACCCAGACGCTTTTGAAAAAAACCGTGCTGTTGAAGACCGTCGTAACGAAGACCGTTTCCACTTTATTGAGTGGACCAAAACTGCATTTAAAAATGTCGATGTGATCCCTGCGGGGAACGGCATCATGCACCAGATTAACCTAGAGAAAATGTCTCCGGTGATTCAGGCACGTGATGGCGTGGCATACCCAGACACTTGCGTTGGTACAGACTCACATACACCACATACAGACGCTTTGGGCGTAATTTCTGTGGGCGTTGGTGGCTTAGAAGCTGAAAACGTGATGTTGGGCCGTGCATCTTGGATGCGTCTGCCAGACATTATTGGTGTTGAGTTTGTAGGTCAGCGTCAGGCAGGTATTACTGCAACAGATATCGTACTTGCTTTAACTGAATTCTTGCGTAAAGAACGTGTGGTTGGTGCATACCTTGAGTTCTTTGGTGAAGGCGCTGACAGCATGTCTGTGGGCGACCGTGCAACCATTTCGAACATGACTCCAGAATATGGCGCTACCGCTGCAATGTTCTACATCGACCAAAACACGATTGACTACTTACGCCTAACAGGTCGTGAAGATGCTCAAGTGGCATTGGTTGAACAGTACGCAAAAGAAATTGGCCTTTGGGCAACTGACATGACCAAAGCAGAGTACCCACGTGTACTACGTTTTGATCTATCAAAAGTAACACGTAACATTGCTGGGCCATCAAACCCACATGCACGTGTTTCAACTGCGGACCTAAAAGAAAAAGGTATTGCAGGTGTTGTTGAAAACCGTTCTGATGGCTTAATGCCTGATGGCGCAATCATTATTGCTGCAATTACTTCATGTACCAACACCTCTAACCCACGTAATACCGTGGCGGCAGGCTTGTTGGCACGTAAGGCAAATGAGCTAGGTTTGGTCCGTAAACCTTGGGTAAAATCATCATTTGCACCGGGTTCAAAAGCGGCTGCACTTTACCTTGAAGAAGCAGGTGTTCTAAAAGACTTAGAGCAACTTGGTTTTGGTATTGTGGCTTATGCTTGTACGACTTGTAACGGTATGTCTGGTGCGTTAGATCCAGTTATTCAACAAGAAATTATTGACCGTGACTTGTATGCAACAGCAGTACTGTCTGGTAACCGTAACTTCGATGGTCGTATCCATCCATATGCAAAACAAGCGTTCTTGGCATCTCCACCGCTTGTCGTGGCTTATGCAATTGCGGGCACGATTCGTTTTGACATCGAAAAAGATGCTTTGGGTCATGATAAAGACGGTAACCCGATTTACCTGAAAGACATCTGGCCATCTGACGCTGAAATTGATGCATTAGTAAAAGAAGCTGTGAAACCTGAACAGTTCCGTAAAGTCTACATTCCAATGTTTGACTTAGGCGTAACCGTAGAAGCTGAAAGTCCGCTTTATGACTGGCGTCCACAAAGTACTTACATCCGCCGTCCGCCATATTGGGAAGGGGCGTTGGCTGCACCACGTACTTTAGCGAACATGCGTCCGCTTGCCATTTTGGGTGACAACATCACCACTGACCATTTGTCGCCTTCAAACGCGATTTTGATGGACTCGGCTGCGGGTGAATATCTTCATAAAATGGGCCTGCCAGAAGAAGACTTCAACTCATATGCAACGCACCGTGGTGACCATTTGACTGCACAACGTGCAACATTTGCCAACCCGAAACTCTATAACGAAATGGTAGTTCGTTCAGACGGTACCATTAAGCAAGGTTCAAAAGCGCGTGTAGAGCCAGAAGGCGAAGTGATGCGTATGTGGGAAGCGATTGAAACCTACATGAACCGTAAGCAGCCATTAATTATTGTTGCGGGTGCTGACTACGGTCAGGGTTCAAGCCGTGACTGGGCTGCGAAAGGTGTACGCCTTGCGGGTGTTGAAGCGATTGTGGCAGAAGGCTTTGAGCGTATTCACCGTACTAACTTGGTGGGTATGGGCGTGTTACCACTTGAGTTTAAAGCAGGCGTAAACCGCAAAACTTTAAAGCTAGATGGTACAGAGCTTTATAGCGTGATTGGTAATATTGCGCCGCGTTCGACTTTAACTTTAGTGATTGAACGTGCCACAGCAGATGGTAAAGAAGAGATTCTTGAAGTGCCTGTGACTTGCCGTTTAGATACAGAAGAAGAAGTTTCTGTATATGAAGCGGGCGGTGTATTACAGCGTTTTGCGCAAGACTTTTTAGAAGGCCAAGTGGCTTAATATTTAGTCTATAACTAATTGAAATTTATTCTAAAAGACCCTATCTTGATGATGGGGTTTTTACTTTAGGGTAATCGGATGTTAAATGGTCAACGAGCAGCAATTTTTTTGCAAAACATGGAGCAAAGAGTTAAGCCATCTTATAAAAAGGATAATACCGATAAAGTACGTTGTTATGTAATAACTAAAGCTCAAAGCAAAGTCCAAATTTTTTTTGATGCCAAAACTAGCAAGAAATGCCTTTTTAAATTTGACCATGAAATACCTAACAGTATTCATGGAGTAACTGATATCCAAGTTATAAGCGAATATTCAACTGCTATAGAAAGAACAGCAATTACTCCTATTACTCTTCTTTACCAATGTTATTTGTATGATGAAAATACTTTGAATGAGCTATTAGAATATTTTGAAAATACGGTAACGATAATATAAAAAAAGCCCGACATCCTGTCGGGCTTTTTCGTATTTGGTTGCTAGATATGACTCCTGTCGTATCTCACGCTCCTAGTGCATGAACCTATTATTGTTGTTTTGTGTTCTGGAACATCCTGTTCCTGTATGAATTCATCATAGGAAAAAAGAGGGAAGTCGCCAATCCGCAAAATCCCTAAAAGTTTGTAGGTTAAAGCGTACAAAAATGAAATTATGGAAGACTTTTTAGAAGATTAAGTGGCTTGATATTTAGTCTATAACTGATGGAAATTTATTCTAAAAGACCTTACTTTAAAAGTGGGGTTTTTTTATGAGAAAATTATGAAACCAGAATTACATGCAGAACTATTGAAAAAAATTGAAGAGTTAAAAGAACTAGTTGAAAAAATTAGTTTAGAGTCCTTGATAAATTTTGTAAGTATGCGTCAGTATGCATTTAATCATGGAAGATCCAAGGTATTAAGTTCACCTTTTCAGCAAGGGGCTTATTTACTAGGTTTAGCAGCATCACAAGAAGAACCAGAAACTCCTATTGAATTTAGTAACGATTTAGATCAAAAAATTAGTAAATTACTTAATAAAATATTTAATTTTTATACTGTTAATTATTTTGATGTGGATGAGAATAATGAGAGTGATAAAAAAATAAAGTTAGTAGCTATGTCTGCTTTTATTCATTATTTTTTTACAAGTAAGACATTAGACTCGCATCAAATTAGAGAGTGGATTTTATTTTGGTTTGATGAATATTCTTCATTAGTACATGAAGAATATGGTTTCACTGTAAAAGATTTAGTTGATTTTGCAAGTGTTTTAGAAGAAGAAATTCAAAAAGCAATGGATGATTTACAAGAAGATTATGATTACATCGAGAAAAGTAAAGAAAATTTTTTATCAAAGTTAGATGAGAATATTAATAATTATTATACTCAAATTAATAGGCTTAGAAGTGATGAAGAATTTATAAAAAGAAAACAACGACTTTTTGAAAATACTATTAAATTATTTTCAATTGAGTCATCAAAAATTTTAGAAAAAATAGAAGCAGAAAAATATAATAATATATTGTCTGTGTTCGGCTTGAAAAGAGGTAGTGTTGAAGAAATAAAATATCTTACTGATAAAAATCCAGTTTCCTTCAAGTCTTTATTTATTGAAAATGAGAAAATTTACTATGTTGTAAATAACTCATTTTTTATATCAATAATTAATTTTTTAGAGAATTTCTTATATAAACAAGTTAAGACTTCTCAAAAAATAATTCAGGATAGGGATAAAAAATTAGAGTCTCGAACCACTGCATTATTTAAAGAAATTTGTGGTCCTGAAGCCATTTTTTATGAAAGTGTTTTTGAAAATGCAAATTCTAGGAATGAACATGACTTAGTAATCTTTGATCAGGGAATCTTATTAATTGTTGAGGCTAAAGCATCACCGCCAAAAGAACCAATGAGGGATGCTGATAAAGCTTTTATTAAAATTAGAGATCACTTTAAAAGTAGTTCGGGACTACAAAAGGCATTTGAACAAGCAAATGGTTTAAAAAAGCATATCTTAAAAGAGAAGAAATTAGATTTATTCAATAAAAAGGGAAAAAAGCTCGATACTATTTCTTTAGAGCAAATAAAAACAATCCATACTATATGTGTTACTCGAGATGATTTTGGTGCTCTAGGATGCAATTTAAATTACCTATTAGATAAATCAACAGATGATACTTATCCTTGGGTTATAGATATTGCAAACTTAGATAGTATAGTTAAAGCTTGGAAGCACCTTGATTTAAAAAATATTGATTTTTATAATTTTTTATCACAAAGAACACAGCTGCATAATAAAGTTTTGAGCATGGATGAGCTAGAATATGTGGGAGCATTTTTGAAATATAAAGGTGGTTTGCAAGGCTTTATTGATGCCAAAGCAGATTACATTCCATTAGCAATGGAAGAGGGAGATATTTTTGATGAAATTTATTTTTGTTCTTTAGAAGGAAAAAAATTTGAATTAAAGAAAATTCCTCTTAGTTTACATCGTGTAAGACGTGAAGATATTTTTGGTGTCGCAAAGGATCAAAAAAATAAAAAAAGTAAATTGAGATCAAAATCAAAAATGCAAAAAAAGTCGAGAAGTGCCAATCGGAAGAAATAAGTTTTAAATTGAGAAAAACATATAGATATATAAAAAAAGCCCAACATCCTGTTGGGCTTTTTCGTATTTGGTTGCTAGATATGACTCCTGTCTTATCTCACGCTCCTAGTGCATGAACCTATTATTGTTGTTTTGTGTTCCGGAACATCCTGTTCCTGTATGAACTCATCATAGGAAAAAAGCAGGGTGCCGCCAATCCGCTAAATCCCTAAATCTGTGTAAGATAAATCGTACAAATAACATTTTTTGCATTTATGCCATCATCATCGGGCGAAATGGACAATTGACAATCACTCTAACTGGGTTATATTCCTGTTTAATATCTATACGATTATAGGAACGCAATCATGGTAACAGCTGGCGAAAAACCCGGAACAGGCTTCTATTTCTGCGCTCAATGTGGCCAGAGAGTGTTTTTAGAAATTAATACAGATCGTTTACCGCCGTGCACTAAATGCTATTGCACTGAATTTAAACGTTAAGAATAAAATAATATTTGCGTTCGCATTTAACAAAAAGCCCTGTCACCCGATGGGGCTTTTTGTTAGTTTAAAATAAGACTTACATAACAAGACCCGCGATGGGCATGAAAAGGAAACCTTATGGAAACAATATTGGGTTTATGTATTGGCGTGGGTTTGAGCGCTGCCTGCGGTTTTCGCGTGTTTGTGCCGCTATTGGTCATGAGCATTGCAACCATGATGGGATGGTTTGAGCCATCAAAAGGTTTTGAGTGGTTAGCTATGCCATCGGTTTGCTTGGCTTTAGCTGTGGCAACGATGTGCGAAGTTGCGGCCTACTATATTCCATGGGTCGATAATGCTTTAGATACAGTTGCGACCCCTGCGGCCATGATCGCGGGTACGTTAGCGACAATGGCTGTGAGTAGTGGAGAAATGTCACAGTTCGCGGGTTGGGCGGCAGCGATTATTGTGGGTGGTGGCACGGCTGGTGTGGTGCAAATGAGTACAGTTGCTGCACGCGGTGTTTCAACTGCAACCACTGGCGGCTTAGGAAATTTTGTTGTCGCTACAGGGGAGTGGATTGGAGCAATCTTACTTTCTGTTTCAGCTTTGCTAGTTCCCGCGCTTGTCGCAGTTGTGGTGGTTATTGCTGTTATTTTGGCAATACGTTGGATACGCCATAAAAAGCAAGAACAGGCACATAGCCCGTTATAGATTAGCTTCATCATCATTTTTAAATGACAATAAAAAAAGCCCAACATCCTGTTGGGCTTTTTCGTATTTGGTTGCTAGATATGACTCCTGTCGTATCTCACGCTCCTAGTGCATGAACCTATTATTGTAGTTTTATGTTCCGGAACATCCTGTTCCTGTATGAACCCATCATAGGAAAAAAGCAGGGTATCGCCAATCCGCAAAATCCCTAAAAGTTTGTAGGTTAAAGCGTACATTGAGAAATAATTTAACTTTTCAAAGTGAATATGAATAATAGCCACCTTGTTACTTCAAGAAAAAAATCAAATGCGTATTAGAAAATCTTCACGACTATTAATGATTAATGAAAATCATCAAATTTTATTATTTCAATTTACTCATACAAATGATGCTTTAGCTGGACAAGCATATTGGGCAACCGTAGACGGTGGGCTTGAAGAAGGGGAAACCTTCGAGCAGGCAGCTTGCCGAGAGCTTTATGAAGAGTTAGGTGTAGTAAGACAGAACGTGGGTACTCATGTTGCAACACGCAATTTTGAAATGATGCTACCGAGTGCAGAAGTTGTGATTTCTGATGAAAGACTCTTTATTGTTTTTATTAAAAATGAAGAAGTGAATACAGCAAACTGGTCAGAACATGAGAAGCTTGTGATTAGTAAAAGTCGTTGGTGGACATTTGATGAATTAAGTCAAACAGACGAGATTGTTTATCCAAATAACATTCCTAATATTCTTACAGATAGTGTGCCTGAGATTTTTAAACTCTAAAATTTTATCAATATTCAGATATAAAAAAAGCCCGACATCCTGTCGAGCTTTTTCGTATTTGGTTGCTAGATATGACTCCTGTCGTATCTCACGCTCCTAGTGCATGAACCTATTATTGTTGTTTTATGTTCCGGAACATCCTGTTCCTGTATGAACTCATCATAGGAAAAAAGTAGGGGGCAGCCAATCCGCAAAATCCCTAAAAGCTTGTAGGTTAAAACGTACAAAACAATATGAACGTATGGTTATCCTTATATAAAAGGATTTTCACTTTCCCAAGGCTTGCTGCTAAAAATAATCTGGCCATTTTCAACATAGAGGATCCACGTATAGAAGTACTCTTCTCCTAACCCTCGACATTCAAAATTTGCATTTGGAAATAGGGCGGTAATTTTTTCTATGAGTTCTAGGCAATAAACGGAATCAATACGAAGACCTGCATGACCATTAGTAAAGGCTTCTACTAAATCACCATAAACATCTTCGTGGATTGAATCCTCCGTTAATATTTCTAGAATTTTTTGCTTTTCAGTGGATAAATCAATCGTGTCAAAATCTGTATAACGGACTTGTAGTTCTGTATAAAAACTCATTTTTATTAGCTCTATGATATTAATGATAAAAAATACTACTTATTAAACATGACTTTATCGTTAAAAACGAGCTGAGTATAGAAATATCTAAACTATAAGCGTGCAAATTTCTTAAAAATATTCTTCTTTAGGCCTCTGTGCCACAATAGACTTTAATCTTTTGCGCTGATTTAAAGTAAGAAACCATTGCAACACAGAGATAAAGGAGCTAAGCCAAACGCTTAGCCCATATTACTTTTGTCACACCGTTGCATGACGCTGAAAAAAGTAGGGGCAAAGTCCTGTGGGAGAACAGGACTTTGCAAACTGACATGTTCTAGGCGTTGCATGAGCTTAGGGGAGTAAGCTTGTTCAAGTCGCTGATAAATACAGTCGCAACTGGTCTTGCTGTGTCCGCCCGACAGGCAAATTTTTTCAAAATCCTGTTGGGTGTGTAAGTTACAGCCCGAAATACCCAAGTTACCTAGAACAAAACTTAAAGCCAAAATAGGTTTATAAATTGTCATATTATTCTCATAATGATTTATATCTATGAGTAGAATAAAAATATAATTGGTTTTGAGGCTTAAAATAATTTTTAGGTAATAATTAGCCCTCCCATGTATATAGGAAAATAAAATAATTAAATTTTTAAAATAAAGATAATTTATAAATTTAAAAAATAGACAATAGAAAACCTAAATTTTAAATAAATAAAATAATTAATCTAAAGAGGGAATAAGTTTGAAAAGTGTCATGGTCAACTCCTTATAATTTATGGAGTCCTACCACCAGATTACCGCGAATTAATTTATGGTGGTAGAACGAAAGGGGGTTGACAGACTGGGATCCATGGAACCAGCACGCACGGGGCGTCCCCCATCCGTCCTACCGCAAAGAAAAGGGGACGCAAGGGTCTAACGACTTATAGATTGTACTATAATCCGCCGTGGATCAACGGTCTGTCAAAACCGACTGGCAATGTGGCCAGCAACGAAATAATAATCGGTGATTTTAATTACGTCAATTTAATATTTAAAATATTTTTGATTTAATAATAAATCTAAGTTTATTCTTAAAATAATAGAATTAATGTTTATATTTAATTAGAAAAAATAAAGAATAAAATAGTTTGAGTATGTAATTTTATTAGTAATCGAAATTTATCATTTTATAAATAAAAATATTATAGGCGTGACCGACTTTATTCTAAACTTTTAAGAACTTCTTTGGCATCTACATCGCCTGCATCGGCAGCTTGCTGGAACCATTTCTTTGCCAGTTGCAGGTTTTTCGGCGTGCCTTCACCATTTAAATACATCTGGGCCAAGTTGTACTGGGCATCACTTTCGCCATGCTCGGCCGCTTTGGTGTACCACTTAAGCGCTTGCTCATCACTTTGGGTGACGCCGTGACCTTTTTTATATAGCTGAGCTAAATTATATTCTGCGGGTGGATAGCCTTGCTCGGCAGCACGACTAAACCACTCAAATGCCTGCACATAATTTTGAGCAGTTCCTTCACCTTTGTCGTATAACACCCCTAAGTTATATTGCGCTTTAGCATGACCCTTAGCCGCAGCCTTAGTAAAATAATCAAAAGCGCGCTTGGCATCTTTTTCTACCCCTGTGCCTGTGTAATACATCATGCCTAAACTATATTTTGCGCCCACGCTTCCATTTTGGTCAGCCGCAGTTAGCCATTTAAAAGCTTGCTCATAATTTTTAACAACGCCTTGTTCGCCACTTAAAAGCATCATACCCAAATGATATTGAGCCACGGGTTGCCCTTGTTCCGCACGATATTGAATATCGGCGACACTCGGCTCAGCAAATGCTGAAGAATGAAGTGAGAAAATCACCGTAAATATATAAAAAGCAGACTTTTTTATTTTCATATCTCATCCTGAATTTTATTAATTTGAAAAATTATTTTCTTTAATATCTATTTGAATATAAAAGAAAAGTATCAAATATGTCTCTGTGGCTGATATCACTTTAAAATGATCTGATTTTACTTTTTAAATATCTATTTAATAAGAAGTTAACCTAAAACAGCATATTTAGACCAGTTACATTTTGAAAATGAGTATAGATAGACAGGTTAGTCTTTTTTTAATTAAAATGCGGCCTAAATATAAGTTTGATTGATAATAAAAATGCAGATGAGTGTGTCGAGTATATTGGAGCGTTTAGGCCTTGTTTCACAAAATCGCGCTGTTCATATCCAATTCTCAAATCAGTCTTTAAATCAGCAAGTCTTTTTACAACGTGTTGAAGGCGAACATACGCTCAATCAAGGTAGCGTTGCTGAGCTACTGTGTCTGTCGACTAACGCACACATCGCATTAAAACAATTTATTGGCTGTCAGGTTGCCGTCGATCAGGTCACTGACATGGGCCAGTTTTTTAGAACGACAGGCATTATTACCGAAGCGAGCCAAGGGCAAAGCGACGGTTCACTCACCATTTATAACCTCACCTTAAAAGATCCAACTGCACTTTGGCATAAACGCCGTAATAGCCGCGTGTTTATGAATAAAAGCGTGCGGGATATTAGCGAAATACTATTTAAGGAATGGCAGGGGAAAAGCCCGTTATTTGCCGCAAGCTTAACGCTCGACACATCTGGCTTAACTAAAGACTACGATGTGCGTCCATTTGTGATGCAGTCAAACGAAAGCGATTATGACTTTTTAACCCGTCTGTGGCGTAGTGAAGGCATAAACTGGCTGGTTGATGAATCGCAGCTTTTAGTAGCCGACCCGAATGCTGCCATCCAGCCACAAGTTTTACGTTTAATTGATGATAACCAAAATTATCATGCGCTTGAACGTCGTAGCCTCCGCTACCAGCGCAGCAGTGCCACCGAACAATTTGATACCATTACCCAAGTTAAGGCAGAGCGCCGTTTACAGCCGACATCGGTTCATGTGCAACGTTGGCAAGCCGACGCCTTACAACAAGAAGAAGGCAGTGGCAGCGTACAAGGCACCCAGCAACATAGTGAACATTATGACAACGCTAGCCTAAACCTTGAAGATGCATGGCACGTTAGCCCCGCTTGGATGCAGGACTTAAACGGTGAAGATCAGTCGACGGCTTCAGGCAATAGCCAGATTGAACAGCTTAACCAGCATATTAATGCTCACCATCACCTGAGTTCGAAACAGTTTACCGTTTCAGGTAACGTCCGTGATGCGCAGGTGGGTTACTGGTTTGAACTGAATGACCACCCTGAACTCGACCAACATGACAGTGCTGATAAAGAGTTCTTAATCTTAAGTAAGCACTACTACAACCAGAATAATTTACCGAAAGAATTACAACAGCAACTCGAGCGTCTGTTACCAAAAGACAAGCTCAAAGCTGCCCAACTCGACAGCCAAAATCCTGAGCAGCGCCACTTTGCTGAGCTGAATGTCGTTCGACGTAACATTAAAGCTGTGCCTGAATATAGCCCGCTAGAACATCGACCAGCCGCTTACCCACAGCGCGCTAGAGTAGTGGGGTTGGAAGGAGAAAGCATCCATGTTGATCAATGGGGACGTATTAAAGTCCGTTTCCTGTTTACCCGAGCTGACGATCATAGCCATGACGGTGGAGCTGGAAGTAACGACAATGACACCGACTCGGCTTGGGTCGATGTGCTGACTCCGTGGGCAGGAGCAGGTTATGGCGCACGCTTCTTGCCACGTGTGGGTGAAATTGTTGTCATCGACTTCTTTGACGGCAACATTGACCGTCCATTTGTGGTGGGTCGAATTCACGAAGCTGAACGTCACCCAACCCAGTTCGACCAGAAAGGCCAGTTACCCGACACTAAAAAGCTCAGTGGCATTCGCTCCGAAGAAGTCGATGGTAAAGGTTTTAACCAGCTACGCTTTGATGACACTACGGGGCAAATCAGTGCTCAGCTGCAAAGTAGCCATGCGGCAAGCCAGCTCAACTTGGGTAACTTAAGCCACCCAAAAGACAAGGCGGAAAGTGATGGCCGAGGTGAAGGCTTCGAACTCAGAACTGATCAATGGGGTGCGGTTCGAGCAGGTAGTGGTTTACTCCTTAGTACCCATAAACAAGACCAAGCTCAAGGCGTACACCTAGATGCAAATGAAGCCAAACAACAAATAGACGGTGGCCTCAATAATGCCAAGGCACTCAGTGAAGTTGCCAAAAATCAGCAAACTGACCCTTTAGAAAATTTAGAAAACCTAAAATCCTTTATTGAAAAACTTGAACAGCAAGACAACGCAAAAGCCAAAACGTTTAAAGAGGCGATTATGCTGTTGGCGAGTCCAAATAGCATCGCGCTGAGCAGTAATGAAGACATTCACTTAAGCGCAGATGGGCAGCTAAACCAAACTGCTGGGGACAGCATTAGCCTGTCTACACAAAAGAACCTGATTGCGCACGCCCAAAATAAAATTAGCCTTTTTGCAGCGCAAGAAGGGGCAAGACTATATGCAGGCAAAGGCAAAGTTGAGATACAAGCGCAAGGTGACGGAGCAGATTTAATTGCCCGTAAAGCTGTTCAGATTATTTCAGCAGAAGACAAAATTGAAGCGACCGCAGCCAAAGAAATTGTGCTTACCGCAGGCGGCTCTCAAGTCAAAATTACTGGTTCAGGCATTTTTATGACCACAAGCGGTAAGTTTGAAGTGAAGGCTGGGCAGCATTTGTTTATGGGAGGAGCTGAAGTAGGCATGAACCTTCAAGGGTTACCCGCTTATGAAGCCTATAATGAGAGGTTCAAGATGTTATTACCTTCTGGTGAACCACTTTCATTTGTTGATTACAAGATATCTTCTGAAGGTAAAGAAATTTTTGCTAACGCAGATAAGAAAGGGCAAACCAAAGAAATACATAGCCCTAAAGAACAGGGGCTTAAGCTCGATTTGTTATGGTTGGAGCTAGAAACAGTAGATGAAGCTGAAGTTTGGGTAGATCCAGCGCAAGGAAGTAAAAATGTCTAACAGTTTAGATTGGAAAAGTAAAACGAACATAAGTGAACATAGTTGTAAGGATGCTCACTGTGATTGTTTGACATTTTGGGAAATATATCAGCAAGAAGCGATCAAGAGATTATCTAACTTACAAAAAGCGAATAACTATAAACTTGAGCCAGGATATGAGGCAAGAGCAAGAAGAATTGCCTCTGTATATGCCAAAATATTTTTAGAAATAGAGCTCGGTGGGAATAAAAATCTTCTAGGACGATATTATTGGATGGGCTTAGGAGCTTTTGCCTCAAAAACAGTTGCAACTATATTCAAGCATTGGGGGAGTCTGCTTGGCTATAATGTCGGTGTGCAAGAGGCTATAAATCTTTTTGCTCGTGGCAATTTGTGGTTGTTTATGGATATTGCTCCTTGGCATTTAGCTTGGAGCGCATCTTCAGAATCTTTTAAGAGTTGTAAAGGTACGCGAGATACTAGTACATTCAAATTTGTTAAGCCATCATTAATGAATTTGCCATGGTCATCGTGTTTACCTAGTATTAAAAATTTAAAGGTGACGAAAGAAATTAATGATGCTTTTACTCTATTACCTGCCATTGAGAAAGCTTTTTTGAATGGAGGTGATGAGAAAAGTAAATATAGAAAAGCTAGTCAAAATCTATTCGATCATTTGATGGCTATTGCGGTACAGGAACAACATAATATTCTTCAAGTTGTTGTTTGGAAAAATACATCAGTTAAATTTGGTGCGTGGATGCAACGTTGGTTTATAGGTATGCCAGATGCCACACTTGTTCTATCAAGTGATTATAGTGTAGACGCAGTAAAAAAGAATTGGTTTGGTAATTATACAGGTAGTAAAGCTGATCAATTAGTAGAGCTAAAAGAGGATGTTTACATTGCTCCTCTCAAGGATACGATTGCTGAAGATTATGATAGTCGTATGAAATGGATTGGTAAGGCAGCTGAAAAATATCACCGTTTAATGCTTGATGAAAAAGGTCGGCCATTTTTACAACAAGAATTGAAAACCATTTCTAAATGGGGAAATAGCAAAGCCGATTTTAAAATACATTCAAGTAGTAATGAAGGGAAGGTGTGATGCTAGATAAGGCTGGAAACTTATTATGAAAAACTATTTATCTTTATTTATCTGCATTATTACATGCATCTTTTTAACTTCTTGTAAGCCCGCAAATAATACTACCCAAGGAAATAAGTCGATGAACCAAAATCAAGATGTAATAGCCCTTCATTTTGGTGAACAAGGCATGCAAGATTTTAGTAAAAATAGTACTACACCAGTTGATCGTCAGCCTGCAGGGATGAATTTTTTATCATTAGATTGGACTCCACCAAAACTAGGTCGAGTACGTGTATTTAGTGAAAAGAGTAATTTAGAAATTGAAAATGTAATCAGTGTGCTAGGTACACAAGTAGCTCGACGAAGCAATGATGGTATTCAAATCATGGACATTAATGCTAGCTTGCATCCAAATGAATATACCACGAGCCAAGAAGCCTATACTGCTTATACTAAATTAGTGCATCAGATTAATGACAAACAATGGAAGCAGTATTTTTTACCTTTTAGTGCTCGAATTGATAAACAAGATAATTTAAAGCATATAACTGAAACTATGGGTGAGGTTATAGATCCAACTTATATCTTAAGTTTTAAAGAATGGCAGGATGTTCTTTCGAAAACAAATAGGTTGGTATTTAATTTATATAATGGGGATGTGGAATTGGGTATTAGTCTTCGACAGACTTATAAAGATGATAAAAAAGAACAATATATGGTGAGGTATAGCTTTGAGAACTTTAAATATGCAGGGCGAAATGCTATCTCTGATACAGATAAGATGAATTCAGAGCAGTTAAAGCAAGCATTTGAAACTGAAGTTGCCAATAATAAGAAAGCCCGTAAAACTGAAGAAAATAATATGAAAAAAGAGGGTTACCATATAGATGAGAGCTATATAGACCCAGATATTTGGCCTTATGTACAATAAGTTGTAAGAAGCGTAATTTACTACGCTTCTTCGGTCATAAGAAATAATTTTAAGCAGCTTGAATTGCTTCTCCACAAAGAGAAACAGTTTCTTGTTTACGTTGATGTAAGTACCAGAACTGCTCTGCAATCGTTTCTGGATGTACTGTGTAGGTCTTATCTTCTGCGCCAGATGTCCCGTCAACAAAACCATTCACAATCACTTGGCTCACGTAAACATTTGAGTCAGCTAGACTATGAGCAAGTAAGTTGGTGGTTTTATATTGGGCGGCAGCAGTAATTGCTAATGATGAATATTCTTTGGCAACTAAATCTATTCCGACTGCATCGAACGCGAAAATTCCATTTGTCGATAAAATGCTGCCATGATTTTTTTCTAAATCACGTAGGCAAGCTTGTACCGTAGCAATATAGCTCGAAACGCGAATATGAAAGCTTTTGGTGAGCTCCAGTGGAGGGGTTTCTAATATGTTGCCTTCAATATCATGGGAAGCATTCCAATGAATATTTTTAATCTCTCCTAATTGATCTTTAATGCATTTAATAAGATTTGGTATGTTTTCAAGAACGGCTAAATCACATGTAAAAGCGTAAGCTTCAATACCATGTGTTTTAAGTTCTAAAATGGCCTTTTCGAGTTTTTCGGCATTTCGTGCCACTAACCCGATTTTATAGCCTTCTTTACCAAATTTATGTGCTACGGCTTTGGAAATACCTGTTCCATAACCAAAGATTATAATATTGTTGTTCATTATAAAGTTCCAAAAACCAATTATTTGGTTAGAAATAGTTTATAATATGTTTTTATAATGTATTCAAGCGAAAAAGTTATCTATAAAAAATAATACTGAAAGAGCAAAACAAAAAATCTTAAAAGCAGTAATGAGTAAGTTTGGTTTGAATGATCCAGATGGGACAACGATTGATAAAATAACTTTTAATTTGACTTATTTATCTTCATATCATAAATTAATTGGAACGATCGTTCCTGTTAAGGCTGCTTATGAGAACAAAGGAATTTGAAATTGATGAAATTGCTGATGCAGCCATGTATGTTTTTTGGCGTCATGGATATGCAGCGACTTCAGTCCAAGACTTAGTTGAAGGTACAGGATTATCTAGAAGTAGCCTTTACAGTACTTTTGAAAGTAAGCAAGGGCTTTATCAAAAAGCATTACAACGCTATGAACTTTTAACTACACTTAATAATGTGAAGTTATTGTCTGGCTCAGGCTCGCCAAAAGCACTGATTCGGCAATTACTGATTAATGTAGTTGAAGATGAGCTAAATGATGCAGAACATAAAGGATGTCTCGTTGCAAATGCATGTTTAGAACTGGCTGGCCATGATGAAGATGTCGCTCAATTTGTTGTAAGTAACCTACAGAAACTACAACATGCTTTAGAGCGTTTATTAATTAAAGCTCAACAATCTGGTGAAATTGCTTCTACTCAAAATCCGCGTGCGTTAGCAAGTTTCTTTCTAAATACTATGCAAGGTTTGCGTGTTTTAGGGAAAGGCAGCCCACTTGAACAAAGAAAGCAATCTTTAATGGATGTGGTCGAGGTTGCTTTAAACATTTTATAAAACTCATTTAAACCTTAACTATTGTTGAGCTGGATAGTTAAGGTTTTTATTTAACTTAAACTGGAATGATCATTCCATAATGATGATTTTTAATTCACATGGAGAATAAATGTCTTCCTATCCTAACGTTGTAAAACAAGCGTATAGCTATGCAGAGCATGGTGAGAGTAAACCCTTATGAATATTAAAAGTGATGAAACATCTCATCAGTTAAGTGAAGAGTTCTCTGCTCAATTACCGATTTGGAAACTGTTGGCTTTTACAGTTGCAGGTTTTCTGACCATTATGACAGAAACCATGCCAGCAGGGCTTTTGCCCCAAATCAGTCAAGGGCTAAATATTTCAGAGGCATACGCAGGGCAGCTTATTGCAGTGTATGCCTTAGGTTCGGTTTTAGCAGCAATACCTCTCATTAGTCTTACCCGTAGTTGGAATCGGAGACCCTTGTTACTCAGTGCGATTGCAGGTTTACTTTTATTTAATGCGATTACTGCCTTATCAAATGATTATATTTTGACTTTGATTGCTCGTTTCATTGCAGGTATGGCGGCGGGCGTTATATGGGGGCTTTTAGCGGGTTATGTAAGGCGCATGGTCCCAGCATCGTATCAAGGTCGAGCTTTAGCAATTGCTGGGGTTGGGCAGCCAATTGCTTTATCGATTGGTGTTCCTTTAGGTGCGTGGTTGGGAACGCTGTTTGAGTGGCGTGGCGTATTCTGGATAATGTCTTTACTGGCTTTGATTTTATTTGTCTGGATACGCTTTTGTATTCCTGATTTTACGGGACAGTCAGCACAAAAAAGGTTACCCATTTTAAAAGTTCTTTTAATGCCTGGCATTAGAGCTGTTTTAGCAGTCGTATTCCTTTGGATATTAGCCCATAGCATTCTTTATACTTATATTTCGCCTTTCTTAGTTTCAACAGGGCAGGCATACAAAGTCGAGACGATACTTTTTGTATTTGGTATTTCTTCAATTGTAGGCATTCTCATTACAGGTATGTTTATCGATCGATCATTAAGAAAAATAACGCTTTTAAGCTTATTTGTATTTGCTATTGCAACAATACTGTTAGGTACTTACAGCTCTTCGAGTTTTGTAGTGATAACTGGGGTTGTGCTGTGGGGAGTAACTTTTGGCGGTGCTCCAACATTATTACAGACTGCTTTAGCAAATACTGCGGGTCATGAAGCAGATGTCGCACAGTCCATGTTGGTCACTATGTTTAACCTTGCTATCGCATTCGGTGGAATGGTTGGCGGGGGATTACTTGAAAGTCTTGGCGCAGCGTCTTTTCCACGGATTATGTTGGTGTTTGCTCTCATCGCGTTATGCACTGTTTACAGTGCTCGTAAGCATGGTTTTATATCTTCATAAAAGATTTTTGCCCTTCATGACTGAAGAAGTGAAGGGTGATTTAATTTTTATATTTTGATGCAATGCTATAAAAAATAGTTAATGAGTTGGTAAAATAAACCGTAAAATACAAATAAAGTGGAATTTAAATTTAACTAATTATGATGAAATGGGAATAAATTCTTTTTAATTTACTTAATGGCGTAAAAATTTCCAAAAATAGTTAAAATTAGCTGTTCTTAGAAAAACAATCCCGCAGGGTGCTGGCTAAACTATATCTCAAGGGTGTGATAGGGATCGAAAAGAGTAGCATGCACCAAAACGTATAACGTTAGTGTGTACTCACCCAAAAGGTCTCGATTCGGCTTAGGACGCTATAGATCAAAAGTTTATAGGCATAAGGTTCTAACTTACAAAGTTATAATTGTTGAAGTAAACCATAGATGTTTTCCCTTGACACCCTAAAAAATTCTCTATAATAAAAACGATACTTTACAAGAATATAATTTATGAATAAGCCTTATCTTTCTGCCTTGCCGCATGACAGTCAAATCTCATCTCAATTGAACAATGCTTACTTCCACGATTCGTGGAGTATTGTGCTTGGCCAACCAGATCTTAATGTATTTGGGCAGCTTATTAAACTGTTCCATCACACACCTCAATGGATAGAATGGAGTATGAATTTACGTAATAAAATTACTTCAAAGATTGGGCTTAAAGATTTAGGAAGTTTTAAGCAAATTGATGCGCATAAAAAAGAAAATGAATATGTAGCTGGTGACCGGATTGGAATTTTTACCTTGTTACAGCGTACCGAAAATGAGTTAGTGGTTGGCGATGACGATAAACATTTAAATGTGACTTTATCTATTTATAAGAATGAAAAGACTCAAGTACTGACTATAACCACAGTAGTGCATATTAAAAATTTGCTTGGACGACTCTACATGTTGCCTGTGATTCCTGCCCACCGAAAAATAGTACCGACCACTTTACAGATATTGGGTTAGAGCACTATTTTTATTTACCATATGTTAGGCCGAAATCGTTTATATACTAATCTTATTATCATAATAATGGGCTGAATAATATGGACAATAAAAACCAGTATCGCCAATGCGCCGTTTGTGGAAAAAATTTTCCCTTAAAAGATCTGGTCTCTGGTGAAGTCATTCGAGATGTCATTGGTGAAGAAATCTTGAAAGATTATCCGGAGTGGTCTTTTTCAACCTTTATTTGTCGCAATGATTTGGCGGTCTACCGTATTAAATATGTGCAATCACTATTGCGTTCAGAAAAGGGCGAGTTAACAACTTTAGAAAATGAAGTGATTGGCAGTATGCAACGGCATGAGCTGATTAGTCGAAATACAGAGACAGAGTTCGATCAGAATTGGACTTTGGGTGAAAAACTAGCAGATAAAATAGCTTCTTTTGGCGGAAGTTGGGTCTTTTTAACTTGTTTTGGACTATTTTTAGTAGCTTGGATCATTTTAAATACTGTAGTGATGGTTGTACATCCTGTTGATCCTTATCCATTTATTTTACTTAATCTGGTGTTGTCGTGCTTAGCTGCAATTCAGGCACCTGTTATTATGATGAGTCAAAATCGACAAGAGGTAAAAGATCGCTTACGTGCTCAACATGACTATCAAATTAATCTAAAAGCTGAGCTTGAAATTAGACATTTACATGAAAAAATGGATCATCTTTTATCACATCAATGGGAAAGACTTGCACATATTCAAGAAATCCAGCTCGATCTTTTATCTGAAATGAATAAAAAACGGTAAAAACTAAATCTGAGTTTCACGTGGAACATGGTGAGTTTTATAGAATATTTTGCGATAAATTTGAAATTTCTTTATGATCTGCCGCCATGCTCCATTGCTGTTTCTACGACCATGCCTTTAAACGACAACTTTATTTACGCTCCACCACAAGATCTGCTTTCAATCCTATTTGAAGATGACGATTTAATTGTGGTTGATAAACCTGCGGGCTTGTTGTCGGTAATGGGACGTTTACCTGAACATCATGATAGTGCCTATTTAAGAGTGCTTGAAAAGTTCCCTTTAGCCAAAGTGACTCATCGTCTAGATATGGCGACTTCGGGGTTGCTTATGTTTGCAAAGCATCGTGATGCAGAAGTTGCGGTAAGTAAAATGTTTCAGGCCAGAACAGTCAAAAAGCATTATATTGCTTTGGTACAAGGGCGAGTGAATCAAGAGGGGAGCGTTGAGGTTCCGCTCATTACCGATTGGGAAAATCGACCGAGACAAATTGTTCATTTTGAGTTGGGCAAACATGCCAAAACCTTATTTCAGTCTCTAGTTTATGATGCCCAAACTGATCAAACTCGTGTTTTACTGGAACCAGTAACAGGACGTTCGCACCAGCTACGTGTACACATGATGCATATTGGACATCCGATTATGGGTGACAAGTTATATCACCCTGAACCTAAGCAATTTCACTTAAACCGTATGGCGTTACATGCCGCATATTTGGCTTTTCAGCATCCATTAAATGGAACAGATGTGGTGATTGAATCGAAGGTGCCTTTTTAAAATTTATATAATTAAAAAAATTAATTTGATGCAATTGGGAACGGAATATATACCCAAACTGCAATAAAAGTCGGGTATTCTTAATGCCGAATAATATTAATACGGCAACAACAACAAGGGATCATATTATGACTCGTGATTACGAACAATTTCCAGATGACGATAACGGCAATGTACTTTGGCAAATGGCTGAAGACGGGGATGATTTAACCGATCTACATGAAATTGAATTTTCTATTGCTTTTCAAGATCAGAAAAATGCAGAGCAATGTGCACTTTATTTACTGTACCAAGAACAAAAGGTTTCACTCTTTCAAGATGATTCTGTTGAGCCAAATGAATGGGTGATTACGGTCTTTGTCAATATGGAACCAGAGTACTCAGATATTGTTGATTTGGAACAATGGTTTACCAGTATCGCTGAAAAATTTCAGGGCGAATATGATGGATGGGGTTGCATGGCCTATGTCTTTGATGAAGATGACGAAGAAGATGACCTGTTACAGTAAGGTCTAAAATAAAGAGCTGGAGATAATCATGAACTTATCTCAAAAACAAATTGCCGTACGGTTTTTAGAGCTTGCCGCAGCTGGCGAAGTCGATGAAGCCTACAGCAATTATACTGCTCCGAATTTCAAGCATCACAACCCTTATTATGCGGGTGATGCGACTTCTTTAAAGGAAGGAATGCGTGAAAGCGCGGCTGAAACGCCAAACAAAGTCTTTGAAGTTCAACATGTCATTGAAGATGGTGATTTGGTCGCTGTGCATTCTAAAATTGAAATGCAAATGAACGGGTTAACAACCTTGGCAGTAGTTCACATTTGTCGTTTCGAAAATGGAAAAATTGCCGAATTTTGGGACATTGGGCAAATACAGCCCGACCCACTCGTCAATGAAAATGGTATGTTTTAATGAAAAGCCCGAAAGTTTTCGGGCTTTTTTATTTTATAGATAAATTAAAACTTCCACTGTGCCGAAATTGAAGCGTTCAGTGGTTCACCCGGTTGAACCCATAAATCGCTATAGCTTGAGACATAGTAAGTTTTATCAAACAAGTTATTTACATTCAGCTGATAACGTAAGCGGTCGGATGGGGCATAGTAACCATTTAAATTGACCAGCGTATAACTTGGTAAGTTAAATCCATTATCAATGTTATGACCACTGCGCTCACCAACATAAGTGAGGTTGGCACCTACACCTGCCTTTTTCGTGCCTTCTTGCAGAAATTCATAATTGGTGCTGATTGAACCTTGGTGTTTTGGAACATTGCTAAGACGAGCACCTTTAGCTAGGTCTTGGTCTTTTTCAATTTGAGCATCGGTATAACTATAGTTGGCATTGACGAGCCATCGGTCATTGATCTGGCTATTGAAGTCAAATTCAATCCCTTTACTGCTAACTTCACCAGCGGCTGTTTGGAATGCATTGTCGATTGGATCTGTGGTTAGTACATTCTGTTTTTTCATTTTAAACAGAGCAAGGCTGAGTACACTTTGGTCATTTATTTTATATTTTGTACCAACCTCATAGCTTTCGCCTTTTTCAGGAGCAAAGGTTTGTCCATTTCGATTCATACCACTATTCATGGCAAATGAACGACCATAGTTCGTATAAAAAGCCCATTGGTCAGAGGCTTTAAAATTTACTCCGAAACGTGGACTATTTTGATGAAGTGTCTGGTTACTTTCGGTCTGAGTCAGGTGATTTTTAAAGTCTTGTTCGACCTGATCAAAACGGTTGCCAAATAGCACACTCCACTGATCATTAAAAAAGATTTGATCTTGTACATTAAGAGCAAAGTAACGTTGCTGTTCTTTGGTGTTGGTGAACAGTGCTAAATCTGGTAAATATTTCCCATATTCAGGTTGGTAAATATCAATTGTGTTTGGCATGCCTGAGATGTGGTTACGACGCAGCTGATATTGTTGATAATCGAGTTGACCAAGTTCAGTTGAAACTAAAATTTCGTGACGGGCCCAAGATGTATCAATTTTGCCAAGTAATTCTGTCTGAGCCAGCACATCTTCACTTTGATAATCACGATAGCGGCGTTGACGTTCTAAAGTACGACCATCGGCTTGTATGCGTCGTGGTTCGGTCGAAAAGCCGACCATTTGAGCATCTTTATAACTGACGGCACTATTCAGTTTCCAGTCAGGGTTAAATTCATGACTAAGACGCAACTGGTAAAAGTAATCTTTTACTTTCATTTCACCATCGTCAGGCTCGCCTGTAAAGGTTTTCGGGTCCATCACAAACTGGTGATTAACGGTGCTTACCCCGCGGTCAAAAGTTCCTTTGTGCTGAGTAAATTCACTGTCAAAGTCGAGTTGAGTCTGGTCTGAAATTTTCCATGTGAGCTGCGGCGAAAAGAACCAGCGTTCACTGCTGACATGATCACGGAAGCTTTGATTATCTTCATGGGCAACAGCTAAACGATAGGCCAGTTCATCGTTAATCGGGGCAGTATGCTCTAGACTAATTCGATATTGTTCTTGGCTATTGGCGCGTAGGTTAAGTTCACTTTCGCTTTCCCACTGTGGCTTTTTACTGTTGAGGTTAAGCAAACCTCCTGTTTCGCCGCGACCATATAGCGCAGCCATTGGCCCTTTTAAAAACTCTAAAGATTCAATATTTACGATGTCTTTGGGAGCACTAATACCTCGGTTTACACTCAAACCATTACGAATCATGGTTGCCCCTAAGTTTGGATCACCACTAAAACCACGGAAAGAGTAATTATCCCAAAAACCACCACCATAATTGTTTTGATGAAAAACCCCGCTCACCAAGCTTAATGCGTCATCAATCCGTTGAACGTCTTGTTGTTCCATCATTTGTTTTGAAACATAAGCACGGTTAAAAGGGACGTCTAAAACATCGTGAGAAAATTTAGTCGCTGAACTATTTTGACTTACATCTTCTTGGGTAGTTTCAGCCTGAACGCGTATGGTTGCCAGTACCGTTGACGTTTCTTCTCCCCAACTGAGTGTCGAGATAAACGATAGACCTAAGGAAGACAACAAACCTAATTTGTGTTGCATAAATGAGCAGCCATGAAAGACAAAAGGGATTAAATGTAATAATATAACGTTACATTATTTTATTGATTATCGCTATGTCTTTAGAAAAAAATATTGAGCGTTTACAGTCGATTGATGCCTTACGTGGTTTGGTGATCATCATTATGTTGCTCGATCATGTAAGAGAAACTTTCTATTTGCATAAGCAGGTCATAGATCCAATGGATGTAACAGTGACTGAACCTGCATTATTCGGTAGTCGGTTATTGGCACATATTTGTGCTCCGGTTTTTGTTCTTTTAACAGGTATTTCGGCTTTTTTATTTCATTCAAAAAAACAAGATTTACAGCAAACCCGTGCGTTTTTATTGAAGCGCGGTCTATTTTTAATTGTGTTAGAGCTGACATTGGTGAACTTTGCTTGGACAGCAACTTTTCCACCAGAAGTCATTTATTTACAAGTGATATGGGCGATTGGGATTAGCATGGTGGTTTTGGCTTGCTGTGTGAGTTTACCGTTACCTGTTCTTACTGGCGCGGCTTTAGTGATTATTTTTGGGCATAACTTATTAGATTCTGTGCATTTTACAAATGGTTTTTTACAGAATGTATGGTTCGTTTTACACGAGCGTGGCTGGATTGAGTTTGCAGGCATAAAGCTCAGAACAAGCTATCCGGTTTTGCCTTGGATTGGTGTTATTTTGCTGGGGTATGTTTTAGGCCAATTTTTTAGTTCAAAATATACTGCAAAGCAAAGAAGCCACTATTTATTGAGTATCGGTCTGGTAAGTATTGGGTTATTCGTTTTATTGCGTTTTATCAATATCTATGGCGACCAGCCGTGGCAGCATTTTGAGTCATTACAACTCACTTTAATGAGCTTTTTTAACCTCACCAAGTATCCACCATCTTTACTGTTTATTTTGCTGAATGTTGGAATCGGTTTGATTGTACTGGTTGCTTTTGAACGTATGCAGCAATATTCATTTTTAAAACCATTGGTGGTGTTTGGCTCTGTGCCTATGTTCTTTTATTTACTGCATTTATATGTGTTGAAACTGATGTATGTGTTTGCAGTGAATATGTGGGGAGCCAACCATGGCAATTATTTGTCGGTTAATCATGTGTGGATGCTGTGGTTAATCACGATTGTGTTGTCTTTTGCGCTTTATCCTGCTGTTAAATGGTTCTCGAAATTCAAACATCAAAATAAACATATTTCGATTTTAAAATATTTCTAATGTTCAAAATGTGGGTAAGTAAAGCGAGTTCAATAGTGGCCTCGCTTTACTTACTCACATCTAGATATAAAGTTTCTTTAACTTCTTCCATGACCACATAACTATGTGAAGATGCCGAAGCGGGGAGTTTCTTTAACAGATCTCCTAACAAGCGGCGGTAGGCACTCATTTCTTTTAAGCGCGCTTTTACAAGATAGTCAAACTCACCTGAAATGAGGTGACATTCGAGTACTTCAGGAATCTCGACTAAGTCTCTGGCAACTTGATCAAATACATCGCCTGATTTGGCTGATAGTTTAATTTCTAAAAAAACGAGCAGATTACGGTCTACATAAGCTGGGTTTAGTCGTGCGAAGTAACCCATGATGATGCCATCGCGTTCAAGTCGTTTGACACGCTCTGAACAGGGGGTGGTCGACAGGTTGACTCTCGATGCCAATTCACTAATCGCAATTCGTCCTTCACGCTGCAAAATATCCAGAATCATGCGATCTATACGATCTAAGGGGCGCATAGATATTTCCTCTTTTTTTAAAATTCTTGTGATAAAAACATAAATTTACCTAGATTATAGCCCGAAAAACAGTGAAATAAACTATTGAGGCGGAAATATACTAGTTAAATAAACTGGTGTGCGTGAGGGAATGGAAATGCGCGTAATTGTATTAGGTAGCGGCGTTATCGGAGTGGCAAGTGCCTATTATCTAGCTCAACAAGGAGCTGAGGTCACTGTTCTTGATCGTCAGGCAGGTCCTGCTGAAGAAACAAGCTTTGGTAATGCAGGTCAAATTTCGCCAGGGTATTCAACCCCTTGGGCAGCACCAGGAATTCCTTTTAAAGCTGTGAAGTGGATGTTCCAACACCACGCACCGCTTGCTATTAATTTAGATGGCAGCATGTGGCAGTTACAGTGGATGGCGCAGATGCTTAAAAACTGTAATCCACAAAGTTATGCTGTGAACAAAGAACGTATGATGCGTGTGGCTGAATACAGCCGTGACTGCTTACGTGAATTAAGAAAAGATACAGGTATTAATTACGAAAACCGTGCGAAAGGCACTTTACAGTTATTCCGTAAAGAAGCACAAATGGAAGCGGTTCAACGCGACATTAGCGTGCTACAAGAATGCGGCGTAAGTTACGAATTATTAAATGGCAATGAACTTGGCCGTGTAGAGCCAGCTTTAGCAAATACGCAAGATAAACTGGTTGGCGGTTTGCATTTACCAAATGATGAGACAGGCGACTGTTATTTATTTACTAATGCTTTAGCTCAAATTGCTAAAGAGCTTGGGGTTAACTTCCAGTTCAACCAGAACGTAGAAAAATTGATTGTTGAAGGCGATGAAATTAAGGGCGTTCAGGTCAATGGCAAAGTCTTAACCGCAGATCGTTATGTTCTAGCATTTGGTAGTTATTCACGTGATTTCTTGAAACCACTCGATCTACAGTTGCCTGTATATCCTGTAAAAGGTTACTCGTTGACGATTCCAATTGTTGATCCAGCTTTTGCTCCACAATCTACCGTGCTTGATGAAACCTACAAAATTGCGATTACCCGTTTTGATCAACGTATTCGTGTAGGTGGAATGGCAGAGTTAAGTGGCTTCAATTTGGGTTTAAATGAAGACCGCCGTGCAACCTTGCAAATGGTGACTCAGGACTTGTTCCCGGGCGGTGATATGGCACAGGCATCTTTCTGGACAGGTTTACGTCCAATGACACCTGACAGTACCCCAATTATTGGTGCGACTCGCTTTAAAAATCTGTTCTTGAATACAGGTCACGGTACTTTAGGTTGGACTATGGCATGTGGTTCAGGAAAATTAATCAGTGACATCGTATTGAATCATAAGACTGAAATCAGTACAGATGGTCTTTCAATTCAGCGCTATTCTCATGCGCATGCGGCATAACGGATGTTAGGAAATTAATCATGCCTCGTCCTATTACCGCAGTCATCCACCGTCAAGCCTTGCAAAATAACTTGGCGGTGGTACGCAAGGCTATGCCAAACAGTAAAGTTTTTGCCGTTGTAAAAGCTAATGCTTATGGACATGGAATTGAACGTGTTTATGAAGCGTTTAAAGCAGCAGATGGCTTTGCCTTACTTGATCTTGATGAAGCAAAACGAATTCGTGCTTTAGGTTGGACAGGTCCAATTTTGTTGCTCGAAGGGATTTTTTCTCCTCAAGACTTATTTGATTGTGTGCAGTACCAACTCAGTTTCACCATCCATAGTGAAGCGCAAATTGAGTGGGTTCAAAAGCATCCCTATCCAGCAAAATTTGATATTTGCCTAAAAATGAACAGTGGCATGAACCGTCTTGGTTTTAAACCACAGCACTATGTTCAGGCATGGGAACGTTTAAATAATTTAGCAAACGTCTCCAAGATTACGCACATGATGCATTTTTCAGATGCGGATGGCGATCGTTTCGGTCAGCAGGGTATTGATTATCAAATTACTGCCTTTGAAGACATTATTAAAGATTTACCGGGTGAAAGATCGGTAAGTAATAGTGCTGCGATTCTGCGTTATCAAGACCAGCTCAAATCAGATTATGCACGTAGCGGCATCATGCTTTATGGCAGCTCGCCAGACTATCCAACGCATAATATTGTCGATTGGGGCTTACAACCGACCATGAGTTTACGCAGTGAAATTATTTCCGTTCAGCATTTAGATGCGAATGAAAGCGTGGGTTATGGCTCAAACTTTGTCGCAGAGCAACCCATAACGATTGGGATTGTCGCTTGTGGCTATGCCGATGGTTATCAGCGTATTTCACCGACAGGTACTCCAGTTTTAGTGGACTCTGTCCGCACTCGTACAGTCGGCCGCGTCAGCATGGATATGTTGGCAGTCGATTTAACGGGTATTGAAAATGCCAAAGTCGGCAGCGAAGTGGTGCTCTGGGGACAATCAAGTACAGGCGTTATTTTGCCTATTGATGATGTCGCAGTTTCATCCGGTACGGTGGGTTATGAACTGATGTGTGCCGTTACCGCCCGTGTTCAATTTATTAATCAGGTATAAGGAAATCCGAATGTCTAATTCAGATATACAAAAGATCAATAGCAATGAAGTCATGAGCGCCGTGACTGTTTTTAACAAAGTGGTTTATTTGTCAGGTCAGGTACCTAAAAATACCGAGCAAGATGTGGCAGGTCAAACTCGTGAAATTCTTGCAACGATTGATGAACTTTTGGCGCTTGCCGATACTGATAAATCTCGCTTGCTCTCTGCACAGCTCTATTTGAAAAATCTTTCTGACTTTTCAACCGTAAATGCAATTTGGGTTGATTGGTTAAAAGGGTGTGTTGCCCCATCGCGTGCCACAATTCAGGCCGATTTGGTTAATCCAGACTGGCTCATTGAAATTGCCGTGACGGCAGCACAAAAGTAATTCGTTTTTACTCCAAAAATGATGATGTATCTAACAGAAGGAAGATAGATACGGTTTAACCAGTCATTTTTTGGTGAACAGATTCAGTGACCTGTGGCATACGGTTCGATTTTCGCCATAGGTTGCTGATCTTAACAAAGGAATTCAAAAAGGAATTTTAATATGACAACGGCTCGTCATTCAGATACAGAAAATTCTCCTGATCATCTGCAACGAAAACTGTCTAACCGTCATTTACAACTGATTGCAATTGGCGGTGCGATTGGAACCGGCCTATTTATGGGCTCGGGTAAAACTATCTCCCTCGCAGGTCCTTCAATCCTTTTGATCTATATGATCATTGGAGGAATGTTCTTTTTCTTGATGCGTGCAATGGGCGAGTTGCTCCTTGCAAATCTGCATTACAAATCTTTTGTTGATATGGCTCATGACTTGATTGGTCCTTGGGCTGGTTATTATTTGGGCTGGACCTATTGGTTAGGCTGGGTGCTGGTGGGTATTGCGGACCTTTCAGCGGTCATCAACTATTTAGGTTTCTGGCTGCCCGATGGCGCAAGCTTTTCTCCAACTCAACAAGCCATGATTAGCGCAGGCTGTGTGTTGTTTGTGATGGGTCTTAACCTTCTGACAGTACGTTTGTTTGGTGAAATCGAATTCTGGTTTGCACTCATTAAGATCTTGGCGATTATTGGCCTGATCGGAGTGGGTGGTTACATGATTTTCAGCCATTTCCAAGCTCCACAGGGTGCTGTAGCAAGCATTAGTAATGTTTGGTCGCATGGTGGTTTATTCCCGAAAGGTACTGAAGGCTTCTTGGCTGGTTTCCAGATTGCCGTGTTTGCTTTTGTCGGGGTTGAACTTGTAGGTACAACGGCTGCTGAAACTAAAGATCCAGAGAAGAATTTACCGAAGGCAATTAACGCGATTCCGATACGTATTATTTTGTTCTATGTATTGGCACTGTTTATTGTGATGTCAGTAACACCGTGGGATCACATTCGCGCAGATAAAAGCCCGTTTGTTGAGTTATTCTTAAATGCGGGTATTCCGGTTTCTGCCATCATCATGAACTTGGTGGTTTTGTCTTCGGTGATGTCTTCGATGAACAGCGGTGTGTTTTCAACCAGTCGTATGCTGTTCGGCTTATCAAAAGATGGTCAGGCACCGGGTGCATTTGGCCGTTTATCAAAGCGTGCCGTACCTTCAAATGGTTTGATTTTCTCTTGTATCTTTATCATGGGCGGAGCGGTACTTCAGTACTTTGTTCCAAACACCATGGAAGCATTTACCTTGGCAAGTTCACTCTGTGTGATTCTATTCATTAGTGTGTGGAGTCTCATTATGGTGTGCTATTTACGCTATCGTAAATTACGTCCAGAGTTACATGAAAAATCAACTTTTAAAATGCCGGGCGGTGTTTGGATGAGCTATATAGTTCTGGCATTTATGCTTTTCACTTTGGTGATCTTGGCATTAGAACCAGATACTTTAAAAGCACTATATGTCAGTCCAGTATGGTTGGTTATTTTAGGCGTCACATATCATGTGCTCTATAAACCACGCTTGAAAAAACTAGGACGTGAGCTCGTCAACGATCATTAAGTTTTAATAAAAAGCCAATCAATCATGATTGGCTTTTTTTATTTTGTTTCTATTTTTTATCGGAATAATATTGTTTATTTTTGAGTCAATGGCGCGATTTTGAGGGTATTGGAAAAGTACATATAGCATTATCGCATGCTACACTTCGGCTAATCTGGAGAATCCAGATATGTTAATTAAAATTGCCGTGAAGGCATTACATAAATAATGTGACTTAAAAAAAACAGGACAAACGATTTATCAATTAAGGAAAAATATACTTGAACATCTTGTCCTGAGGTATAGACTCAGCAACCCACGATATACGGTTCGTTTTTCTCCCTATAGGTTGCTGATTTAAGTTAAGCAAAATATAAAAAGGACTTCTAATATGACAATGGTTCATCATTCAGATGAGGCAAGCTCCCCTGATCATTTACAACGGAAATTAAATAATCGCCATCTACAAATGATTGCAATTGGCGGTGCAATTGGAACCGGCTTATTTATGGGCTCGGGCAAAACCATCTCCCTCGCTGGTCCTTCAATTCTTGTGATTTACATGTTAATTGGTGGCATGTTCTTTTTTCTGATGCGCGCATTGGGTGAACTACTACTTGCCAACTTACATTACAAATCATTTGTTGATATGGCTTATGACTTGATCGGACCATGGGCTGGCTACTATATAGGCTGGACCTATTGGTTAGGCTGGGTGTTAGTGGGTATAGCCGATCTTTCTGCCGTCATTAACTATTTAAGTTTCTGGCTGCCCGAAGGCGCCAGTTTCTCACCAATGCAACAGGCCATGATTAGTGCAGGCTGTGTACTATTCATTTTAGGGCTTAACCTTCTTACGGTGAAGTTGTTTGGTGAAGTTGAATTCTGGTTCGCACTCATTAAGATTTTGGCCATTATTGGCCTGGTTGGAGTCGGTGGTTACATGATCCTCACTCATTTTCAAGCTCCACATGGAGAGGTTGTGAGTGTAAGTAATGTGTGGTCGCATGGCGGTATATTTCCAAAAGGCGTAAGCGGATTTTTGGCAGGTTTCCAGATTGCCGTGTTTGCCTTTATTGGCATTGAACTGATTGGTACAACAGCGGCTGAAACGAAAGATCCAGAGAAAAATCTACCGAAAGCGATTAACGCGATTCCAATTCGTATTATTTTATTCTATGTGTTAGCACTCTTTGTGGTGATGTCAGTGACACCATGGGATCACATTCGCGCAGATAAAAGCCCGTTTGTTGAGTTGTTCTTAAATGCAGGTATTCCGGTTTCTGCGATTATCATGAACTTGGTCGTGCTGTCTTCGGTCATGTCCTCTATGAACAGCGGTGTGTTTTCAACCAGTCGTATGCTGTTCGGTTTATCGAAAGATGGTCAGGCGCCAAGTGCATTGGGGCGTTTATCAAAACGTGCTGTACCTTCAAATGGTTTAATCTTCTCATGTATTTTCATTATGGGCGGGGCAGTGTTGCAGTACTTTGTTCCAAATACGATGGAAGCATTTACTTTGGCAAGTTCACTCTGTGTGATTCTCTTTATTAGCGTATGGCTTCTGATCATGGCGTGCTATTTACGTTACCGTAAGTTGAGTCCAGAGTTACATGCTAAATCGACCTTTAAAATGCCGGGCGGGGTGTTGATGGCGTATGTTGTCATTGCATTTTTCTTGTTCACTTTAGTGATTTTGGCACTAGAGCCAGATACATTAAAAGCGGTATATGTTAGTCCATTATGGCTAGTTGTTTTAGGCGTTAGCTATCATGTGTTTTATAAACCGCGCATGAAAAAACTAGGCCAAGAAACTTTTGATTAATTATTAATAATTTCAAAAAAGCCAATCAATCATGATTGGCTTTTTTATTTAGACTCTTTAATCAACCAATAAATGTTGATATTTATCGGCTTGCTTGCGTAGATAATCCCAAACTAATTTGATGCGCGGTTCATGTTGTAAATCAACAAAGGTCAACATCCAGAACGTATGGGTAAAGCGAACTTGCTGCTCTAAAACGACGTCAAGTTCTGGTTTATCATCTGCCAAAAACTTGGGCAAAATCGCAAGCCCTGCACCAGCACTTACTGCAATTTGTTGGGCCAAAATACTACTACTCCGGAAGTTGGCATTAAGCTTTAAGGGCAATCGTTCTAAACAGTACAGCTCAGGGCTATAGACCAGATCATCAATATAATTCACGAAACGATGCTGGGTTAAATCTTCTAAACCGCGAATAGGTGGGTTCTGAGCCAGATAGTTTTGGCTGCCATAAATTTTTAAACAATAGTCAGACAAGCGCGTAATGATATATGGCCCAGAAGTTGGGCGATCAATCGACACCACAATATCGGCTTCACGGTGTGAGAGCTTAATCATTTTCGGCACTGGAATCAGGTCGATGGTAAGCAGTGGATATTGTATCGAGAACTCAGCCAGTAAGCGGGCTAAAAACGCAGTTCCAAAGCCTTCAGGTGTGCCAATTCGCACACGACCTTGTAAAGGTTGATGTGGTTTTTCAATTTGTAAGAAAGCTTGTTCCATTTGCTCAACTCGAGGAACAAGTGCCATCCCTTCGAGTGTCAGTTCATAACCAGTTGCTTCACGCTTAAAGAGCGTTGTACCTAAAGCAAGTTCTAGGGCCTGAATCCGTCTTGCAACCGTACTATGTTCTACCCCAATAATACGCGCAGCATTGGTTAGAGTTTTAGTACGAGCTAAAACCAGAAAAAAATGTAGATGATCCCAATCCACTTTCATTTTTATTGTAATCCCTGTGCATATTTGCACATCAATCGTGCATGAATTTGCGTTGGTGGTCAAAGATTTCTTTGTTAGTCTCAATTGAAACTGAAATAAAGAAAATACGATCAAAAAGTATTTTCTAATAATTGAACACAATAAAAATATGGCCTACGGAGAGGTTATGAACACAATCCAAAAAATTGAATTGGAAACCGCTAAATTACTCATTAACGGACAATTTATCGAGTCTGAAACACAGGAATGGCAAGACATTATTAACCCTGCGACTCAGGAAGTGATTGGTCGTGTACCATTTGCAACGGTTCAAGAAGTCGATGCTGCTATTCAAGCTGCACAAGATGCTTTCGCTTCTTGGCGTCAAACTCCAATTCAAGCACGTATGCGCATCATGCTTAAGTTGCAAGACTTAATCCGTGCCAACATGAAGGAAATTGCGCAAGTACTGACGGCTGAACAAGGGAAAACCTTGGCAGATGCTGAAGGCGATATTCAACGTGGTTTAGAAGTGGTGGAACATGCTTGTTCAATCGGCACCTTACAAATGGGTGAATATGTCGAGGGTGTGGCACGTGGTGTAGACACTTATACCTTGCAGCAACCTTTGGGTGTGTGTGCTGGCATTACGCCGTTTAACTTTCCAGCGATGATTCCACTGTGGATGTTCCCAATGGCAATCGTTTGTGGCAACACCTTCGTTTTAAAACCATCAGAACAAGACCCGTTATCAACCATGATGCTCGTTGAACTTGCGATTCAAGCAGGTGTTCCAGCAGGTGTGCTGAATGTTGTGCATGGGGGTAAAGAAGTGGTTGACCGTTTGTGTACGCATAAAGATATTAAAGCCATTTCATTTGTGGGTTCAACTGCTGTTGGAACGCATGTTTATAACCTTGCAGGTCAACATGGCAAACGTGTGCAGTCGATGATGGGTGCAAAAAACCATGTGGCTGTCATGCCAGATGCCAATAAAGAGCAAACCTTAAATGCTTTGGTGGGTGCAGCATTTGGTGCTGCAGGGCAACGCTGTATGGCATTGTCGGTTGCTGTCATGGTGGGTGAAAGCAAACAATGGATTCAAGAATTAGTCGAAAAAGCGAAAACTTTAAAAGTGAATGCAGGCCATGAGCCAAATACTGACATTGGTCCAGTTATTTCAAAACGTGCCAAAGCGCGTGTGCTTGATTTAATTAATAGCGGTATTGAGCAAGGTGCGGAGTTGCTGCTCGATGGTCGCGATGTTCAAGTTCAAGGCTATGAATCGGGCAACTTTGTAGGTGCAACGATTTTTAGCGGCGTAAATACCGACATGCGTATTTATAAAGAAGAAGTCTTTGGTCCTGTACTTTCCATTATTTGTGTAGACACCCTTGAGGAAGCGATTGCGCTTATCAATGCCAACCCATTTGGTAACGGTGTAGGTCTATTCACACAAAGTGGTGCGATTGCGCGTACTTTCCAAAACTTAATTGATATTGGTCAAGTTGGTATCAACATTCCAATTCCTGTGCCAGTGCCTTTCTTTAGTTTTACGGGTTCAAGAGGTTCAAAACTTGGTGATTTGGGACCATACGGCAAACAAGCTGTGCAGTTCTATACCCAAACCAAAACTATTACCAGTCGCTGGTTTGAAGACAGCCATGAGGTTGGTGCAGTAAACACAACCATTAGTTTACGTTAAGGGGATCACGGATGAATATCGCCTTTATCGGTCTAGGAAATATGGGCGGCAGAATGGCCCATAACCTACTTAAAGCCGGAATCAAAGTTTATGGTTATGACCTTAGTGAAGTTGCTATTCAGCACTTTGCTGAGGCGGGTGGCGTGGTATGTGACAGCCCACAGGCAGCCGCGAAACAAGCAGATGTGGTCATTAGCATGTTGCCTGCTGCAAAGCACGTTAAAGAAGTTTACTTAGGTGAAAATGGTGTCTTGGAAGTGCTAAAAGCGGGTAGCTTATGCATTGATAGCAGTACCATCGACCCGCAAACCATTAAAGATATTGCTGCTGTTGCACATAGCAAAAATATTAAAATCTGTGATGCACCAGTCTCTGGTGGGACCATTGGTGCTCAAGCGGGAACTTTAACCTTTATGGTGGGTGCCGATGAGCAAACTTTTAATGAAGTAAAACCTGTACTTAGCCACATGGGCAAAAATATTGTTCATTGTGGTGAGGTTGGTGCAGGCCAAATTGCCAAAATCTGCAATAACCTCATCTTGGGTATTTCAATGGCTGCCGTTGCCGAAGGTATGGCACTTGGTGTGAAGCTAGGCATTGACCCAGAAGCATTGGCAGGTGTCATTAACAGCTCAAGCGGTCGTTGCTGGAGTTCGGATGTGTGCAACCCATGGCCACATATTAATGAAAATGCACCAGCATCTAGAGGCTATCAAGACGGTTTTGCAACTCAGCTGATGCTGAAAGATTTAGGTCTCGCTGTCGAAGCCGCAGGTCAAGTTAAGCAGCCGATTTTACTCGGTGGTATGGTGCAGCAGCTCTATCAGCAAATGTGCATGCGCGGTAATGCCAATCTCGATTTTTCGAGCATTATTCAGCAATACCTGCCTCAAGAGGCATAACGGTAAAGCCAAAGGATGGCTTTAAATACATTAAACCCTGTCGTGAATAACAACAAATCCGGACTGAGGGAAAAGATATGATGGATTATCAAAATGCTGCACAGGCTTTCGATTTGGAAAGTACTGCAAAAAAAATGTTATCAGGTTCACTCGATGCATTAAATGCTTGTTATGAATGCTGTGATCGACACGCAGATGGCGACAAGATTGCGCTTTATTGGCAAGGAAAAGACGGGCGAAAAGAGCAATACACCTTTCGTGAATTAAAAGAATGGTCAAGTCAGTTTGCCAACTTTTTAAAATCGCAAGGTGTGAAAGCAGGCGACCGTATTTCAGGTTTATTACCAAGAACACCTGAACTGATCGTGACTATTTTTGCAGCTTGGCGAATTGGTGCTGTTTACCAGCCACTATTTACTGCGTTTGGTCCAAAGGCGATTGAGCACCGTATTCAGCTTGCACAAAGTAAGCTGGTGGTGACTGATGTAGGTAACCGCAGCAAGCTCGATGAAATTGAGAATTGCCCTGCAATTGTGACGGTTGCCGATGTACAAGGTACCCCGCTCAAAGCAGATGATTTTAATTTCTGGAATGAAGTTAAGCAGCAGTCTGATCAATGCGATTTGGTCATGCGTAACATTCAAGATCCATTTTTATTGATGTTTACTTCAGGGACTACAGGGCCAGCGAAACCATTGGAAGTGCCGTTAAAAGCACTGATTGCCGTTGGTCGATATATGCAAGATGCCATTGGTTTAACCGAAGAAGATTCGTTTTGGAATATTGCCGATCCGGGTTGGGCTTATGGTCTGTACTACGCGATTACTGGGCCGTTATTTTTAGGCCATGCCACTTTGTTTTATGAAGGTGGTTTTAGCACAGATAGCCTATGTCAAATTGTGAAAGATTATAAAATTAACAACTTGGCAGGTGCCCCAACGGCTTACCGTATGATGATGGCAGCTGACCCAGCACAAATGGCGCCGTTAAAAGGACTATTCCGTGTCGTTAGCAGTGCAGGTGAGCCGCTTAACCCAGAAGTGATTCGCTGGTTTAAACAAGTCCTTGATGCTCCGATTTATGATCACTACGGACAAACCGAAGTGGGCATGGTGGTGTGTAATCATCATGGTTTAAAACATGAAATTTATGCTGGTTCAGCAGGTTTCCCAAGTCCGGGCTACCGTGTTGCGATTGTTAATGAACAAGGTGAAGAACTGCCTGCAGATACACCGGGAATTTTAGCGGTGGATATTAGCCAATCTCCAATGATGTGGTTCGATGGCTATAAAGAAAGCCGCAAATCACCTTTTGTGGGTCATTACTATTTAACTGGCGACACTGCCGAGTTACATCCCGATGGCAGCATGAGCTTTGTTGGACGCAGTGATGATGTGATCACGACATCGGGTTACCGCATTGGGCCTTTCGATGTAGAAAGTGCTTTGCTCGAACATGATGCTGTCATTGAAGCAGCAGTGGTTGGTGTGCCTGACCCAGATCGTACCGAAGTCGTTAAAGCATTCGTGATTTTAGCTGCCGACGCTCAACCCTCAGATGCACTTGCTGAACAACTCAGCCAATTTGTTAAAAGACGACTTTCTGCACATGCTTATCCACGTTTAGTTGAATTTGTGAGTGAATTACCTAAAACTCCAAGTGGCAAAATTCAGCGCTTTTTATTGCGTAATCAAGAAATTGCTAAACAACAAGCTAAAGCAGGGTAAAGGAAATAACAATGCAATTTACCGAAGAACAATTACTCATTCGTGATATGGCGAAAAGTTTCGCCCAAGAACAAATCAAGCCCAATGCTAGTGATTGGGATCGAGACGGGACCTTCCCAAAAGAAACCTTGGCTCAAATGGGGCAACTTGGTTTTATGGGCATGCTTGTTTCAGAACAATGGGGTGGTTCAGACACGGGTAATTTAGCCTATGTATTGGCACTCGAAGAAGTCGCAGCAGCAGATGGTGCGACTTCAACCATTATGAGTGTACATAACTCGGTTGGCTGTGTGCCTATTTTAAAATTTGGTACCGATGAGCAAAAAGAGCGTTTCTTAAAACCTTTAGCACAAGGTGAAATGATCGGTGCTTTTGCCCTAACTGAACCACATACAGGCTCAGATGCAGCAGCACTTAAAACTCGTGCGGTTAAAGATGGTGATGATTACATTTTAAATGGCGCCAAGCAGTTTATTACCTCTGGCAACAATGCGGGTGTGATTATCGTGTTTGCAGTCACTGACCCAAGTGCAGGTAAAAAAGGGATTAGTGCCTTTTTAGTTCCACGTGATACACCGGGTTATGAAGTGATTCGTGTTGAAGAAAAACTAGGCCTGCACGCATCCGATACCTGCCAGATTGCACTGACAGATGTACGCATTCATAAAAGCCTCATGCTAGGCAAAGAAGGCGAAGGTTTAAAAATTGCACTTGCCAATTTAGAAGGTGGTCGTATCGGCATTGCCGCACAGGCAGTAGGTTTGGCACGTGCAGCGCTCGAAGAAGCAACTCGCTATGCCAAAGAACGTATTACTTTTGGCAAACCGATTTTTGAGCATCAAGCTATCGCTTTTCGCCTTGCTAGTATGGCAACCGAAATTGAAGCTGCCAGACAACTGGTTCACTACGCTGCACGTTTAAAAGAAGCAGGGCAACCGTGTCTAAATGAAGCCTCAATGGCCAAGCTATTTGCTTCGGAAATGACGGAGCGTGTGTGTTCGAGCGCCTTACAAGTGTTTGGTGGCTATGGCTATCTCAAAGACTTCCCGATTGAACGTATCTACCGTGATGCTCGTATTTGCCAAATTTACGAAGGCACGAGTGATATTCAACGTTTAGTCATCGCACGCAGTCTATAAAACCAGAACAAGGAATAAATCATGCAGTGGCAAAGTATTTTATTAGAAAAGCGTAATGGGGTTGGACTGATTACATTAAATCGCCCTCAAGCGCTCAATGCTTTAAACAGCGAATTAATTAGTGAGATTAATCAGGCATTAGATCAGCTTGAAAAAGATCGTGAAATTGGCTGCATGGTGTTAGCAGGCTCAGAAAAAGCTTTTGCCGCTGGTGCAGACATTAAAGAAATGGCTGATTTGGTATTTCCAGATATTTATTTTGATGACTTTTTTCATCTTGCAGACCGTATTGCCCAGCGCCGTAAACCTTTAATTGCAGCAGTCAGTGGTTATGCGTTGGGCGGCGGCTGTGAATTAGCGCTCATGTGTGACTTTATCTATTGTGCTGACAATGCCAAGTTTGGCTTACCCGAAGTTACTTTAGGCGTAATTCCAGGTATTGGTGGTACACAGCGCTTAACTCATGCGATTGGTAAAGCCAAAGCAATGGAAATGTGCTTTACCGCGCGACAAATGGGCGCAGTAGAGGCAGAGCAAAGTGGGCTGGTTGCACGTGTTTTTAGTAAAGAAGAATTACTTGAACAGACCCTGCAAGCCGCAGAAAAAATTGCAGCAAGATCTTTAACTGCAAACATGATGCTCAAAGAAACCATTAATCGAGCTTATGAAGTGAATCTCACCGAAGGTTTACGCTTTGAGCGACGTATGTTCCATTCAATTTTTGCGACATCGGACCAAAAAGAAGGAATGCAGGCTTTCGTTGAAAAACGCCAGCCAAATTTTAAAAATCAATAAGAGATCAATAAAATGAATACAGAAAGTCACTTAATGATTGAGCAACAAGGTAAGTTGGGCATCATTACTTTAGACCGTGTGACTCATCTCAATGCATTGTCGTTAGATATGATTGAAGGCATTGGTGCCCAATTGGAACTGTGGCGAAATGATGTTGCTGTTCAGGCCGTATTAATTAAGTCAAATAGTCCAAAGGCTTTCTGTGCAGGTGGAGATATCCGCTATCTCTACGACAGTTATAAAAATGGCACGGCTGACTATAAAGGCTATTTTAGTGCCGAATATAAAATGCTGACCACACTGCGTGAATATGAAAAGCCAGTCATCGTTGTGCTTGATGGCTATGTGTTAGGTGGTGGTTTTGGTTTAGCTCAGGCTTGTCACATTGTTGTGAGCAGTGAAAAGTCTAGATTTGCTATGCCTGAAACAGCGATTGGTTTTTTCCCAGATGTTGGGGCAACGCATTTCTTGTCTCGCCTTGATGATATCGGCGTTTATATGGCAATTACGGGTGAGCAGATCAGCAGTAGTGATGCACTCTATCTAGATTTAATTGACTACCATGTGCCAAGCGAGCAGTTACAAGCATTGCAAGAAGCACTTGCTGATACGCCAAGTTTAAGTAAAGAAGGAATTGAGCAAATCATTACTCGATTTATTACTCGTCCTGCCGAAAGTGAATTAAAACAATTGGCGGAAGGTATTCGTAAACATTTCGGTTTTCAGCATTTAGATGAAATTGAACAAAGTCTTGAAAATGAACTAGATGAAAGCTTAAAAACTTGGACTAGCAAGATGCTCAGCATTTTGCAGCAACGTTCATTTATTGCCAAACAAACGAGTTTGAAGCTGCAACATTTAGGCCGTGGGCTTTCTTTGCCGCAATGTATGCAACTTGAGCGTGATTTACAGGATATCTGGTTTGAGCATGGTGACTTTATTGAAGGTGTTCGTGCGCTCATTGTCGATAAAGACAAACAACCGCAGTGGCAAGAAAGTAATCCGGAGCTAGAGCAAATTTTAGAAAAGCTAAGCTAAGCCCGCATTACAACAATATAAAAAGCTTAAGGAGATAAAGCGAGACCTGAAAATGCTTATGGTCAGGGTTGGTCATAAGCATAAAAAAGATAAAACAAGAAAATCCAAGAAAGGAAATTGCGATGCAAACAATACAAGGAAACGGTTCACATACTAAAAAGTCGTCACATCGATTAGCAGGCATCTCTAGCATGGTCGGTACTACTATTGAGTGGTATGACTTCTTTATTTATGGTGCAGCAGCAGCTCTCATCTTTAATAAGTTGTTTTTTCCCAATCTGGATGCACTTACAGGTGTACTTGCTGCATTTGCAACGTATGCCGTTGGCTTTATTGGGCGGCCATTAGGTGGTTTAGTCTTTGGTCATTTTGGTGACAAAATTGGCCGTAAGTCGATGTTGTTACTAACGCTAATGTTAATGGGGATTCCGACGGTTCTCATTGGCTTATTACCGACTTACGAGTCAATTGGTTACTGGGCTGCAATAGGTTTGGTCATCTTACGATTCATTCAAGGTATGGCAATGGGCGGTGAATGGGGCGGTGCTGTGCTCATGGCTGTTGAACATGCACCCGAAGGCGGTAAAGGGTTTTGGGGAAGCTTGCCTCAAGCCAGTACGGGTGGTGGCTTAATGCTAGCCTCAATCGCACTAGGACTGGTGTCGTTATTACCTGAAGAAGCACTGTTTAGCTGGGGTTGGCGTTTACCATTTCTTGCCAGCATTATTTTACTGGCAGTTGGTTGGTATATTCGTGTAAAAGTGCCTGAGTCACCAGATTTTGAAAAAGTAAAGCAGCAGTCCGAAGAAGTCAAAGTTCCAGCCTTACAAGTTTTTAAAAATCATCCAAAGCAGCTCATCACCATTATTTTGGCTCGCGCTGCCGAAAATGCATGGTTCTATATTGCTTCAACCTTTACGTTGGCCTATACCACTGCACAACTTGGGATTCCACGTCAGGACATTTTATTTGCCACCATTTGCGGTGCTGTGGTCATTCTATTTATGACGCCGTTATGTGGACATTTGTCAGATAAAGTAGGTCAACGCAATATGTTTATGTTTGGGTTATGCGTATTGGCACTTTATTGCTATCCATTTTTTACCATGCTCAACACTAAAGATCCGGTATTGATCTGGACGGCAATTGTTTTAGCGATTGGTGTAGTTTTCCCGATTATGTATGCACCACAAGCTCAGCTTTTTGCACGTCAATTTCCGGCAGAAATTCGTTATAGCGGAATCTCAATTTCGGTACAGCTAGCTGGAGTGCTCGGTGGCGGTTTAGCACCGCTAATTGCGACCAAACTTTTAAGTATCGGGCAGGGTAATCCTTACTTAATTATGATTTATATTGGTTCTATGGCAGTAGTTGCGATTATATCGACTTCATTTATGCCACGTGATTGGCAGACTAAAACTGACGAGGCTTATCATAAGAAAGCAGAAATAAATTTGAAAACTAAAATTACTGAGCAGTCTTAATATTAAGTTTGAATCTTCAAATAAAGAAAAGCCCTAATCTTTTGACTAGGGCTTTTGAAATTTAATGAGTGAAACGAGATTCCGGCTTAAGACCTTAATCTTTGCAATGTTACCAATTTCTTAGACTTTGATTTAACCAACTACACTTCAATTAAGCACGCAAACATAGCATATCCGTCGATAACCATTGGCGGACCTGCACGATGAGCACGAAAACCCGCAGCACGTAATAAACGCTCTACCCCAAGAGGTGAGGTCGTAATGAGTTGTTTTGCGCCTTGTTCTCTTGCAAAGTTGATCGCTTCTTGCAGAATTGCAATAGAAACAGGAGATGACACTGCTTGACTAGCAGAGGAAGGTAGATTCGAGAAATCTACGGCTGAAAATCTTGATAACTCCCAAATTTCTGGCGAGCAAGGAATAGGCATTCCATTCATTAATTGAGGAAATACTTCACCGAGTAAATAGGGTTGAGTGGTGGGTAGCAATCTGGCACAGCCAATAATATTAGATTCTCTATCTTGAGCAACGACATAAGCTGTATCGATCTTATCAAATTGGTCTAGTTCTTCATTATTTGGACAGTTTAATTCCCAACCCAAATGTTCAACAAATACCCTGTAGCGGTAACTTTTAAATTTGGTATATAGGCCTTCTGAAAAATTGTTTTGGAATCCAACAATAACATTCATTACAAGTGCTTCCACTTATTTTTCAGGCGACTTTACTTGACAGCTGGAAAGGTGGTAACTGTAAGAATTAACAGGTTTCTAAGAGAAATTTGGACTTAATTTAGTCTTTGTTTGCGTTGTATTGATTTGAGCATAAATGAACTGTTCCCAAAACAAAGTATCTATTTTTTTTTCGATTAATGTTTCAGTAACATCAAATCCAATATCTGTACCAGATATATCAACAATCATGATATTGCTTCGAGGTAGTCCAATTCGCTTTAAGCTAGCGATGCCATCTTGCTCAACAAACTCCCAGTCCCATCCGGTACTTAAAGCTGGGGTCAGTGATGTTGCCCATTCAGTAAACCCATAATATAGAATTTGAGAATCTTCAATTTGTGTTGATTCAACAGTAGATATGAGGTGTTGGAGGGGGTAATTCATAAGCTGGTTTTCATTCATCCGAATAAAACCATCTGTTGAGATTGAGAAATCAGGGGGGATTGTGACCATGCTACCTGTTCAAGTGACTTGAATTACAGTTCTATAGATAAATAACATAAATTATTGCCAATTAAATACTGTTATGTTTTACAGGTCAGTCGTAATCTGGTGGTACACAGCGTTAAGCTGTTCTTTAGAAAGTAATTCAGGCAGTGGGTTTTACTTATGCAGAAATTGATCATTCTGTAGCTTCAATATGAGAGAGTTACTCATTTCAATATTATCAATAGGGTAAATTTATCATGTGCATTGTAGATAATGTCTATCCTCATTGTTAAAACAATATTTTCGAGATCATTATAATTATTCTAAGCTTCACCAGATAATAAATAGAAAATTTATACGGAGTGTATTGTTAGTAGAAGTTATTATTTAGTTAAATTAATAGAAATATACAAATAAGGATAAATAATAGACTTCTTTTGAAAGTAAAAAATACTCATTTTTGGAATAAAATGCGTTCTTTATATTTGAGACTTTCAAGCATAATTCACATATGCAATATAACAACCTTAAAAAGCTTTCTGAAACTAGTTTATCCGAAGAATTTACCACCCTCTCAAGCTCAAAAATGTTGTTAATTGGATTATGAATTCACTATATGCAACTAAAAAAATGATTTATGAATAAGGTCTAATGAGAGTAAATGGAAAATTGGCAAGAGGATTTACTATCAGCATCTCTGATGGTAAAAAATGAATATCAGCTATTTGAGGTCGTCAAATCTACAGCTTTAAAGCTCGGATTTGATTATTGTGCTTATGGCATGCAGGCACCATTATCTATTGCTGAACCAAAAACGATTATGTTGAATAATTATCCAGAAGCATGGCAGAAGCGTTATGTTAAACAGCGATATGTGGTGGTAGATCCAACCGTACAGCATTGTATGCTGTCACTTCAACCTCTTGTCTGGTCGAGCCAATCTGCGAACACGCAATCTCAAAAAGATTTTTGGGAGGAGGCGCGTTCTTATGGTTTAAATGTTGGTTGGGCACAGTCAAGCCGTGACTTTATTGGTACAAGGGGGATGTTAACACTAGCAAGATCCGCTGACCAATTATCAGAAAAAGAGCAGAAAGCTCAATATACAAATATGTATTGGTTGTCTCAGACAGTGCATTCCAGCATTGCTAAAATTGTGAATGATGCAGAATTTGCTCAGTTTAATCTTTATTTAACGAACCGGGAAAAAGAGGTTCTACGTTGGACTGCGGAAGGTAAAACGTCAGCAGAGATAGCTCAGATTCTCGGTGTAGCTGAAAGAACCATAAATTTTCATCTTGGAAATTCAATGCAGAAGCTAAATGTGAATAATAAAATTTCAGCAGCTATTCGGGCTGTGATGTTAGGAATTTTGTAGGAATTCACATATAAATAATATGGAAAGTTAGTGTTGGATTTTAATAAAATAAAATATTATTGGATGTATGTTTAAAATAAAATTAATTTTTTAAAAAGTATTTTTTAATTTAATAAAATTTTAATTAAAATGGAATTTTTCTATAAAAAATTATTTACTTGAGAGTCTGTTTTTTAAATTTTAACTAATAGAGTATTTTTAATTTTTCTATTATTTTAATATTAATAATAAAATAATTTTTTGATTAATATCTTTTATAAAAAATAAATATTCGTATTTTTGTATTATCTATGGATGAAATACATCGATTCTAAGTTTATATATTAGTCATGGTGCTGTACATGATTTCGAGCTATTCAAATACAATTTAAAGCAGATTTTTTTATAAGCTTTATCCTTGTAAATAAAGGCTCTTAGGGGATTTTATTGAATCTTTTATTGCCCTTTAAAAGAGAAAGCACACAGTAAATTAGATCTTAAATACAAGATCTACAATCAAGAGAACAATAAAATAAGAATACGGACTGGTTGTAACTTGGCAGGCTAAAAACCTTTAGAAACCTTGTTAAATATTATTGAAATAGATATGAAAGATTGAATTTGAGTTTTAATTTAATTTTCAGATTTCACAAAATTGACTGAATAAAAATAATTTATGAAAGAGATCTAGTGTCTTAATTTTCAATAAATATAGGCCAACCTGTAAACCCTTACAGGTGTAATAAAAAACACTCGCACATAAAATATAATGTGAATTTATATTTTAAACAAAAAAAGTATATTCATTTTTTATTAAAAGCCCCAGCTAGACATGTAATTTCTGAATTAGCGAGTTTTAAGGGTGAATTATAAATAATTGGAGTTAAGTTATGGCTGTAATGGGTACGGATAATATCATTGCAACTTTGGAATCCCACGCAAATTTAAATGGAGGCAGGATTGCTTTTGAATATTTGGGACGCCAATCTGGTGGTATTCAATCTCTGACGTATGCAGATCTGAACGAGCGGGTTCAATATCAAGCTCAAATATTAATGAACCTTGTAGACAGTGGTGATCGTGCCGTATTGCTGTTTGAGCCTGGACTGGACTTTATTGTATCGTTCTTTGCTTGTCTGAAAGCTAAAATTATCGCAGTACCTGTCAGCTTGCCTTTTAATCGCAACGGTTTTTCTAATATTTTGAATATTATGAATGACTGTGAGCCAAAGATCGTACTCACAACTCAGAAGATTCTTGAGCTATCAGGTTTGATCACATTAAAAGCTCAAAATGAAAATTTAATATTGCATGCCGTTGATGCCGAATTGCAACGTGACTTGGTGGAAAAGGATTTTCCTCTGATTTCTGAAGAAGATATTTGCTTCCTACAATACACTTCAGGATCAACAGGTTGGCCTAAAGGTGTGATCGTCACCCATAAAAATATCATGGCAAATGAAGTCATGATTGCTGAAGCTTTTGGCACACAAGCCGATGATATCGGTCTTACATGGCTACCTGTCTATCACGACATGGGATTGATTGGCTCGGTTTTACAGACCGTGTATGTGGGTCTGACTTGCTATGTGATGTCACCGCTGGATTTTATTCGTAAACCTCTTAAGTGGCTGCAATTCATCAGCGAAAAAGGTATCACGATTAGTGGTGGGCCAAACTTTGCCTATGAATTGTGTCTACATCGCATCTCGGATGATGAGGCTGCATCGCTTGATTTGAGCCGTGTGCGTGTGTTGTTTAACGGTGCCGAGCCGATCAAGGCTAACGTCATGCAGCGTTTCATGGAAAAATTCAATACTCAGTCGAAATTGAGCCTAGATACTTTCTTGCCGTGCTATGGCTTGGCAGAAGTTACGCTCTTAGTCAGTGGTGTGACTGGTCCTCTCAATGCTATTTCAATCGATCGTGAAAAGTTGAATGCCAATTTGGTGCAGACCAGCCAAGATCAGACAGCTGTACAAGTGGTGAGCTGTGGCAAGATCTCAGCACACATTGATTGCCGTATTGTCAATCCGCATACCCGCAAAGAGGTAGGAGCTCATGAAGTCGGTGAAATCTGGCTAGCAGGTGAGAGTGTTACTGCGGGTTACTGGCAGAAGCCTGAGGTCAATCAGGAAACCTTTGCTGCAACCATCCTCGATAAAGCAGGTAAGCCTAGTCAAGTGTATTACTTGAGAACTGGTGATATGGGCTTTGTCAAAGATGGAGACCTGTATGTAACCGGTCGCCTTAAGGATGTGATTATCATCCGTGGCAAAAACTATTACCCGCAAGATATCGAGTGCTCCGTCGAAGTAGCGCATCCTGCTGTCCGTAAGGGTTGTGTCGCAGCAGTGAATTTCGCTAATTCTGACGGTGTTACGGTTGTGCTTGAGATCAAGAAGAAGTCGATAGACAAGACCCTTAATTTTGAAACCATCAGAACTCAGGTTAAAGAGCAAGTGGCGGCTGATATCGGCTTGCCTGTAGAAGGTGTCTATTTACTGCATCAAGGTCGGATAAATAAGACTACCAGCGGCAAAATTAGAAGAAGAAAAATTAAAGAGCAGATCGAGCGCGGTCAACTGATCTGTTTAACCCATCCAAACCGTAGAACGGTGATGGCCCGAAACTATGTCAAGAACGGCTTAGAAGTCATCCGTGATCGTGAGCAGCGGGGGCAACTGATTCGTTATAGCTCCAATCTACTCAATTCAATGATCAAGGAACGAGAAGTGCGCACGCTCATTTTTAATCGACTGAAAAGTGCTTTGTTTTAATCCTTACCCTTTAATCATTTGAGCAAAAACTCATGTCACTTACGTCCAATTTGCGGCAGTTTCAATCTGCTGCTCGTCTGGAGCAAATTTTAGGCTCCGTACATGATACTAATAATGATTTTTCTTGGTCCGCGGCCATCGAGCGTGATGAGAAGGAGCAGTACCCTCAGCGTGCTGTTGACTTTCTGAATGCTGTAGGCATGAACCGTTTTTATGTACCTTCGCAGCTCGGAGGTCGCATGGAAATTGGTGAAGAGTTGCTATATCTGCATCGCGTGCTGGCACGACGTGATCTAACGATCAATTCGACCTATAGCACGAATGCTTGGTCTGTGATTGTATGGATTGGTGGTAATACCAATCAATGCGAAAACATCGCTAGTCGGATTTTGAGTGGTGCTGCACCAGCGCTTGCTTATAGCGAGAAAGCGCATGGAGCCGATCTGTTATCCAGTGAAGTAACTGCACAACTTAACGAGAGCAAGTACGTCTTAAATGGCGAAAAGTGGTCGATCAATCGTGCGACTCTAGGTGACTCTTTAAGTCTGATTGCTAAAACATCAGATGATCGTGGACCCCGTAGCCTGAGTGCATTCTGGCTTGATAAGCGTCACATGGCTTCTAAAGGAACCTATAGCCTGAACCGCTTGCCGACGGTGGGTATGCGTGGGCTAGATATTAGCGGTATTGGCTTTAATAATGCTGAAATTCACAAAGATGCCCTGATCGGTGAAGAAGGTCAGGGATTGGAGCTTGGACTCAAGACGCTACAGGTGACGCGTGCATATTGCAGCAGCTTCTCTCTAGGTGCGGGCGATACGATGCTGCGCATCGCAACCGAGTTTGCTATCGAACGCGAGTTGTATAACAAAAAAGTAATAAGCATTCCGTTGGTGCGTGAGCAACTTGCTACAGCTTATGCCTATCTATTAGCAGCTGAGGTGTTATCACTCGTTGGTGCGCGCGGGTTACATGTCTGTATCAATCAGTTCAGTACATGGTCACCTATCATCAAGGTACTGGTACCTGAATATGTAGAGTCACTGGCCAAAATTACTTCCTCAGTGCTTGGATCGCGTTTTTTCTTAAGAAATGCATATGCTGATGGAATGTACCAGAAAGCTTTCAGAGATCATCTGATCGTTAGTGTATTTGACGGCAGTAGTACCGTCTGTCTAGACAGCCTGAGTTTTCAGCTCAAATCTGCCAATAAAGGGCGTAGCAAAAAAGCCGACCATCTCGACCAAGCCGAAGCTAAAGCACGCTATCGCCAGTTATATGACTTGCAGGTGGAAACCGACGCTATTGATTTCCGCGAGCTTGAGATTTTCAACCGAGATGGTGACTTGGTGATGGAGTCACTGGGAACGATCATCGAGATGCTCAACGATGCTGACGTTACAGTGGGGCTGGCTGCTGAGACCCTGTCCACGCTACGTGAGCGTGCTGATCAGCTTCTTATCGAGCAGCGCACGCTAGATCAAAAAATTCAAGATTATTTCTCAAGTTCAGAAGCGGCTAAAGAGTTCGAAACATTACGTTTCAGCTTAGCCCGCGACTATGCCGAGCTGTTTGCTCGCATTGCTGTGCTGGGTTTCTGGGTCTTTAACCGTCGTGGCCTAAGACCTGCTTTGCAGGATGGTGCATGGCTGATCATTTTCCTAAATGCTGCTGAAGGGCAGACGTCCCCTCCAATGACATCACTGCGTGAAAGCACATTGGCAGATCTGCTAGACCGAATTTCAAACAACCATATGTTATCTGTCATCGATTTTGCACTGGCACCGCGTGATGCCAAACCGGTTAAAGAGGATATTACCCCATGAATAAAGATAAAGCTTACTGGAGCGAAATCATTCGCACGCTAGTAGCCAAAGAAATGCGCGTAGAGCCCCAGACTCTTGATCCACAGAAAAAATTTACCAGTTACGGTCTTGATTCTATCGTCGCTTTGTCGGTGTCTGGAGATCTAGAGGATCTAACAAAACTGGAACTTGAGCCGACACTACTATGGGATTACCCAACCATTAATGCGTTGGCTGAATATATCGTTTCTCAGTTGGAGCAGGGAGTTGCTTCGTGAACAACCTTGTACGACTGGAACCTGCAATTCTATCGCGCCATGCGATTTCTGCAGAACAGCTCGGCATCTGGTATATCCAGCGGCTTGAGTCAACTTGCAGTGCCTACAATATGGTGGTGGCCTTTGATGTGAAGGTCAACCAACCGTTGGGCAACAAGCCGATGGAGATTCTAGAGGCGGTAATGCATGATTATCCGCTGCTGCGTGTAAGCATGCCTGCCAATGATCAGGGTATTGAGCAACTTATCTGGGATCGTATCTATCCTAATATTATCGTGTCGGATGCTCGTCATGTCGATACATCTGATTTGACGCAATTAGTCGAGCAGGATACGAAGCAGCCCTTTGATCTGACCCAGCCACCGCTGTGGCGTATTCATTGCTATGAGCGCGGTCAAAATCACTATGTGATTGCGGTTGTGATTCATCATGCCTTAATGGATTTCTGGTCGATTGGTCTCTTATTGCGTGATGTCTGTAAACGTTTTGGACTAGTTACAGAGTCGGATACAGTGAACGGAATCGAGTTTGCACAGTATGCAGATAAGCAGCAGAGCACTGTGACCGATGATGCTGATGAGAGTCTACTCTTCTGGAAAAATACGTTGCAACATGCACCACACGTGCATAGCATTCCGCTTGATTATCCACGTCCTGCTGTGCAGCAACATAAAGGCAGCTCACTGGTTTTCCGTGTGCCTGAGTCAGTGTCGTCTGGTCTTGTGAACTTGGCGAAAGATTATGAGATCACGCTGTTTGGACTCGTACTATCTGGCTTTTATATCCTGCTACACAAACTATCGAATGAAAATGATCTTGTTATTGCCACACCAGTAGCTGGTCGACTTGAACGCTCGCTGCGCAATGCATTGGGGCAGTTTGTCAATACGATTGCTATTCACATGGATATCGATGCTGATCAGACTTTACGTCAGTTTACACAGCAGGTGCAGGAACAATTAAGACAAAGTCTCAAGCATCAAAAAGTTGCCTTTTCCAGAGTGGTTGAGGCTGTTTCACCAAAGCGTGATGGCAGTATTAATCCATTGGCGCAGGTGGGAATGTTCTGGGAACGTCTAGGCGGCATGGATGAGTTTAAAGAACTACTCTTGCCAATCCAGACCCCAGCTACTTTGGTTGGTCAAGACCTGACGTTAGGAAGTTTTCCGGTTCGCCAGCAAGAAGGTCAATTGGATCTTACGCTGGAAATGGGCGGTGAATATCAAGGCGAACTCGTTGGCGTACTGAAATACAACTCCGAGCTATTTTCTGCACAATCTGCCGAGAATATGGTGCAACTGCTGCAAGCTGTATTATCAGAAATGGTGGCTCATCCTGAGCGTAAGATCGTTGAGTTAGATATCGCACCTGATTATAAGGATGGTATCCAGTTCGATGCCCTACGTGGACAGGCTACTGATTATCCTCAATATGATCTATTAGGAATGATTCTAAAGCAGATCGATGAGCGTGGTGATCATCATGCTCTGACCTCGAAGGATCATGCGGTTAGCTATCGTGAGTTAGGTCAACATATCGCTGGTATTGCTGAATATTTGCGTGCGCACGGCGTTACTCGTGGCGATCGTGTAGGTCTGATGTTAGACCGCACAGCTTTATTGCCAGCAGCAATCCTCGGGATCTGGGCGGCAGGGGCAGCCTATGTGCCACTAGATCCTAATTTCCCAAGTGAACGTTTGCACAACATCATCGAAGATGCTGAACCTAAAGTCATCTTAACTCAAACCGAGTTGATGGATGCTCTCACAGTTTCTGTACCACGTTTGGATATCAATCAAGCTGGTGTTGTGCCCCTTGAGCAAGTACGCGAGACACTTGCCTTTGGTGAGACCGCTTATGTGATGTACACCTCAGGCTCGACAGGGAAGCCTAAAGGCGTACGTATTGGGCATCCTTCAATCATTAATTTCTTGCTATCCATGAATGATAGATTGCAAGTAACGACTGAGACTCAGTTGTTAGCAATCACCACTTATGCGTTTGATATTTCAATTCTTGAGTTACTGATTCCACTGATGTACGGCGGTGTAGTACATGTTTGTCCACGTGAGGTATCACAAGATGGCAATCAATTGGTAGATTATCTAAATGCTAAGCCTATCAATATCTTGCAGGCAACGCCGGCTTCTTGGAAGATGCTTTTAGACAGTGAGTGGATTGGCAATGCGGGGTTGACAGCACTCTGTGGAGGCGAAGCGCTGGATACTATACTGGCAGAAAAACTGCTGGGTAAAGTTGGCTTTCTCTGGAATGTCTATGGCCCGACCGAAACTACGGTATGGTCAAGTGCGGCTCGTATCACTGATGCAAAATTTATTGATTTAGGCGAACCACTGGCGAACACTCAGCTTTATGTCCTTGATGAACAGCAGCGTTTAGTGCCACCAGGCGTTATGGGAGAGCTTTGGATTGGAGGTGATGGTCTGGCAGTTGATTACTGGCATCGACCTGAGCTGACAGATGCGCAATTTAGAACTTTGCCATCTCTACCAAATGCCGGTCGACTCTATCGCACTGGAGATAAAGTGTGTCTGCGTACGGATGGACATTTGACTCATCATGGACGTCTAGATTTCCAAGTCAAGATTCGTGGATTCCGTATTGAACTAGGCGAAATCGAGAATGTTCTCAAACAGATCGACGGTATCACAGACGCAGTTGTGTTGGTTAAGACGACGACCAGCAATGATCAGAAACTGGTGGCCTATTTAACCGGACATGAGATTGACATTGCTAGTTTGAAAAAGACGATGCAAATCCATCTTCCAGCTTACATGGTGCCAAATACGTTTATGACGTTGGATGAGTTTCCAATGACGGCTAACAATAAGCTAGATCGTAAAGCGTTTCCTGAGCCTGTGTTTGAGCAAAGCAATGATTATGTTGCGCCACGTGATCCGATTGAAATTGAACTCTGTACTACCTTTGAGCAGATTTTGTCGGTTAAACGGGTTGGTATACATGATGACTTCTTTGACTTGGGTGGACATTCTTTACTGGCTGTGAAGCTTGTTAATCACCTCAAAAAAGTATTTGGTACCGAACTCTCAGTTGCTTTGCTGGCGCAATATTCCACTGTGGCGAGTCTGGGCGAGATCATTCGTGAAAATAAAGAAATTAAGCCTTCCATCGTAATTGAACTGCGCCGTGGAACTTACGAGCAACCTTTGTGGCTCTTCCATCCAATTGGTGGCAGTACCTTCTGTTATATGGAACTTTCGCGTCATCTTAATCCGAAACGTACCTTGCGCGCTATTCAGTCTCCTGGACTAATTGAAGCAGATGCAGCAGAAGTAGCAATTGAAGATATGGCGACGCTCTATATTGCTGAAATGCAAAAGACGCAGCCTGAGGGACCTTATTTCCTCGGTGGCTGGTGCTTTGGCGGTGCGATTGCATACGAGATCAGTCATCAGTTGCGTCAAATGGGGCAGCAGGTCACAGGGATTGTCATGATCGATACCCGAGCTCCAATTACAGAGAATGTGCCTGAAGATGCTGACGATGCAATGCTTTTGTCTTGGTTTGCCCGTGATCTGGCTGCGCCTTATGGCAAGAAGTTGACGATACCAGCGCAATACTTGCGTGAATTAAATCCAGATCAAATGTTTGATCATGTACTCAAAGAAGCCAAGGCCATCAATGTCTTACCTCTAGATGCAGACCCATCAGATTTCCGACTTTACTTTGATACCTATTTGGCGAATGGCATCGCACTCCAGACCTATTTCCCAGAGCCTGAAGATTTTCCGATCCTCTTGGTTAAGGCCAAAGATGAGCTGGAAGATTTTGGCGAAAGTTTAGGTTGGGATCAACTGGTCAAAGACACGTTTACACAGGTGGATTTACCTGGTGACCATTCATCAATTATGTACGCTGAGAATGTCGTGGCTGTCGCCCAGACAATTGATCAGATGTATCCAATTCCCGCATAAGAAATACAAGAAGGTAGAACCACTATGGTGACCATAGAACATGCTTTCCTCATACCGGCCGAGATTGACAAGGTTTTCAACTATCTTGCAAACCCAGCCAATGATGCAGGCTGGCAATTGTCGTGTAAGCATTCTGAACTGCTAGACAATACTCCGCGTGTGGGCAGCAAGTACGAAATCGGTTTTAGCTTTATTGGTCGTGAGATGTCCTTTAAAGGTGAAATTACCCATCTAGTACCGAATGAATTGTATGCGTTTAAAGTAGTGGAAGGACCCTTTCACTACACCGGTACTTACCGCTTCAAACCACATCCGGAAGGTACATGGATTGAATGGGTATTTGAGGCAGAGCCAGGTAGCTTTTTTGGTGTATTGCCCCCAGCGCTGCTAAAAAAAATGGTCCTCGCTCAGTTCAAGAAAGACGTTGCTAATCTTGAAGCATTGGCTCAGAAGGGCGAAGCCTATGAGTCGGTTGGTAAGCAGACGCACGAGACCAATAAACCACGTCGCAAGACTCATCAGGTGATGGAACAATATGCGCGTTGGATTCTCAAACATCGCCGTATTGTACTGACGGTAGTGATGCTCTTGACGATTGCACTGGCGTATCTCGCATCTGGCGTGAAAATTATTATTGACCCAGATGCGCTTGCGCCCAAAGGACATCCTTATATCACTTCGACCAAGCTGATTGAAAAAAAATTCGGCTCCAAGTACATGGTCGTGATTGGTATTACACCGAAGCAGGGTGATATTTATCAGCCGCAAGTGTTAGAAAAAGTTAAACGCATTACCGAAGAAGTTGATAATGCTCCGGGCGTGGTTCGATCCACCTTGATGAGTCTGGCTGCACGTCAGGCCAAAGGGATCACGGCCAATTCGGATGGATTTGATGCTAAGAAACTACTGCCGAACAGTTCTGTGACCGAAGGTGATGTCGATCAGCTGAAAAAACTGTTGGCGCTGAATCCAATCTACATGAATTCGGTCGTATCTAAAGATCAGAAAACTGCTGCTATTTTGCTTGAGCTTGAGGAAAGTCCAGAGGGCTTCCAAAAGATGATGGGCCCGATCAACAAAATCGTAGCGGCTGAACAGTCTAAGGATATGACTATCAGTGTCGGCGGCAATCCTGTTTATTTGGATAAAGCTGAAGATTACTCTAAACGGATCAATATCTTGTTCCCGATTGCCATACTGGTCATTGGGTTATTGCACTTCGAAGCATTCCGCAGTAAGCAGGGTTTGATCCTTCCACTAGTTACAGCTTTACTGGCTGTGGCATGGGGTATGGGTATGATGGGTCTGTTCAAACAGCCAATGGATATTTTTAACTCTCCTACACCTATTCTGATTCTGGCCATTGCGGCAGGGCACGCAGTGCAGTTGCTCAAGCGATACTATGAAGACTTTGATCGACTGACTGCCCAAGGTATGGAACCTAAAGCTGCGAATAGCGAAGCCGTGGTGCAGTCTATGGTTCGTGTTGGTCCAGTTATGATATTGGCTGGCGGAATTGCAGCGGCTGGATTCTTCTCGCTGTTGACCTTTAATATTCCGACCATCCGTTCATTCGGTATTTTTACAGGAATCGGGATCATCAGTACGCTGATCATTGAGATGACTTTTATTCCTGTACTTCGCTCGATGCTACCACCGCCTTCGGTTACCAAGGTCGCACGCAAAGGTTTACCGATTTGGGACTGGATTCCAAAACGTATTGGTGATGTCATTTTGTCAGTTCGTCCGCGAATGATGCTAATGACGGTGATTGCAGTACTGGGCGTCTTTCTTGCTATTGGCACTAGCCGTATTGTGGTGGATAACGATAGCCGTAACTTCTTCTCGCGCGACTTACCGATGCAGCAAGATGACAGATTTTTAAATCAGTCTCTTGGTGGCACAAACAGTCTCTACATCATGGTCGATACAAAGGTTCGTGATGGTATTGAAAACCCAGAAATCCTAAAAGCGATTGATAATACAGAAAAGTTCGCGAATTCAATTCCAGAGGTCGGTAAAACCATCTCTATCGTGGACTATATCAAGAGAATGAATCAGGCAATGAATGCCGATCAGCCACAGGCATTTCAGGTCCCTGCAACGAAAGATGTTGTTGCTCAGTATCTGCTGTTGTATTCAATGTCTGGTGAGCCGACTGATTTTGAATCTTACATTGATACGACTCAGCGCTATGCCAAGATCACGATTCTGTTAAAAACAGGTAGTAATCATCGTATCAAAGAAATCCTTGAGTCGCTAAAAACGTATATGGCGGGTCAATTGGGTGATAAAGCTGTCGTGAGTTTTGGTGGTGATGTGACTCAGACCATTGCTTTAACTGAAACGATGGTTCACGGCAAGCTCATGAACATTCTACAGATTTCATTTGCCGTATTCTTTATCTCAGCGCTAGTTTTCCGTTCGCTCTCTGCGGGACTAATTGTCCTGACACCACTTCTGTTCTCGATTCTTGCGATCTTTGGTGTGATGGGCTGGCTCGACATTCCGCTCAATATTCCGAACTCCCTCATCTCGGCAATGGCTGTCGGTATTGGTGCAGATTATGCCATTTACTTCCTCTATCGCTTGCGTGAAATCTTGCGCGAAGAAGGGGGCGATATCAAAGACGCTATTCGTAAAACTTTAAGTACTGCTGGTAAGGCCTCTCTTTTTGTCGCGACTGCGGTTGCTGGTGGTTACGGTGTGTTGTCCTTGTCGCAAGGCTTCCACGTCCACCAATGGCTAGCGATGTTTATTGTGATTGCGATGCTTTTCAGTGTATTTGCAACCTTAATTATGGTACCTACAATGATTCTAATGTTGAAACCTCGTTTTATCTTTCCCTCAAATAAGAAGAACATTACCGTTGCACAAACTGTTGTGACAAGTCTTTTGTTGGGTACTGCACTCACCATGTCAATGCCTAAAACATCTTATGCAGATGAAGTTCAAGACATTGTTAATCGTAGTGATGATGCTTCTAAGTTCCTGAGCTCAAGTGCTAGTGCTAAATTTGTGCTGACGTCTAAAAGCGGCGAGCAACGCGTACGTTTGACTAAAAACATGACCAAGCTGGCTGGGAATACTCAGAACAATATGCGTTTGACCGAATTCATCTCGCCTGCAGATGTACAGGGGACCACGACGCTGTTGATTGAGAACTCAAAAGGCAGTGATAGCATGTTTGTCTATTTGCCTGCATTGAAAAAAGTGCGCCGTCTTGCATCGGCGAATAAGGGCGATGCTTTTATCGGTACGGACTTTAGTTATGGTGATGTACTTGGCTATAAGCTAAGTGACTGGAAATACACGAAACTGGCAGATGGCAAATTTAATGGCAAAGATTGCTACATGATTGAAGCAACGCCAATCAATAATACTGTGAAGAGTGACTTTGGTTATAGCAAACGTCGCATGTGCATTCTCAAAGACAACTTTGTTACAGCAACCATCGACATTTGGGATACTGCAGGTAAGCCGTTAAAACATATTGAGTTCACGGATATCCGTCCTTACGGCAAAGTGAAACCAAGATGGCAGGCCATGAAATCTATGGCAAAGAATCTACAAACTCAGCATATGACACAAGTTCTCGTCAGTGATTTTGTCGCAGAAAAAACCTTATCTGATAAGATTTTCTCACCGCAGAGCCTTGAAAAATGACGCAAGGTACCTATTGGGTATTTGCATGCTGCAGTAGCTTTATGCTACTGCAGCATGCTTATGCAGATGACAGCGAAATTAGTTTTTTGAGCCAGAACTCAGCCAGATTAGATGTGTGGTCATCGGATCGTGATCTAAGCTCGTTAAAAAACATTGGGCAAGCAAGTTTCTGGTCCAATGGTACGCTCAAGTTTAACCCTGAGTTTAAGATCCATTACGACATAAATATTGGAGACGAAACGGACCATACTGTAAACCCAGATCAGGTAAGTAAGGTGAATCGCAACTTACGTGAGTTGTACGCATCTTATAACTGGGATCAGACGTTTTATCTCGACTTTGGTCGCCAGATTGTAGTTTGGGGGAGAGCTGACGGGATTAACCCAACGGATAACCTATCGCCCCGTGACTATACGCGTCTAGTGCCAGATGAGACAGATCAACGTCTTGGAAATGATGCAATCAAATTGACATATATTCCTGAATCTGGAACTAACAAATGGACGGCATTGTGGTATCCGCGTAGTCGTTCAGATGTGATTCCATTGCGTCAGATTGCTGGTGTTCAGTATGACATAGACCGTAAGAGTCGTCCTGCGTTTGCAATGCGTTGGGATTATTCTGTGGATGGTCTAGATGTTGGGGCATCGTATTTCTCAGGTTTGGATCATATGCCCGATCTGTCAGTTTTTTCAGCCTCTCCAACAGGAGGGGCAACATTGCAACTGAAAAATAATCCGATGTCCGTCTATGGATTTGATTTCAGTTATAACCATAACGATCTCGTGTGGCGAGGTGAAGCTGCGTATACAAAGACAGACTCGGATGGTAGCGAAGATCTTACGCACAAGAAAAATAATCTGACCGTGGTCATGGGACCGGAATTGTCATTAAAGAACTCCACGCTGAGTTTAGTAGGCGTGTACAAACATACGGAGGACTTTAGATCTGCCGACAGTCTAACAAATCCATTATTGAGAGAAGTTTACCGTTATCAGCAAACAATCAGTGACCAATATGAGCAGGATCAGTATGGAGCTATGCTGCGCTATGCACTTAACTTGCTGAACGATAATCTAAAGCTGGAAGTAACAGGATTCTATTTTGCACCAGAGCCTAATGAATTATTGAGAGTACGTATTAATTACAGCCTCAATGATCACTGGCAGTTGAATGCAGGTGGAGATCGCTTCTGGGGTAAAAATGATACGGTGTTAGGACAATTTAGAGATAACAGTCTGGTGTATGCCCAGATTCGATATAATTTTTAAGATAATTCGCTCCAAAACAATGCTGGAGTGCCCAGTCCCTAATAAGGTGATTTATGGATAATTTAAATAACGCAAAAAAAGATAATTTTTCACGGAAGACCATATTAGTAACAGGTGCAGCAGGTTTTATTGGCAGCAGATTGATTGTTGAACTTTTACGTGAAGGTCATCAGGTGATAGCTGCGCTGCGTAATGCCGCAACCAAGAAAGATAAGCTGTTAGGTTTCATTGCAACGCAAGGGCTAGTTGATCCCTCTATTTCGTTTGTTGAATATGATTTAAGCCGCGATTTTAAGCTGGACTCTCTGCTAGCGGATGCTCAGGCAAAGATTCATGTTGTCTATCATCTTGCTGCATCATTTAATTGGGGCATTAGCAAAGCTGAAGCAGAGCGTACGAACATTAAATCAGGACTCGCTTTGATTGAATGGGCTGCAACATTGAAGCAGCTTGAGCGATTCATCTGGATTGGCGGATATCGTGTGGCTGCTCCACCGCAAGAATCGGCTGATGAGTTGTATTGCAAACATGGTGGCTATGAGGCTTCGAAAATTTTGGGTTATCAAGCCTTCATTGAGGCCTGTAAGCGTTTAAATGTGCCATGGACTGCAATAAATCCAGCGACAGTCATTGATGGTTTTTATACTTATGGCGATATGCAGTATATAGGTGTCGCCGACATGATTGATAAGCTATATCAGGGCCGCTTGCTGGCATTGCCAGGTGGGCGTGACACATTCCTGCCGCTGTGCAATATGCAGTATATCGTGAGCTTTCTGATCCGAACGATGTCTTATCCTGAGACCATTGCTCAGGAGTATACGCTGCTTGATCCTGCGACACCGAAATTTCATAGCCTAGTTCACCTAGCTGCCGAGCACTTAGGAGTCAGCTCACCACATTTAAAAGTACCCAAAGGTCTGCTCGAGAAATTACCTGAGGTATTGCTTGACGGTTCTAAAGAACAACTCTCTTTCATTTCTACCGAGCACTATCATGTTGCTGGGGCAGAGGTGATGGCGGCGAAGATGGGTATCGCTGACCTGATCAATATCAGTCCTTATTTCTCTCGCTGGATTGATCGCTTGGTTCTTACACGTTTTGGTCGCATGCAAGTACCTACACCTAGTGGTTTTGGCTATCAGAATCGATATTGGACAGAAATTTATACTAAACAGCCAGTTAAATCAGAAAAATCATCTGCATTATTTTTACATGGGATTCCATTCGATAGTGCATGCTGGTCTCCAATCATCAATAAAATTACATATGATCAGCTGGCTATGATGGACTTGCCGGGACTTGGACATTCAGGCAGTTATGAGGTGGTGGAGGATAACAACCGTCAGTTTATCGACACTGCTGCAAAGCTTTTAGCGCCAAATAGTGTTGTTATTGCACACTCGCTAGGGTGTCTCTTTGCATTGAATCTTGCAAAGAAATATCCAGATAAAGTTGCGCGCCTTATCCTCATATCGCCTTATTTTGTTCAGGCGCAGGCTGCTAAAATGTTTCAGATACAAGCCATATCTAAACTAATTTTCCGTTTTGTACCGAAAGATATGATTGCTAAAGATCTACATCCAGATGGACAGCAAAATCCGTCTGTTGGTTATGCGATGGATTCATTACGTCGGGTGTCTGTAGCCAAGCATATTAGCGAGTATATGCACCGCATTAGTTTGCCAGAACAGCGAGCAACTCAGACAGCTTTGTTAAACGAGCTTAGCTCTAAAGTTGAAATCATTGTGGGAGATAAAGACCCAATTGTTACTACAATAAGCTCAGATATCCCTATACATATCATAGCTGGCGCAGGCCATAATCCGCACGTCACACATGTAGACGCGGTATATGACTACCTCGCACCTGTTCTGGTGAAATACAACAGCACTACCGCTTCCTAATGCCTGATAGTGCCCAAGTACAGGTTTATGTCTGCCCAGTTTCACGGGTACCACAAGACCATTTGGTATTGAGTCATTATCTCGGCTTTCTCAACGAGGCAGAAAAGCTGAGATATGATCAATATCACCCTAAAGCAGCTGGTCTTTTCTTGATCTCTCGCGTATTAGTGAAGACTGTCTTGGCAGATAAACTAGGTATCGCACCCTATAAGGTCAACCTCCAATTTCATCCCAACGGCAAGCCTTTTGTGCAAGGCAGCAAGGCTGTGTATTTTAATCTTACTCACTCAGCGGACGTTATTATCCTTGCTGTGACTGAAGAGGGGGAAATAGGAGTTGATATTGAAAGAGTAGATCGTGAGTTCGATTGGATGCGTGTTGATAGTGTATTAGCAGCGAGTGAAATTGAATGGATTAAGGGGAATGAACTGATTGATCCATTCAGTGTATATCAGCGGTTTTTTCAAATATGGACATTAAAAGAGGCTTATATTAAATGTACTGGCGATGGAATGAGTCGTCATTTAAAGATGCTCAACTTTCATGTGTTGTCCGAACGTATACAGTTTCTCGACTCAACCAATAATACTCAAAAAACACAAGAGTATTATTTTGAAAGCTATATGTATGATTTCGATTTTATCTTTTCTATATGTTTGCAACAGAGCCACACTATAGAATGCTTTAATCTGGATTGTTTTCAATTATTACCATTTATATCTATGCATCGGATAACCCCAACACCTTGTAAATATAACTAGATTAAATCACTCCAATGGGTGATTTTAAAAGTATAGATATAAAGAAATCAAAAGAAAAAGGCCCCAGTCTTTCGACTAGGGCCTTTTAAATTTGGAGCGGGAAACGAGACTCGAACTCGCGACCCCAACCTTGGCAAGGTTATGCTCTACCAACTGAGCTATTCCCGCATATATAAGCAGTTTTTACGAAAACTTTCTCAAAAAAAACCAATTTGGAGCGGGAAACGAGACTCGAACTCGCGACCCCAACCTTGGCAAGGTTATGCTCTACCAACTGAGCTATTCCCGCGTGCCGCTTATAATACATTAAGCGAAACATGGGTCAACAACTTTATGCAAATAAATATGCTGATTGCATAAAATAAAAACAGAAATGGGTAATTAGATGTATTTTTCTCGTTAAGTTGCCGAATAAATAGACATTTTGTTTGAAGCCAAAGCGTACAAGAGCAACTTTTGTTTGTGTGCAGACAGGGTATACTAGGTACAAATATACGAATAATCGTAAAAGGAAAAGCTATGAGCCTTGAACAACAATTGATTGAACGGTTACAAACCCTTGCACCCAGCCATTTGGAAGTTATCAATGAATCTGCCGGACATGGTGGTTATTTCCCAGGTAAAGAGTCACATTTTAAAGTGATTGTGGTGAGTGATGAATTTAATGGATTGCGTTTGGTTCAACGTCATCAAAAAGTTTATGCGTTAGCTTCAGATTTAATGAATCCAGGGCAAATTCATGCTTTAGCAATTCATGCTTATTTACCAAGTGAGTGGCAAGGTCAGGCACCTGCTAGCCCAGAATGTGCACATGCACCTAAAAGCTAAGGGTTAATTTCATGGATGCACATTTACTGACTAAAATTATTCACATGACCGCGGTGGCTGCCGCACTTATAGTTTTTGTATTACGCGCTTCAACTCTGTTTGTAGGCGTGCAAGGTGAACAACCAAATCCGGCGGGACGTAAAATATTAGTTGCCTTACAACATCTATCATTTACCGTAGTTTTTATTACTGGCGCAATTTTATTGGTCATGAAAGACTTTCAGGTACAGCCGTGGTTTTACGCTAAAATTATTCTATTTTTAGTCTTGTTATCTTCCCTTATGAAAGCCTTTAAAAAAGATGACACTCTTTTATTAGCGCAACGTAGGGCCGGTTTAATGATTAGCGCTATCGCATTTATTGCTATTATTATTTTAGTGATTGTGAAGCCTGTTTTTGCTTAATTGTTCTACATTCTTTGCCTTTTTGCTTAAGCTCTAGGTTAAACTGCGTACAGTAAAAAAAATATGCAGAGGGAAACATGTTAACTCGTGTGGTGTTTAACCAAAAAGGCGGTGTAGGGAAATCAAGTATTACTGTAAATTTGGCCGCAATTAGTGCCAAACATGGCTTAAGGACATTGGTTATTGATCTTGATCCTCAAGCCAACTCTAGTCAGTACCTTTTAGGGGATGACGCAACTTATTCTGCTGAAAAATCAATTATAGAACCAAATATCGAAAATTTCTTTGATGATGTGTTGGGAAACAATCAACAAAAGGGTTTAATCGGTAATGCATTAGGTTCGATTTTAAAAGCCCCGCGAAATAAAGATATTGATAGCTTTGTACACTCAACTCCTTTTGCAAAATTAGACGTGCTTCCTGCCAGCCCAACACTTGGTGCTCTTGAACATGCACTTGAAAGTAAACATAAAATTTATAAATTACGTGATTCGATTCAAAACTTAATTGGACGATATGATCGTATCTATATAGATACACCACCTGCATTTAACTTTTTTACTTTGTCAGCACTGATAGCAGCAGATAAAGTCTTAATTCCCTTCGATTGTGATGTCTTTTCAAAGCGCGCGTTACAAACATTGATTGAAAATGTTCTCGAAACGCAAGATGATCATAATGATCGCTTGGAAATTGAAGGAATTGTCGTCAACCAATTTCAAGCTCAAGCAAAATTACCTCGGGAAGTGGTTCAGCAGTTGAAAGATGAAGGGTTGCCTGTACTTAATAGCATGTTACCGCCTTCGGTTTTAATGAAAGAATCGCATCAGAAAAATTTACCTTTGGCTCATTTGGCACCAGAACATAAATTGACTCAAGCTTATGAGACATTGTTTGGTGAGATTGAGCCAAAACAATAAGAGAAAAATGATGAAAGGCTTATATATTGCGCCTTTGGTGGCAGCCACTTTATTACTAGGCGCTTGTGCGACGACGGTAAAACCGACTTACGTGTCTCCGACACAATATCAATCTTTGGGCTGCCAGCAGCTACAAAGTGAATATAACCGTATTCAACAATATATCGATAATGGCGTACAAACTCCGAAAAGTACCGGTATGGGTGTTGGACTTGGACTCGGTGGCGGCTGGGGACGAGGCGGTTGGGGATTCGGTCCATCCATCTCTGTAAATATGGGACAATCTTCTTCAACGAAAAATACCGAACTTTCACGGGTTTTAGGTCAGCAAGAAGCAATAGTTCAGGCTGCTCAGTTTAAGAATTGCCCGATTATTGTTCGGAAAAAGACCAATTAATAGCCAATTTCGCATCACAATATGCTAATTAAGGCATATTGTGATGAATAAAGTTTAGCAAAATGTTTCATAATAAAATCAATATAAATCAATATATTTTAAATTTTCAAGCTTCATAAATCTTATATTTTCTATAATCAAAAGCCCTCATCAACTTGCTATATTTTGCCTATTTCGTTTAAGGTGGCCCCATCTTGGATGTTGTGGAAATTTTATGATTGAGAGTTGGTTTTTTGTATTGGCAATGTTGGCTGTTTTGCTCATTCCGGGGCCGACAAATGCTTTACTTGCAACCGCTGCTCATTCTCAAGGTTTATCTAAAGCATTCTGGCTTATTCCAATGGAATGGTTAGGCTATGCCTACGGGATTAGCTTTTGGGCTGTATTTATTCATTTAGCCGCTCCAATTTGGCCAGCACTGCTGCTCATTTTGCATATTACGAGTGTGTTCTATGTATTCTGGCTTGCTTTTCACTTGTGGAAAAACACTCACTTACAACAGTTTAGTCAAAGTCACCGTAATATTCGCCCCCGCCAATTATTCTTATCTACCTTAAAAAACCCTAAAGCTTTGTTGTTTGCAGCGGGGATTTTTCCTGCTGAAGCATGGAATTCGCCTGAAAATTTTCTTATCGTGTTTGGTGTTTTTACATTAATCCTAATTCCGGCTGCAAGTTTCTGGATGATTTTTGGACGGGCATTGTTAACGGGTCCAATCAAAAAAATAAAAGCCGATCATTTATATAAAGGATCGGCTATGTTACTCATTTTATGTATGCTTCCAGTAGTATTCCGGTTTTTCTAAATTAATCTCAAACGTTGGCTTTTCGATTTTTTAGTTTTTCACGTATAAATGCGATGATGCCTGGTAAAACGCTAATAATAATGATGCCAAAAATAAGATGGGTAAAATTATCTTTAACGATTGGCATATTTCCAAATAAGTAGCCTAAAGTTACAAAAGAAGCGACCCAACAGAATGCGCCAATAATGTTATAAGTTAGGAAAAACTTATAGTTCATGCTACCAGCCCCAGCAACAAAAGGTGCAAAGGTACGGGCAAATGGTATGAAACGAGCAAAGATAATGGTTTTGCCGCCATGACGAGCAAAGAATTCTTGAGTTTTAACTAAGTGCTGTTTATTGATGAATCGAGAATTCATTTCAAACACACGTGGACCAATAAAACGTCCAATATGGTAGTTTACCGTGTCACCTAAAACAGCGGCAATGAAGAGTAGAGTGCCTAATACCCATGGATCCATCGCACCTGTAGATGCAGCTAAAGCACCTGCCGCGAATAGCAAACTATCTCCTGGCAAGAACGGCATAACCACTAAACCGGTTTCAACAAAAATAATTAAAAATAGAATGCCATAAATCCACGTCCCATAATTTATAATAAATTCGGAGAGATGTTGATCAACGTGTAGAATAAAATCAAGAAGTTCCATGATAAGAGCAAGTGGTAAACCGTGCTCAAATCCTAGCAGTGAGCCTATAGAAAGTCAGTATAAAACATCAAAAAAATACAAATTGATCATCTCATTTATGCAACGATATATATGGATTTTGAGTATTTAATTATCAATGTCTCAAACCTAGAATGAGCTCATCAATAAATAAGCATTTAAATAAAGGTGGCAATATGTTTAATCCAAATGTAGTGGTCAAAAATATCGTAACGCAATCAGGCGTAGATAGTTTCATTAGCCTCGTTGCGCGTCTTCTTATTGCCTATATCTTTCTTGTTGCTGGTTGGGGGAAAATTACCGGTTATGCAGCAACTGCTGGATATATGGAAGCAATGGGAGTTCCAGCTGGAATTCTTCCTTTAGTTATCTTGGTTGAGTTCGGTGGTGGTTTAGCCTTGTTATTTGGTTTTCAAGCACGCTTTGCGGCTTTTGGGCTTGGGATCTTTAGTATTCTTACTGCTTTTTTATTCCACCAAGGCGGTGCTGATGCAGCGGCGCAATATAACAATGGCATTCATTTTATGAAAAATCTTGCAATGGCAGGTGGCTTATTCTTCTTGATGCTTCATGGTGCTGGTCGTATTAGTCTTGATCATGCAATCGAGAAATAATATTTAAGACAACAATAAAAAACCGGATGATCAATTCATCCGGTTTTTTATTTCTATGATTTGAAAATTAGAGCATGAACTGGATTTGTAATTCCCCAACAACAAAACCAAGTACTGCACCAACTGCAATGAGTGCCCATTCATCTTCTTTAAATGCAGGGCGTAACATGCCTTCAAATTCAGAAGGCGTTAATTTCTGCATGCGTTCAATTAAAGTACTACGAATATTCATGGCATCTTCTGCATAAGACTCTACGTATTTCATAGTCTCTGGAAGCCGTTGCATAATGCGTTCAGCAACTTGCGATTTCATATCCTGATATTTTTCTCCGCCAATTGCATATACGACCAACGGGCGAATAACGCCTGCTTGCATATCAATTTCTTGTTTTACATGACGGTTAACTAGATCAATAACACGATCAGAATGTGTACCAGAAAATAATTCTTCCATCATATGACGTGAAGTCAGAAGCTGTTTAGAAATGAGCGCAGCATAGTCAGCCGCAACTTCATTTTGACGTTTAATGAATAAACCTTGCCATGTATAACCCAATATTTTTTTAGGATAAAGTGGTCTAAACATCATTTGTAATGCAATCCAGTCACTGAAAAAACCCACAAAGCCGCCAAACATTGGAAGCATCCACGGGTATTTTCCTTGTGTGACGATCCAGCAAAACATTTGGATCACACCAATACCAAAACCGAAGAAAAATCCGACATTACTGAAAAATTTAAATTCTTGTTTGCCCACTCGTTTGAAAATGTTGTTGAGTAGGCGTTTATCTTTAAGCAAGTTGCTAATAACCAGATGTTTAATATCAAAATATCGGTTCACATCACGTTGTACTTCACCCATGATATGTTCAACAATCTCGGGTGCTTTTGATTGCACACGACGAATCAGTCTTTGACGCGCAAACTCTGGCATGCCTTCCCATAATCCAGGCTGATATTCTTGCGCAACATCACGGGTAATATCTTCAGCTGCGGCAAGTAGTGGTTTTTCTATTTCTTTAGCAATACGTTTTGGATCTAGGCGGGCAAAAATTTCTTCAGGTTTAATGAGTTTGGCTGTCATCAGTTCAACCGCAATTGTTGCCATTTTCTCGGCTTTGCGTGGCACGATGCCTTGCCAACCTAGAAATGGTTTAATGCCTTTAAATTCAAGTGGCGAAAACATCATCTGAATGGCAATCACTTTGGTGATGTAGCCAATTAAACCACTCATAAAAGGAATAGAGATATACAACCAAAAATGTTGCTGGAAATCTGCAATCATAGTTTGAAGCATTGTTGTTCCTTGGATTTCTATTGATTTTGATAGGGGGCAACAAGCCATAAAAATGGATAATTGTTTAAACACAGACAAATATCGCTTATGGTATTTACCTTTCCATGGTAATGCCTGTTTTATCGGGTCATCTTAACATCAAATTCATGGTGATGCTGCATAGAATGTGATGAATTTATCAATACGTGTGAAGTTTTTAAGATTAACTCAGATTATTGATAAATATAATTAAATATTGATTTTTGTAATAGAATCTAGCTATAGAAATGATTCAGAAATGAAAAAAATAAGATATATGATGATTTGCGGTGCGCCGAAGCGTGAAAAATGTTAAAATGGCGCGCTTAATTCTTTTGCCATTTAGTGGTTTGTCATGACTACCAATACTCAAATTACTGAAGATCGTATCCTGATTCTGGATTTCGGCTCTCAATATAGCCAGCTCATTGCACGTCGTGTACGTGAAGCCGGTGTTTACTCTGAAATGTATGCTTTTGATATGTCTGAAGAAGACATTCGCGCTTTTAAGCCAAATGGCATTATTTTGTCAGGTGGACCTGAGAGTGTGCATGAAGAAGGCAGCCCACGTGCACCGCAAGTGGTGTTTGAGTTGGGTGTTCCAGTATTGGGTATTTGCTATGGTTTGCAAACCATGTCTGAACAGTTAGGCGGTAAAGTTGAGCCGGGTACTGTACATGAGTTTGGTTATGCCGAAGTTGATATCGTTAAACGCGACCAACTGATTGGCAACCTACAAGACCGTGAAGACCAACTTCATGTCTGGATGAGTCATGGCGACAAAGTGAGCCAGATTCCAGAAGGTTTTAGCATTACTGCAAGCACGCCAAGTTGTCCAGTTGCTGCTGTAAGTGACGAAACACGCCGTTTCTATGGTGTGCAATTCCACCCAGAAGTAACGCACACGGCAAAAGGTGAAGAATTACTTGCAAATTTTGTTCATAAAATTTGTGGATGTGGTGGCCTTTGGACACCTGAACACATCATTGATTTACGTGTAGAGCAGTTACGTAAGCAAATTGGTGATGAAAAAGTTCTTTTAGGTCTTTCAGGTGGTGTTGACTCATCTGTAGTTGCTGCACTTTTACACAAAGCAATTGGCGACCAATTAACATGTGTATTTGTTGATAACGGTTTACTTCGTTTAAACGAAGGCGACCAAGTAATGCAAATGTTTGCTGAAAACATGGGTATCCGTGTAATTCGTGCAGATGCTGAAGAACGTTTCTTAACTGCATTAGCTGGTGAAGTTGATCCAGAGAAAAAACGTAAAATCATTGGTCGTGAGTTTATTGAAGTTTTTGCTGAAGAAGCACGTAAACTTGATGGCGTGAAATTCTTGGCGCAAGGTACGATTTACCCAGATGTGATCGAATCTGCTGCAAGCAAACAAGGTAAAGCACATGTCATTAAATCTCACCACAATGTGGGTGGTTTACCAGACGATTTAGAATTTGAATTGGTTGAGCCTTTACGTGACTTGTTTAAAGATGAAGTACGTAAATTAGGTACAACACTTGGTTTGCCACACAGCATGATTTACCGTCACCCATTCCCAGGCCCAGGCTTAGGTGTTCGTATTTTGGGTGAAGTGAAAAAGGAATATGCAGATATTCTTCGTCTTGCTGATGACATCTTTATGCAAGAGCTTCGCGACAGCGGCTGGTATGACAAAACAGCTCAAGCATTTGCTGTGTTCCAACCTGTTAAGTCAGTTGGGGTCGTAGGTGATGGTCGTCGTTATGCATGGGTTATTGCACTTCGCGCAGTTGAAACAGTTGACTTTATGACAGCTCGTTTTGCACATTTACCATACGAATTAGTTGATAAAATCTCAACGCGTATTATGAATGAAATTAAAGATGTATCACGTGTTGTATACGACGTGTCATCTAAGCCACCAGCAACGATTGAGTGGGAATAATTTCCCCTGTTAGTTGGTAAAGAAAAGGACGCGTTAGCGTCCTTTTTTATTACTTAAATTTTAACGATTAAAATTAATTTTAATAAATATCAAAACAATAGATCTGATTACTTATACTTGATAAAAGATATATTAAGATATATCTTAATAGGTGTAAATTAAACATATTAGAGAAACTTTAAAGATGAGACAGCAATCAGAACATCATCATGATGAACACAATGAGCATCATCGCAGCCATCACCGTTCAGGGCGTCGTGGGAGGCTTTTTGAAGCGGGTAGAATGAAACTTTTAGTACTTCATCTCATTCAGCAAAGCCCAAAGCATGGCTATGAAATTATTAAAGAAATAAGTGACTTGGTGGGCGACGGCTATACCCCGAGTGCAGGTACCATTTACCCAACTTTAACTAGTCTGGAAGAAATGAATTTCATTATCTTGTTAGACGTGGAACGTAAGCAGTATCAAACCACAGAATTGGGTAAAGCTTACTTAACCGAACAACAAGACAAGTTGACCGAGCTACTAGAAAAATTACGACTTAGACGTGAAATTCACAGTAATGATGAATTAATTGAAATTCACCGTGCGATGGAAAACCTAAAAACAGCCTTACGTTTGAAGTTGAACTCGACGAGTCTACAGCAAGAGCAGATTTATCAAATTGCCGAAAAAATTGATCAAGCTGCGGTTGCGATTGGGCGATTATAAGTTGGAAATCGAAATGTTAGAGCTACAGCATAAAATCAAAGAAACGGGCCTAAAAGTCACTCATCCAAGGCTTGCTGTTTTGTCTTTAATTCAACAGCAAGCAGAAGATCTAACTGTTAAACAGATTTACCAAAAGTTATATGTCCAAAAACAGAAATTAAGTTTAGCCACAGTTTATCGGGTAGTGAACGACTTAGTCGGAGCGGGTTTAATTTCAAATCGTCAACCACAACGGGATGAAGCTAAATTTAACTTACCAGCAGTCAAGAATAATCAATTATTGCAAATTCGTTGTACAGATCTAACAGCCGCTAAACAAGAGCAATTTTTAGCATCTTTACAGTCAGTATTTACACAATTTCAAATCGATCTTAAACAGGTCGAAATCATCCAAAGTCATTAAATTTTTAATAGAGAATTTATATATGAAACAACATCAATATCATGTCACTGTACAACATCTAAAGAATCCAAAAGGAGAGGCCTCTACATATACAGAGCGTCTTGAGTTCTATGTGGGTAATCATGACGATATCTTTGAAATTGTCGAACGCTTAAAAAAAGCAAATTTTTTTGATGATGAAACTACAAAATCTTTTGGGGTTGGACTAAAACTTTTTAGTGAAGTTATGTTAGAAAATCGAGACCACCCTCTATTTCAAGAGTTTTTCCCACAATTTGGATTGTTCATGAAAAACCTAAAACAGCTCGTTAAAGATCAATCATCTTAAACATGTTTTATGCAGCCTTGATTTTTCTATAATTAAAAATGGATTGTCTCATTCATAACACCCTGTGTATTACTAAAAGACTATATTGAATAATGAGTGTATTGTTAAGATCACTATAACAACTCATTGCAAAAGCATAGGTAAAAGAGAGTAATATCATGAGCAATAATAATGATTACGATATTTCTGATTCAAAGGATTGCGAAAAATTTGCCAATCAGTTTATTCAGGAATTTCCAATTCGCTCTGCTGAAATTGGACAGGGGACAGTGATTAAGCGGGCTTTACCTAGCCGACAAAAGCGAATGATTGGTGCGTGGTGTTTTCTAGATCATGCAGGCCCAGTGTCTTTTCCTGCAGGAGATGGTTTAGATGTTGGCCCTCATCCTCATATTGGTTTGCAAACCTTCACTTGGATGATTGAAGGAACCATGATGCATACCGATAGTTTAGGTTCAAAACAACTGATTCGTCCTAAGCAAGTTAACTTGATGACAGCAGGTCGCGGCATTTCGCATACAGAAGTTGCACCTGATACTGAAACTCAAATGCACGCTGCTCAGCTCTGGATTGCTTTGCCTGACCATAAGCGCAATATGGATCCGAAATTTGAACATTATCCTGAGTTGCCTGTTGTTGAAAAGGACGGTCTAGAATTTACTGTTCTTGTGGGCGAATATCTGGCAACTACTTCTCCAGTAGTGGTACATACGCCTTTAGTTGGTGTTGACTTAATTGCTACCGAAGATACGAAAACTCGTATTCCATTAAATCCTAATTATGAATATGGTTTTATGGCGCTTGAGGGTATTGCCCATGTGAATGGCCATGAGTTAACTGCTGATAACATGGTTGTTTTAGATATTGGACTAAGTGAAATTGAGATTGAAGTAAAAAAAGGGAATCGTGTTCTTTTAATTGGTGGTGAACCGTTTGAAACGCCAATTTTGCTCTGGTGGAATTTTGTTGCACGTACAATGGATGATTTAAAAGAAGCCCGTGAGCAATGGATTAGTCATGATGCGCGTTTTGGTGAAATCCCAGATTATGTTGGCGCACGCTTAGAAGCTCCTGTTCTTCCAGATCAAATGAGAGCATCAAAATGACAGCAGTAATCGCAAGTAGTAAAGCAAAGCCCCTTGCTGAGCAATGGAAGGGTGAAATTACCAGTGGTCGCCATCAGTATTTTTGTGATGAGCCTGAAAAGCTAGAAGGGCAAGATCAAGGCCCAGCGCCTTATGATTTGCTTACTGGAAGTTTGGCAGCTTGTACACTCATTACTTTAAGAATGTATGCGAAGCATAAAGGTTATGACTTTGGTGAGTTCTCAGTTGAAATTGATTTTCATACCAATAGAGAGCATGAAGAACATATTGAGCGTCGTATTGTTTTTAAAGACTTACCAGATGAAGAGCTCCAACAAAAAATCTTAGTGGTATGTAGTAAAACTCCGGTCACTAAAACTTTGTTACGTAGTTTAGACATTCATACTGTGCTTGTTACAGTGTAAAAATGCTATTTTGTGGAGGTGGATGATTTTATATCCATCCCACAAATGGAATAAAACAGCATGTTCACATGCTGTTTTTTATGTAAAAAGAAAAATAAAAGCAGGCAATAACATGATTAGTTTACACCACCTGGAATGTTCGCGATCATTTCGAATTTTATGGGCTTTAGAAGAATTAGGCTTAGATTATGATATTCATTATTATCAGCGCCTACCTAACTATTCCGCTCCAGAAACATTGAAATGTATTCATCCTTTGGGTAAGGCTCCAATTCTGACAGATGATGAGCAAGTCATCGCAGAATCTGCTGTGATCTTGGAATATCTACAGCAACGTTATGATCAGAATCAACAATTTAAACCTACACAGCCCCAAGATTTACAGCAGTATATTTATTGGATGCACTATGCAGAAGGCTCACTCATGCCACTCTTAGTCATGACTTTGGTCATGAATAGTGTAAATAAGCATGTGCCGTGGTTAATTCAACCAGTAGCAAAAAAAATCACGGAAGGAGTGAAGGCAAATTTTGTCCGCCCACGTATGAAAGATCATATTAGTTTTTTAGAAAACTATTTGGCAGAGCATGAATATTTCGCAGGCGATTTTTCATTTGCTGATATTCAAATGAGTTTTCCTCTAGAAGCTTTGCAATCACGCTTACAAGGGAAATACCCTAATATTCAGGCTTTTTTACATCGTATTCGGCGAAGGGTAGCGTTTCAAAAAGCGAAAAAAAAGGGAATTGGTTCTAATGAAAGGAATTGTGCTGATATTTAAAAGAAAAGGAACAAATATTTGTTCCTTTTTTATTTGTATTTTACTTGCGTTTGATCACGATGGAGTCAATGCCGCTGTGTTGCAAAGTCTGTTGAGCAGCCAATGCAGCGTCTTGGGTGTCATAAGGTCCTGAAATAACACGGTACCATATTTGCCCATTTTCAGTACTCTTAACTACATCTGCAGATAAGCCATTTAAAATGATTTCTGCACGGCGAGCATCAGCTTGATCTGGGTCATTATAGCTGCGAACCTGTAAAATATAAGTAGGTTGCTGAGGAGCAGTGGCTGATGGATTCGTATCAATTCCTGCACTTTCTGAAGCAGCTGGTTGAGCTACACTTGGTGCCTCAACAATCATGGCTGTGCCTTGATTTTTGCTTTCAGGAATCGCTTGTTCCGGAATAGGCGTTACTTGCTGTTGGGGTAATAGATCGTAGAAACGATAGTCTTTATTGGTATCTTCTTCTTGGTAATGATCAGAGGTAATCTGATTTTTTGCAGGAACAGGTTGCCAAGGTTTCCAAAGCATAAGCATTACAGCGATACATAAGACCGCCAAAATAGCGACAAGTGTCCCTAACCATTTGGGAATTAGGGGCTTTTTAGGCTTGTTAGGTCTTTCAGATACACCGCGTTGCGTTTTGCCAAACACGTGGATTATTCCTCTGTATTTTGATTGTTTTAATTCGAGTTTGATTCTCGTATTACGATGCTAAAAACAGTGGCTTGTATAAGCTATTTTAACTCTACAAACCACTGCTTACTATATGTTGCATGACCTTTATGTCAATGCCATGCAATATAATTTTTACATAGATTCTGGTGCAGATACACCAAGTAATTCTAAACCATTATGCAACACTTGTTGTACATTGATTGAAAGCAATAAACGTGCTTGTGTAAGCTCAGCATCATCGCTTAATACTTTATGTTCATTGTACCAAGCGTGGAACAAGGCAGCTAATTCTTTTAAGTAGTTACCCACCTGATGTGGTTCATACGCATTTGCAGCACGCAACACTGCATCTGGATAAGCTGCCAGTTTAGCAAGAATCTCAGTTTCAGCATCAAGAGATAGGCGAGTAGCATGTGTACGTGCAGCGTTTACATCGAATTGTAAGCCTGTGCTTAACGCTTTTTCTAACATACGGCAAATACGTGCATGTGCATATTGAATGTAATACACAGCATTGTCTTTACTTTGTGACACAGCAAGGTCAAGGTCGAAGTCAATGTGTTGTTCACTCTTACGCATCACGTAGTAGAAACGAGCCGCGTCGTTGCCCACTTCTTTGCGCAAGTCACGTAAAGTCACGAACTGACCTGAACGAGATGACATTTGAACCATCTCTCCGCCACGCCATAAACTTACAAACTGAACCAAAAGCACAGTCAATTTTTTAGAGTCGTAACCCATTGCATCGATTGCCGCTTTTACGCGTGAGATATAGCCGTGGTGATCAGAACCCCAGATATCAATCAGGTCAGTATAACCACGTTGTAATTTGTTTAAGTGGTAAGCAATGTCTGATGCAAAGTAGGTGGTTTGACCATTACGACGTTTAACAACACGGTCTTTTTCATCGCCAAATTCAGTCGATTTAAACCAGATGTTGCCATCTTTTTCATAAAGGAAGCCACGTTGATCAAGTGTTTCTAAAGCTTCGTCAATTTTTGCGCTAAGAGATGCTTCACTAAACCATTGGTTGAACGTTACACCAAAGTCAGCAAGGTCATCTTTAATATCATCTAAAATGGCATGAAGAGCAGCTTGATGGAATACGCGGTAGCCTTCACCTAGTAATTGTTGAGAGTTGGCAATAAGACCATCAATATGTTTTTCTTTGTCGCCAGATAAAACGACTTTATTGCCGTCGCTATCTAGTTCTTCTGCATATTGCACGTCTTCTGGCACATCTTTATAGACATCAGCCACTTCACGAAGATATGCATCGCCATCTTTATCAATAATAGTCTGTGCTATTTCTTTAACGTAATCGCCTTGATAAGCATTTTTTGGAAATACAAGGTTTTGACCTAGTAATTCTAAATAACGTAAATAAGTAGAAGTCGCCAAAATATCCATTTGACGGCCAGCATCATTCACATAGTATTCACGGTCAACCTTAGCACCTGTTGCTTCAAGTAATTTGGCAACAGTCATACCATATGCAGCACCACGACCATGTCCTACATGTAGACTAGACGTTGGGTTTGCAGAAACAAATTCGACTTGGATCTTTTTCGCTGCGTTTGCCTGACTGCGACCAAAAATTTCTTTTTGTGCTTGAATCTGGTCAAGAATAGCAAAGCGCTGATCTGCATTTAAAAAGAAGTTAATAAAACCAGGTCCTGCGATTTCAGCTTTGCTGATATCTACAACTTCTGGTAATGCAGCTAGAACTTTCTCAGCTAAATCACGTGGTTTCATACCAGCAGCTTTCGAGCCGATCATGGCAATATTAGAAGCAAAGTCGCCATGGCTTCGGTCTTTGGTGCGTGTTAAGTTGCTTGTGTTATTCCAGTCGGAAGGAAGCACCCCTTCTTGTTGAAGAGTTTGCACTGCATGGTCGAGAGCTGCTTGTATTGCCGTATTCATATCAATCGAAAATAGATGTCGCAGAAAAACGTCAAATATAGCAAATTTCCTATGAGTTAGGGGAGTGGATTTAATATTCCAGTAATTCTTTTTGTGCAATTTACTGAGGATTATTTTTTAAATGAATATTGCAGGGTGAATTACTTCACTATTCTAAAAACAAACAAATACAAGCCTTCTAAGAAATTTTAAAAAGTAGATTAGCTTTTAATCCCACCATTATTTCTTATAAAAATGGCTATGTAAGTAAAAATATATATTAAAAGCTTTTGAAATTAGATAAATAAAAGAGTTTTTAAAAATATAAAATTATTAAGATGTTGATATTTATTAATTATTTTTAAACATATTTTAACTAAATAGTCTTCAATTTTAACATCACGGTTTAAAATACCTATTTTGAGCTAATTAGGCTTAAGCTTATACGCACAAAGAGTTTTAGAGACCATACAAAACGTGTTTTTCTCTACTCTAAGCTGGAAAATGAGATAGGCAATGATATCAGGACACCCAAGTAAACATCCCCTTTATATCCCATATGCAGGTTTTACACTTTTAGAGTTACCACTTTTAAATAAAGGTTCGGCTTTCACTGAAGAAGAAAGAAGTAACTTTAACTTACACGGTTTACTCCCCCATATTATTGAAACTATTGAAGAGCAAAGCCAGCGCTCTTATCAGCAATATTGCGCTTTCACTGATGATATCAATCGACATATCTATTTGCGTAATATCCAAGATACCAACGAAACCTTGTTCTATCATTTAATCGAAAATCATCTCGAAGAAATGATGCCGATTATTTACACCCCAACCGTAGGTGAGGCATGTCAGCGTTTCTCTGATATCTATCGTCGTCACCGCGGTATCTTCATTTCATATCCAGATCGTGATGTGATTGATGATATTTTGCAAAACGTAAATAAAAACAATGTAAAAGTTATCGTCATTACAGATGGTGAACGTATTTTAGGTCTTGGTGATCAAGGTATTGGCGGAATGGGAATCCCGATTGGGAAACTTTCGCTTTACACGGCTTGTGGTGGTATTAGCCCAGCCTATACATTGCCAATCACAATTGATGTTGGTACGAATAATCCACAACTGTTAAATGATCCGATCTATATGGGTTGGCGTCAGCCACGTATTAGTGGCGATGAATATTACGCATTTGTGGATATGGTGATTGAAGCTGTGAAGCGTCGTTGGCCAAAAGCATTAATTCAGTTTGAAGATTTTGCACAAAAAAATGCGATGCCACTTTTGGAAAAATATCGCGACAAGATTTGTTGTTTTAACGATGATATTCAAGGAACAGCAGCGGTATCTGTAGGTAGCTTGATTGCTGCGAGTCGTGCAGCGGGCAAGCAATTAAAAGATCAAAAAATTGCTTTCTTAGGTGCGGGTTCGGCAGGTTGTGGTATTGCAGAACAAATTGTTGCACAAATGATTGCAGAAGGTTTAACCGATGCAGAAGCACGTGCTCGCGTTTATATGGTAGACCGTTTTGGTTTGATCACTGAGAATCAACCAAACTTGCTCGACTTCCAGCGTAAGTTGGCACAAAAAGCTGAGGTGGTTGATCAGTGGGGCAATATCGAAGAAGTTATTTCACTACTCGATGTTGTTAAAAATGCTAAGCCTACAGTGTTAATTGGTGTTTCTGGACAGCCTGGCTTGTTCACAGAAGAAATTATTAGGACTTTGGCGGCAAATTGTGAACGACCAATTGTAATGCCATTATCTAATCCGACTTCACGTGTTGAAGCTGTACCTGCTGATATTGTGGAGTGGACTGAAGGTAAAGCATTAATTGCAACAGGTAGTCCGTTTGCTCCTGTGAATCATCACGGCAAACTTTACAATATTTCGCAGTGTAATAACTCGTACATTTTTCCAGGCATTGGTTTAGGTGTGGTGGCATCGGGTGCTAAGCGTGTTACAGAAAATATGTTAATGGCATCAAGTAGTGCTTTAGCAAATTGCTCTCCATTGCTTAAAGATCCACAAGCTGATTTATTGCCGCCGTTGGGTGAAATTCAACAAGTTTCTAGAGTTATTGCGTTCGAAGTTGCAAAAGCTGCTATGGCTGATGGTGTCGCTGTAACAATTAGTGATGATTTGTTGAAACAAAAAATTGATCAGTCGTTCTGGAAACCTGAATACCGTAAATATAAGCGTATTCCTTTCTAAGAATGAGAATGTAAAAAGAGGAGCTTAAGCTCCTCTTTTTTTATTCACTTATTTTGGCTTGAATGACTTTTATATTTTCTAAATTATGATAGCTAATAAAATATAAAATAGATTATCCAGTTTTTATAAGATGCATATTATCAATCTAAAATAATAAGTTATTAGTAAGTCTTCCCTCGGTTAATTTTATATATACTTACAGGTTGATGACTTTGATTAAGATCAGTTCTTAAATAACACATAATTATGAGCACTTTTTCATGAAGAATATTTATATTTTAATTTTTATAGGCGCTTTAATGGCTTGTAGTGATAAAAGTCCGCATAAAATGCAAAGTGATTCTAATTATGAATCAGGTGCGGTACAGACGGAGGTGAATAAATCATACTCTGCTGTAAGTGAAGCTTTACCCGTAAATAAAAAGAAAGAAAATACGGTTGAAACAAAAGAGCCTGATCAAATGGCTCAAATCTCTTGTTCAAATCCAAATATTACACAATGGTATGGTTTTAATGACAATATTGTTGAGTCTAAATGTGAGGTCGTAAAGAGCTTTCAACTGTCAGCTTATAAGTGTGATATTTCTAAAAATGCTTTTGGTGAAAATAAAGATGCCATTTTGCTAGAAAATCAAGATAAAAGAATTTTCGTTTATTCAACTTCTCAAGATTGTAATGAAGTGCTTGAAATAAGAAATGCTAATGGGCCTTAAGTTCTTATTTAAGAGTAATTTTTATTAATTTATGAAGGTAAAGCATAATGTCTTTGTAAAATGACCATGTCTTTATTTTAGTTTTATTTAGAACCAAATAAAAAAAGAAGTAACTACCTAGATAGTTACTTCTTTCATTTTACCCTTCTAGAATTTCTTCTAACAATTCTTCACTTGGTGCAAAGTAATAAGCGCCATCAAGTGGGGTCACGAAGTGCAATAAACGGTCGTGAATACCATCTCCACTTGTACCGAACATGCGCTTTAACATGGCATCAATAATAGTGAGATCTTTAGTATAGGCAATGAAAAATAGACCTTGATCACCTCTACCATCTCCATAAGGTAGGCTATGACGTAGAATTTCCATTTCTTCGCCTTCATCATCTTCAACAACGGTACGGGCAACATGGGCGTTTTCTGGTTTAACGTCATCATCTAATTCAATAGATTCAAGTTTGGTGCGCCCCATAACATTTTCTTGCGCATCAACTTTCAATTTTTTCCACTTTTCTAAATCATGGGCATAGCGCTGCGCGAAAATGAAGCTGCCATCTGCAAATACCCCAGTGCTTTCTGGTAAGAGCGCTGTTTCAGCTCGGTCATCTGGAAATTGAGGGTTTTCGGTTCCGTCTATGAAGCCGGTCATATCTCGGCCATCGAAATAACGGAAGCATACACGCTCATCAAGAACCTCAACTTTATCTTGAATACCTTCAAAAAATGCTTGGCTCAATGCAAAACAAATATCAGAGCGCATGCTGGCAATATGAATGAGAACATCAGCTGGCACGACTGGCATATTGAATGCGCCTTGTTCAGGCGCAAGCTGTTTAAAGCCTATAGGAGTTTGCGAATATAGCTGTTCCCATAATTCAGGACCAAAAGCGACTGCTGTTTTAATTTGAGCATCTGAATGTTGGGTAATAAGGCGGTCACGTGCTTCAAATAAAGCATTAAGTTGGTTTTTTAATTCATCAATAGTTAAGTCTTTTAAACGAAGAACAATAAAGCGTGCATGGTCTGATGGCAACGGCAAAATGACAGATTGAGCACTCATTGGAAGGAATCTCCTCGATTATAATTTGATATGAGTTTTAATTATTGTGCCTGATGCACAGAGCTGTTAGTAGTCTATTTCTTGATTTTATTGTTTGAATTCTCATCAAGATAGTTTTATAAAACAGTATAATTCCACTTTTATTCTCTATTTTTATTATGTCTTTGCAAGTTTGGTTTGCCTATATGTTGGCCTGTTGGGTAATTAGTATCTCACCGGGTGCGGGAGCAATTGCTTCAATGTCGAGTGGTTTAAACTATGGTTTTAGGCATGGCTATTGGAATGCAATCGGTTTACAAATTGCTTTGCTCCTTCAAATTATGGTGGTGGCAGCGGGTGTTGGGGTTTTATTTGCAACGACACCTTTGGCTTTTCAGTTTGTGAAATGGTTTGGTGTGATTTACTTGTTATATCTTGCTTATTTACAATGGACAGCACCTATAAAAGATATAGAAATTCAACAAGAAAAAAGAGATAAATCTGTATTTGCGCTATTGCTAAATGGCTTTGTGGTCAATATTAGTAATCCCAAAGCGATTGTATTTCTATTGGCTGTGCTGCCGCAGTTTTTAGATTTGAGTAAGCCTCAATGGATACAGTACCTGATTATGGCTGTGACTATGATTAGTATTGATTTGGTTGTCATGGCTGGATATACAGGGCTGGCATCAAAGGTTCTAAGATTACTTCGTTCCCCTAAACAGCAAAAATATTTGAATAGGGGGTTTGCTGTTATGTTTAGCTGTGCGGCTTTATTATTAAGTACAGTTCATCAGGCGTCCTAATTCAGGCCGCCTGTGTTTGATTTTTTAGCTTTTGAGTTATAAAAATAATGGCAAAAGTTAACGCCATACATAAAACAATACTCAAGCCTGTAGAGATATTCAGTGCTGCGCTTGACCATAGGCCGACACTCACACCAAGCTGGGCTAACACGAATGCCCAAATAACCATTTGCTTTGGTGAGTTTGCCAGTAAGCGAGCGCTTAAAGCAGGTATTACGAGTAATGCACCCATAAGTAAAGAACCTACAGCACGCAAAGCTAAGACAGTAAATAAAGCCAATAAAAGCATAAAAATAAGACGTTGCCAGTTCGCATTTACCCCTTCACTGACTGCAATGTCTGGATCAATTGCAAACTGTATTTGTGGCTGCCAAAAGCGGTAAAGAATTACGAGTGATATCGCAATAACTAAAGTGAAAACCGGTAAGTCGGGCCAGTCAATACTCAGTAAATCACCAAATAAATAACTTAAAAGCTCTGGTCTTAAACTTGGTACATGTTGAATAAACAATAAACCGCTACAGAGTAATGTCGCTGAACATAAGGCTAAGAGGGCATCATTGGGTAAGCGATTGTCATGTAGCGCCCATAAAATTGCGACCAATAAAATGGCAGTGCCTGCAACACCAAGCCAAAGTGGGAGGCTTAAAGCACCTGCGATAGCGACCCCAAGTAGGGTGCCGTGTGCCATGGTGTCAGCAAAAAAAGACATCCGTCTCCAAAGCATTAGACAACCAAGAGGCGCGGTCAAAAAGACCAGTAAGGTTCCCATAATCCATGCGGGTAACAATAATTGTAACCATTCCATCATGGCTTAAGCTTCCGGTTCTGGGTGGATGTGAGGGCGGTCATTATGAGGGCAGGGGTGTGCAGCATCACCGTGAGCACAGTGATCATGATGATGTTGATAGAAAACCCGTTGAGTTCCAAATATTGCCTGATATTCAGGATGTTGTTGAATGTTCTCGGGTAGTCCACTACAGCAAATATGTTTATTTAAACACACTACACGGTGTGTTCCTTCCATCACCCATTGTAAGTCATGGGAAACAATTAAAATTGCACAGTTATATCGTTCCGGCAAACTGCGGACATACTCATAAAGTTCAGCCTCAGACTGAATATCTAAGCCTTGCATCGGTTCATCAAGAACTAAAATATCTGGCTGGCGAAGTAAGGCACGCGCTAGTAGTACCCGTTGGCGCTCTCCACCAGAAAGTTGTTGTACTTTTGATTGTTGTAACTTGGAAATGCCTGTGTCTTGAATAATTTCCTGAAGCAGGGCAGGGTTACATTTTTCTAAATCAAGTAAATCCTGAACACGCAAAGGTAGGCTGTGTGAAGGATTGAACTTTTGTGGCACATAAGCCATTTTAAGTTTTTTATGATGGATAACATGGCCACTACTCGGCTGGAGAATACCGAGTAGAACTTTAATAAGTGTTGATTTACCTGCACCATTGGGACCAATCAAAGACACAATTTCATTTTGATGCAGAGCAAAATCAACTTTTTTTAAAATATCCCGATTATCGCGATAAACAGAAACCTGCTCAAGCTGAATTAATACGGGATTTAAGGAGTTGTGCGGCACTGTTGGCATTTCCCCGAAATTTCAATAATGCTGTGTTGAGCCACGAACTCATCTGACGCTGCAAGTTGGTCAAGTTGGTGAGTTAAACCTTGAGAAGAGGCTTCTTTAACCATGTGGCATTCGGTACAAATCAAGAATGCTGCTTGATGGCCTTCACGAGGGTGGCAACAGGGAATATAGGCATTAATAGAAGTTAGGCGATGGATCAAACCTTTTTCTAATAAAAAATCTAAAGTTCTATATACAGTTGGAGGAGCAGCTGGGCGATCAGTTTGACTTTTTATACGTGCGAGTAAGTCATATGCACCCATTGGGCCTGAAGCATTTAAAATGAGTTCCAAAACCTCTTTGCGCAAAGGCGTAAGTCGTGCGCCAGTCGCAGAACATAAATTTTCTGCTTCAGCTAAACGGTTTGCGACATTATGGTGATCATGCACACCATGCAAAGAATCATGATGTTCATGCGAGCAGGAACTCATAGAAATAACCTCGAATTTTTAACGGAATATTAGCATGAAGCGATGCTTCATTCGATTAATCTTAGGTATTTTTGTAACTTTGTTATATTATAACATGCTTCGAGCTAATTTAAATTGATGGTCTAGCATGTTCCGTTTTTTTGTTTTCAGTATGTTCTCGCTTTTGAGTACGTTAGGGTGGAGTCAGGGTTTGGTGGTTTCTACACACCCGATTTATCTGATTGCAAAAGAAATCACTCAGGGTGTTGAAGAACCTCAGCTTTTGCTTAAAGGTCAGACAGGTCATGACGTACAGTTGACTCCGGCTCACCGTAAAGCAATTAATGATGCATCTTTAGTGATCTGGTTGGGTAAGGCTCATGAAGCACCTCTAAATAAATTGTTAGGTAATAATAAGAAAGCGATTGCCTTATTAGATAGTGGCATAGTCTCTGTTTTACCCCTGCGTAGTACACGCGGTGTAGCTTTACTTAATACAGTAGACACCCATGTGTGGTTAGAACCAAACAACGCAGTCCGAATCGGTTTCTTTATTGCTGCTTTACGTTCTCAGCAGCATCCTGAAAATAAGGCTAAATATTGGAATAATGCCAATATCTTTGCCCGTAAGATGTTTCAGGCTGCACAAGTTTACGACAGTACAAGTAATGGTAAGCCCTATTGGTCATATCATGATGCCTATCAATATTTAGAGCGCTCGTTAAACTTAAAGTTCGCTGGTGCTTTGACGGATGATCCGCATGTTGCACCAACTGCAGCTCAAATTAAATATCTTAATGATAATCGACCGAAAAATCAGATGTGTTTGCTCGCAGAAAGTTTTACCACTAAAAGTCAGTATCAAAAATTAGGTAACATTACTTTTCAACCAGTAGACGAGAGCATGAATAACGAGGATGATTTCGTCACTGCATGGAAGAAACTGGCTATAAAAACAGATAAATGTGTATTAAGTACGCAAAAGTAAGATAAAAAATAAACAAAGGCTGACTGTAGCGTCAGCACCACCGGTCATGAAAAACCCCGACTAAAGTCGGGAAAAGATTGCATGTTCAGGGGTGTAACTCTATAATGCCTGCGATTAAAAGCGATCATCAGCTAAACTTGTCAAGCATTTATGCTGTGAGTGGATAAATAATGAGCCGAACTAGTCGCTTGATTGACCGACGATTAGCAAAAGCTTTGGTCTTCTTACAAGCATGTATGATCCCTGTTTCCGCCCTCGTGGCGTGGAGCATAAAAGACATGACAGCAGCATTAAGTGCGGCACTTGGTGCACTGGTTTGCTGGCTTGCTATGAGTTATTTCTCGTGGCAATCCTTCAGAACAGCAGGTGCGAGAGCATCAAAACAAGTGCTGTCTAACATGTATAGGGGCATGTTAGGCAAATTTGCAATCATGATCGTTGGATTTATTTTGATTTTGAGCAATGTTAAACCTTTATCACCGTTAGCATTGCTGTTTGGTTTTATTCTCGTTCAGGCAATGTCGTGGGTCGCTCCATTTTGGGTGTCACGTCTAGAAAAACGGGTATAGAAACAAGAAGAATTGAAGATTTTTTGGAGGGTGGCGAGATATCGACAGTACGCCGATGTTCGCAACCCTTCTTTTTAGTAATTGACATTGACCAGGTGTGATTTATGGCTGCTGAAGAACATGCCCTCACTTCGACAGAGTATATCAAGCATCACTTGACCAATATGACCTATGGCAAAATGCCAGACGGTACATGGAAATTGGCTGAGACTGCTGAAGAAGCTCATTCGATGGGGTTCACTGCAATTCACTTGGATTCAATGGGTTGGTCAATTGGCCTTGGTGTTATTTTCTGTTTGTTATTCTGGATGGTTGCGAAAGCTGCAAATGCAGGTGTTCCAACTAAATTCCAGTCTGCAATTGAAATGATCATTGAGTTTGTTGACTCAAGTGTCCGTGACACCTTTCATGGCAAATCACGTTTAATCGCTCCGCTTGCATTAACTATTTTCGTGTGGATTTTCCTCATGAACTTAATGGACTTGTTCCCAGTTGACTGGATTCCTCAAGTTGCAGCATTTGTGGGTGCAAACGTATTTGGTATGAACCCTCACCACGTTTACTTCAAGATCGTTCCATCTACAGATCCAAACATTACTTTAGGTATGTCTTTATCTGTATTTGTACTTATCTTGTTCTACAGCATCCGCGAAAAGGGTGTTAGTGGTTTCGTTGGCGAGTTGGCACTTAACCCATTTAACCCAAGTAATCCAGTTGCAAAAGCGTTGCTTATTCCAGTGAACTTGATTTTGGAATTGGTAACATTCCTTGCTCGTCCTATTTCATTAGCTCTCCGACTATTCGGTAACATGTATGCAGGTGAGCTGATCTTTATCCTAATTGCTTTATTGCCGTTCTGGATTCAATGGGCGTTATCTGTGCCTTGGGCGATCTTCCACATTCTTGTAATCACGTTGCAGGCATTCATCTTTATGATGCTTACCATCGTTTACTTGAGCATGGCAAGCGAAAAACATTAATGGTATTGCCTAACTATCAAACGATGGTTGGGCTGAATTTTTTTAATTTAATTTGGTAATAACCTAACCTCTGAGGAATTTTTCATGGAACTCACTTTAGGTCTAGTTGCAATTGCATCTGCTATCTTGATCGCTTTCGGTGCTTTAGGTACTGCGATTGGTTTTGGTCTTTTGGGTGGTCGCTTTCTAGAAGCTGTTGCTCGTCAACCAGAATTGGCTCCACAACTTCAAACTCGTATGTTCTTAATCGCGGGTCTTCTTGATGCTGTGCCTATGATCGGTGTTGGTATTGGCTTGTTCTTCATCTTCGCTAATCCATTTGTAGGTTAATCATCTTAATTCCTAAATCCACTATTTGAGGAATTGCAATGAATATCAACCTCACATTGATTGGTCAAGCGATTGCGTTTGCATTCTTTGTTGCATTCTGCATGAAGTTTGTTTGGCCACCACTAATCAATGCGATTAGTGAGCGTCAGCGTAAAATTGCTGATGGCTTAAATGCAGCAGAAAAAGCGAAAGCTGAGCTTGCCGATGCACAATCGCAAGTAAAGCAAGAGCTTGATGCAGCTAAAGCACAAGCGGCTCAATTGATCGAACAAGCGAACCGTCGTGCAGCACAATTGATCGAAGAATCTCGTACTCAAGCTGCGGCTGAAGGTGAGCGTATTCGTCAACAGGCTAAAGAAGCTGTTGATCAAGAAATCAATTCTGCTCGCGAAGAATTACGTCAACAAGTAGCTGCTTTGGCAGTAACTGGCGCAGAAAAAATCCTGAACCAGCAAGTTGACGCAGAAGCTCATAACGCCATGCTGTCTCAGCTGGCTGCTAAACTTTAAGAGAGGCGAATCATGGCTGAACTCTTGACGTTGGCACGTCCGTATGCCAAAGCAGCATTTGCTTATGCTTCTGAGCAAGGTGCAACAGACAATTGGTCGAATGCGTTACAAGTGCTCAGTGCTGCGGTGCAAGACGAAGCATTTTCCGCTTATTTAAATCGCCCTGAACTTACTCCTGTGGAGCAAGTGAAGCTTTTTGCTAAAGTTTTAGGTGAAGATCAGTCTCAAGCAGTGTCTAACTTTTTGACACTTCTTGCAGATAACGATCGTTTAATGTTGTTACCTGAAATTGAAGCAGAATATGAACAGCTTAAATCACAGAATAACAACAATGTGGATGTCGTGATTGAATCGGCTTTCCCATTAACTGCTGAGCAAGAGCAATTGTTGAAATCTGCTTTAGAAAAGCGTTTTAACAGTACTGTAACTGTTTCAGTTGAAGTTAAACCTGAGCTTATTGCAGGTGTTGTGATTCGTGCAGGCGATCAAGTGATAGATGATTCTGCGCTTAACAAGCTTGAAAAAATGCGTACTCGTCTTCTTGCATAATGCAAATGATGAAGACTGAACTATTAAAAGATTGAGGAATAGCGCAATGCAACAACTGAATCCATCCGAGATCAGTGCGCTCATTAAACAGCGTATCAGCGATCTGGACACCAGCGCGACCGCTAAAAACGAAGGTACCATTGTTATGGTATCCGACGGTATCGTGCGCATTCACGGTCTTGCTGATGCAATGTACGGTGAAATGATCGAATTTGACGGCGGCTTATTTGGTATGGCACTGAACCTAGAACAGGATTCAGTGGGTGCCGTTGTCTTAGGTAACTACTTAAGCCTTCAAGAAGGTCAAAAAGCTCGTTGTACAGGTCGTGTACTTGAAGTTCCAGTTGGTCCGGAACTTCTTGGCCGTGTTGTCGACGCTTTGGGTAACCCAATTGATGGTAAAGGCCCAATTGATGCAAAATTAACTGATGCTGTTGAAAAAGTAGCACCAGGCGTAATTTGGCGTCAGTCTGTAGACGAACCTGTTCAAACTGGTTATAAATCAGTTGATACCATGATTCCTGTGGGTCGTGGTCAGCGTGAGTTGATTATTGGTGACCGCCAAACTGGTAAAACAGCGATGGCGATCGATGCGATTATCGCTCAGAAAAATTCTGGCATTAAATGCGTATACGTTGCGATTGGTCAAAAACAATCAACAATTGCAAACGTTGTACGTAAGCTAGAAGAAACTGGCGCTATGGCGTATACAACTGTTGTCGCTGCTGCGGCTGCTGATCCTGCTGCAATGCAGTACTTAGCTCCGTACTCTGGCTGTACAATGGGTGAATACTTCCGTGACCGCGGTGAAGACGCTCTTATTATTTATGATGATTTGTCTAAGCAAGCTGTTGCTTACCGTCAAATTTCATTGCTTTTACGTCGTCCACCAGGTCGTGAAGCGTATCCGGGTGACGTATTCTATCTTCACTCACGTCTTCTTGAACGTGCTTCTCGTGTATCTGCTGACTACGTTGAGAAATTCACTAATGGCGCAGTAACTGGTAAAACTGGTTCTTTAACTGCATTGCCAATTATTGAAACTCAAGCAGGTGACGTATCTGCATTCGTACCAACGAACGTAATTTCGATTACTGACGGTCAGATCTTCTTAGAAACATCATTATTCAACGCAGGTATTCGTCCTGCTGTGAACGCGGGTATCTCTGTATCTCGTGTTGGTGGTTCTGCTCAAACTAAGATCATCAAAAAATTGTCTGGTGGTATCCGTACTGCTTTAGCACAATACCGTGAATTGGCTGCGTTTGCTCAGTTCGCTTCTGACCTTGACGAAGCAACTCGTAAGCAACTTGAACATGGTCAACGTGTAACTGAGTTAATGAAGCAAAAGCAATATGCTCCTTACTCAATTGCTGACCAAGCTGTTTCTGTTTATGCATCTAACGAAGGCTATATGGCTGACGTAGAAGTTAAGAAAATCGTAGACTTTGATGCTGCGTTAATCTCTTACTTCCGCTCAGAATATGCTCCGTTGATGAAACAAATCGATGAAACTGGTGATTACAACAAAGACATCGAAGCAGCAATCAAAGCAGGTATTGAAAGCTTTAAAGCGACTCAAACTTACTAAGTTTAGTTTTAGTTAAGTTTGGTTCACGGATCAACCTTCGGAAGCTCGAAAGGGCTTTCGAATACTAGGTTAAGCGTATGGCAAATTTAAAAGAAATTCGCGCCAAAGTAGCTAGTATCAAGAGCACGCAAAAGATTACTCGCGCGATGCAAATGGTAGCTGCTTCTAAAATGCGTCGTGCGCAAGAGCGCATGGCTCAGGGCCGTCCGTATGCCGATAATATGCGCCGTGTAATTGCTCACTTGGTTCAAGCAAACCCTGAATACAAACACCGTTATATGGTTGATCGCCCTGTTAAGCGCGTTGGCTATATCGTAGTGTCTTCAGATCGTGGTTTGGCCGGTGGCTTGAACATTAACTTGTTCAAGAAAGTTGTGCAGCATGTCAAAGCACAACAACAGCAGTCAATTGAAGTTGAATTTGCTTTAATTGGTCAAAAAGCGGTTTCGTTTTTTAAGAATTACGGCGGTAAAGTGCTTGGTGCAACTACCCAACTTGGCGATGCGCCGAGTTTGGAACAGTTAACTGGCTCAGTCCAAGTTATGCTTGATGCATTTGATAAGGGCGAATTAGATCGTATCTACCTCGTATCAAATGGCTTCATTAATGCAATGACTCAGCAGCCTAAAGTAGAACAACTTGTTCCTTTAGCACCAGCAGAAGAAGGCGATGATCTCAACCGTACTTATGGTTGGGACTATATCTACGAACCAGAAGCAGAACAATTGTTAAATGGTTTGTTGGTTCGCTATATCGAGTCTATGGTTTATCAAGGTGTGATTGAAAACGTTGCATGTGAGCAGTCAGCTCGTATGGTCGCGATGAAAGCAGCGACAGACAACGCAGGACAACTGATTAAAGACCTACAACTCATTTACAACAAGCTGCGTCAAGCCGCGATTACTCAGGAAATTTCTGAGATCGTTGGCGGTGCCGCTGCCGTTTAACATTATTAAGTTTGAATTGAGGAGACAGCAATGAGTAGCGGTCGTATCATTCAGATCATCGGCGCGGTTATCGACGTCGAGTTTGAGCGCAATAGCGTTCCTAAGATCTATGACGCTCTCCAAGTTGACGGTACTGAAACTACATTAGAAGTTCAGCAACAGCTTGGCGATGGTGTTGTTCGTACCATCGCAATGGGTTCTACAGAAGGTCTTAAACGTGGCCTTAATGTAACTAGCACAAATGCACCGATTTCTGTTCCAGTAGGTCCAGCTACGCTTGGTCGTATCATGGACGTTTTGGGTCGCCCAATTGATGAAGCTGGTCCAGTTGCAACTGAAGAACGTTTGCCAATTCACCGTCAAGCGCCTTCTTATGCTGAACAAGCTGCTTCTACTGACCTTTTAGAAACTGGTATTAAAGTAATTGACTTACTTTGCCCGTTTGCAAAAGGTGGTAAAGTTGGTTTATTCGGTGGTGCTGGTGTTGGTAAAACCGTTAACATGATGGAGTTGATCAACAACATCGCGAAAGCTCACTCAGGTTTATCTGTGTTTGCTGGTGTTGGTGAGCGTACTCGTGAAGGTAACGACTTCTATCACGAAATGAAAGATTCTAACGTTCTTGACAAAGTAGCAATGGTCTACGGTCAGATGAATGAGCCACCAGGTAACCGTTTACGCGTAGCGTTAACTGGTTTGACTATGGCTGAATACTTCCGTGATCAAAAAGACGAAAATGGTAAAGGTCGTGACGTATTATTATTCGTCGACAACATCTACCGTTATACTCTTGCAGGTACTGAAGTATCAGCATTGTTAGGTCGTATGCCATCTGCGGTAGGTTACCAGCCTACACTTGCAGAAGAAATGGGTGTTCTTCAAGAGCGTATTACGTCTACTAAATCTGGTTCGATCACATCGATCCAAGCAGTATACGTACCTGCCGATGACTTAACAGATCCATCGCCTGCAACTACATTTGCTCACTTAGATGCAACAGTAGTATTGAGCCGTGACATCGCATCTTCTGGTATCTATCCAGCGATCGATCCACTTGACTCAACTTCACGTCAGTTAGACCCATTAGTTGTTGGTCAAGAGCATTATGAAATTGCACGTTCTGTACAGAACATTTTGCAACGTTATAAAGAGCTTAAAGACATCATCGCAATCTTGGGTATGGATGAGTTAGCTGAAGAAGATAAATTGGTTGTTTACCGTGCGCGTAAAATCCAACGTTTCTTCTCTCAACCATTCCACGTAGCTGAAGTGTTTACTGGTGCTCCTGGTAAATTAGTATCGCTTAAAGAAACGATTCGTGGCTTTAAAGGTCTATTAGCTGGTGAATACGATCACATCCCAGAACAAGCGTTCTATATGGTTGGTGGTATTGACGAAGTGATTGCTAAAGCTGAGAAACTCTAATTTAAGGAGATCATCTCATGGCGACTATGCAATGTGATGTCGTAAGTGTTAAAGAGTCTATTTACTCTGGCGCAGTAACGATGTTAATCGCGAAAGGCGCAGGTGGTGAACTTGGTATTTTGCCAGGACACGCACCACTTGTGACTTTGCTTCAACCGGGCCCGATTCGTGTTCAGTTGGAAAATGGTACAGAAGAAATCGTCTATGTATCTGGCGGTGTTTTAGAAGTTCAACCTCATGTTGTAACGGTTCTTGCAGATACTGCAATCCGTGCTGACAACTTGGATGAAGCTGCAATTTTAGAAGCACGTAAAAATGCTGAACAATTGCTTGCGAACCAAAAGAGTGATTTGGACTCAGCTGCTGCATTGGCATCTCTATCAGAGATTTCAGGTCAGCTTGAAACTATCCGTAAGATGAAGAACCGCGCATTATAATTTGTGCAGTGTTCATCAAAAAAAGCCACCGTAAGGTGGCTTTTTTATTATTTGGATATAACTTAAGAATCAGTTTTTGAGTCTGGCTTATCATCTCCAGCCATAATCATAGCTGCGAGTTTAACCATATCCATTTGAATGGTATTAAGCTGTTTTTCAATTTGTTCAAAATTGATTTGATCTAATTTCCCATTTAGTAAAGGCATGCTTAGAGCTTGTTGATTGGCATGTAATAAACTTTGGCGAATATTCTCAATTTCCTGACTTTTGATATCTAAGGTGAGAAGAGCTTGATTTAAACCTTGTAATTGCTGTTTTAAAGTTGAAACAGTTGTTTTTAATTCATTTTGATTTTTATCTTGAATCGCTTGTTCAACGTCAAGTTGAGTGTCTTTAAGTTGTTCAACATAATCTCCAGCTTTAAGCTGTAAATTAGCAGCATCTCGAACCATATAAAAAATATTGCCGCTTTTAAATTCGGTTTTACTCGGAGCAATATCTGACTCTTGTCGTTCAATAGTTTGATCAGATGCCTGTTCGGTTATTTCAGTATTCTCTTGTTCAGTAGCATGGTCTTGTGCCTGATCACACCCGAGTAAAAGCATGCCTGAGGCAAAAATTACAAAAGGAAGAAACGCACCCTGTAAAACTTTTTTCATAACTACAAACAACATCAAATAAAGCAAATAGGTACTATAGGCATAAAATATGGAGAAAGATTGTATTTTTGCAAACAAACAACATTTTGACCAGATAATAAAAAAGAGCGTAGAAAACGCTCTTTTTTACGTTTTTAAACGTTATTTTGCTAACTCTGCTTCAACTGCTTTAACGATTTGTTCATCATCCGCAGTTAGGTTTGGAGCAAAACGAGCCACTACTTCGCCATTTTTATTAATTAAGAATTTTTCGAAGTTCCATAAAACTTCTGGAGCTGGATTAGTTGGAATACCTAAACCTTCTAAACGCTCACGGAAAGGTCCTTCACCAGTACGTTCTGGTTGAGCTGCTGTCAAAGTTTCATAGAGTGGGTGCTTATCTTCACCTACAACAGATACTTTAGAGAATAAAGGGAAGTGAATATCATAATTTAATGAACAGAATTGTTGAATTTCTTCATCTGAACCTGGTTCTTGCTCTTTAAAGTTGTTTGCTGGAAAACCTAAAATTTCAAGGCCTTGATCTTTTTTTGCTTGATAAAGCTTTTCTAAGCCTTCGTATTGTGGAGTTAAACCACATTTAGAAGCAGTATTTACAATAAGTAAAACCTTGCCCTTATATTGTTCAAGGTCAACCGTTTCGCCTGAAATAGCTTTTACTGGAATGTGATATACAGATTGTGTCATGAGTATTTCCTAAAGATTGTAGTTGATATCAAGTAACGCATTTGTTTTAACTGCTATTGAGGGGTAGTGCAATAATATTCGTGTTCAAAAAAGAAAAAGATTTTAAAAGATAAACTGAATTCTAGTTATTTCTAATTTGAATAGGTGTTTGCCCAGTATAACGTTTAAAAAACTCAATAAAACTTGAGCTATGTTGATAACCTAAATCATATGCTAAACGCTTGATTGGTGTCCCTTGTCGTATTTGATGAATTGCATAAACAATTTTAGCTCGATTTCGCCATTCAGATAAAGAGAGTTGTAGCTCTTGTTGACTCAAACGTAACAGGTGACGGTCACTTACCGAGAAATTTTGGAGTAACTGTTGTAAAGAGTGATCAAAAAGGAATGGGTCGGAAAGCTTTTCTAAAATAGGCAATAAAACAGGATGACGTGTTTGCGGTAAGTAGTGTGAATATGCAGGAGCTTGTTGTAATTGATCGAATAAAACTTGTAAAAGATGTTCTAAATATTCAGGTTTTTTATTCTGCTTCTGTTGTTCCAGAACTTGGAGGACCAACGTCCGAAAAAAGGGCTGGATACTAAAACACTGACAGACATCTCCTAAAACAGAGCATAGGCGGGGATGTAGACGAATACAGATATAGTGAATTTCGTGATCAATATCAGTCGATTGATGAACCGTTTGAGGTGGAATCCAAAGTCCATAACTAGGTGGAGACAGATATAGCTGTTCTTCCACCTGCATTTCTAAAATTCCATTTAAGCTGAAATTAAAATCTCCCCAGAGCGAGGCATGAGGACGAACAATATCTTCTTTTTGATATAGAAATTCATGAACCTCTATACTGTTCAATAAAGAAAATTGTTGGTCCTCATTTTTCATTTATATGCTCTGACTCATATTTAATTTTCACAGGTCGCTTTAGGGTTGTTTAAGCCTTTTGCTAAGGTAAAAGTACTTACGAGTGCTAAAGCAACAAAACTTAATACGCCATAAATTAAGGTATTTTCATTGAAATGATCAACCACATAACCGCCTAATAATGAACCTGTGGCAATCATGACCTGAAACATACCTACAAAAAGAGGCATACCTTTTTCAACTGCATGTGGCGCATGTACAAACATCCAGATATTGGCTGAGGTAGGGAAAGCACCAAATGCGAAGCCCCATAAAGCAGTTAAGACAATAGCACCAAATTCATGAATGGCAAAAAGCGGGAATCCAAAAAATACAATTGCAAAGCAAGCGCTAACAAAGGCAAGTGTATATCGGACATTTAAATTGCCGCTATATCCGGCAAATGCATTTCCGAAAATACCTGCAATTCCATAGAGCAACAGTAATGAACTAATTGTTGTGCCGTTGAATCCTGCAATATTTTTGAAGAAAGGTGCTAAATAGCTATAAGCACAAAAATGGGCAAGTCCGATCAGTAAAACAATCAACATACCACTACGTGCTTTAGGCGTGCGTAATAATGCTGGTAAGTCCCTCATATGGATTGGCGAGTCTGGAACAAGTTTAGGTAAAAAGATTAATTGTAAGATTAAAACAATTAAGCCAATTCCTGCTGTAATTCCAAAAGCGCTGCGCCAGCCATAAAATTCACTTAACCATGTTCCAATAGGAACACCCAAAACTGTCGCAAAAGTTACACCTGCCATTACAACAGCAGTTGCTTTAGCAATAGGGAGATGAGCGGGAGCTAATTTCCCACTTAAAGCAATTGCTGTCGCCCAGAATCCGCCAATTGAGATTCCTAAAATTAAGCGACTAAGTAATAGAATATGAAAGTTTTCAGCAAAAGCAGTAATGGTATTGGCAATAACCATAATTGCTGTCAGTAAAATGAGAACATAGCGTCGATCAAGTTGTTTCACTGAAACTGGTAATAAGGGGGCGGCAATCGCGGCCATAATGCCGGGTACAGTAATAATAAGACCGGCTGTACCTACAGAAATATTTAAATCTGTTGCAACACTATTTAAAACACCAACAGGTAAAAATTCACTTGTTACTAATGCAAATGCTGCAATGGCAACGGCCAAAATGGCAAACCAGCTTCCCTGTGGGGAGGTCGTGGGTCGCGCTTTAGAGATAGAAGATTGGTCCATAGGAAATCCTTATTTGGCTAAATTTGGAGTGAAGAAAGGCAATTTATTAATTAACTAACGATCATTATGAAAATAAAATAGTTGATAAAAAATCGAACGTCAATTAATTTAATAACGATTGTTATAAAAATAGATGTGATCTTTATGACAAATAGGCATGAAATGAATATGACCGCTGCTGAGGACACGCTGAAAAAAAAGCGTGGACGTCCTAAATGCTTTGATGAACAACAGGTTTTGCAAAAAGCAATGTTGCTGTTTTGGGAGCATGGTTATGAAGCAACGTCGATCAGTGATTTAACACAGGCTTTGGAAATTACAGCACCGAGCTTATACAGTGCCTTTGGCGACAAAGAAGGGCTGTTTTACAGAAGTGTTGATTACTATTTAGCTCATGAAGGATGTCCGATTGAAACTATATTTGTAGAAGCAAAAACTGCAAAAATTGCTGTTGAGTTATATCTTTATGACATTGTTAAAAGATTGGTTCAGCCGAATAAACCAGCAGGTTGTATGGTTGTCGTTGCTGCTATGAATTGCTCTGATGCAACTCAAGATGTACAGCAAAATCTATTAGATAAGCGCATAAAGACAAAAGAAAAATTATTAAAACGCCTTCAGCAAGGGGTAGAGCAAGGGGATTTATCTTCTCATGCACCTTTACAGGAAATGACTGATTTTTATACCACTGTCATTCAAGGGTTAACGATTCAGGCAAGAGATGGTGCGAGTAGCGAGCAATTACATAAAGTGGTAGGTCATGCCGTGAAAGCTTGGACATTATTTTAGATTCTAGAAAAAGATGATGTCCTAAGTTCAATATCAATGTCGGAAATACGATATTTCAATTTATTAAGACATTCTTCAAAATAAACTCTCTTTTACAGATGGCGTATTACTATGAGTCAGGTCATGAAATATCATAAATGGGCATTTATATTTCCCATTTTGGCAGTACTGATTTGGTCTTTGAATATTGTAGTTACCCGCTATGTTTCTGATTATATCTCTCCGGTCAGTATCAGTTTTTACCGGTGGTTAATCGCCTTTATTATTTTAACCCCATTTATGTTGTTACCGGTTTGGAAACAGCGACACTTATTAAAACAGTATTTGCCTAAATTAGCAGTATTAAGTGCATTTGGAATGGTGCTTTATCAAGGGCTTGCTTATACAGCTGCCCATTATACCAGTGCAACTAATATGGGAATTGTGAATGCGTTTATTCCCATCTTTACTATTTTTGTTTCTCTTGCCATTTTAAAAGATGTGCCTAATCGCTTTGCAGTTTTTGGCAGTATTTTGTCTTTTGCAGGTTTGCTCTATGTCATGTCCCAAGGAGATATTGGCCACTTATTAAGTTCTGGTGGACATCTTGGTGATGCCTTAATGATTATCGCTGTGTTCTTTTATGCATTTTATGGGGTTTTTCTTAAAAAATGGCAGTTGCCACTTCCAATCATGACGAGCTTATATGTCCAGATTGGTTTTTCTGTAATATTTCACCTTCCTTTGATTTTCTGGTTCGGACTGGATGCTTTAAATGCACAAAATGCTCCGAGTGCTATTTATGCAGGTGTTTTTGCTTCACTCATTGCGCCTTTAGTTTGGATGTTGGCTGTTCAGCAATTAGGTCCTAATAGAACAAGTATCTTTATGAACTTAGTTCCTGTGTTTACAGCAATTATTGCGAGTGTCTGGTTATCTGAGCAGTGGACCATTTATCACACACTAGGTGGTGTAATAATTTTAATTGGTATCATCATGGCTCAAAAGAAGGTCGGTTCCAAAAAGAGTGAACTCATACAAGAGCAAAACTAAGACGACTAAAAAAACTATGGCATATTTTGAAAAAAATTAATGAAAATATGCCATTTTTTTATTAGTTAAAGCTTTTCTATATGATTTATAAATAGATTATAAAAATAGGTTGAAATATAAATATTAAAAAATCCGAATAAAAATATTAATATAATTTTAATTTTTAAGCGAAAAACCGTAAATTCCCTACACTTTTCATGCTTTTTTTAGAGAAATTATATATTTCTCTCATTTAGTCTATTGCCACATAATAGCGACCACTACGAAAGACGCTCTTTTTTGCAAATTATCTTTCGTTGCAGAGATATCCAAACCCTCTGGATGCGGTATATACCCATCCTTTTTTATGCTCAGTTATCCCTATATAACTGAGCTTTTTTTTGTCTGAAATTAGGCGCGGATAATCTCGCCTGTGAGAGCATTAATAATTCTACTTGGCTGCTGACTTTGGCCTAAATCACCATTGAGATAGTTTAATTGTGAACCAAAGTATTGGCAGGCATCTTGTAGTGAATGAGCAGGTTCTTGCCCGCTCGGGTTGGCACTAGTCGAGACAATAAAACCATGAAAAGCATTGCATAATGCCACACACAAAGGATGTGTGGTGACTCGAACTGCGACAAGAGGATGTTCACCTTTAATCCATGAAGGAATATGTTCACCAGCAGGCAAGAGCCAAGTTGTGGCTCTTTCTGAAGGTTGGTGATTCGTCCAGCAATCAATAATTTCTTGTTGGGTTGTTTGAGGTAAAGAGGTTAACAGGTGCTCAACTTGGCTAATATGGCCGGCTAATAAAATGACCCCCTTCTCAATAGGTCTTTGTTTCAGCTCTAGAATTTTTTGAAAAGCTTGTTCGTTAAAAGGGTCGCAACCTAGCCCCCAAACTGCCTCAGTTGGATACGCCAAGACTTGACCTTGATGTAAACTTTCGGCGGCTTCGGTAACTGAGGTGGTAATCATGGTAATACTCTTCCTTTCAATCAGACAGAATTGCTATTGTGTGCTCCCATACTAAGAGCGACAACGTAAATACAGCCCTGATTGTTGCATACATAAACCAAGTAGTTCTAGTTCCATGAGTGAAGAGGTGAGTTCTGCAACGGGTTGTGAGTGATGCACGACAAGCTGATCAATATCTTGACCGACCCAGTCTAAAGATTGATACAGTTTAATTAAATGTTCAGGAATTTCTGGCGCGCCAGTTTCAGCTGTCTCACTTTGACTTTGTTGCTGACTCTGCCATTGGGTTGGAAGAGCAAGGTCCTCAACAATCTGTTCAGGATGATCGACTAAGATTGCACCCTCACGAATAAGCTGATGGCAGCCCTGATGAAATTCACTATAAATATGGCCGGGAATAGCAAATACCGTTTTACCTTGTTCAGCAGCTTTGTTGGCAGTAATCAGAGAGCCACTTTTTAAAGTAGCTTCTACCACTAACACGCCTAAACTCAAACCACTAACAATTCGGTTCCTACGTGGAAAATGCTGCTGTAATGGTGGTGTCCCGGGTAAAAACTCAGTAATGATGGCGCCGTTTTGAGCCAAGATCTGTTCTGCAAGTTTTTTATTCTGAGCAGGGTAGGTGCTGTCTAGACCTGTTCCGGTTACAGCAATAGTTCGTTGATGTACTGAAGCTCCTTGATGAGCGGCTTCATCAATGCCATATGCCAAACCACTACTTATATAAAATCCTTTTTCACTTAAGTAATAGGCAAAATCATAAGCAACCTGACGACCATGCGGGCTTGGTTTTCGACTACCCACAATAGCAATTTGTGGCTGTAACAAAGCTTGAGCTTGGCCTTTTCCAAAAATGATGGGCGGATGATCTGTGTAAGGTAGCAATTGCGTAGGATAACCAGAGTCATCTGGCGTTAAAATAAAGTCGGTATATTGCTGGATCTGCTCAATCAGTTTTTCAAAATGAGCCTGACCTTGAGCAGTTTGAAATTCATCTACGCGTTTTAAATGATTGGCATGTAAACCGAGATTAGACCATTGGGCTAACCCAGCAGGTTGGACAGCCTTTTCACAGCTACCGAAATAGTCGACAATTTTTTTAAAGCTAACTAAAGAGTGCTGCACCAAATACCACACTTTAAGGGTGTGGTAATGGTGTGAAGAAAGTTGAGTAAGCATTGTAAAGTGTATATCCAGCGTTAATCATCAAGACGAGGTGGCTGAATGTTTGAACCTACTTTAATAGGTAAGTCACTTTCTAATACATATGCATAGCTAAGCTGATCAAAAGTTCTAAATACCATAAGGCTACCAATTTGTTGACCAGGTAACTGTATTGGTTCTTTGGTTTTAGGATCTCGAATAGTTTCACCTTGTTGGGTAATATCAAAAACTTGACCCACCTGAACGCCTTGAGCCGTACCGCGGTCCAAAGTCACTACACTATTTTTGGCTGCTCTACCAATTGAACCCATCACACGAATGATCTTGCCACCATCCGTCACTTGTTTAGCATCCACTGGGTAAAATAGAGTGGGCAAAGTCGCATCTTCTTCTGGCATTACCCGATCACCACGACGCACTTCGGAATTGTAGCTGTCAGTTAGCTCAAGTGTTGTTATGTCTTTCTCAGAAGAAATCGCAATACCTGAAGCAACTTGTTGTAGTTCAATACCTAGGCTGTGTTTTTTACCCTTACTATCCATAAAATAGTACGGTTCACCTTCACGGTAGACTGCATAACGTTGACCATCAATTAAACCTTGTCCGCGTGCATAAATAGTTTGGCCCTTTGCAGCAAGTACACGTTGATCGGCAGTGCCAACAATATAAGGCGTATGTTCAATTGCATCGGCTGGCAAAATTGTGCTGTGTTCTAACCACTGTTTGATATGTTCAAGTGGAATAACAGGCACGTTGTCGTTGAGCGACTCCACACGAACTTGAGGTTGTAAGTTTGCTGTTTGGCCTGTGTAGCGGCGAATAATACCGACACAACCATCTCCCTCATCTTTACCTATCAATGGTCGACCAGCTAAACTGCATAACAATAAGCGGTCACCCGGGTAAATCCAGTGTGGATTTTTGACGTGCTGATTACTTGCCCAGATTTCTGGCCAGCGCCAAGGTTTACTTAGGAAATGACCAGAAATATCCCACAGCGTATCTCCTCGTTTTACAACGTAGACATGTGGTGCATTACTTTTTAGAGAGGGTGGATTATGGTTCGGACTAGCAGCATGAACCTCTGCTACTGTACCCATTGCAACCCCTGTAAAAAGTGCGAAAGCAAGTAAATGCTTTTTTATCCCCAAAGCATGAAATTCAACCATGCCGTTAAAAACCTTTTTCATTATGATAATTCCTAAAAATTATGCGTGCAGATGCGTTATAATAGGCGGCTTACACACAATTTTTCGATGAAGTATTTCCTTCATTTGGTTTTTCAATCAATGGCATAAGTGAGGACGTCAGTATGGCCTTATTACCTATTTTAAGTTTTCCTGATCCCCGTCTTCGTACCATTGCTAAGCCTGTTGAAGAAGTTACTGATGAAATTCGTCAACTTGCAGCAGATATGCTTGAAACCATGTATGCCGCACCAGGTATTGGTTTAGCAGCTTCACAGGTAGATCGTCATATTCAGTTAATCGTTATAGATTTATCTGAAGCTAAAGATGAACCCTTGGTTTTTATTAACCCCAAAATCACTCCACTGACAGAAGATAAGCAGCAGTACGAAGAAGGCTGCCTATCGGTGCCACAAATATACGACAAAGTTGAGCGCCCGTCACGTGTGAAAATTGAGGCAATTAACCTTGAAGGTCAAGCATTTGAGATAGAAGCTGATGGACTTCTCGCTGTTTGTATCCAACATGAAATGGATCACTTAAATGGCAAATTATTTGTGGATTATTTGTCGCCACTTAAACGTCAGCGTGCGCGTGAAAAAGTCGAAAAAGTTGTTCGTCAACGTGAGCGTGAAAAAGTTGCAGTAAAACGTTAAAAATTTCTATTCTTCAAATATTAATATAGTGTGGATGTGATTTTTGGTTTTTCGTAGTGGTTTACTGCTTGCATGTGCAGCAGTATTTTTACAGGTTGCGGTATTTCTACAGCCGCTATTACCGAAGCAATATCAAATTGCTCCGGTCTGTGAAACTATTACCCGTGCTTTGCTGAAGCCCAAAGCACAGACGGAAGCCATGTCACATACCATGCATTCACATCATGAACATCATATTGAACAGGCTCAAGTACCTGAACACCATGACCATCATGATGCAAACCATCAATGTCAATATTGTACCGTCTATGCCAATTTGGTTTTACCGCCTGAATTCGGCGTAAAAGAAGTTTTAGTTCGCATACAAGTTCGCTTAGTCGCTTATCAACAAGCATTCAAACATGTTTATTTTGCGCTACAGCGACTTTTCCTACTCCCGCAAGGGCGTGCACCGCCTCTATTTGCATAAATAAAAGCAAATTTTTGTTGGGGTCTTGATTGACTTCAATATCACTTTATTTATGTTTTAGAGCGTATAAAAAATGTCACATTCTAAATTCTTATTACAACCTTTATGGGTTGCGATGTTTGCTGTCTCTCATTCGGCTCTAGTTTTTGCTGATTCAGAAAGAAATGATGTCGATACCAAAACACTTCATTCATTGGCACCCATTGTTGTTACGGCACAGCAAGGCAATGATGCAAACGGTCTTATTGTTCATGCAGATCCAAAGCAACCGATTCAGCCAGTACCTGCTACAGATGGTGCAGATTACCTGCAAAGTATTATGGGTTTTAACTCAATACAAAGCGGTGGAACAAATGGCGATGTAACATTCCGAGGTATGTTTGGCTCACGCATCAAAATTCTAACTGACGGGACTGAAAATTTAGGCGCATGCCCAAACCGTATGGATGCTCCAACTTCTTATATTTCACCAGAAAGTTATGACCGTATTTCTGTGATTAAAGGTCCGCAAACGGTTCAATATGCTAATACTGGTTCGGCAGCGACTGTTCTTTTTGAACGTCAGCCTGAAAAGCTCACCACAGGAAAACCTTATCGAGGGCAAGCGAGTGTCTTGCTAGGTTCATATGGACGTATTGACCATAATGTTGAAGCGGCAATTGGTGATGAAAAGAAATATATTCGTTTAAATGCTAATCGTTCTGAGTCGAACAGTTATCAAGATGGTGATGGCAATACCGTACCTTCAGCATGGGAAAAATGGAATGCTGATGTGGCGATTGGTTTCACTCCAGATGAAAACACTTGGGTTGAACTCACTGGTGGAAAATCTGATGGTGAATCGCTCTATGCTGGACGTTCAATGGATGGTTCTCAGTTTGCGCGTGAAAGCTTAGGACTACGTTTCGAAAAGAAAAATATCACTGATGTCATTAAGAAAATTGAAGGGCAGGTGAACTACAGCTATAACGACCATATTATGGATAACTTTAGCTTGCGTACACCGCCATTAGTTGAAATGACACATGGTGGTATGACGATGCTGATGCCGAATTCAATGGCAATGCAAGTGACGCGCCGTACACTAAACTCGCGCTTAGCCATGACCTCTGAATGGAATAAGTGGAGCCTGATCACAGGTATAGATTCTCAATTTAATAAACATGGCGGCAGCATGTCATCGCCAACGATGCCTTCTATGAATATCCCATATCGTCAAGATATGCGTTTTCAATCATATGGTGCTTTTGGTGAACTCGGTTATCAATGGAACGATCTCAACAAACTGGTTACAGGTGTGCGTTTAGATCGAGTAACAGTTGAAGATGAGCGCGCAGATTCTCAAGCAAAAGGCTTTAATACTAAACTTGAAAAGACTTTACCAAGTGCATTTGTCCGCTGGGAAAATCAATACCCTGAGCATGACTTAAAGAGCTATATCGGTTTAGGTTATGTAGAACGTATGCCTGATTATTGGGAACTTTTTTCGCCTAAACATGGTAATGCCGGCTCAACCAATACCTTTAACGGTGTGAATCCTGAGAAAACACTACAGTTGGATTTGGGCTTTCAGCAACAACATGGCGCTTTAAATACATGGGCTTCTGCCTATGCAGGCTTAGTAGATGACTACATTTTCATGAGTTATCACCATCACCCAAGCATGGATATGGGTGGACATGATATGAGCCATGATATTACTGCTGGAGCCAAAAATGTCGATGCAACCATTGCAGGTGCAGAAGCTGGTATTGGCTATCAATTTACCGATCATATTCAGGCTGATTTAAGTGCTATGTATGCATGGGGTAAAAACACCACAGATGACAAACCTTTACCTCAAATTTCACCTTTAGAAGGTCGACTAAATATTCGCTATGTAGCTGACAAATATAATTTAGGCCTCTTGTGGCGAGCTGTTGCTGAGCAAAATCGCGTGAGTCTACATCAAGGTAACATCGTGGGATATGACCTAAAACCAAGTAAAGGTTTTTCAACTCTTTCTCTAAACGGAAGTTACAACCTTCGTAAAGATATTGATGTCTCTGTCGGCATCGATAACGTATTAGATAAAACCTACACCGAACACTTAAATAAAGCGGGTAGTGCAGGCTTTGGATTTGCGAGTGAAGAGCAGTTTAACAATATCGGAAGAAACTACTGGGTTCGTATGAGCATGAAGTTTTAATAAGTTGTAGCGAATTAAATGAACTGAAAATATTAATTTAATGAGAGAAATCAAATGACAAATAAATTATCGCCTGAACAGTCTTGGTGGGGATGGAAGTTACTTATTGTGGCTTCTATCTTGAGTTTATTATTTATGATTATTTTTTACTTGGCGATCAACAATGAGCCTGACTACATGCCAAGTCAAAAAAAGAAGCAGATGGTGGAGTCACACGAGCAAATGAACCACGCCGAAATGCATAGTTCATCGCCTCAATAAGTCCCTAACATTTAAAAATGGAAGTCTGATATCCAGACTTCCATTCTTTATTTTTAGGCTTGGGAAATTATTGATGCATACTCGCTAAGGTTTTTGCTTTCCCTTGATTCTGATAAAGACTTAGACCAAGTTTTTGTATATTACGCCCTGATTTAGATAAGAAGTTTTCAATTCTTGGTGAAAGCTTTGCACCACTATAAAGTAATGAATTACGCAAAATCAGATAATAAGCAAACCACGAAGCAGATTGTTGAGGTAATCCGAGTAATCTCATTCTTTTCTTACCAATAAAAAATTGAGTAAGTTCTAAATGTTGTCGATAAGCAAGCTTCTGCTGCAAAGAACGTAAATGCTGATATTTTCTCTCAAAAGGTTCTTTAGATAAGCTCGATCCTAATTCAATACTGCTGTGATCGGAGCGAGGGTGAGCAAACTGCATCCAGTAAAGTAAGCGCCAGCCTTGAGTTTCAGCTTGAATAAGCCATTTTTCATCAATACCCATCAACCAGCCAACATAACGCCAAAAATGTAAAAAATTCTTAGTTTCCTGTTTTGTCGGCCATATTCCTAAAGCTCTAATACCGAGTAAAACCACACTGCTAAACGCTAAATTGGTCATTGCTAAATCAAACTGATTAAGAGGAATTCCCCAAACTTCGCTATCCCAACGATCAGACTTTTTCAATTGTCGACGAACGAGTGCATGAATAAAGCGAACATAAATGGTTGAGGTAAAACCTGAACTCAAACGAGAAAGCCCTTGAGGTTCAGTAATATCCACCCACCATTTTGTGGTTTCTGCTAAACGAGTACCCGCCTGTTTCTTTAATGCACCTGTTAAAATTAGAGGCTGATTAAACCCAGGGTATAAATATCCTGCCATCAAAGATAAATCTCTAAGAATAAAACCATTATTTATTCCTAAACGATGAGTAAATTTAATAGCCTCATCAATTTGATGTTGATCTAGCCATTCAGGCTTTTGTTCAATGTAATTAAAGAAACTTTCTAACTCAATAGGTATGGGTTTAGATAAGTCATCGCGGCCTTGAAATAATATCTTCTCAAAAATCATGCGGTGATCTTTGGGATCTTGCATAACCCAGTCAATCACCTTATCCATTTCAACGTCCCCTTCATAAAGAGCACGTTGTAAAGATACATATTCTGTATAGTTTGGTTGAGCTGGTTTTTCGCAACAGACATTTAAAAACTGCGTAAAGAAATTACTGTCTTGCATATCATTAAAAGAAGTAAGTCGAGTTGGGCTAATCGTTTGCATATCGTTACTTACTTATTGAACTGAATAATAAGTAGGCTAATATGAATAATTATTCGCATTCAATTCGCATTTAACGAATAAACAACCGATGAGAAAAGCCCCACAGCAACAGCGTTCAAAAATTATTGTTGACCATATTTTAGAGGCGACACAGCACTGTATTGCCCAATATGGATTGCTCCATACCACGACTCCTAAAATTGCAGAGAGATCTGGAGTAAGTGTGGGTTCAATTTACCAATACTTTGAGAATAAAGATCAAATCATAGAAGAACTGTTGCGCCGTAAAAGCGAACTATTGGGGCAACAACTCAAAGAATTAGTTATGCAGCAAGGAAATATTCCTTTGGATATTCTTATCCCCTTGGCGATAGAGCTAGGGTTTAATGCATTAAAAGCCGATCATGGATTTTTTATAGAAGTACTGAAACATTGGCATAACTATAGCCATTCGCAAGCTGCTCAGATTTTAGAAAAGCATTTTTTTGAAGTAGGGCTATATACATTTAGTAGAAATCCTCATCAGTGGGACTTCGAACAGGTGAAACATAAATCCTTTGTAATTATTAAAAGTACGTTTTTTACGATGATGCGATATGTGAGTCAGAATAATTTTCTTATATCAGAACAACAGCTTAAGCGCGAATTGTCGAGCATGATCTTGGCTTATTTAAGTCAAAAATAAATAATTAAAATTATTATTTATATAAAACAATAGTTTGAATTGATTGTTGGTTTAAAAGTGAACGCTCAAGTCATAAGTTTCTAATTTTCGCTTGCCAAGAGAATTTAATGGTCTATAATGCACATCCATCGGCGGTGATGCAGATAAGAACTTGTTGAAAAACAGTTACTTGGAATTGAGTTGGTTACTTTAAGTGATAAATTTGATGAGAAGTTGGTTTTGAGAATAAGTTTTAAAA